>PVBE011280491.1_pt1 | contig 10059 bp, 8 predicted proteins | sample 1631181 | NCBI WGS metagenome assembly PVBE01 (sample SAMN08397723, study PRJNA350692) | Marine metagenome, whole genome shotgun sequencing project. | isolation source: water | place: Pacific Ocean | collected 2012-04 | reverse complement strand
ACCTAATACAAATACTTTCTATGGATTAAGTAGTATTGAGGGGAGTAAATCTCTAATGGGGAAGAGGTATGTAGAGTTTATCGGGATTCTCGAAGAGGGAGCAGACGATACTGGTAATGTTACAGGTTTTCAGGACTTTAACCAAAGAATAATAAGTTTGATGAACGTAAAATATATTGTAACCTCCAATAGCCGAAGTCTGGGTAAAGGCTTTAAATTGGTACATATAGATCCGGAGTACAGAGTTTACGAAAATAAACGAGTTCTTCCCAGGGCATTTATGGTGTATAACGCCAGGTTTATGGAGGACGATAAAGAAATTCTAGAGACGTTATTGGATCCGGATTTCGAATTAAGTAAAGAAATAATACTGGAGGGAAAAGGTGGAAAGTATTTGGGTAAACATAATTTCAATAGTTTTAGCGGCGCTCAAGTACAGATTACAAAGTACGAGCCTCATTTAGTGCGTATGGAGATAGATACACCAAAGAGTGGATACCTTTTCTTTGGTGATTGCTTTGATTCAGGTTGGAGGGTGTATGTAGATGGAAAGCGTGACAAGATTTACAGGGCTGATTATGCATTTAGGGCAGTAGAGTTATCAGAAGGTAAGCATAGTGTAAGTTTTATATACAAACCGTTTTCTATTAAGCTTGGCTTGACATTTAACTCTTTAAGTTTTTTGTTGATTGTTTGTATTTTCTTAAAGGAACGCAGAGGTTGACAAGAAGAGTAATATGAGATTTCTTTTAATGACTTTTATTTTATTATTAACCATTTCAAGTTTACCGGTATGGACGTGAAAGTTGCAATGATTCAGGATTCCATAGCTATCGCTTTTGAGCATTTTAGCTATCTTATTTAAAGAATTTTCTTGAGCACGGAGAATTGCTATTTTATATCTCTCTCTTCGCTTGAGAGGTGTTTGTAGTTGTTTTTGTATTTTGTTTTCATACACATAGAATAAATTATTATTCTATGTGTTGCACTTCCTCATTGAACTCAGCATTTACAATTTTTGGAAAATAACTATATCCTTATTTTTGCTGTGCATGTTCCGGTAATTTTTTTGACAAGAATTTTACTAATTTGTAAAAAATGAGCTTAGATTAGTATGGAAATCGCACGACTGCATATCGTTATAGAGGGAATAGTTCAAGGCGTTTTTTTCAGGGCCAGTACGATAGAAGAATCTAGTAAACTGGGCCTGACTGGCTGGGTGAAGAATTGTTCTGACGGACGTGTTGAAGCTGTTTTTGAAGGTGGTATAGATAAAATTGAACAGGTCGTAGAGTGGTGCAAAAAAGGCCCGCCGGGCGCAGTGGTCAGAAATGTAGAGACAATCTGGGAGCAGGCAACAGGTGATTACGATTCGTTTACAATAAAATATTAGTTTTGTGAAAAGTAAAAGTGTCTAAAGTTTGAAGTGGACTAAAGTGACTAAAGTTATGGAGAATACGGGAATCATTAATTTTTCGTGTAATTTGTGTAATTCGTATAATTCGTCTCTTTATGGTTAATATAAGAGAAGTTGAGGACGGGATAGTTGTATCTGTTAAGGTACAACCAAATGCAAGTAAAGATAGGGTAGTGGGGGAGCATGCAGACCAGCTGAAAATTGCAGTTACTGTTGCTCCGGAAAAGGGCAAGGCGAATAAGGCGGTAATTAAAGTACTTTCTAAATTGCTTGGAGTAAAAAGCTCAGATATTGAGATCCTCTCCGGTGAAACGTCCAGAGACAAGAAAGTATTTATTAGAAATATTAGTAAAGAAGATTTTAACAGGATTATTAGAACATGAGTTATAAAGATACAATAAATTTGCCAAAAACAAAATTCTCCATGAAGGGAAATCTGGTTCAGAGAGAGCCTGAATTCCTTAAAAAATGGGACAAGGATGATCTCTACGCTCAGATTCGAAAGGCGAGGGAAGGTGCGGATAAGTTCATTCTACACGATGGGCCTCCATATCCTACTGGTGACCTTCATATAGGAACAGGACTGAACAAAATCCTGAAAGATATAATTATTCGATTCTATACGATGAAGGGCTACGATGCCCCTTACATACCCGGATGGGATTGCCATGGCCTGCCGATTGAACACAGGGTCCTGCAGGAACTTGGTTCAGAAGCGAAGGGCATGAAGAAGATTGAGATTCGCAAGAAGTGCAAGAAATATGCTGAGAAATTCGTAAAAGTCCAAAAGAAACAGTTTAAGGCACTGGGCATATCCGGTGATTGGGAATCTGCATACCTTACATTTACTCCACAATATGAAGCGGGAATAATTGAGGTATTCGGGAAACTTGTAGAAAAAGGATACGTTTATCGAAGTCTGAAACCCATACACTGGTGTATGCAATGTGAGACAGCTCTTGCCGAGGCAGAGTTGGAACATCAGGATAAGACCAGCCCTTCAATCTACGTCAATTTCAAATTAATAAATTCACCAAAAGATATTTTTCCGGAAATTCAGGAAGAAGATGTTCATATGTTGATATGGACAACTACACCATGGACACTGCCTGCAAACTTGGCAATCGCGGTTCATCCGGAATTTCAATACACAGCAGTAAGGTATATAAATCCGAAAACGCAAAAGAAACAGGTTTCAATAGTTGCTGAGGACCTGGTGGAATCAGTCTTGAAGCTACAGGAGATAGAGGACTATGAGCGTCTGGGTTCTGTCAAGGGCAGCTCCCTGGAAGGATTGAAATATCAACACACTATTATGAAGCGTGAAGGTTCAGTAGTCCTGGCAAATTACGTTACTCTTACTGACGGTACCGGCTGTGTCCATACAGCTCCGGGCCATGGTCAGGATGATTACCAGACCGGTTTAAAATATAAGATGCCGATAGTAAGCCCTGTTGATGCAACCGGAATTTTTACGGAAGAGGCAGGAGATTTTGCAGGACTGAATATATATGATGCGAACAAAACAATTGCTGAAAAGCTCGATGAGTTGGGACTTATGTTACATATGGACAAAATAAACCACTCTTATCCTCATTGCTGGCGATGTAGAAAACCGGTAATTTTCAGAGCTACAGAACAGTGGTTTGTGGGTATCGACCATAAGAATCTCAGAACAAATGCGTTGGATGAGATAAAGAAATCAGATTGGATTCCGTCATGGGGTGAAGTTAGGCTTTCGAATATGATAAAAGACCGTCCGGACTGGTGTATTTCACGTCAACGTTCCTGGGGTGTACCTATACCGGCTTTTTATTGTACCGGTTGTAACGAATCGCTTTTAGACGTGAAGGTAGTAAACCACGTTCGTGATATGTTCCTGAAACATGGTGCGGATAGCTGGTTCTATAAAGAGACAAATGAATTCCTGCCTGAAGGCACAAAGTGCCCTAAATGTGATTCAACTAATTTTGAAAAAGAGCACGATATATTCGATGTATGGTTCGAGTCCGGTTCCAGCCATCACTCTGTAGTGAACAATCGTGATGAGTTAAACTTCCCGGCAGATATATATCTTGAGGGAAGTGACCAGCATCGTGGATGGTTTCAACTCTCACTTCTTCTATCTGTTGCCGCGTGGGAAACTGCTCCTTTCAAGACTGTGCTGACACACGGTTTTGTAGTAGACGAACATGGCAAAAAAATGTCTAAATCGCTTGGAAACTTTGTTTCAGTTGGAGATGCCTTGAAGGAGTTGGGTGGCGATATTGTCAGGCTCTGGACCTCTTCGATGGAATACCGGAATGAGATGCACGCTTCGTCAGAAATCATTTTAAAAATGTCTGATTCATACAGGCGCATTAGAAATACTTTCAGATATATTCTGGGTAACCTGTCCGGTTTTGATCCCGAGAATGATTCGGTAGAGTATGCACAGATGCCGGAGATTGACCGATGGGCGCTGCACAAAACAGATGGACTCATCGCATCTGTTACGTCTGCGTATGAATCTTTCCAGTTTCACCGTGTCTATCACAATATACTCAACTTTTGTGTGGTTGAGATGAGTTCGTTCTACTTTGACATTATGAAGGACCGTTTATATACATTCTCAAAAAGTTCTGTTGAAAGACGGGCGACACAGACTGTTCTTCACATGATAAATTCAGTATTGGTAAGGCTTCTTGCTCCTGTTTTGGTGTACACCTCAGAAGAGGTATGGAACGAGATTAATCAGGATGACAGCAGCGTTCATCTGTCTGAATGGCCTGTTATCAACGAACAATACACTGATAATGCACTTAATGATAAATGGGAAAAAATTATTAAGGTCAAGACTGATGTAGCAAGGGAGCTCGAGACAATGAGGGCAGCAAAACAGATCGGCAGCTCCCTTGAGGCGGCAGTTGATCTTTATACAGAAGATACTGATTTGCTTGGTTTGCTGAAAGAGTACGAGAATGATTTAGCAATGATCTTTATCGTTTCAGATGTAACCATAAGGAGCGAACCTCTTGACTCCGCAAATAACGGAGAGATATTTGAAAACCTATCGATTCAAGCCAGGGTTGCAGATAGTAACAAATGCGACAGGTGCTGGAACTACCGCAAAGAAGTTGGCAAGATAGAAAAATATCCTACTCTATGTAACCGCTGTGCAGAGATTATTGAAGAAGTAGATGCACAAACTTAATAGAACACATTGAGTGCTTTACTTTGCCATTCGAATCAAATTCTGCTTCTTTATAAAACATTTTCTATTTCTCTTCATACGTACTCTCTTGTGATATACCTAAAAGAAACCTCTTGCGGAACATCAAAGAAAATGTTACAGATTTGATACTTATAGATAACATACAGAAAAAATAAATTTATCAATATCTCAAAGGAGGAACATTTGCAAACTGGGCATGAACAACTAAATTTAAAGATGTACTTCCTGATACAAAATACGTTAGGTGGTCCAACAAATCTGGGTGTCTGGAAACATCAGAAGGCTAATGATATTGGCAGAACTAACTTAATGGGCTCCATATCTCAATTAAGCTTGGATGAAGAAACTAGAAAGAGTATCAATTGCCTCCATTACAAAAACAGATGTTTTTTGGAAGGTGATGTTTCCTTCAAAGATCAGAAAATTGAAAATGATGACATAGTTGTTTTTACCGATCAAACAGACAAAGAGTTAATAATTGGCGTCATTGAAGCGTCTTCTAAAGCCCAGATGGAAAGAGAAGAGAACGGAAGGTGAAAAATAACACAATGTCATCCTCGATTTACCACCATCACTCTAATTGCACTCAAGTATGAACGAAAATTTTATAGACATTACTCGTAGGACGCTTGGGACTGATATATTCAAGATTGAAGATATCCAGACACTCTGGAGTGGTTACGGCAAGATAATGCGCTATGGTCTGAAGGGCGGTGATAGAGAGAACGTTGTGATCAAACATGTCAGGCTACCGGATCAAGGTTCGAATCCCCGCTTCGGCAAATATTAACCCTTTTATTCTAAAAGGCTTAGCATTTTTAACAAGTCAAAAACACTGTCCCCAGAATGAAATTTGAGCATGCAAGGTGACAGTAAGAATAACTTGTTTTATAAGCCCTTTTATCATGTTCAAACTGTCAGCGGGATGTATAGATATACACATCGGAGTTACAGGACACATGCCTCCCTACCCACTTTAACCAATGCTGAACGTATTCCCCAATGCGTTCAAGACCCGCACCTTGCTCATAGAGCCGGGTAACACGTTCAGCAAATCTTTCAAATGTCCCTCTTGATACCCTCAACACTCCTGGCCTCAAGAAATACCCCAAAAAGTCAAAGCCACGTTCTACTCTACCAATGAAAGTCTTATCCGGGTTTAGAGTTCAAGACACTAATTCTCGTAATTATATTTTCGACCAGTAATTTGATATTCAGGTTTAGATCAATATATTTGATAGACTCTAAAATCTCATCAATTACATCCATTATCTGTTTCTGGGTCAAGTAATTGGCGTGTTTCTGTAGTCTATCCTCACGATCTGCATTGAAAAGAGGCATCTTCTCTTGTTGAACATCATATTCGCTCACAACCTTAACCATTAAAAGGTCCCGGTATAATTGTAGGATGCAATGTAAAATGCTCTTAAGGATCTGCCTTTTTTCTTCTAAAGAATCTCCATCACTTAAATAGGAATCGATAACCTCCTCGGCAATAACAAGATTATCCAAGTTTGGTTCGGTCATACGGGTGACAATATCGTTGTTTATTTCGTAATGATTATCATCCAGCATATGCAGCGCATCTCCCAGGCTTCCGTTACAAAACCGTGATATCCATCCAATCTTGTTAGTATCAGCATCAGATTTACCTGTTAATTGGCTTTCAATTATGTGGCTTGGGATTGGTTGAAATCTGATAATCTGGCATCTTGATCTGATCGTATCTTTAATCGGAGTCATTGTGTTGGTGATGAGGATAATTATGGTGTTTGGTGATGGTTCTTCAAGTGTCTTCAACAGGCAGTTTGAAGCTTCCTCATTCATTCTGTCTGCTTCTTTTATGATGAATATTTTGTAGTCAGATTCAAGCGGACTCAGCCTTACTGAATTCTGTAGATTTCTGATATTTTCAATTTTGATAAATTTAGCTTTTTCTTCTCTCTCTGTCCAGAAAACATCAGGGTGGTAGTGAGCTTCGATACGAATGCAGTTCGGGCAACAATTACAGGAATCGCTTCCGTCATTTTTGCAATTAAGTGCTTTTGCAAATTCTTTTGCAAATAAAGTCTTTCCTACTCCCTCCTGTCCGGTAAAGATATATGCGTGAGAGAGATGATCGGTTTTAATTGCCTTATTAAAGTGATCAATAATATGATCCTGTGCAAGAATATCTGTAAATGGCATAATAAGGGGTGTTAAAAAGAGTCACTTTTTGAATTGAAATCAGTATAGATACAGTTTTAGTCAGATATGTCTACACTTATCCATTTGTTATTTCTATTAAAGCGATAACATCGCCAATTGCTATCACATCACCTTCCTGAGCCAATATTTCAATTAACTTACCTGTGCTTGGCGCCGCAACTTTCAAATTTACTTTATTAGTAGAAACTTCCAGAAGGTACTCGTCTTTTTCAAACTCTTCGTCCTCCTCCATATGCCAGAAAGAAACAGTAATTTCATCATCAGTTTTCATTCCAATATCTGGCAATTCAAATTCTTTTTGCATTGTTATTTTAATAGTTTTTTATGAAAGTGGACTTAAATAATGAGCCATTTCCGTTGTATGAAAAACTAAGGTTAATTATACAAATGGCGGATTTGTTGTCAATAGCCTGTTGCACAAATAGTAGTTTTTCAGTGCTTTTTCAATATGCTTCTTTTATATAGTAATTTTCATTTTTTTATTGACTTTACAGTGCTGGAAAGATATCGCTATAGTAGTATAGTAAAGTCTTTATTTTAGTGTATGTAAATCTCGATATAATCATCAATTAATACAACTCTATTGTTTAATTTTGTTTTGTATATGATAATTAGATTTTTATATGCAGCAATGTTGACAATAACAGACTGAAACAGGAGCTGGCATAGATGTTCAAGGATAACTTAAAAAAATCAGAATTAGTAGAACGCATACACTGGCTGATTCTTCTGCGTTGGATTGCTATATCAGGTCTGTTTATTACGACCTATATTTTTAGTAGTATTTTTGATGTTGTGGAGCAGGTTCTTCCATTATACGGAATTGGCATGACTATTGGGCTAGTCAATACATGTTTTTATTACTATACAGATGCTCTCCGGTCAAAAACTTATATTTCTGCGCAGATGTTTGCAGGTATACAGATCATGTCAGACCATTTCTTTCTTGTATGTCTGATATATTTTGCAGGAGGTATTGAAAACCCATTTATCATTTACTTCTTATTTCATGCCATAATTGGTGGAATATTTTTAGAGAAAAAGTATAGTTATCTGCAGGCATTGTTTGCTATAAGTCTATTTGCGTTACTTTTAACACTGGAGTATTATTCTGTAATACCTCATCAGCCTTTACAAATATTTTCTGCCTTTAGTTACAGTGACGAGATTTGGCATTCTGAAGTTTACATATTGTGTGTTTTCTTTGCTCTTGCCAGTACAATCTTTATTTCTGTATATTTTGTGACTTCGCTAATGGACAGATTGAGGAAAAGCAGAGGCGATGTGTTGTTTGAGGTGAGATCAACATTAGAAAATATGGCAGAGGGCGTTATTTTTATAGACCCCAGTAATAAGGTGACAATGTGCAACAGAGAAATTGAAAAAGTATGGAAAGTAAAAAGTGATGAGATACTAAATAAATCCTTGAATGATGAACAGATTCCTTATATAGGAGGGGTGGCGTCAAAGATAACTGAACGTTTTAAGAAAGGAAAAGAAACGTTACTGCATCATGAAGTAAAGACAAAGGATGGCTTCATTTACAACACATATTCTGCAGTATTTGATCCCGCTGGTAAATATTGGGGTACGGTTTTGACAAGCCACGATATTACAGAAAGAAAAAAACTGGAACAACAATTATTGCATTCGGAACGTCTTGCAACTATTGGAGAAATGTCAGCAAGGGTTGCCCATGAAATAAGAAATCCATTAAGTTCGATTAGTTTAAATACAGAGTTATTGTTCGATGAAATCAATAAGGGTAGTGGAGAGGAAAAGAGTGATGCGGAGAACCTGATTCAATCTATTCTTAATGAGGTAGATACCTTAACTGAAATGAGTGACGTGTATTTACGGTTTGCAAGATTTCCAAGGCTGGATACAAAACCAGCTTCTGTCAATACTGTATTAATTGAACTTTCAAAGTTCTTTAATAAGGAGAGAGTGCTGAAAGGTATTGCTCTAAAAGAGAATTATGCTTCTGATCTGCCACTAATATTGCTCGATGTAAATCAGATAAAGCAGGCATTTCTTAATATTTTGAAGAACTCTTTTGAAGCTATGCCTGAAGGTGGTAAATTAAGCATATCTACAAGGCTTAAGGATGATTATATTGAAGTTTGTATTACTGATACCGGATCAGGTATCAGTAAAGATGACATACAACGGGTTTTTGATCCGTTTTATAGCGCAAAAGCTGACGGCACCGGTTTGGGACTTGCCTTGACGATGAAGACAGTGGAAGGGCATCATGGCGAAATTATTTGTAAGAGTACAATTGACAAGGGTACAACTATGGTTATTAGTTTTCCTGTTGAAAGTTGTGGAAAGGATATAATTGGATAATTTAACTAAACAGACAATATTGATTGTTGATGATCAGGAAAGTATCAGGGTTGCACTGTCAAAGATGCTTTCTAAAGAGGGCTATGAGGTCTTTTTAGCAGAAAGCGGTGAAAACGCACTGGGAATTTTGCGTGGAAAAAAAATCAACGTAATGCTCTCAGATCTGAAAATGCATAATATGAATGGCCTGCAACTGCTTAAGGCTTCTAAGTTAGTAAAGCCGGAAGTGGAGGTCATATTAATTACCGCTCACGGAACAATCGAGAAAGCTGTTGGCGCCATGAAGGACGGTGCCTATGACTTCATTACAAAACCATTCAAAAAAATTGTGATTACCAATATGATCAGAAAGGCTCTTGAGAAACAGGCTCTCGTCGTAGAGAATAAATATTTACATGAGCAACTTGCTCATTCTGAACATGGTAAACATGCGGATATTATCGGGCAAAGTGACATAATATGTGACGTTATAAAATTAGCGGAACAAGTTGCGCCAAGCCGCGCTTCAGTATTGATTCAAGGTGAAAGTGGTACCGGAAAAGAGGCTATAGCGTCACTCATACACAGTATAGGGACTAGAACGAATAAGCCGTTTGTAAAAGTAAGTTGTGCTGCTTTGCCGGATACACTTCTGGAATCTGAACTTTTTGGTTATGAAAAGGGGGCTTTTACGGGGGCCGTTAGTCAGAAAGAAGGGCGTTTTGAGTTGGCTCATAATGGAACATTGTTTCTTGATGAAATAGGAGAAATCACTCCCTCCGTTCAGGTGAAACTACTTCGGGTATTACAGGAGGGTGAATTTGAGCGTTTGGGAGGTACTCGTGTTATAAAGAGTAACGTTCGGATAATTTCGGCAACTAACGTTAATCTT
>PVBE010082614.1_pt1 | contig 10059 bp, 8 predicted proteins | sample 1631181 | NCBI WGS metagenome assembly PVBE01 (sample SAMN08397723, study PRJNA350692) | Marine metagenome, whole genome shotgun sequencing project. | isolation source: water | place: Pacific Ocean | collected 2012-04 | reverse complement strand
GAAATCTGTCGGAGTTTGGTGAGCAGTTCGAAGACATGATCCTGCCCCAGGATTTCTTCAGCTGGCCCGACCGCTCCGATGACTCTCTCCAGCAGGATCCAACGCGGTGGGTCTTCGATATCGATCAGGACCGTCTTCGGCGCCGGGATGTCCTTGCGATCGGGGTCTGTGGTATCCAGGAAGCGGTAAAAGGCGGCTTCCCGTCGCGGATATTCATCGAGCCGAACGCCAGCCGGATAAAATGTCCCATCCTCGGGCACGACGAAAAACTTCAGCAAGAAGGGTTCGGCAGCCGCCCCCGAACAAGGAAGCAGCAGGGAAGAGTGGCGGTCTGATCTGTGGCGGACGGCCGGATCGTCATGCAGTTGCAACCCGAGGTCATCGATAACCGCAACCGCGGCTTCCCAATTCCGGTCAGCCGGAGCCTCGTCAGCGGGGAGATTCTCAGGAGTGTGGGACAAATCCGTGCAGCTTCCTGCTCACAGGATGATTTTCGTGTGCTCGGTGGAATGGACCCGGACCCAGTGCTTCTCTTCGCCTTTTTCTTCCTCGAAGAACTGCTCGACAACGATCTTCAGAGCAGCGGCGGTCGGGGCAGCTGGGAAGCGGAACTCACGGGTTTCGAAGATCTGCAGGTAGTCTTCGCCGGTGATCTCGGCCTCGCCTTTACCGACTTCCTTGTCTGCGCCGTCGAGTTGCTGAGCCGTGAAGACAAATTTTCGGAGCGTCAGACCGGGTACGCGGTGGGCTGCCTTGTTCTCGACTTCGAGGACGATCTCTGCCCCATCCTTGCGGCTCTCGAAACTGAAAGCAGTTGCGCAGAACTCTGCGTCATCGGGGCCGAGCATTCCGTGACGGCGGTTTTTGCGCTTGGGGCCGACGGGTTTCTTGGTCTCGGGGTCGATGGCCAGGTGCCGTTCAACCTCCGGCATGTGACATTCCACGCAGGACTTCTTTTCCTTGCCCTTGGGCCATTCCGCTCGGGTGTAGTCCCTGCCGACGGGCAGCACCGGCCCGATCTTCGTCGAATGGCAGGATGCGCAAAGCCCGTTGCTACCTTCGAGGGTGAAGTGGGGAGACTTCTTGCTCGTGTGGGCTTCGGTTTCGGCTCCGAACGGGCCATGGATCTCCTCCTCGCCCAGCTTGTGGCAAGAGACGCATGTGACGCCCTCTTCGAGGATGTCGTCGCGGGTTTTCGGTTTGCGTCCGACGCGTTCGAGAACCTGGTCAGGGGTGTGGCAGGCGTGGCAGGATTGTGGCCGCTTCTTGTTCTTGATCGCATTCTGATACACCGGATTCGTCCAGGCGTGGCTGTGCGCCTTGCCTTTCCATTCATTGAACACCGCGACATGGCACTTCCCACAGCTGGCGGCGGAATCCGAGTCAGCTGCTTTGCGTGCGCAGGTGTCATGGATCGATCGAGCTTCCCCGGGCAGCCGTCCTTCATCAGGTGGCAGGAATGACAGGAGGATGACGATGCCGATGGCGGAACATGAGCTGGTGATCAGTGAGTTCATGGATCATCAGGATAGCCGGTGTGCCAGATGTATCCATTGGTGCGGGGGAGCGATTTCGGTCTTTGCTGCCTCGGCATCACCAGTCCGCATCACGCCCCCTTCAAGAAGAAATACCGGCTGGTCGAAGACCGAGTAGACGAAGCGATGAAGCAACTTGACCACACCATCGAGTCCGAGGAGGCATCCGAGGCGGCAACCCCCTTCATGGGGGGGGCCGGGTCGGGTTCTCCCGAGGATGTCCTGGCCCGTATCGAGCACATGGTAGGGGCCGCGAAGGCATCGAAATTGGGGGAAGAGGCGCTGCGGGGTGAGATGGTCCTCGCCCACCTTCGTCAGGATTTTGATGAGGATCTCGATTACCCACAGCCTTGAGGGGCCAGCCATGCCGATCTTGCTGGAGGCCAGCAAGCGCCTCGACGAATGGGACGCGATGATCCGGTGACGTCGAGGTCAGTCTCGGCGTTCGAAGCTGCCGACCCACAGATCCTTGAGATAGGGGAGTTCGGCCGAGAAGCTTGTGGGGTAGAAGCCCGAGGTCGCGAGCCATTTGCAGAGCTTGCTGGCGGTGATGGCGTGGCGTGTTCGGGGGCGGCGCGTGAGAGATTGGGTCAGTCTTCGCTGGAAGCCATGGGTCGAGATCGGGTGGAAGAAGGAAACTACCAGGAAGCGCCCGGCCACACGGCAGGCTTCGGCGAGGACGTCGCGGGCATCCGCGGGTGGCAGGTGATGGAGGAAGCGGAAGAGGACAACGCCATCGACACCGCGATCTCCGATGGGAAGGCGGGTCATGTCCGCTAGCAGCAGCGGGTCTTTTGAGGGAAGTCCGGCACGGAGCATGCTCACCGAACGATCGAGCCCGATGCGACGGACCTTCAGGTCATCGAGTGTCGGCCCGAGGCGGCCGGTGCCGCACGGCGCGTCGAGGACCATCTCGCCGGGTTCTCCGGGCCACACCCTGCGTAGACAGGCCAGTTCGCGTGCCGTGCGCCCAGGATTGCGCGATCGATACGATGCGCTCTTGCCGGGTGCGTCGTAGCGCGTATGCGTGTCGAGTGGGGGCAGGCGGGAGAGGAGCTTGCGAGTTCGGGTCTGGAATCCTGCAGCCTTGCACAGGCGTGCGGCAAAGCCCATCGCCTGCCGCGGTGTGATGGGGTGACTCCTCAGGCTGCGACGGAAATGCTTGAGGATGCGGGTGAGATCGCGATTGCGAGGTTTTCGCAGGCTGCCGTTGTGCAGGTCGAGGATGGCGAGCTTTGTCCCACCCGCCTGGATGTAGATGTGGTCAGCCGAGGAGTCCGGGAGGATGAGGCCATCGAACAGGGCTTTCCCGACGAAGCGAGCGATCTCGTGGGCGGTCTGTCGTCCGCAGCGGCCGGCTTCGATGGCTTCGCGCATGGTTTCGCCGGGGAGTTCGGCGCACAGGTAGAAGGAAGAGGCTCGGCGCTGGCCGATCGCGACAGGTCGAGCGGTCTCGATCCCGTGTCGTAGCAAGGCCTCGGCCATCTTGCATTCTCGTTGCCCATCGAGATTGCTGCGCGGTGCGGTGAGGCGGGACCGAAGGCGGTTCTTGAACTGGGTCCGGTGAAAAATTTTCAGGTACCAGTTCCTCGATCCCCGGGTGATTTTGCGAACCTCGCGGAATCGATTAGGTGGGGCGGCGAGGTCGGAAGCCATCGCCAGGGTTGCATCGAGTCCGGGAAAGAGCTCAAGCTCCTGCTCGTCTGCTTGCAGTAGGTTCCAGAACTCACTCATGCTAGGTCTTTTATCCGAGGGCTCGGCCGGGGATCATCCCATTGATGTCTGCGAAGACGCCAAAGCCCTCCATGGACCGTAACCTGATCGCAAAGTTGCCGAAGGCGGATCTGCATGTCCATCTCGATGGCAGCATGCGCCTGTCTTCGTTGATCGAACTCGCGGCCGAGCGCAAGGTCAAACTCCCGAGTTCGACACCCGAAGGCCTCCTCCGGACGGTGTTCAAGAGAGCCTACAAGAACTTGCCGGAGTATCTGAAGGGTTTCGAGTTCACGGTGGCCTGCTTGCAAGATGCGGAGTCTCTCGAGCGCGCCGCTTATGAGCTCTGTCAGGATTGCCGCGACGAGAATGTGTTCTACGTCGAGATCCGATTTGCACCGCAGCTTCATTGTCGTGGTGGTTTTGATGTCCGCGCGGTCTTGAAGGCTGTTTCCAAGGGGATGCGCCGTGCACAGCGGGAAATCAATCGGCCGGCAGCGGTCCGCGATGGTCGGGTGCCCCGGTTCGAGTGTGGGATCATCGTCTGTGCTCTGCGTTACTTCGAACCCTTCTTCTCCGAGCATTACAGGGCTTACTTCGAAGCCTTGCGAGCAACCCCGCGGGAAGGCATCTACGGTCTGGCGTCCCTGGAACTTGCACGGGCAGCGGTCCAATCGGTGGAAGAAGATGGCCTGCCGATCGTCGGGCTGGACCTCGCAGGTCAGGAGAGGGGCTTCCCGGCGAAGGATCACCAGGAGGCCTATCAACTGGCTCACGACCATTTCCTTGGGAAGACGGTTCACGCCGGTGAGGACTACGGGCCGGAATCGATCTTTCAGGCGATCACGGATTGCCATGCGGATCGGATTGGTCATGGCACCTGGCTGTTCTCGGCGCGCCACATCCATGACCGTTCGATTCGAGATCGTCGCCACTACGTCGAACAACTCATCCGCTACGTCGCGGACCGGCGGATCACTCTCGAGGTTTGCTTGACGAGCAACCAGCAGACGATCCCCGAGTTTCGAAAAGATCTCTCGCGGCATCCCTTCCGGCTCATGCGCAAAGCTCGCCTCAGCGTGGCCCTTTGCACGGACAATCGACTGGTGTCGCGAACGACCATGACCGATGAGGTCGTCAAGGCCGTGGATACCTTCAAGCTGAGTCCGAAGGAACTGAAGAACACCCTGATCTACGGTTTCAAGCGGTCCTTCTACCCAGGCTCTTATCGAGAGAAGCGGGAATACATCCGTTCCGTGCTCGATTACATGGAAGCGGAGATGGCCGAGCATGGCTTCGATCTCCGTGGAGGCGGGTAGGCTCGGAGTTTCCGGGGGAGGGAGATCGGCAAGCTTGCCTGCTACCCGAGGATGGCGGCCGCGGCCAGGGCTCCGGGGCCGCAGGTGATGCCGCCGCCGGGATGACTGCCGCTGCCACCGAGCCAGAGCCCTTTCACCGGCGTTGCGAAGCGGGCACAGGAGGCCAGCGGTCGCAGCCACCACATCTGGTCGAGGGCGTGCTCGCCGTGATGGATGTGCCCACCGGTCAGGCCGTATCGTTGCGAGAGGTCGTTCGGAGTGAGTAACTCATGGCCGACGATGCGATCGCGAAGGCTGGGCGCGAAGTCCGCGAGCCGTTCGATGATGGCCTCGGTCAAGGTTGCCCGGGCGGTTTCGTCCCAGCCACCTTCGCGTTCTTGCGGCACGAACTGTGCCAGGATCGAGACGGTGGGTTTGTCGGTTTCGCCGTGGACCTGGATGTCGAGGTAAGGATGGTCGGAGAAGTTCCGGTACTTGATGGCATCGAAGGCTCGTTCGAGGCTATCGAGATCCTCGCCGATCCGGATCTTCGAGAAGGATGCGCCCGGGCGTGAGGCGAACTCGAGAGGACCATCGAGGGCGAGATGCAGCTTCGCGGCGGTGCCGCGACAGCGCCAGTGGGCGATGGCTTGGCCGATGCCCGGGGGAAGGTCCGTCGGACGGATCAAGCACGAGAAGGTGCTGCGAGGATCGGTTGTGGCCACCAGCTGTGTCGCGGTGAGGCGTTCGCCGGTCCCGAGTTCGACGCCGACTTGCTCGCCGCGTTCCACCAGAATGCGTTGCACGGTGGCGCTGGTGCGGATTTCTACTCCCGAAGCCTGGCAGGCTGCGAGCAGGGCGCGGATGAGCGCCGGTGAGCCACCTGCGATCTCGGCGCCCTCCGAGCATGTATGCATCAGCAAGAGGGCGGCGGTGCCTGCCGAGCGTGGACCGCACCAGGTGGAAGCCAGGGCTGGTGCGGCCAGGGTTGCCTTGAGGTGCTGATCATCGAAATGCTCGTCGAGCCAGTCCGCGACCGACATCGGTGCGATCCGGAGCAGTTCGTGCATGGTTTTCGGCCCGAGCCTGCGCAGGCCCCAAGCCTTCCTGGCCAGTGCCCAGGTTTGACGGAAACCCTGCGGAGCGATGTGCGGTGGGGGTTCTCGCAGAAGGCGGCTGACGAAGGGTTTGACCTCGCCGATGAAGCGGTCGAACCGGGCGAACTGTTCGGCATCGGTGCCGGCGAGTTCCGAGAGCAGCAATCCCGGTCCTTCACGGGTGGGAGCGAAGACGGGCGCGGGGTCCGCGTATTCCAGTCCGTGACGAGTCAGCCCGAGTTTATCGATGACGTTTTTGTGGATGTGACTCGTGTCATGAAGGATGCCGGGCGTGTGGTAACCGGGATGGAACTCCGTCGAGGTCGCAAGCCCGCCGCACCGATCAAGATGTTCGAGCACCAGCACCTTGCGCCCCTGCCGGGCCAGCAGGGCAGCGCAGGTGAGGCCGTTGTGGCCGCCGCCGATGATGATGGTGTCGTGGTTGTGTGCCATCTCCGGTCAGCCCTTCTCCAGGATGGCGCGAGCCGCGTTTGCGCCAGGCGCGCCCATGATGCCACCACCGGGGTGGGAGCCCGAGGCGGCGAGCCAGAGATTCGAGATGGGGGTGCGGTGCCGTGCCCACCGCGGTGCCGGGCGCAGGAAGAATAGTTGTTCGAGACTCAGTTCACCGTGGAAGATATTGCCCTGCGTCAGCCCATACTCACGATCCAGGTCCCAGGGGGTCAGGACCTGTCGGTGCAGGATCGATTCCTTCAAGGTGGGGCAATACTCGGCGAGAGTGTCGATGACAGTATCGCCAAATTCTTCACGCCGAGCAGGCCAGGTCTCGGCACCTTCCTTGAGGGCGAAGGGTGCGTATTGCACGAAGATGGACATGACATGCTTGCCGGGCGGAGCGACGCTCGGGTCGCTGAGCGATGGGATCACGACATTGAGGTAGGGCCGCTTGCTGAAGTCGCCGTATTTGGCTTCGTCGTAGGCGCGCTCGAGGTAGTCGATGGATGGGGCGATCGCGATATCGCCGCGAAGGTGCGGACCATTTCCCGGTCGGCAGGTAAATTCCGGCAACCGGTCCAGGGCGAGGTTCACCTTGCCCGAACTGCCGCGCATCTTGAACCGGGTGATGTGCTCGGCGAACTCGGGATCGAGATGCTCCTCGCCGACCAGTCCCAGGAATGTTCGGTGAGGGTCGACGCCCGACACCACGTGCTTGGCGCGAATCTCTTCACCATGTTCGAGGACGACGCCGACGGCGCGGCCACCTTCGACGAGCACTTTTTCTACAGGTGATTCGGTGAGGATCTTTGCGCCGTGACGCTGGGCGGCGCTGGCGATGGCCATCGAGATCTGGCCGGTGCCTCCTCGGCAGAATCCCCATGAGCGGAAAGAGCCGTCGATTTCGCCCATGTAGTGGTGCAAGAGGACGTAGGCCGTGCCCGGTGAGCGGACTCCCAGGAAGGTGCCGATGATGCCGCTGACGCTCATGGTCGCCTTCAGGGTTTCGGATTCGAACCACTGATCGAGGAAGTCCACGGCACTCATCGTGAACATCTTCAGCTTGAGCACGCGGTCGGCCTCGGTGAACCGATCGAAGACCTTGAGAAGGTTCAGGTTCTCCAGCAAACGGCCTGGATGCCATGAAGACGGGTCGGGCGGCACCATTTCGATGATCGGCTTGATCAGGCGGCTCACCTTTCCCATGGCCTTGCCAAACTCGCGATATGCTTCCGCGTCGCGCTTGCTGAAGCGGGAGATCTCCCGCCGGGTCCGCTCTGCGTCGCCCCAGCGTGCGAGGGAGTCGCCGTTCGGCAAGGGTGTGAAGGAGCAGTCCAGCGGCAGGATTTCGAGGCCGTGCTTGGCTAGTTCGAGATCGCGGATGATGTGGGGGCGCAGCAGGCTGACCACGTAACTGCAGGCCGAGTATTTGAAGCCGGGGAGGTGTTCCTCGGTTACCGCGGCCCCACCCAACAGGTGCCGGCTCTCGAGCACCGTCACTCGCAGTCCGGCCTTGGCGAGGTAGGCCGCGCAGGTGAGGCCGTTGTGGCCGCCACCGATCACCACGACATCCGTGGTCGTCATGCCTTCTTCCTTTCGGGGTCGAAGAAGGGGCGCTCGACAACGGTCGCGCTGACAGCACGGCGCTCGAACTCGACGGTGTGCTCGATCTTGATCATGGTTTCGAGCGAACTGAACTCGGGCTGTACGCTGGCCAGGGCCAGATATTTCTTCAGGATCGGAGACCAGGTAGTGCTGGTGGCCTGACCGACCTGCCGCTGCCCGAAATAGATGGGCAGCGCTTGGCGGCAGGCATCGGCGGGTAGAGCCGGTGGAAGTTCGTATTCGGCGTAGAGTTGCTCCAGATCTTCCCAGTCCACATCCAGCCCGACGAGATTCCAGCTGTTGCCACGAGCTTTCGCCGCCGCGAGAGCCTGTTGCCCGAGGAAAGATCCGCGGTCGAGCTCGACGGTCCAGCCGAGCCCGAGTTCGAAGGGCGTCGATTTGCGCGATTCTACCGCGCATTGTGGCGCACTGAAGTAGTCGACACCCTGGAGGACGAAACCCGCTTCGATGCGTGTGATGTCGAGTGCGTCGAGGCCGCAGGGAGAGAGTCCGAGAGGTTCGCCGGCAGCGATGAGGGCATTCCAGATATCGACTGCGGCGGCGGCCGGGAGCCAGATCTCGTATCCGAGGTCGCCGGTGTAACCGGTACGGGAGACGTCGACACCTTCGATTTGCGTGCTGGTGACGCCGAAGTAGGGCAGATGTTCGAGGTCATCGCCGAGGGCATTGACGATGATGTGCCGTGACTGCGGCCCCTGGATGGCGAGCGCGGCCAGAGATTCCGAGACATCGGTGACGGTTGCATCGAAACCCCGCGTGTGTCGGTCGAGCCATCTGAACATCGGGCTTGCCGAGGTCAGACGAAATCTGTTTTCGTCCAGGCGCGCGATCGTGCCATCATCGATGACCATGCCGGCCTCGTCGCACATGCAACTGTAGGTGACCCGGCCCGGTTTCAAGTGGGCGATGTCGCGGGTGGCGATGTAGGAGAGGAAGTCACCGGCATCGGCCCCGACGACCTCGTACTTGAACAGGGGCGAGACATCGAGCAGCCCGGCGGCGCTGCGCAAGGCGTGGTACTCGGGTTCTGCCGAGGTGCCGTAGCGGCATACCGCCAGGAAGCCTGCCCACTCCTTCCACTGGTGGCTTTCGCACAACGGCGCGGTGCACGCGTGGAAGGGACTGGGGACGGGCATGGGCGCCGAAGGTTAGCGATCTGCCAGTCGCCTGACAAATGGGGGCTTGGCTCCCATCGGTCTATCGGTCCGACTTCGAGGAACGCTTGCGCAGCATCTTGGTGACCTGTGGACGATCGCGCTGCATGCGCTCCAGATCGAGCGAGCGTCCGATTGCGGTGCCGATGGAGTCGTAGAAATCCGCCAGTCCTTTGTCCCAGGGCCCTGACACGACGTTCACGGGCGTCTGGCCGTTGTCGTTGCGCGCGCTGAGAGAAGCTCCGTGTTCCAAGAGCAGGCCGATCACCTCGTGGCGACAGAGGAAGGCCGCGCTGTGTAGCGGCGTGTTACCGTCGCGGTTCGTGCCCGAGACCTTGGCCCCCTTCTTGATCAAGAAGGCCGTGATCTCGCTGTAGCCGTAGACAGCCGCCGTATTGAGAGGGAGTGTTCCATCCCCGGGGTGCCGTCCGTTGACATCGGCCCCCGCCGAGAGCCGCCGCTTGACCCGACCCAGATTTCCGGATGCGACCGCGTCCCTGAGCGATTCTCCGCGCGGCGCGCGCTCGCGCGCAAGGCGCCTGGAAAGTGCCTCGGCCGCGGCGGCGTCCTCGACGACGTGGAAGATGAAGTCGTTGCTGAACAGACCGCCCGGGTTCTGCACTTGCAACAGGTGCATCCCGACCGATGGCAATGCCGTCAACTCGATCTTGACCGTCTCATTCTCGCCAGGGCTCACGGTGCCGGATACTCGCCTTCCATCGACGATGACCCTGGCTCCCTTGCGAATGTGTCGGCCGCTGATCGTCATCCGGCGTTTCCCATCATGGAGGGAGGGGAACTTCTGGTGCCCGCTTTGCTTCTCGATCGGCCCCAGGGTCCAGAGCGCTGGCTGCGGATGGTCGACATCTGCTTCGGCACCGTGCCGGGCGGTGAAGGTGCCGACGAAGCTGCCGGCCGATGCGAGCGAAACCAGCTCGGCCCGGGTGTAGGATTTGCGATCTCTCGCGGAGTAGGTTCCGCCCTGGGATCCGGCGTCGAACTCCAGTTTCACCGCCGTGGATCTTGTGCCATCGATGAACACTCCTTCGGCCTGAAGTGCGATGCCGCCCTCGCTGGCGGACAGTTCCAAGGCATCCAGCAAGTCGCTGGTGAAGGGGGTGCCCGCGGATCTCTTGTTGAGAGTCGCTTGCCGGGCGAAGGTTCCGGAGAAGCCCGTGCT
>PVBE011813777.1_pt1 | contig 10060 bp, 8 predicted proteins | sample 1631181 | NCBI WGS metagenome assembly PVBE01 (sample SAMN08397723, study PRJNA350692) | Marine metagenome, whole genome shotgun sequencing project. | isolation source: water | place: Pacific Ocean | collected 2012-04 | reverse complement strand
TTACCTGCTCCTGGTCCCTCGCCACCAAGGGATTCAAGAATCCCCCTGCTAAAGCCAGGGTTAGAAGAGCCATCCACTTCGTTGTGTTTTTCATGGTGCTACCCTCCGCTCGTCATCCACTATGTACCTCAGACGCCCCACCGAGGCTCGGCCTTACAGACGTCGATGGGTACAAAATCCGTGCCGGAGGGCCTCCGTTCCAGGGAACCCCAGGCGGCTTCTAATGATTTCAAGCGGACAACGAACACGAAGAACGGTCGAGATGACCTGAAAAGGAGACACATAGATGAACACGAGAGGACTGAAGTGGGGCGTCTTTGGCGGCGTCGCCGGAGGTTTGATCTTCGGAGGGATCATGGGGATGATGGGGATGCTCCCCATGATCGGACAGATGGTTGGGCAGCCCTCGGCGTTCGCGGGATTCGCCGTTCATATGATCAACAGCGTCATCATCGGCGTGGGGTTCGCCCTCGTCTTGGGCGGGCTTGTCAGCAGCCTCACGACGGGGCTGACGAGCGGTCTGGCCTACGGCGCGGCCTGGTGGTTGCTGGGTCCCCTGACTCTGATGCCGCTCATGATGGGGATGGGACTGGGCGTCAACTGGAACGCGGAGGCCGCCGCGGCAATGCTCCCCAGCCTGATGGGACACCTGATGTACGGTGCGATCCTCGGTGTTACGTACGCTTGGCTGGAGCAGAACGACGGTGCGACGGCGCTGGCGACGGCTGACTGAGGCGACCCGCACGATTCGGTTGCATCGGGGGTCGGCGTCCGAACGGCGTCGGCTCCCCGATTGCAGGTACCCTGCGCTCTAATTCGTTTCGACGTAGCCCTTCGTTCAAAACAGGACCGCACCGCACGGGCTGACGTCCCCCGACACCCAGGCCGGCAGGCCCCCCTGACCCGGGTATACCTCGATAGCCGCGATCTCCGGTACGCTGACGAGGCCCTGCCAGAAGGAACGCTTCACCTCTCGGCCACCGCCGACGGACCGCTCCAAGTCAGAAGCTGAAACACTCAGCCGAGTGAGCCGCTCGCCCCTCTGCACGACGACGTGGTCGATGCTGATGCTCGGGCGACATGGGTCCCCGAACATCCGACGGGCGGAGAGAATCTCCCAGTCGGCCAAGGCCGACGGCTGCACCAGCCTGATCCCATTCATACCCCTGAACACGTCGCCGAAATCGAGAGGAGGGTTGTCTTCGAGATCTTCCGGGGTCCGAACCTGACCGAACCCCAGCGTCCGGCGTTCGTAGAAACCGACTCGATCGAGTCCCTCCTCGATCCCACCCTCCACCACCGCCTCGATGGGGGCCAGATTGATCGGGCTGACCGACATGCGAAGCGATGCTCCCACAGTCTGCCCGGGCTGCAACGAGAACGCACCCGACAGGGTGGGCATGTAGCCCAGCCCCCCACTGCGGAGCTGGTACATGTCATCGTCGGGGACCGGGATGGAGAACCACCCGTTCACGTCGGTCACATCCTGTCCACGAATGCGGTCCTCTCCGTTCACGAGGTCTACTACGGCGTCGGCGATGGGCCGCCCCGTCAGGTCATCGAGAATGACACCCTGAACGAGCTGGGCGCAGGCGGGCGGGACGGGCCACAAAGCACCGCCATCGCCAGGGCGCACAGATTGATCGGGCTTCGAGTGGCCATTTGGGTTCCAGGCTCTTCCGTACGACTTCGTGTTGTTGATTCTACGCTGAGCAACCCGTGGGGTTTCACGTCAGAAGGACCGAACGACGGTCCGCGGCCAGGGGCGGTTCAGTATCCCAATAGGGCCGGCAAGAACAGCACCACCCCCGGCACGAATGCGATCACCACCGTGAGCGCCAACATCAGCGCCAGGTATGGCCAAAGCGGGCGCGCGACCTCTGCCGGGTCCACGCCCCCCACCGAGCACGCCACGAGCAAGCTCACCCCGACAGGGGGTAGAAACACCGAGATGCCCTGGGTCGCAACGATGACCGTCCCGTAGTGCACAGGATCGATGCCGAGCTGCCTCGCCAGGGGCAGGAGTATCGGCGTCAGCATGACGACCGCCGGTACGCCTTCCAGGATGGCACCGAGCGGGAGGAAGATCAGGATCGTGAGGATCATGAAGCCCGCCTGCCCACCTCCCATCCCCACCACCGAAGACGCCATCGCCTGCGGCACCTGCATGACGGCGAGCACCCAGCCCAGAAGTCGCGCAGCACCCACCACGAACAGGACCATCCCCGACACCATGGCGGTCTGGATGATCTTGCTCCACAGCTCCGCCGCGGGGAGAGCTCGGTAGATGGGCCCGGCGAGGAGCAGCGCGTAGGCGACGGCGACGGCCGCTGCCTCGGTGGGTGTGAAGAGACCGAAGCGGATGCCCCCGAGGATGACGACGATCATAAAGAGCGGGAGTAGGGCATCAACCGCGGCGTGCCGGACTTCCGCGAACGACGCGCGCTCCCCCGCCGGCCACCCTTCCCTTCGGGCTTGCCACCCGATCTGGGTCATCAAGCCAACCGCCATCAGGAGCGCCGGCGCGATAGAGGCGACGAACAGCGCCCCCACGGAGACGTTGCCGATGACGCCATAGACCACCATGACAATGGCGGGCGGAATGAGAATCCCCATCCCGCATGCAGCCGAGACGATGGCCGTCGAGCGGGCGCGGCTGTACCCGTTGGCCGTCAGCTGCGGCACCATGATCCCACCGATCGCAGCCGCGTCCGCCGACGTTGAGCCCGACACTCCCGAGAAGAATATCTCGGCCATGATGACGACTTGGCCGAGTCCTCCCGGAAGGTGGCCCACGAGCGTACGGGCCAACGTCACTAGGCGCCGGCTGATCCCCCCCACGTCCATGAGGAAGCCCGCCAGGATGAAGAGCGGCACCGCGAGCATCGGAAACGAGTCCATGCCAGCGACGATCTGCTGCGGGATGATGATCAGCGGAAGGTCCGCCACTACAACCGCGATGCCGGCAGCCGTCGCGAGGGCGAAGCCGATGGGCACGGCAGCCACCACCAGGGCAGCGAACGTACCGAGCAGGAGGCCGCCCATCAGTAGCCCTCCTCGGAAGATCCGTCATCAGCGGGGACCCCAGACCCGGTCGGCTCGCCCGCCCCGGCCCCCTCGGCTGGTCTCCAGAGCCCCGCAAGCAGGTGCATCACCATCAACGCACCTGAGACCGGAACCGCCGCGTACACCCACGCGATGGGGAGATTCAAGGCCGAGGAGCGCTCGCTCATCGTAAGGGCCATCAGCGCGATGCCCGTCCCAACGAGCACCAGCGAGAACATTAGCACGACCGCGGTCGCGAAGGTCTCAACCGCGGACTTCACGCGCGGAGCCAGGCCCTTCGTGACCTGATCGAAGCCGAAGTGGGCCCCATGCTCCACCGCCAACGAGGCACCCAGCATGGACACCCAGATAAAGCAGAAGCGTGAGACCTCTTCGCTCCACGGGTTCGGGTAGGCGAACAAGTAGCGCATCCCGACCTGCAGGAGCACGACGGCGGAGATCGTCACCACGAGCCCCCCGGCAGCAAGGGTCTCGAGGACGACGAGGCGCCGGTTGAGCGCTTTCCTCCTCACGGCCTCATCCGCCCCACCTCGTCCACGAGCCGGGCGATCAGCGCCTCTCCGTCCGGCAGCCGAGCCGCCAGCTCGTCCCAAACGTGGGGGCGGACCGCCGGTACGAACGACGCGACATCCGGGCGGGAGATCTCCACATCGTTCACCCGCATCTGCTCCAGGGCATCCGTCTCCATCCGGCGGGCGACTTCGCTTTGGTAGGCGAGGGCCTGTGCCGCCGCATCATCGACGGCCTCCTGGACATCCGCGGGAAGCGATTGGTAGAACGGCTCGTTCACGAGGAACGTGATGGGGTTGTAGGTGATGGACGTGAAGCTGTAGAACTTGGCCACCTCGTAGAGTCGGCTGCTCACGAACCCGATGGCGTTGGCCTCCCCACCCTCGATCACACCCTGTTGAAGAGCGGAGTAGACCTCGCCGTAGTTCATGGGCGTCGCCTGGACGCCAAGAGCCGAGTAGGCAGCCAGGTACGTCGCGTTCTGAAGGACGCGGAGCTTGAGGCCGTCGAGATCCGCCGGCGTCTCCACGGCTCGCCGCTTGTTGTAGACGTGGCGGAAGCCGTAGTCGAGGAAGCCCAGGGATCGCACTCCGGTGCGCTCGAGGAGGAGATCTCGCCACCAGTCGCCGACCGGGCCGTTCATGACCGCGAGTCCGTGGTCCCGAGTCTCGAAGAGGTACGGGAGATCGAACATCTGTCCCTCCGGGACCCATCCCGACAGTACGGGCGTCCCCGAGATGGCCATGTGCACCGCGCCGACTTGGATCTGCTCGAAGGCCACGCGCTCGCCGCCGAGCTGACCCGACGGGTAGATGCTGACCCGGAACTGCCCGTCGGTCCGCTCAAGCATGAGGTCCCGGAAGCGTTCCGCCATGAGGTGCAACTCGGAGCTGCTGGAGAGCACGTGGGAGAGGCGGACGTCCCAGGTGGGGGAGTCGCGCTCATCGGCGCGCGGTCCCCTGCAGGCGAGCGTCGTGAACACCCCGAGCGCGAGCGCCGTCAGGCTCCGGACCCTAAGCACCCCAGATCGTCTGGCCGGCGTCGATGAAGACCGAAGCTCCCGTCACCAAACGAGCCTCCTCATTCGACGCGAGGAACACCACCGCCCCCACCAGGTCCTCAGGAACGCCGATCTCCTTCAGAGGAATGCGAGCGAGGCGGCGCTCACGGAAGTCGTCCCGGGCGATGTCGGCACGGTTCAGATCGGTCTCGATGAGCCCCGGCGCGATGGAGTTGACCCGGATCTTGTGGGGCGCGAGCTCCAGCGCCATCTGCTTGGTGAGCATGTCCACGCCCGCCTTGGCCACGCAGTAGTGGGTCAGGTTCGGGGCGGCCACAGCCTGTCCGGCGGACGATACGTTGACGATCGCACCGGGTGTCCCGGTCTCGACCATCCGTCGCCCCACCGCTTGGCCCACGAGGAAGTAGCCCTTCAAGTTGACGTCCAGAATGGCGTCCCACTCCTCTTCGCTGATCTCGAGGAGCGCGGTCCGCTTCAGGATTCCCGCGTTGTTGACGAGGATGTCGATGCCGCCCAGGAAGTCGCGCGCCTCGTCGACGAAGCGTTCGACGTCGGAGCTCGAGTCCGTGGAGCCCCGCACGGCGACGGCCCGGCGCCCCAACTCCTCGATTTCACGGACGGCGCTCTCGGCATCCTCGCGGCTGCTCTTGAATTTGACCGCCACGTCCGCGCCCTCGCGAGCCAAGCCGAGGGAGATGCCACGGCCGATGCTTCGCGATCCGCCGGTGACGAGAGCCCGCTGACCTTCAAGCCTCATGAGAACTCCGGGGGTTCAGTCTACGTGAGCGTCCGAAGGGAAAGAGTCGGGGGCGAGCCCCAAACATGCAACGGCGGGTCGGTTGGTCCCCACCTCCAACGCAGTGTCCCTGGTCCGCGGCCCCCCCTAGTTTCATCGGCGGCGTGAACGGGGTCCTCCATGCTCGGCTTGGCCCCGCTCGCGTCGGCCTAACCCTCTCACGGAGGCATCCATGAGGTTCTCGACCCGAGTCCTGTTCGTGTGCTCGCTGGCATCCCTGTCCGTATTGGCGGCCCCGGCGCGGCCGGGTGTGACCCAGGCGGCCGCTGCCCAGTCCTTCCCCTCGGACGATCCGGTGATCCGCGCGATCTGGGAGGAGGGCGTCGAGCGCTCGCAGGATTACGAGCTGGGCCAGGTAATGATGGACTCGATCGGGCCCCGCCTTACGGGATCGCCCGGCATGACCCGCGCGAACGACTGGTCGGTGGCCAAGTACGCGGAATGGGGCATCGAGGCGTACAAGGAGCAGTACGGGACATGGCGGGGGTGGGAGCGGGGGATCAGCCATGTCGATCTCGTCTCACCGCGGGTGCGATCGCTGGAGGGTATGGCGGCCGCATGGAGTCCGGCGACCGACGGGCCGGTTGAAGCGGACGTGGTGATCCTCGCCGACGCGGGTAGCCCCGAGGCGTTCGAGGCGTGGCTGCCGGCGGTGCGCGGGAAGTTCGTGCTGATCTCCCGCGCGGAGACGAGCTGCCGACCGCTGGACAACGTGGAGTGGTTCGCCCGACCCGAGACGCTGGCGCGTATGACCGATGAGCGCGAGCAGTCCGTGGCGGCGTGGCGCGAGCGCGAAGGGAACACGGGGGTCGATCGGCGCGTGCTACCCGAGCGCCTCGAGGCGGCCGGGGCCGCCGGGATCATCCGGTCTCAGTGGTCGGCCGGATGGGGCGTGAACAAGATCTTCGGGACACGGGCGGAGCGCGCGCCGGTGTTCGACCTGAGCTGCGAGGCTTACGGGCTCGTATACCGGCTGGCCGAGAACGGGCAGGAGCCGGTGCTGCGCGGCAACGCCGAGGCTCGGTTCCTTGGTGAGGTGCCGGTCTTCAATGCCATCGCCCGGATCCCGGGGAGCGCCCAGCCGGAGGAGTTCGTGATTCTGGGCGGACACTACGACTCCTGGGACGGCGGCTCGGGGACGCTCGACAACGGCACCGGCGCGGTCGTCATCATGGAGGCGATGCGAATCCTGAAGGCCGCCGTTCCGAATCCGCGCCGCACGATCATCGGCGCGCTGTGGAACGGCGAGGAGCAGGGCCTGAACGGGTCGAGGGCGTTCGTGGAGGATCATCCCGAGATCCTGGAGCGCACGCATACGGCGTTCAACTCGGACCATGGAACGGGGCCGGTGACGTTCATTCCAATGCAAGGGTTTGCCGCGGCCGGCGGGTACTTCGGCGACTGGCTCGCCCGCGTGCCCAGCGCGTATGCCGATCTGGTCACCCTGGAGATCCCCGGGAGCCCCGAGTCGGGCGGAACTGATCACGCATCGTTCGTGTGCGCGGGTGTGCCGGCGTTCAGCTTCCACGTGGGCGCGGGCCGAAGTGATGACCTACCGATGGGCACGAACCGCTGGGACACGAGCATCTACACGTGGCACACCAACCGAGACACGTTCGACAAGATCATCTTCGAGGATCTGCGTGACGATGCCGTGATGACGGCGATGCTGGTGTATCTGGCGGCGGCGGATCCGGAGAGTATGCCGAGGGATCGGCGGGTGATGACGGAGGGGGCGGAGTGGCCGGAATGTCGGTCACCGGCGCGCAGCTCGGCGGAGAGTACGAGGTAGGGGCGTACGTACAGTTACGATGTAATCATACGTAGGATGTAGCTGCGTGCCGGGCGGAAGCAGACGCGCTCAGGAACATGCATCGATTGTCCCATCCAGCTATGGACGGGTTTTGCGACGGCCTATTGCGGGGAGTCCGAGACAGGTCCGTCATCCCGGCGCCATCCGGCCTCCGTCGCCGTCTGGCGCGCCTCGACGGCACAGCCCGGCCCCTTTTGACCTCGGGCTCCCCTCGGGAGGCTTCCGGGTGCCTCTGAGGCGGCCGAAATATCGCCCTTATATTTCTCTGTAAGTCTTTGCTGCTCTTACGGATGAGGGGGTTTCCATGCGTCCCGCCACGCAAGCCGTTCCAGAAGTTCCACATGTTACCCGTCACGCCGACACTCGGGAGCTGGGAGCGCCCCTCGCCACCCCAGATGACGCCGCGCCCGACACGAGGGAGCCGGACCCGGCCCTCTCCAATCGCGATGAAGCACCAGCCGACGACCACCTCGACACCCTCCAGGATCTCGGCGACGAGATCGCCACCCTCGCGGCCCACATTCATGCCGCCGAGCATCGCTTCCTCACCTTGATCGCCGAGTTCGATCGACTCCGGGGATGGGAGCCGAGTGGCCATCGCTCCTGCGCCCACTGGCTCGCCTTCCGGACAGGGATCGACCTGGGTGCCGCCCGCGAGAGAGTGCGAGCTGCCCGTTCCCTGACAGATCTTCCCCGGATCAGCGCTTCGATGGCGCAAGGCGAGCTGTCGTTCGCGAAGGTGCGAGCACTCACGCGAGTGGCCACGCCAGAGAGCGAGGTCCATCTGCTCGAGCTCGCCCGCTGCAGCACGGCGGCCCAGCTCGAGCGGACGGTCCGGGCGTGGCGTCGATTCAGCCGGCACGACGAAGCCGAGCTCGAGAGGATGCGCCACCGCTCGCGCTGCCTCTCCGTCTTCCCTGACGAGGAGGGCATGTACCTGGTACGCGGCAGGCTGGACCCCGAAGTGGGAGCGATGCTCATGCGGGCACTCGAAGAGGCCGGCGATGCGCTGTTCCGCCGGGACACGGCCGAGGAGATCGAGGCGAAACAGCGGCGGGCGGATGCGGTGGGGCTGCTGGCCGAGAGGGCGATGACGGTGGGTTTCGGCGGAGGAGCAACGGAGCTCGGCGGAGGAGCAACGGGGTCCGCCGGAGGCGGAGATACCGACATCGGCGGCACCCGAGGAGGCGGAGATACCAACCTCAGCGGCACCAGAGCCGAACGCTACCAGGTAATCCTGCACGTCCAGCCCGCCACGCTACGGAAGGTACCTGAGCCAGCGGACGAGCGTTTTCCGGCGAGCGGAGATGCGTTGGGCCACTCGGGGCAGTCCGACCTACCGGGCCGCTCCGACCTGGAGGACGGTCCACGCGTTTCCGCGGAAACGTCTCGGAGGCTCTCCTGCGACGTGAGCGTGGTACCGATCACAGAGGATCCGGGCGGCTCGATCCTCGACGTGGGACGCAAGAGCCGCACGATTCCGCCCGCGCTCAGACGGGCGCTGGAGTCCCGGGACCGCGGATGTCGCTTCCCGGGCTGCGGTCTCCGGTTTACGGACGCCCATCATGTGAAGCACTGGGCGGATGGCGGAGAAACGAAGCTGGACAACCTCGTTCTGCTGTGCCGTTTCCATCACCGGTTGGTTCACGAGGAGGGGTACACCGCGCACTTCCCCATGGGAGAAAAAATGTACTTCCTCGATCCGGGCATGAGGCTGATCCCCGACGCTCCGCCTTCCGCCCCTTCCCTTCCGCCTGCCCCTGTCGAAACGCTCGTTGCACAGAATCGACTCCTTGGCATCGAGCCCGATTACTCGACCAGCTCGGCCCGCTACAAGCGTGAGATCGACATCCCGTCAGCCGTGTTCCTACGGGCCGTCGAGGCTCTGAAAGGAGCGTCTTCGGACAGCTCGCAGGTTGGACCGTGACCCGCCCATCGCCGAGTCCGCAGCCTGCGCCCCAAGGGCCATGATCTGTATCGGCTCGCCCCGCATCTCCCGCCGTTGACCCATCCGCAACGATCGGTGAGGTTTTCCGTTGATGGACACTGAGCCAAATGACCCGAGAGGACCCATCTCGTGAGCATGTTTCCCTCAAGCCCCATCCCGGGAGTTCGCCCCGACACACTGGACCCGCGCGCACGTCTCGCCTTCCTAACAGGCCGTCGCGCCCTTGGGGTCCCCAACGCAGTCCTCGCTGTGGCGGTCCTCGGCACCGCGGTCATCACCACCACCGCCCTCCCCCTCGCTGCCCAGCAGAGCAAGGAGACCTACCAGGCCCAAGCCGTTCGTGTAGATCAGGGACCGGACATCGACGGCGACCTGGACGACGAGGCGTGGGGCAACGCGGCACTCATCGACGCGTTCATTCAGCAGGAACCCAATGAGGGCGCGACGGCCACCGAGCGAACCGAGGTCCGCCTGCTCTATAACGAGAGCAACCTCTACATAGGCGTGCGGGCGTTAGACTCCGATCCGAGCGGAATCATCGCGACCGAGATGCGACGTGACTCGCCGCGGATTCTGGACGAAGACAACTTCCAGATCATCCTCGACACCTTCGAGGACTCACGCTCGGGCTACATGTTCGCGACGAGCCCGCTGGGGGCGAAGCTCGAGCAGCAGATCTTCGAGGAGGGAGAAGGGCGCACGTCCGGTCTCTCGGCCAATATCAACCGGGATTGGAACGGAGTCTGGCACGTTTCGACGAGGCAAACACCGGAGGGCTGGACCGCCGAAATCGCCATCCCATTGGTCACGCTTCGGTTCCCTGCCAACGACGTGCAGAACTGGGGCGTCAACTTCATGCGCAACATCCGGCGCAAGAACGAGCAGGTGTTCTGGGCGCCGATCCCC
>PVBE011621842.1_pt1 | contig 10060 bp, 7 predicted proteins | sample 1631181 | NCBI WGS metagenome assembly PVBE01 (sample SAMN08397723, study PRJNA350692) | Marine metagenome, whole genome shotgun sequencing project. | isolation source: water | place: Pacific Ocean | collected 2012-04 | reverse complement strand
ATCAAGCCTCGGCGAGCCATCCGGCGTCGCCTGACAAGGAGCGCCGACGCAGGCGTACCAGAGGTACGTCAAGGAGGCGCGACACAGTCAGCGGCGGCGGGGGCCGGCGAGGCGCCGCATCAACCTCAATGGAGAGCGCTCCTAGTCTGCCCCCCAGTCCCGGAGCCGTCGATAGAGGGTCTTTTTGCTCATGCCGAGCACCTTGGCCGTGCGGGCCTTGTTGCCCCCCAGCCGCTTCAGCGTCCGCAGGACATAGCGCCGCTCCACCTCTTCGATGGCCAGGCCCATGGGCATGGGGACGATGGTGGGGTGCTCGTCCGGGGCCAGGGAGGCCGGCAGGTCGCCCACGGTGATCTCGTGGCCCCGCCCCGTCACCACGAGGCTCTCCACGCAGTTGCGCAGCTCGCGCACGTTGCCGGGCCAGTGATAAGCGCAGAGCCTCTCCGTGGCCCGCTTGCTGAAGCCGTTTATCTCCTTTTCGTGCTCCTCGCAGAAGTGCTTGCAAAAGTACTTGAGCAGCAGCGGGATGTCCTCGGGCCGCTCCCGCAGGGAGGGGATGGTGAGGGTCACGACCTTGAGCCGGTAGTACAGCTCCTCGCGGAACTGGCCCTCCTTCATCGCTTGCTCCAGATCCCGGTTGGTGGCGGCGATGAGGCGGACGTCGACGGTGATGGTGGTTTGGCCCCCGACGCGCTCGATCTCCTTTTCCTGGATCGCGCGCAGCAGCTTGAGCTGGGTCGGCACCGACAGGTCCCCGACCTCGTCGAGGAACAGCGTCCTCTGGTTGGCCGCCTCGAAGCGGCCCTGGCGGGTGCGGTGGGCGCCGGTGAACGCCCCGCGCTCGTGGCCGAACAGCTCGCTCTCCACCACGCCGTCGGCGAAGGCCACGCAGTTGACCTTGACCAGCGGGCCGTCAGCGCGGCGGCTGTGGTGGTGGATGGCGGAGGCCACCAGCTCCTTGCCGGTCCCCGAGTCGCCCCTGATTAGCACCGACGCGTTGGTGGTGGCGATCTGCTCGATCTGCCGCAGGATGTCGCGCATGGCATCGGACTGTCCGATGATGCCCGAGACCGAGAACTGGCTGCGTAGCTGCCGCCTGAGGTCGCGGTTCTCCCGCTCGAGCGCGATGCGGCGGTGGGCGCGGTGCACCAGCAGCTCGAGGCGGTCCAGGTTGATCGGCTTCGTCAGGTAGTCGAAGGCGCCCTTGCGCATGGCGCCCACGGCCTGCTCGATGGTGCCGAAGGCGGTCACCAGGATCACCGCTGTGTCCGGGTGGTGCTTCTGGACGTAGTCCAGCAGGTCCACGCCGCTGATTCGCCCATCATGATGTCCGAGACGATGACGTCCACGGGGGTCAGCTGCAGGCGGCTCTTGGCCTCCTCGCCGCTGGAGGCGGAGATCACCTCGAGATCGGAGTCTTCCAGGGCCGCGCAGAGGCTCTCCCGGGTGCTTCGGTCATCCTCCACCAGCATCACTACCGGCATCTCATTCCTCCTCGTCCAGGGGCAGGGAGATGGTGAAGCATGCGCCCTCCCCCGACCTGGACTGGACCTCGATGGTCCCTCCCATATCCTTCACCAGCCTGGCGCAGATGGCCAGCCCGAGCCCTGTCCCGTCCTCCTTGGTGGTGACGAACGGCCGGAAGACCTCGTGCAGCGTGTCCGGATCCACCCCCTCGATGCCCGGGCCGTTGTCCTCGATGCGGACCACCAGGCGGTCCTCATCGGTCGCCGCCGAGAGGGTCACCTCGCCGCCGTCGGGCATGGCCTGCACGGCGTTGAGGATGATGTTGAGCAGCACCTGGCGTAGCTTCGGCTCGTCCGCCCGGGCCAGCGGCAGATCGGGCTGTGCCTCGAAATGCAGTTCCACGCCGGTGCGCCTCGCCTCGGGCTCCATGAAGCGCACCGCGTCCATCAGCACCTCGTTGAGGTCCAGGGCCTTGAGGTCGGCGCTCCGGCGGCGGACGTGGGCCAGCAGGTTCTCCTCCACCAGCTGGTTGATACGCCCGATCTCGGACTCCAGGGTGCCCAGCACCTCCTTGACCCGCTGGCGGGACTTGTCGTCGGTGCGGCGCAGCAGGCGCGTGATCATCTGGGCGTTGATCGACAGGGCGTTGAGCGGCGTGCGGATCTCGTGGGCCACGATGGAGGCCATCTCGCCGGCCACCGCCACGCGCTCCAGGCGTGTGTGGTGGGTCTGTAACTCTGCCAGTCGCTGGTAGACCGTGCCGAGTTCGTCGGTGCGGCGGCGGACCTCATGCTCCAGCTTGTGGTTGAACTCGGCCACCGAGCGCATGCGCCGGCTGGTCTCGCGGTCCAGCAGCAGGGCGCCGGCCGCCATCACCAGCATGATGGCGCCGGTGAACAGCACGGTGGCCATCAGGTCCCGGCGCGCCGCGGCCGAAACCACCCGCGCGGGCGTGGCCACGGCCAGGGACCACTGCTTGAGGCCCACGGCGAAGGGCGTGAAGGCCACCAGCTTGGGCGGGCTGGCTGCCACCTGGATCCGCCCCGTGCCCATACGGCCGGAGAGCATCTCCTGGTGCAGCGCAAAGGAGCTGTGGCATTTGGAGCACGCCTTGGTCCGCTTCACCGCCGGCTTGCCGAGCTGGTCCCGGTGCTCGGGGTGCATCACGAGGCGCCCCCTGTGGTCCAGGATCCAGGTGTAGGCGGTCTGGTGGAAGGTGGCCATGCGCGCGATGTCGGTGCGCAGGGCGTCCCAGTCCAGCCCGACCATCACGGCCCCCTTCTTGCCCAAGGGCATCGGCAGGGTGACCACCATCACCCACTTCGCCTTGCCGATCTTCATCCGCACAGGGCCCCTGACGCAGATACCCTGTGGCTCCACACACGCGGCCACCTTGCCCAGCAGGCGCTGGGCCTCGGCCAGGCTGCTCCCGGCGGTGAGGGTCACCTGTTTCTGTCCGTTGATCCGGGCGGCCATCACGCCGCCGTGGTCCTGCAGCTGGGCCACCACCGTGGCCAGCATGTGCCCGCCGCTGGCGTCCGCGCGGATCACGCCGGGGATGTGCCCCAGCAGCACCAGCAGCTTGTCCACCTCCTCGAAGACCTCGCTGAACCGCTCGGCGGCCTGCTGGGCCATGAAGGCCTGCTTTTCGCTGAACCGCTCCTCGGTCCTCCGGGTGGAGCGCTGGTGGTCGAACACCGCCCCGACGCCCAGGGCGACGATGAACATCGGCGTGAGCACCCGCACCAGGAGGCGCAGGTCGACCCTCTGTCGTCGTCCCCCGCCCGCGCTCTTTGCCTTTTTTCCCTGGTCATCGTTGGGTCCATCACAGCCCTGAGAGCCTGTCATCCTCCCGGCGCTGGTGTGAAGCGTAACGCCCCGGCCTGGCGGTGCAAAGGGCCATGTTGGACAATCTCAATGTCGTCCGAGCAGCAGCACGCTCTGGGGCACCTCGGGCCTCTGCTCGTCCTCGGCCAGCACCTCGTGGCACACGTCGCAGTCCTGGCGGATGGTCTTGTCCTTGTCTTTGACCGCGGTGTGTTCGTCGTCGTGGCAGCGGAAGCAGCCCCCGGTGGTCAGGCGGTGACCGATGTGGTTGGGGTACGTGTTCCAGGTGATCTTGAGCCGCGAGTAGATGTTGCGATTGTAGATGCGGCCCAGCGTGTCGGCCGCGGCCTTGATCGCTGTCACCTTCTTCAGCGCCACCTCGGGGTGGTTGTTGCGGTAGTAGGACACCAGGCGCCGGGCCAGGTCCTTCGCGGCCTTCTGCGGCGCGGCCTTCTGGGCCCTGAGCATGGCCACCGCCTGCTTGCGCACGAAGGGCAGCGACGCGTCGATCTTGCCGTGGGCCATGGCGCGGTCGACGGCCGCCTCAGGGGAGGGGGCGTAGATGTGGGTCGGGCGGTTGTGGCAGTCCACGCAGTCCATGACCCGGCGCTCCTTGACCGGCTTGCTCCGCAGCTTCTCCGACGGCAGGAAGGTCGTGGTCTTGCCCCCCTGGGTCATGGTCACCTTGCCGATGGTGGTGCGCCTGTCGTCCAGGGCGTCGTACTCGATGCGAACGTTCGGCGCCACGTGCCAGTGGATCCCCTCGTAGCGGCCTGTGCGCTTGTTGCGGCCGCCCACCTTGAGGCGCACGACGTTGGTCGTCCGCGTGTTTTTGGCGTCGTCGCCGTACTTGTGCCGCACCAACAGCCGCGCGCCGTGGAATTTCTCGGTCCAGTGGCACTTTTCGCAGGTCTCCCGCGCCGGGCGCAGGTGCTTGACCGGCGTCGGCACGGGCCGGGAGAACTCCCCTGTGAACGTGGCCCAGACCTGCCGCATGCCGGAGAGCTTGGAGCGGGCGAACCAGTCCGCGCCCTCGCCGATGTGGCAATCGACGCACGGCACCTTGGCGTGTGGCGAGCGCTTGTAGGCGGCGTACTCGGGCTCCATGACCGAGTGGCAGAGCTGGCCACAGAACTCGGGCGAGTTCATGTAGGTGATGCCCTGGAAGGCGGCCACCGACACCAGGGTGACGTTGATCAGCGAGGCCAGCACCACGAAGACCAGCCGCCGCCGGCTGAGGCGGTCCTCCAGCACCAGGTCCAGGGCGCGGGACATGGTGCCCCGCCCTCCCCGGCTGCGCCGCTGCCGCCAGGCCCCGAGGACGATGAGCGCCAGGCCGGCCAGAAATACCGGCGGCATGGCCAGGTAGCCGAGAGAGGCCGCGTACTTGTTGCCCCCCTCGGTGACGATGTCCACGACGGTGATGATGAGGATGGCGTTGCCCGAGACGGTGGTCAGCGTCGTACCGAACAGGGAGAGCCAGTTGCCCCAGAGCCAGGGGACCATGGAGAGCAGGCGCGAGGAGAGCGCCTGCTTGTCGGTCACTTGCAGCCCTTCCCGCCAGCGTGGCAGGAGGCGCACATGCTTGAGTTGCGGCACTGGGTGGACTTGTCACGCCAGCTCCACCCCGGCGGGTGGGGGTTGCCGCCCATTCCACCCACGCGGTGGCAACCCACGCAGTTGGAGGCGGCGCCCCGGTCGTGACAGGAGGCGCAGCGGCCGATGTCCTGGCGGGCCTTGTGGCCGTGGAAGGTCGTGGAGCCTGCCGTCATCCAGCCCGCCGGGTGCGCGGCCTTGCCGCCCCGCCCCGTGCGCTTGCCGGTCGTGGTGCTCGCGGCCAGCCCGTTGAGGGCATGGCAGGAGCGGCAGGTGCGCTGGCCGTGACAGCTGCGGCAGCTGGCCGGGTTGGAGCGCGCCTCGATGACGTGCCGCGAGAGGTAGTCGCCGCGGTGGATGAAGCGGCGGTTGATCTTGTCGGGGAAGCGCACCGACGCCCTGGACATGGCCCCGCCCGAGTGGCAGTCGGCGCAGTAGGTCTGGTCGTGGCACTGCACGCAGGCGCGGACACGCTGCCGCGCCACGGTGCCGTGCTTTTTGGCGAAGCCCGGGCCGTGGGTCAGCGACGCCGTGGGCTTGCGGTAGCGGCTCAGGTCCTGGTGGCACTTGGCGCAGTCCAGGGCCTTGCGGCTCTTCTTGTGGCAGGAGTCGCAGGAGGCGTGACCGGGGACCGTGGCCCCGCCCTTTTGGGCCTTGGGGTGGCAGGTCTCGCACCCTTTCTTCTTGTCGACCCTCTCGGCGTGAGCGGCGTGTGAGAACTTGAGCTTGCGGTCCAGTCGCCTGAGGTGGACGCCGTCCTTGGGGCCCCGGTGGCACATCTGGCATTTGCCGATGGTGTCGTCGTGGCAGTCGGCGCAGCCCTTCTTCACGGGGATGAACTTTCCGGCGGTGGCGCCGGTGCTGGCCTCCACGCCCTCGTGGCAGTCCGAGCAGTCGCCCTGCTCGGCGTGCTCGCTGTGGTTGAAGATGATCTGGCCCTTGCCCGAGCCGCCGCGGAAGACGCGGCAGGCCCCGACGGTCACGGCCAGGGCCAGCAGCGCGGCCCAGATCAGCGCGCGTCGTCCGGTCACATCACACCTCCCCGGCGCACCTCCACGGCGGGCCTGGAGGCGGGTGCCCCCCTGGCCCTGCGGTGGAGCTCGAAGTCCCAGGTCAGGCGAACGGTGAAGGTGCCGGCCTGGCTCAACAGCGGCGAGACGCCGCCGGAGCCGCCGGCCAGCAGGCGCAGGCCCTTGACCAGCGGCGCCTCGAGGTAGGCCGCGCCCACCAGCGACAGCTGGCTGTCGCGCATCGGCTCGTCGAGCACCATCAGGTCGAGGTCGGCCACCAGCCGGAACACCCTGCCCCACAGGTGCAGGGGCAGCGCGGCGGCGACGCGCAGCCGGTTGGCCGCGTTATCCGGGGACTCCAGGCGGCCCGCCTCGGCCACCAGCCGCGCCCCCTCGAGGAAGGCGGGGCGGTAGCTGGCGCGGAGGGTGGCCCGGTTGGCCCCCGTCGCGCTGACGTCGTGGTCGGCTCCCTCGGCGTGCTCGTGGCCGCCGTAGAAGCGCCGCCCGTAGCCGGCGTCCAGGGTCAGGCGCCGCGTGGCGCGCCAGCGCGCCTCCAGGGCGGCCTCGTGAAAGCTCTCCTCGGAGAAGACCGCGAAGATGGAGCTGCGCGGCACCCAGAGGTCGGGGCTGCTGTGGCGCCAGCCGACGTCGAAGGCCCAGGCCCGCCAGGGCCGCAGGGCCACGGACGCCCGGGCCTGCTTGATGCGGGTCGCCTCCAGGCTGAGGGTGGCGTTGCCCCACAGGTCCAGCCAGCTCAGCGGGCTGTAGCTCAGATCGACGCCCAGGTCGCTGTCCGCCGCGCGCCCGTCGTAGCGACGGTGGACGTAGGAGACGCCGCCCGAGAGCCACCCCATGTTGACGTAGCCCAGGCGGCCGCCCACGACCCAGTTGTAGCCGTACTCGTACTGGTCATCGTCCACGGGCCAGGGCGACAGCGTCATGCGCACGCCGGTGGGCGCGCCGCCGAAGGCCCCCACCTCGAGGCCTGAGCTGTGGACGTAGTGCGCCTTGACGCCGTCCACCTGCTCCAGCACCGCCGGCCCGAGGGCGACCAGCTGGCGGCCGACGCTCAGCTCCAGCCCGCGAAGGAAGGCCAGGCGGCCCTCCTCGGGGACGCGGTAGTCCACCCGCAGCACGGTGACGTCGCCGGTGACGCGGTGGCTGTCCTGCATGTCCAGGGCGTCCACCATGCCCCAGACCTGGGCGTGCACGGAGAGGCCCTCCACGCCGGGGCGCGCGTGGAGCTCCACCAGCTCGTAGAATGGCAGGTAGGTGGCCGTGTCGTCGCCGGAGGGCCTGACGAACCCGCGGGCGTGGGTCGCGGAGCGGCCCCGCAGCAGCTGGGCCCGGGCGATGGTGGGCGCGAAAGTGGCGGCCACCATAAACAGTACGAGCCAGCGCGCGCGCATCACTCCACCTTGCCGTTGATGTGCTTCGACGGGTCCAGGGCTCCCTTGGCCGTGTAGGCTGCCGAGTGGCAGACATCGCAGTTTGTGCTGCTGGAGTGCGCCTTGCCGGAGACCGTCTGCTTGGGCGGCATGCCGTGACAGGAGGTGCAGGACAGGCCCCCGGACAGCTTCTTGGTCCAGGACCAGCTGGTGACCTTGGCCCCGTCCAGGCTGTGGCAGTGCACCTTGCCGCAGGTCGCCGTCTTGCGGTCCCAGGTCGGCTTGAGGTCGACGCCGGTGCCGCGCAGCTTGCCCGAGGACGCGGCGTCGAAGATCACCTCGGCCGGCACGTCGTCGTCGAAGTGTCCCTTGTCTGACAGTTTCTTCGGCACGGTGTGGCAGGTGGAGCAGGCCACCGGGCCTCGATAGAGGCTGGCGGTGAGGTGGGCCTTGTGCAGGCCGACCGTCACCGCCGAGGTGTCGGTGACGCCCTTGAGGTCGGGGCCGGGCGCGCCGGCCGTCTCCTTGGTGCCGTGGCAGCCGTAGCAGGTGTTCTCCTCACCCTTGCGGCCGAGGGGATACTTGCCGTCACCGTGCAGCGACGCATCGAGGAAGGCGATGCCGATGGTCTTGCTCATGGTCAGGCACCCCTTGGTGCCGGGCGTGCAGCGCTTGACCGACTGCGGGTGGCAGTTGGCACAGTCCAGCCCGCCGAAGAGCGCCGGCACCTTGTGGCAGTCGCCGCAGGCACCGCCCTTGGTGGAGGTCCAGACGGTCTTTTGCCCCTGCCCGGTAAACGACGCGCCGTGGCAGAAGGTGTCGCAGGTGCCGGTCTGCTTGTCATAGGTCGGCGTGACGCCCTCGAGGCGGGCCCTGGGGCCGAAGACCACCTCGGCGCGCATGTCGGAGCCGCCGCCCGGGTCGGTGAGGTGTCCTGCCTCGTCCAGACGCCGCGGCGTCTTGTGGCAGTCGTCGCAAGTCATGGCGGCCCACCAGGTGCGAGCCTTGAGGTGCTGTTCGTGGGCCCCCACTCCCATGGCCGTGGGGCTCACCTTCCACGACAGGTCGTTGGGGGGAGCGCTGGCCGCCGCGCCGGTGCGAGCGTCGGAGCCGTGGCAGGTGGTGCAGCTCGTGGGCCCCTTGGCGTGGCAGGTGGTGCAGGACTTGCCCGAGGTGCCGCCCTGCAGGTCGCTGCCGTGGCAGCTTGTGCAGGCCTCCAGCTTCCAGCCCCGCTTACGCAGCAGCCCGCCGTGGAAGGCTTCGCTGTTGCGATCGCCGGGGTAGACCCAGCCGGGCGGGTGAACGGTGACGTCGAAGTAAGCCAGCTTCGCCTCGACCACCCACGCGCGCAGCAACTTGAGGTCTGCGTCCCTGCGCTTGTCGGCGGTCTCGCCCTCGGCCAGCTCATCCTTGGACGGCAGCAGGTGCGCCCAGTGCTTGGGCTCCTTGCTGCTGTCGAGCTTGGTCAGCAGGCGGCTGGTGGCGTCGCCAGGCAGCACGTTGCGCGTGACGTCGGAGCCCGGCCCCAGCAGGCCGGGGTAGGAGGAAAGATCGTAGCTGCCCGCGGGCTTGGCGCCCTTGTGGCAGGACGCGCAGCGACGGTCGAGGATCGGTTTGACCTGTTGAACGTAGGTCGCAGCGAGGGGCGCGCGGGCCCCGGTGATGGGACGGGTCTCCCCGCAGCCAAACAATGCCAGTAGGAGCGCGGCGGAGGCGGCTGCGGAGAGCCCGTGGGAGGTAGGTGACAACGGTCCTGCTCTGGTGCCTAGTCGTGGTAGCCCTTGGCAGCGGCTTCTAACGCAGCGTCAGTCTTGACCGTGGCCTTGCCGCCGGTCTGGTGACACTTCTTACAGGTCCAGCCGAGGGTGAGGAACGGGTTGGCCCACTTGCCGTCCACCGAGAACTGCTTGGCCTTGCTGTCGGTGTTGATGGCGAAGAGGTGCGACTTGACGTCGCCGTCATACTTGGCGGCGTTGCCCACCGCGGACTTGGCGGCCTCGGGCATGTGGCAGTCGATGCAGGTGACGAAGGTACCGTGCTTGGTGACCTTGGCCTTGGACTTTTTGAAGTGGCAGTTGATGCAGCCGCGGTTGATGCCCTTGTTCGGGTTGACCGCGGTGTCCTTGTAGCGGGCGCTCTGGTGCGGATTGTGGCAATCCACGCAGTTCATGGCCTGCTTCTTGGTGGAGTACAGCTCTTCCCACTGCTCGTGGTGCTTGATGAAGCCCTTGCTGGCGTTGATCTTGTACGGATCATCGCGCACATGGCACTTGCCGCAGCCGGTGGCCGTGCGGTCCAGCTTCATCAGCTCCATGCCCTTGGAGGCCACGTGGCGCGAGCCCGGGCCGTGGCACTCCTCGCAGCCGACGCCCGGCTCCGCCCAGTCACCCACCACGCCCTTGAGCTTGTGGGTCTTGGTCGGGTTGTAGCCGGTGGTGTGGCACGAGCCGCAGGTGTACTTCTTGGTGCCGGGCTTCTCGGCGTCGTGGTAGGCAGACCACGCCTGGGTCTCCAGGTTCCACTGCACCGTCTTGCCGGTGATGATGTAGCCGTCCTTGTCGACGAAGCGAGCCTTCCAGCCGAAACCGCCGATGATGTAGCTGACCTCGGCCCAGGTCCACTGCTTGCCGTTGTCATCCTTGGGCGGATTGGCGGGGTACTTGCTGAAGGGCGGGTCGGTGGGCTTTTTGCCGCCGACGACCGCGGTCAGCTTGTACTTGTAGCCCGACTTGACCCACTGATTGTACTGGGTGGAGTGGCAGGTCTTGCACT
>PVBE010552486.1_pt1 | contig 10060 bp, 9 predicted proteins | sample 1631181 | NCBI WGS metagenome assembly PVBE01 (sample SAMN08397723, study PRJNA350692) | Marine metagenome, whole genome shotgun sequencing project. | isolation source: water | place: Pacific Ocean | collected 2012-04 | reverse complement strand
GGTACCTGAAGAGCCTCAAGGTCCTCAGACTGTACAACAACAGGCTCGAAAGTCTCGATGGCGTGCGACGCGCTCAGATCGAGCTTTTGCGCCGCGTCATAAGCGTGGAAATGGCTGAGGTCGGTGCTGATCACGACCAGCGTTTCCGGCCCGCCCCAGAGCTTGCGCAACACCTGCTCGACTCCTTCGGGCTTGGCATCGCCGACCAATAGCGGCACCAGTTTGAAGTCGCCGAGCGCGCGCTGCAGAAACGGCAAATGGACCTCAAGCGAATGCTCGCCCTCGAAGGCGGCATCGTTGAGCTGGACCTGGGGCAGCGCCAACACCTCGGCAACGCCCTGCCAATCGACCGTGACATCACCGAGCGGCGTCGCGTGGGCATCGGCGGTCGGCACGGCGATGCCCTTGAACGCCACCCAGTGGGCCGGGCCGAGCAGAACAACGCGCTCGATTTGGTCTGCGAGATGGCGCACCGAAGCATAGGCCGAGCCAGCGATGGCGCCGGAATAGACGTGGCCGGCATGGGGTACGACCAGCGCCTTGGCCGGAATGTCCCATGCCAAGGGCGAATCGAGATTGGCCATCACCGCGTTCTCCAGCTCCGCCGCATCGGCGGGATAGAACGTGCCGGCGACCGCCGGCTGGCGCACACTTGCCATGGATTGACCCCTGCTGGTTTGTTACGTTCCCAGTTTAACACAGCGCAGCGGAAAATCGCCTTATGAGCGAAGACAAGAAAATCGACGAAAATGCCGAAACCTGGCCGACGCAATATTGGCATGGCCTGGAGGACGACCGCGTGCAATGCGACCTCTGCCCGCGTGAATGCAAATTAAAGGAAAGCCAGCGCGGCCTCTGTTTCGTGCGCGGCAGGCTCGGCGATGAAGTGGTGCTCACCACATATGGCCGCTCGAGCGGCTATTGCGTCGATCCGATCGAGAAGAAGCCACTCAATCATTTCCAGCCGGGCACGCCAACCCTCTCGTTCGGCACGGCGGGCTGCAATCTGGCGTGCAAATTCTGCCAAAACTGGGACATCAGCAAATCGCGCGAGATCGACACCCTGTCCGACGGCGCCAAGCCTGAGCTGGTGGCGGAAGTGGCGCGCAAGCTCGGCTGCCGCAGCGTTGCCTTCACCTATAACGACCCTGTCATTTTCATGGAATACGCCATCGATATCGCCCAGGCTTGCAAGGAAATCGGTATTTCCACGGTGGCGGTGACGGCAGGCTATGTCTCACCCGAGCCACGGGTGGAATTCTTCCGCCATATGGACGCCGCCAATGTCGATCTCAAAGCCTTCAGCTGGGATTTCTATTGGAATATCACCAAGAGCCACCTCAATGACGTGCTGGAAACGCTGAAATATCTCAAGCATGAGACCGACACCTGGTTCGAGCTCACCACGTTGGTTATTCCGGGCGAGAATGACACGGAACGTGAATTCGACGAGATGAGCGCCTGGGTAGTCGAGCATCTTGGGCCGGACGTGCCGATGCATTTTTCCGCCTTCCACCCGGATTACCGTATGAAGGACAAGCCCAACACGCCGCCCGAAACGCTTAATCTGGCGCGCCGCACGGCGCTCAAGAACGGCGTGCACCACGCCTATGTCGGCAATGTCAGCGACCGTGGCCGTGCCAGCACCTATTGCCACAATTGCCGCGCCCTCTTAATTGGCCGCGAGCGATATAACCTCACCCGCTGGGGCTTGAGCGATACGGGCGCCTGCCGGCAATGCAGCACGCCATGCGCCGGTGTATTCGAAACTACGCCCGGCGGTTGGGGCGCCAAGCACCTGCCGATACGGATGGCGGATTTCAACGCCTAATTTCGGTAGTGCGGTGGTGCCACCGTCGATGATCAATTCCGTGCCGGTGATGAACGATGCGGCGTCCGATAACAGAAAGAGGCACGGCCCGGCAATATCGGCGACTGTGCCGAAGTGCTTGAGCGGGATGATGTTCTCCATCTCCGCCTTGCGTTCGGGCTTGCCCTCGAGGCGTTGCATCATGTCGGTCCAGATATAACCGGGCAGAATAACGTTAGAGCGGATGTTTTCGCCGGCGAACTGTATGGCGAGGGATTTGGACATCGAGCGGATCGCGCCTTTCGATGCACCGTAGGCATCCTGCGCCAGGGGATCGCCGCGCAACGCCTGGATCGAGGAAAAGAACAGCATCGCGCCACCGCCATTCCGCTGCATCAACGGCACCGCGTGGCGCGCCGTCAGCATCATACTGTTCAAATTGATCTCGAACACCCGGTCCCACACTTGGCGCTCGATATCGACCAGCGACACATCCTCCTCGCCCCACCAGACGCCGACCGTGTTGACGAGATAATCGAAACGTCCGGCATGGCTTTGCGCCTGGGCGATGGCCGCACGGACAAACCCTTCGCCGCTCAAATCGCCTTGCAGATAGACAGCGCGGCCGGGGCCGTCGGCTATGTTCTCCGGCCTCGGCTTGAAATCGGCGAGCACTATATCGGTGCCGGCTTCGATCAGGCCGTTGGCAATGGCAAGACCCATGCCGCCGCCGGCGCCGGCAACCAAGCCGCCGCGCTTGGCAAACTCGCTCGGTGTGGCAGGTTTCATGTCACAGCTTTTTCGCGCCGACCTGGCGGTAGGCTTCATCGGGCACCAGCGACGGATCCTTATAAACACTCCAGGCACACTTGCCGCCCTCACGCGCCTCGGGCCAGACCGGCGGCTCAACCACCCGCGTTGGATAGCCGAAGCGGCCTATCGGCATGCGCTGATTAAGCTGGCAGCAATGGACGCAATAGACGCACACGCCCTTCTTGTTCCAGGCCCAGTCATGTTCTTGTTCGGTGACGGCGAAATCGTAGGGCGGCGCCATGCGCGGCGTGCAGCCTTCCGCCGCATCGTCGCGGTAGGTGCGCCCGCCCGAGCCGCACGGATCGAAGCTCAACAGCCAGCGATCGGCCTCTTCCGTGATCTCGATATCGCCCATCCGCCCCGGCCCGCTGAGATGGCCGCGTAAGCTTTCAGCCGCCACCAGCACCAGGCGGCGGATCGATTGCGGCCAAGGGTTACGCGCGGTGTCATAGCGGTCATAGGTCTCATACATCGGCGCCATCAGCTCGTCCCAGAGTGGGCCGATGCACGCCTCGCCGAGATGGCGCACCACCGCATCCTGGAGGCCGTACACCCAATCACAGGCACGGTCATGCGTGTCACGCCACGACAGCCGCGCTTCCTCAAGCTGTGCCGCCGCACCGTCAGCATGACCAGCGCCGCAGGAAAATACAAAGGCGTCGATCAGTTGCTTGAACTCGGCCCAACGCCGATCGGCATCGAACGGTGCGCCATCGGCGAGGCGCAACAGCTCGCCAAGGCGCGCGTCTTCCGCCGCGACAATGTCCTTCGCCACGCCCTCGCGAATGAGGTAGCGCCGCGTTTGATCGCGCCAGGCGGCATAAAGCTCATGCCCTTCGCGTGCTTCTTCAACGACATAGCGGCCGAGCCCCGCGGCAATTTCGAAGCGCCCAGCGGCCAAGGCTTGCGCCGCGCGGCGATAGCTCGATTCACCCTGGTCAATCATTGAGCCTGTCGGGGCAAAATGGCCAAGATCGGCATCGAATGCCACAGCCGCCTCACCTGCTGCTTCGCCCGGCTCTCGGGTCATGCTTCGCTCCTTAATAGCAGTATCTCATAAGGTATGATATTTAGACCATTGAATATAAGCGAGGGAAATCGTTGAGCGACGCTGCCGCCCTGATCGATCCGGTACGGCCGACCTCGGCCTGCGAACTGGTGGTCGAGCAATTGCGCCGCGCCATCCATTTGGGCCGCTTTTTGGCCGGCGACAAATTGCCACCTGAGCGCGAGCTGGCCAAACAGCTCGGCGTTTCGCGCACCACGGTGCGCGAAGCGGTCAAGGTGCTGGAAGGTGAAGGACTGGTGCGTAGCAAGCGCGGCGCGGCGGGCGGCCTCAGCGTGCTCGAGCAGAAAATATCGGACAGCGCCTTACGTAAATCGCTCAGCGACAGATTGGAGGCAATCGGGGCTATATACGATTATCGCCTCGCCATCGAATGCGCAGCTGCACACCACGCCTCGGCGCGGCGCAATGAAAGTGATTTGGCCGCGCTTGCCGGCCTATTAGGGCGCATGGGCGAATTGTCGACGCTCGGTCAGGCGGCGGACGACGGTCAGGCTCTGGCCGCCGTCAGTCAATTCATGGCGGTTGATTCCGAATTTCACCTCAGCATCGCCCGGGCGGCGCACAATCCGTATCTATTGGCCGCAATTGAGGAAGCCCGTGCCGCCATGTATTCCCCTGTCGGCGCCGTGTTCCGACGTCTGGCGGTTAAATCCAACGCCTATCACGAAGCCATTTTCGCAGCGATCAAGGCTGGCGACAGGGCAGCGGCGGAGAGCGCCATGGCGGCCCATTTGCAGGTCAGCCGGGAGGGCCTGGAGAGTCTGGCGCAGCGCGCCGCGCCGGATAAATAAAATCATCCTCATGCGTTACGCCACCGGCCTTCTCCTAATTCTGTTCGCCTTCCTGCCGGGCGTCGCATATGCCGCCTGCCCAAGCGGGTCGGCGCCAAAATCACTGGCCGGCTTCGATGATTACGCCCGTTCTGTTTTAGCGGACTGGCATGTGCCGGGTCTCGCCCTCGGTGTCATGCGGGACGGCGAGGCGCTCTACTGCGCCGGCTACGGTCTCGGCGATTTGGAGCAGGTTAGCGCCGCCACGCCGGAGACAATCTTTGCTATCGGCTCGATTACGAAATCCTTCAGCGTTGCCGGCCTCGCCATGCTGGCCGATGAGGGCCGCCTCAACTGGGATAACCCGGTGCGGGACATTCTGCCCGACTTCACATTGGCCGACCCGATTGCCACGGCGCATACCACGCCGCGCGACATGGTCACCCACCGCACCGGCATGGCGCGCCACGATATGCTGTGGTACGGCAGCGGCCTCGATGCGGACCAGCTCTATACCGGCTTGCGGCACCTCGCACCGGGTGCGCCATTCCGCTCGGGCTGGCAGTATAACAATCTGATGTTCACCGCCACCGGGCGCATCACCGAAGCGCTGAGCGGTGAAACTTGGCAGAATTTTACCACGCGCCGCCTGCTCAAGCCGCTTGGCATGGAACGTACAGACTTCGCCGTGAATGAAAATGACCCCGGCCGCGCCAAGCCCTACGAAATCAGTGACAATCAGGTTTATCGAATTCCGTTTTATGACATCTCCGCGATTGCGCCGGCTGGCGCGATCAATTCCACCGTCGCCGACATGTTGCCTTACATCGCCTTTCACATGCGGCATGGGCGCCACTCCGGTATGCAGCTCCTTTCCCAAACCCAGGCCAGGGCCATGCAGACGCGGCGCGTGGCGCTGGATGACAACCCAGTTTACGCGGCGCTGGGCGCGCCGTCTTATGGCATGGGTTTCCTCATCTCGACCTATCGCGGCCATAAAATTCTCTGGCACTCCGGCGGCATCGACGGCTTCGTCGCCCTCATGGCCTTCCTGCCCGATGCCGGCATCGGCGTCATCGCGCTCAGCAATCTCGACCGCAACCCGGCCCCCACCATACTCACGCGCAACCTGTTCGACCGCCTGCTCGGCCTCAAGCCCTTGCCGTGGAACGATTGGGTCGCCTCGGATTATCTCGAGTGGGAATTGGGCAAGCGCCAGGAAGCTGCCCAACACAAAGCGGGTCGCGATACCGCCATCGTTCCGTCACGCCCGCTTGCCAATTTCGCCGGCGGCTACCACCACCCGGCTTATGGTGAGGTGAGAATCACTTATGAAAACGAGGTGTTGATGCTGCGCTACGGTCAATTCACCCTGGCGCTCAGCCACTACCGGGGCGACATCTTCGAGATCGATAATATTCCCACAACCTCACGGACCCACCTTGAAGTTGCGTTCCACACCAACGAAAGCGGCGAGATAGTGAGCCTCGCCGTTCCGTTCGAACGCTCAGTCGCAGATATATTGTTCTTACGGGCCGAATAGCACCCCGCCTCAAGCGAGGATAAACTCGCGCATCGTCTTCAGCGCCGCATCCTTATCATCGTGCTCAACGCCGTGGCCGCAGCCTTTGAAGATGTGCAGCTCGGCCAGGCCATCTGGGATGGCGGCGGCGATTTCCTGTGATTGCGTCGCCGGGGTTACGGGATCAAACTCGCCGGTCATGACCAGGGTCGGGCATTGGATTTTGGCCAGATCGGCGCGGAAATCGAAGCTCTTGCCCTCGCCGCTCAGGTCGAAGAAATCACCGAGCAGGTCAGGGTTCATGATCGTCCGGGTGATCAGATCCGTCCCTTGCGGTGTCTGGTTATAATAGGGGAAGCAGGTCTCGATATAGGGTCCGACCACAGCCTCGTCCGAGGCGTCGTTCCAGAAGGCTTCGGCCAGCTTGCGCGCTTCCATGCCGCCCAGTTGCTCAAACATATCGGCGATGCGGTCGCGCCGCATGTTGGCCGCGGTGCTCGCCAGAATGAGCTTGGCCGTATGCTCGGGGTGGCGCGTGGCGTAGGCCTGGGCGACGAAGCCGCCGAACGAGAGGCCGAGCACGATCGGATTTTCGATCTCAAGCGCCCAGCAAAATTCGTACACATCATCGCCCCACTGATCAAGATTCCATGTCTCCGGCGTGCAGCTGTCGCTGCGGCCATTGCCGCGGTGCTCAAGATAGACGACCTGCGCCACGTCCTGCAGCTCGGAATGGATCGGCTTCAAATGCGAATGATCAAAACCCGGTCCGCCATGCAGCAGCACGAGGGTCGGGCGCTCCTTCATCGCCGGGCCGTCGGGCATCACTTTCGCACCTTCGACATCAAAGAAAAATTTGGTTCCGCCAATATCGGTTCTCATTTGCCGCTTCTACTAAGAAAGGTGCCGCCAAGCGACTATACGTTCAAAAAAATTCAATCTGCTGCGCTTTCGGGTCGTTCATCGCCGCCGTCAAATGGCCCGCGAGGCGCCCAGACCAGATTTCAATATCCGCGTCGCTGCGAATCTGATCGTTACGTATCTCGACCAGGGTATGCGGCAGGCCCCGCTTCAGGCCGTATTCTGGAATGGCGAAATCGGACAATGGGTCGAAGCCGTAAGGCTGATTTTCACCGACACAGAGACCCTCGTCGCTCAAGGCCGCCAGCACCGGCAAGGAGACGCGGCCATCGCGGTCCCAACAGATCGAGATCTGCCACGGACGCGCTTCGTCGTCTGACGTCATGGCCGGAGTGAAGCTGTGCATGGCGGCGAGGATAGGCACCCGCCCGGCGGCGGAAAACACATCGAGCGCCGCCCGGATTTCGGCATGATAGGGCTCGAAAAAGGCCTCGCGCCGGGCGGCGATATCGGCAGCGCTCAGGCCCTGATTGCCGGGCACCGGGCGTCCGTCGGCGAGCGGCGGCACCAGATCGGGTGCAGCGGCGGGGCGGTTGCAATCGATCAGCAGGCGCGAATAGCCGGCGAGCAGCGCCGGCGCGTCGAGCAATTGCGAGAGGCGGCGCGTGACAGCGGCAGCGCCGATATCCCAGCCGATATGATCGTGCAGGGTTTCCTCAGCGACACCGAGTTTGTTGAGCGCCCCGGGAATGGCGCAACTGGCATGATCACAGATCAGCAACAGCGCCGCCTTGCCGCTCATATTGATTTTCTCAAACGGCGGCGGATCGCCAGCACCGATTAAGCTCTCAGCCATGGCTCAATCGCCGAGTGGATAGATGCGCCGCGAATTGCCTCGCCCGATCAGGTCAACGATGCGCTCAGCCTCCTCCGCTGGCAGCTCATCGGCGTCGATCCATTCGCCGAGCGCTTTCGCCACGCTGGTGCGGAAGCGCATCGCGCCGAGATAGTAAAGTTCGGCCAGGCCAAACGCATCTGAGCTGTACAGTTGCTTGGTAAAGGGCACTAGTTCGAGCGCTTCATCCATGATGCGCTGATAGCTCGGCCCGGCCCAATTCTGCACGAAGCCGACATCGAAATAAACGTAAGGGAAATTCTCGGACATCAACCCGGCATGGCGGTGGAAGGGGTAGCAATGCAAGAGCGAAATGGGAAATTTCCAACTATCGGCCTCGCGGATAAACGGTATCAGCAGACTGGGGTCGACCTTGTTGAGCTCGATATCGGGATCGCCAATGCCGATATGGAACTGCACCGGAAAGCCCTTTTCGCGCGCGATATCGGCGCCGAGCCAGAGCAGGTGACGCTCAAGCACCGCATCCATGATGCGTACCTTACCGCTCGCCTCGATTTCGGCCAGCCAGACGCCGGCGGCTTGCGTCACTTCATCCGCACTCGGCGGGGTGTAATCGATGGCGAGGGTCGAGCGGTAGGCAACCACTGTTTTCAGCCCGACCACATTATCGTGCAACGCGGCGCGCAGTTCGGCCTCGAAAGCGGCGGCATAACCGGCGGCCGTGACGCCGCCCGCTGCCACCACGCGCTCAGCGACCGATTCCATGCGCACCACCTCGCGCGACGGCACACCGGCGATCTCGCCCAATTCCTCGACCGAGCAGAGCTCGCCCGGGCGGTTGCCCGAATCAACGAGCAGCATCTCGAAGCCGGCAGCTTGCATAAATCGTTTATTGACCTCAGCCGCGCCGAGCTCGGCGCGGCGCGCAACGTAATCCTCGGGCGAGGCGAATTTCGCCAGATCCAGCATCGGCGCGCACCAGCGCCGGATCGACATCGCCACCGGCTTGTCCCAATGGCTGGTGCCCGGAGCCGCCGGGGCGAAAGCCTCGCTTAGGGAATCTTCAAACTGCTCGGGCGACAGGTCGCCGGGCATAATGCCGTGACAGTGATGATCGATAAGCGGAACAGTGCTGCTGATAGCGTTGCTCATTGCAAAAGTCCTGTGTTGCTTTTTGGGACGCGAGCCGTTCCATTATCGGGGAACGAAACCAATGTCCAGGAAGAGAGCAAAGGTTATGGCAATCAACTTGCAAGGAAAAGCGGCAATCGTCACCGGCGGCGGGCGCGGCATCGGCCGCGGTGTCGCCAATGTCTTCGCCGAAGAGGGCGCCAATGTCCTCGTGGTCAACCGCAGCGAAGAAGCCGGGCAAAAGGTGGTAGACGAGATCACTGCCAAGGGCGGCAAGGCGGTGCTGTGCCTGGGTGATGTTAAAAGCAAGGCGGATATGGAGAATATGGCCGCCGCCTGCATGAAGAATTTCGCCGCCATCGACATCCTCTGCCTCAATGCCGGCATCTATCCGCAAGCGCTCATTGGCGACATGAGCGAGGAAATGTGGGACGACGTGATCGACACCAACCTCAAGGGCCTGTTGTTCGGCACACAAGCCTGCATACCGCAAATGAAGAAGCAGATGGGCGGGCGGATTGTGGTCGTCTCTTCGATCACCGGCCCGCAAGTCGGCTGGCCCGGATTGTCCCATTACATGGCCTCCAAGGGCGGCGCCAACGCCTTCATCCGCGGCGCTTCGCTTGAATTGGCGAAATACAACATCACCGTCAATGGCGTTAGCCCCGGCTCGATCATGACCGAGGGCCTGCAGGAACTGGGCGGCGAGGCGCTCGAGGAAGTGCGCCAGATCATCCCGGCCGGCTATATCGGCGAGCCGGAGGATATCGCCTATGCCCTGTTATATTTTGCTTCCGAGCAGGCGCGCTATGTCACCGGACAGATATTGGTTGTCGATGGCGGCCAAATCCTGCCGGAGAGCCCGGCGGCCATGGCGGATGCCTAGCAGCGCCGGGCCGTTGCTTAATGGTCTATTTTATAGACCATTAAGCAATTACATGCTATTAAAACGGAAACGGGGCGTTTAAACCCCGCCATAGGGAGATAGGTCATGGACCTCAAAAACATCGATTCTGTTACGCGCGAAGCGCTCGATCATTACGTTTTCCCGCTGGTGTCCAAAACGGACGTCAACTCAGGCGATCCGATCATCTTCAAGTCCGGCAAGGGCATGACGATGACCGACATCATGGACAAATCCTATCTCGATATGCTGAGCACCAACACCCGCGCCAGCTCGCTCGGTTTCGCCAATGAGCATATCGCCAAGGCGGTCTATAACCAGCTG
>PVBE012102886.1_pt1 | contig 10061 bp, 12 predicted proteins | sample 1631181 | NCBI WGS metagenome assembly PVBE01 (sample SAMN08397723, study PRJNA350692) | Marine metagenome, whole genome shotgun sequencing project. | isolation source: water | place: Pacific Ocean | collected 2012-04 | reverse complement strand
CTCACGCAATGAAACAAATGCAATCTCGTTCCCATCAGGGGACCAGCACGGATGCAGGTCGTCATAATCACCGGTGACCAATTGTTTGGCTGCTCCCGATCTAGATCTAGTGTTGGCCACCCAGACGTGCGTATTCTCGCTGTCAAAATACCCCTCGCCATCCAGACGGTACCAAATTTCCTTGATGTGCCGGTATGCCGGTGTTTCCGGTTTCCCGTCTTCATCTACTTTGACTTCTTTGCCAAGAGGGTGGAAAAGAAACAGAATATTCCTTCCGTCAGGAGACCATCGGATGTGACTGACGGACCCTCTCGACAGCCTGGTAAGCGGCCTAGATTCGCCTCCATCCATGGGTAACAGCCAGATCTGGCTGGTTGCCTCCCGCTTGCTGATGAAAGCAATAGTTGTTCCGCTGGGTGACCACTCCGGTGAATGGTCATTCCGTTGGCCAAAAGTCAGCTGTCTTTTGTTTTTGCCATTTGTGTCAACAATGTGGATGTTTCTGTAATACTTCTTGTCCTTCTTATCCATGCGTTCGACAGTGAAAACTACGCGTTTTCCATCTGGGCTGACACTGGGTTCAGACGGGACCCTGATATTGTAGAGATCGTCTATCCTAATCGGGCGTTTTTCCCGCATTGCAATTGTCTCCTGTTACGGCATGGCCACCAGCAGCAATGCAAATTTTACTGGACGCTGGTGATCTTCCACAGAACTTTCCCTTACTATAGCAGAACACAACCCCCGGGGGAGTGCAAGTGCCTAGTGAGCTGAAACCTAAGCCAATTGCAGCTGTGAAATCGGACAAGCATGTACTTCAACATCTCAGCACATTTGGAGATTCGGACACTGCCGAAATTATGAGTACCGCGGAGATATGCAGCCCTAATGCCGCCAGACAGGCCGTGTACCGCTTGGCGGAAGAAGACTTGGCACACAGGAAGAATGATTGCGGTAAAGGGAAGGTGGCCATTTATAGGCTTACGGAAAGAGGAAAAGAAGTTGTTGAAAGTAAGTTGTACTGTTGTCTCTCTCCATAAAGGGAGAGAGACAACAGTACAACTTCAACCAGTCTTAGAGATATCTCGGAGATATCTATTTACAACTGGTGATGTGAGGGTGTGGGTAGTATCTGGCGATTATGAAAAATTATGCACCCAATGCTTTTGAAGCAGGTGCGTTGAATATCATACAAGTTATGCGAAACGGACCATGGAGATAAAACGAGCAGTGAACGATTATATCGCAGACCGAGAGGCTGAAATAGCCACGCAAGCGATGAATAGCAGGACCCACAGCGCATATTCGTATCCAGCCGGAAGCGCCGATAACTAGCCCATATCCGCCGATGTAGCACGGGTAGAGGCCGAGGTTGTGGGTGATGCAGATGAAGGCGGCAGTATCAGTCAGGTGAGGCAACAGGCTATCAGATTCCAAACCCCAGCCGAGCTACTCTGGCGGCATATGCAAGGCAACCCGGAGCAGTTCAAGCCCTATCTCAAGAGCTGGGGCTGGCTACGCAACAGCGCCATCAGAGCATGGCGAGAAGTGGAATCACTGAGGCGCTCAGCGGCTGTGGATGATATGATTGTCGGACAGGTATTGAAGGCTTACGATGATGACAAGGCCTAGGTCACATCAATGAGCAAGACCGAGCAACTACTCCATTATCTGCATCTCCAGCGTGTAGACCTCGCCGCGATACTTGTCGCGCTGCACTTTCACCACGTCCCCGATAGAGATGACCCCTATCAGGTTGTCCTTGTCCTCCACCGGAAGGTGGCGAAATCGTTTCTCAGTCATAGTGTTGGCGACCGCCTCCAGATCATCCTGTGGGCGGCAAGTAATCACATTCGTGGTCATAACCTGACTGACCGGCTGCGCGAGAGGATTATCGACTGTGGCAGCTGCGCGCACAATGTCACGCTCAGAAAGAATACCGAGCATCCCGCCCGCATCGTCGGTCACGACCAGTGCGCCAATGTTGTGCTCACGCAGCAGGGAGACTGCATCCTTGATTGATTTTTCCTGACCGATCGTTATGACGCGCTTCCCCTTGGTAGCTAGTATTGCACTGACCTTCATCATCTAATTGCTCCTTTAACTAATTTATGGAGGCATTATGACCCCAATGACCAAGACTGAGCAACTAATCCAACGCTGGCGCGGCCCATCTCCAGCAGACCCGTACTGCGGCAATAATAGCACGGCCATTACGGGGGGGGGCAACTGTCTCGACTCAAGGCAGCCGGCAGTGCGCGCGAAGCGCGACCTTGCTATTCTACGATGTTTTGCACATGGCTTACGCGTGGCAGAGCCCGGGTTGTGGCAGGGCGGCCACGATTACTGGGTCATGAATGTCGACTAACCAAGGTCAACGGGCGAAAAACGCTAATCGTCTCGTCGCGACGCCAAAGTCGAACAAATGCATTCTCATTTCTCCACTAGTTGAAGCTGGGTCGGCCTGCTGGCCATCTTCGTTGGTTGATGATGAGCCCTCCTGCAATCATGGACATGCTTGCCACCATCACGGAGATTATGCGCTCATCGAGAAAAATCCCACCAGCGATGGCCGTGACAATCGGAACCAGGTAAGCGGCTATCGAAACATCCGTAGCTCCAAAGTGTTGGACGATGTATAACGACAACCACCTCCCTATGACACTACCAAACACGGTTGAAAAGCCAAGTGACAAATAACCCATAGTATCAGCATGGCGAAAAAGTGTTTTTACGTAATACCACCAATCTGGATGAAGATGACCAGCATACGAGCAGCCATCTGGTGAGTAAACTGGATTTTCGCTAGGTGGCAGAAACACTGTGCAACATCCAAGACCATCTCAGCACATATCTTAGAACGCATGCAAGTAGTCAAAATGGCTGTTCCGATTTCGGTTTCCCATTAGGATTTTCATACCCAGCTTGAATTCAATCAGTACGAGTACCAGAACAACAAATCGTTCACATTTGTTCCAGTCGGCCCCGTGAATATCAAATCTCCTAGCGCAGAAAAGAAAGAGTACGAATCGTTGTTCTCCAGATGTTTTCGCGCATCCAAACCAGCCGCGGCGGCACGTGCCACGCTATCGCACTCCACCAACGCGCCCGCCGCATCCGTCGGCCCGTCCTGCCCGTCAGTGGCCAGACAAACAAGCCGCGCACGCTCATCGTTTCCCGCCGCCATCTCCACCGCCGCTGCCAACGCAAGCTCCTGATTTCGACCCCCCTTTCCATCACCGCGCACTCTCACCGTGGTTTCGCCCCCAGCGACAAGGCAAATCGGCCTAGAGTCCTCCTCCGCAGCTGCGCGCGCGCTGCGTGCCTCTTTCACAATCCAAGATGCTGCAGTGCGCGCCTCTCCTTGCAATCTGGAGGTAAGCAACCGAGTGGCAAATCCTAGATCATTGGAACGCTTGAAGGCTGCCCGTGCGGCCAGTTGGTTGTCACCCACAACAAGGGCCTGCACTCGCCCAAATGCCTGGTCTCCCGCAGACGGATTCTCCGCAATCTCTCCGCGCAAACCACTTTGCAAATGCGCGCGCACCGCCTGCGGAATTTCGGCGCGCAACCGGTATTCTCCAAGCGTTTCCCACGCGTGCGCAAAGGTGCTGCGGTCTGGACTAAACGGGCCAGAGGCAATCACGCCCTTGTCATTGCCCACTACATCCGAGAGCAGCAGCGCAACCACACGTGCCGGGTACAACCTCCGCGCCAGGTTACCTCCCTTCACTTGCGAGAGATGTTTTCGCACTGAATTAAATTGGTGAATATCAGCGCCGCTTCTCAACAACAACTGATTCACCACCTGCAAATCCTGAAGGGAGATTCCGGGCACCGGCAGGGTTAGCAGCGCCGAGCCGCCGCCGGATATCAGCGGAATAATCAGGTCACTTTTGGTGGGATGCCCGACAAGTTCGAGTATCTGAGCCGCACCAGCCAGGCCGTTCTCGTCCGGCAGCGGATGCCCGGCCTCCACGATTACAATATCTTCCAACGGCCGCGCATGCCCGTGTTGAGTAATAACCAACCCGCCCGTAAGCCAGTCACCGAGCACGTCCTCAGCAGCCTGCGCCATCTCCACCGCCGCCTTGCCGAAGCCCAGCAACAGCACACGCCTGAAGTCCGGTAGATGATATTTTTGCGGGCCAACCCACATCCAATCGCCCTCACGCTTCAGGTGACGCCGCAGCGCGTGCTGCGGCGCGGCCGCCTCTAGGGCAGCATCAATCATTTGCCGCGTGTTCTGGGTACGCTCCTCCCACCGGGGACGGGTTGACATACGATTCACATCAAGCAAGGTCCGCTGTTGTCCTGTCGGAGGATACTAGAGCCGTTCTGTCCAGCGTTACGGGTTGAGATTTCATGTCTTACAAGATGGATGGTATTTTCCATCGATCCTATTCGTAATTGTGATGCTCCGCATAGGTGTCTTCACTGGTATAGATCACCTCTTCTGCACAAACAAGTAATTGCATTTGGAGTGCAGAAACGCGACCGCCACAAGTATGGTTCACAACCTATGCGGTTTTGGTTATGTACGGTATTGTCTGAGGTCCCTCAGGTAAAACACATAGTCGAGCATCTGGCCCGTACTGTTGAAGGCACTTAGCTGTTGCCGCACCGATATCATCGATTGGCTTCATATGTGCCGCACGAACTTCTTCGTCCGTGAGTCCGTCTGATTTCAAGAACACTTGGGCACGTTGTTGAATCTGTGCTTGAATTTGCACTTGCCATTGGTCATGACGGTTGTACCCTGAAGCAGAGACCATCTCTAGTAGCGCTCCAGGACTATTACGTTCTTGCAAGATGCTTCTATATTCACCATGGTCGGGAATTCCATCGTCACAAGCTGAGGCACACAGAATCGCTCCACTCTCCTTAACAACCTGTGCTGCAGCCGAGAGTCCTTTAACGGTTTGATATAAATTCTGATCAAGTGGATATCCGCTATTGGTAGTTACTACAACATCAAATGGCCGGGCAAAAGCTTGCATGGCAGTCTCTTTGACCAACTCGCACATCATTCGATGAACGGACAGGAGTTCACCAGCACGCACACGTGTAATTTCACGTTTCTTGTTTATTGCGACGTCCACGCTAAAGTCAACCTTAGACTGTATGGCAATTTGTCGAACGGCATCATGTACAGGGTTTCCTTCGGTAATACCCCACCGTGCTTTGGGACTAGAAATCATTTTGTAGTCGTGAAGACGCATGATTGTTGGAAATCCAGCCAGACCAGGTGCGACCATTTTAGGCCCACCACTAAAACCAGCAAAAAAATGCGGTTCGACAAATCCCACTGTAATGCGAAAATCGGATTCTACCCACGTGCGATTAAGCCAAATTGGGATGTCAGGATTTATTTCTCCCACGTTTGTAAGTGTTGTGTCATCGAAAGCGTCATGGTTTTCGATACGATATCGTGTCACGACATCCTTACCGAGCATCCCATTTAGTTCGTCCCGTGTGTTGCCTCGGTGAGTGCCCGTAGCGACGAGAATCACGATTCGGTTTGCAGGGACATGCGCTAATTCTTGGAGTATGACTGGCAATATGGTCCGGCTGGGTATTGGTCGCGTGATGTCGCACACTGAAATGGCGACGGTCTGGTCGGCACTAATCATGGACCTCAATGGATCTGCACCGATTGGGTGTCGCAACGCTTTTCTGATAGCTTCTTCTGGGTCTGACAATCCCTCGATAAATGAAGGTTCTAGTACTGTTGTGCAAGCCGCAGGAAAATCAACAATGAGTCCGGTGCGCCCATAGGCAAGATTGACGGTTTTGTTCATCTATATTTCCATGAGCGTGTTGCGTTCTCGCACAGTTTCTTTGCCTACAACATCGTATTGACTCCAGTACTTCTTCACGATGCAATCACCCACAATTACATCAACTATTCACTCGCCCGATGCGCGGAAGGGAATAGCGCTGCTGTGCTAAGGCACCACTTTGTCATTGGACAAATCTAAAGCGATCCCGGCAGGCCAACACGCCAACCTAAGGATTGTTGAATAGCTTGTTCACATTACTCAAGAGACATTCTTGATCAAATCGAGTCTTCCAGTCTTCGCTCCCTGCAAGATCGACCCCATATATCCGTCTACCATATCAACAGTGAGCGATACTGGCATGTTCTCCAGCTTCATCTTGAGTTGCGGATTCTTCGCGGCTGTCAAGGCACGTTCAATGTGCGCGTCGCTAAAACCCGGCACCTCGGAAAGCGTGGCAGGGGATCCGATCCGCTTCTCAAAATTGATCATCGCCTCCGCTACGGCGACGCCCAACGCCCGTCCGCTCAATACGTCGATATCCATGTCAGAGTCCCCTGAATCCTGAAATAGCTTGCCAACCAAATTAAGTGGTTCTTGGATTTCCGGCGCAAAAAAAACAGTGTAATAAGGATTCATGATGGCGCAGGCGCGACCGTGGCTCAACACGTCAACCAACGAGAAGCTTGTCAGATGGCCGCCGTTTGTTCCACCCAACATGATAGCGTATCCACCCAAATCAGTAGCCAAACCCAGTGCTTCGCGCGCTACAACATCCTGCGGATCATCCATAGCCCTTGGAAGGTATTGCAAGACCAGACCTATGGTCTCCTGAGCTACTTCCTCCATTTTGGCATAGAATGGTTGACTGACAGCACCGTAAAGCACTTCCAAGGAGTGCGCAACGCCATCCAGCGCTCCATCAGCAGTTAGAACCGCAGGCGCTGTAAAGGTGACTTCGTAATCGAAGATCGGACAGGCCGGGACAATGGCCTCATCAACGATCAGTTTCTTTTGGCCCGACTTCAAGTCGGTAATATTGGAATACTTGGTGAGATGAGCTGCGGAACTAGAGGCCGTTTGAATGGCCACATGTGGAGTGAGGCTAGTCCCTTGATCAACCAACGCTTTTGTAACTAGGTCCATACCAAAATAATCTTCGATGCTTCCACCCAGCGTACGCAGCACTTCCGCAGCCTTGACAGCGTCGATGGTGCTGCCCCCCCCGAAGCTGATAATGACATCGGGATCGAGTTCTGTTAGGTGGTCCGTGATCCGGGCCAAGTCTTCACGCGGCGCGTTCGGTTTGGCCCCGTCAGCCTCGCCCAGCACTTCAACCTCGGCCGCAGCCAACGATTCAATTATTTTCCTGACATATGTGTCGGACCCCGGGAAGGTGCCACGTACCAGGGCTGCGCGCTTCCCTACTCTGCTTGTCACATGCCCTACCTGTGGAAGAACGCCTAATCCGTGGACGTATGCATCCCCTTTGAATTCTTGAATCAACGCCTGTGCTTTATCAAATGCTGCCATTTTGTTTTTCTCCTTGGATCATGGTTCAAACCAATCGGTACACCGAATCCAAACCAGCGGCGGGTGTCCTCTAATCATTGGGAACTAGACGTGCTCGCTTATTTTGCGAAGGCAATAATACCAACTGCTTCAGTGAGCACTCAGGATCAATAGCACACATTCCTGTTCGAGGGGGGGGTCCAGTGGCATTTTGTTGAATGACACTATGTCCCCGTCAAGAGCTTCAGAAGGCTAGGCAGTTGGAGTGATGAGCCCTGAATACAGTCCACCAAGTGTTTGAATAGGGAACTTCCAGTACTGGATTGCGAGATATTGTTGATGACGATGGCTTCTCCTAAGTGCTATAGGATTGGCACGACAAAGACTAAGAGATTTATGGTTTTCAATACTTGTACTCATCACGCACGGGACTAAAAACCATCATCATCTTACATATAGTCCCAGTTGCAACAGCGCCATGCTCGACACCACTCGGAATCACATAACAATCACCTGATTTTAGTAGTCGCGTTTCATCTCCGATCGTAAGCGCTATCTCGCCGTCGATTATCACGCCAACTTGCTCGTTATTGTGGCTATGAGTAGCGCCTTCCGAGTGAGGTTCAAAATCAACCAGTGCAAGCAACATTTTTTCACCCCAGAAAGTCTTAGAGTGCACCCCGTGGTGCAACTCCATAGATTTGCGAGATTGAACATCACAGAAGTACATAGAAGGCACATCCTTATTGATAAAGGTTACGCGAATATTATCACAGTAGTTTTAGCGCGTCCAACAAATGTGTGTCTGAGCAGGTCGCAGTAGGAAGTAGCACATTCCTTGCTTTCGCAGCTTTTAGACAAAGGTACTTGATGTATAGTTTAGGAGACAATGTCTTAGCAAAAAAAACAAAGCTATCATGAATAGTCATGCATGAGGGAGCGATCCACAGACAGACGCACTAAGGGTCAATTCGCAAATCGTTTCTCCTGGTAGTGATATCCGCCGAAGAAGGAGCAAGTCTCGGGATGATCACGCTGTCAAAAGTTGTAGAATTGCCAAATACATTAAGGGTAGATAGAAGTCCTTACCCCCCTAGCCTGCTCCGCGATGTGACCGCCGAACCCCGGTGACACTGACCCGGTTCAAATAGGAGTGGGTTTTTCTTTTTAGTAGGCGATGCTTCCCGACCCGCTGGCGGCGGAGTAAGATAGGATGAGGCGATTCGTCGTGTGCTGCAATCTGTACTCAAGGAGATAGGTAGACATGAGAGATCATAACTCAGGACATAAAACTCAGACCACTTGGCTGCTTGCGGTCAGCTTGTTCCTAGTTGCTGCGAACCTGGCTGTTGTGGGCGCGGGTGTTTACATTTACCTTCAGAGGGCGGCTCTGCAGCAGGCATTTGAGGCAGTGGTCCTACGAGGACTGGCCACATCTCTCAGCCAGTCGGTCCTTTTCAGTGAAGGGTCGGTACTTGATTGGCAGATAGATGAGATGGTTACAGTCGATGCAAGTATTCCCATCAATGAAACGGTCTCGATACCGCTGCGCACGTTGATACCGGTCCAGACTAACATTCCGGTTCAGGTTTCTCTACCTATCAGTCGGACTTTTGATATCCCGATCAACACATCGCTGCCTGTGAACACCGTGCTAGAAATACCAGTGGAACTGCCCGGTGTTGGCAACGTGATCGCTACTGTGCCGATCGTGACTGAGCTTCCTATAGATGTGGTGCTGCAACTTCCGGTGGAAACGACGATCGATCTGAACGCTGACGTGTCGCTGGACACGGATGTTCCGGTCGATACAACTGTGGATGTGTTGGTGGATACCCGGGTGCAAGTAAATACAGAGATGCCAGTTTCCCTCAACATTCCTATTGACTTGGAGGCCATACGGAACTTTGTCGGTAGCTTAGGGCAGTGACGACATACCCAATCTGCAACTGCTAAGCTTTGAGTGCAACAGGCGCAAGAGCGACAGGGTTGGTTGTGGGCGACACGTCTTCTCGCGCAACGAACGGGGGGATGAGTGGGTTGGTAACACCCCCCTGCCCTTCACAGGCAGTGGATTGCGCGCGATAGCGGACAAAAAGCGCCAAATCGGAGACACTTTGTGTCGGGTGTGGCTTCCTTTTAGGAAGTTTCTAGGGGCTGTTTAGTCTTCCATCAACCCCGCCCCCTTCACTTCTGATTGTTGAGTCTTGAGTGTACAGATTGGAACACGAGTTCTTCCCTAAGGCAACTCTACTGATTCTTCAAGACAAACTGAGACACTATCATGCACACCGCGGCTACCTGCTGGCCTACAAGCAGAGTCTCGCCCGCCTTGCCCCGGCAACGCAGAAACGATATCTGGCGGCTATCAAGTCGTTCTTCGCGTGGGCGCTGGATACCGGGATAATAGAAAAGAACCCCGCCGCATCACTAAAGTTACCGCGTGCTGTTGCCAATAAAGCGCCAGTGTTTCTGACACTGGATGAAACGCGGCTGCTGCTAAATACGGCCAAGTTACCGCGTGACGTGGCGTTGTTCCCGTCTCTTGCGTACGGATTGCGTATAGTGGCATACATCACAGCCTCCGTATAATACATACACGGAGTTTTTACCGATCGCGCTCATGTCGGACGAACAACCAGGTCCCTGCGCTTACAAACACTGCGAATGAGATAAATATCACTGTTAGATTGAAAAATGGGTGTGATAGAACTACTGATTGGTACTCTGGAGAATTGGTATAGAACATGCCAGGCGCTAAATCAACCG
>PVBE011128872.1_pt1 | contig 10061 bp, 8 predicted proteins | sample 1631181 | NCBI WGS metagenome assembly PVBE01 (sample SAMN08397723, study PRJNA350692) | Marine metagenome, whole genome shotgun sequencing project. | isolation source: water | place: Pacific Ocean | collected 2012-04 | reverse complement strand
TCTCGCCTCGACGCTCAGCCGCCGATGCAGTACGCCAACCGCCCATCCACTCCCGCCCTCCGGGGCAACGACGCCCCGGTCCAGGCGACCATCCCGAGGTCGCGCCCGGCGACGTTGACCGACTGGTTGGTTTCGTCGGACGTCGTGTCGGCGAACGGCGCCGTCCGCTCGTGGTGGGATCCGGCCGGCTCCGGTTACGACTACCCCGAAGTGGCCGGGATGTGGCTCTCCTGGGCCTGCCGCCGGGGCCGCGTCTCCGCAGAGAAGCGGTCTTCCGTCGCCGCGTGGCTGGCAGATCTCGTCGACGCCTCCGGGGCGGTCGGACGGGGAGGGCGGATGTACCTCTTCGACTCCGCCATCGCCCTGTCCGGGCTGATCGCGCACGAGGAGAATGCGCTCGATGGAGCCATGCGGCCTGCCATCGACACCCTGGGCGCCTTCGTTCGCGCAGCGACCGAGCGGCGGCAGGCGGTCGTCCCCGCCGAGACCTACGCTGAGCCTCGCTGGTCGGAAGAGTACGGACCGCACCAGGCGAAGAACGCCCTCGCGTTGGTGCGCCTCGCCGACTTCACGAGCGACGACGGATTGCGTCGACTCGCCCGCGATCTGGCTCACGAGCAGCTCCGGCACTTCGACGGCGAGCGCTTCGCGACGACCCGGGGCGACGACCAGACGTACCTGCACGCGGGGCTCTACGCCCTCGAAGGGCTCGCGTTCTGCGAAGCTCGAGGCCTCGGAGACTTTCGGGCGGTCCTCGAACCCGCCCTCGATTCGCTGGCCCGCGTCCAGTCGAACTGCGGCGGGCTGCACGCCCACGCGGCCGCCGCCGGGGTCGCTGGTCCGCTGCGGGCCGACGCGACCGCGCAGGCGATCCGGCTCTGGTTGATCGTCGACCCAGAGCGCTGGGCCGAGCCCGTCGAGCGCGCCTGCCGCTTCCTGGAGAGCCTTCGCGACCCGCGCGGAGGCATCGTCTACGAGTGGGACTCGAACCACGTGAACACGTGGTCGACCATCTTCGCGACGCAAGCGTTCGCGTGGCGTTCCGCCGGTGCGGACGCCGCGACGCTGATCTGATCCCGCCTGCTCCCCGTTCACACGATGTCGCGCCACATCACCTGCTGCTTCGGTACCCGGCCCGAGGCGATCAAGCTCTTTCCGGTGGTCGATGCGCTCGGGCGCGGCGGCGCCGCGGTGCGGACCGTGTGCACCGGCCAACACCAGGCGCTGCTCGACCTGTGCATCGACCTGTTCTCGAGCCCGCCCGACGTGCGCCTCGATCTCTTCGCGTCGGGCCAGCCCCTGGCGGCGCTGGTCGGGCGCGCCGTCGATGCCGTGGCCGTGGCCCTGCGCGGACAGCCCACCGACGCCGTCGTCGTGCAGGGCGATACCGCGACCACCCTCGCCGCGGCCTTGGCCGCGTTCTACGAGGGCATCCCGCTGGTGCACGTCGAAGCCGGCCTGCGCACCGGAGACCTCGAGCAGCCCTATCCGGAGGAGATGCACCGACAGGTCGTTGCCCGGATCGCCGAGCTCCATCTCGCTCCGACCGAATCTGCCCGGGACAACCTGCTCGCCGAGGGCATCGCTTCGGATCGGATCGTCGTCACCGGCAACACCGGGCTCGACGCGCTTCGCCTCGTCGCGGCACGCGCCGAGTCACCCGACATTCCCGGTCTGGCGCCGGACTCCCCCTACGTCGTCGCGACCGTGCATCGGCGCGAGACCGCAGCGATGTCCGGCGCGATCGCCCTTGCCCTGCGCGAGGTCAGCGAGGCCGTGAATCTACCCCTCGTCGTCGTGCTCCATCCGAACGCCGGGCTCTCCGACCCGATTCGGAGAGCGCTCGCCGGAAGCTCGACCGTCGTGACCGTGTCCCCGATGGCCTACCCGAGAATGATCGGCCTCCTGCGGGGAGCCACCGCTCTCCTCACCGACTCCGGTGGGTTGCAGGAAGAGGCCTCGGCCCTCGGCGTGCCGACCCTCGTCCTGCGAGACCGGTCTGCCCGTCACGAGAGCGTCGACACCGGAAACGCCCGCATCGTCGGCCGTGACCCGACCGAGATCACGGCGTGGTTCACACGCATCGCCACCGATCCCGGGTTGCGCCACACCATGGCCGTGCCGACCTCGATTTATGGAGATGGCAACGCCGCCACACGGGTCGCTGCCGCAATCCTCGACCTCGACCGCTGGCGCGTCTAGGCGAGTCCCGGTGACAGTCGACGGCTGCCCTCGGGACCGAGCCCCACGCAGACCCGCCCGACCCGCCCGGCGTTGCGTCCCGGTCGGTGTTGGTTCTCGAAGTGATTCGCGCGTGCAGATGCCTTTGCGACAGACGGTAGAGATGGTTGGTCGTCTGGCCGAGACGTGGGTTCGGCGGCCGGCGACGCCCACGCGCGTCGTGATGTCGTTGACGCGGCGGTGCAATCTGCGTTGCGAGATGTGTCGGGTGTGGGAGATGGCGCCGTCGGAGCGGGAGCTCGAGGCGGCCGAGGTCGGTCGCATCATGGCAGAGCTCGACCGCTTGACCTGGCTGGATCTGACCGGCGGGGAGATCTTCGTTCGGAGGGACGCCGAGGCGCTGTTCGACGCGGTGGTCGCGAACGCCGCGGCGCTACGCCTCCTCCACTTTCCGACGAACGGCTGGTTCGGTGAGCGTGTCGTCACGTTGGCGAGTCGCATCGCCGCGGAGCGGCCGGACCTCGGCCTGATCATCACGGTGAGCCTCGACGGACCGCGAGAGGTGCACGATGTGATCCGCGGACGCCGGGGGTCGTTCGACCGTGCGCTCCGCACGTGGCGGGCGCTTCGCGAGATTCCCGGGGTCGACGTCTTCGTGGGAACGACGATCACGAGCTCGAACCGCCGACATCTTTCGGAGCTGGAGAACGCGTTGCGGGCCGCCGTGCCAGCGTTCTCCGCCGACGAGTGGCATTGGAATTGGATGCAGCGCTCGGCGCATTTCTTCGGCAACGCCGATAGCGACGACGCAGGGCCGGTGGCGGCAGAGGGGATGGTGCGGTCGCACATCCGGCGCCGCGGCCTGCCACGGCACCCGACGGCGCTGATGGAGCTGGGGTTCCTCGCGAACCTGGAGCGGTATCTCGAGGGTGTGCCGCCCGGCATCCCGTGCCAGTCGCTGCGTTCCACGTGCTTCATCTCGCCGGAGGGCGACGTCTACCCCTGCCACGTGTGGGACCGCCCGCTCGGCAATCTCCGCGACCGTTCCGTGCGCGAACTCTGGGCATCCGAGGAGGTGTCGGTCGCCCGGGGTGCGGTCGAACGGCTCGATTGCGGCGGCTGCTTCACGCCGTGTGAGGCCTATCCGGCGCTGGCCGGAGCGCCGGTCAGGGCCTCTTTGCTCAGCGCCGGCCGCCTGGTGCGTATCGCCGCACGGGAGGTCGTGGGGCGATGAGCGGCGACGCGACTCTCGGAATCTGGGACGGTCACGACGCGAGCGTCTCCCTGGTGGTCGACGGGGCGTTGGTATTCGCGCTCTCCGAAGAGCGGCCGAGCCGGATCAAGCGCTTCTCCGGATTCCCGCGCCGTGCGCTCGCGGAGTGCGTCCGTTGGGCCGAACGCCACGGCCATCGCATCGCCGAGGTCGCGATAGCCGGGAACTGGGGCCGGGCCCCCCTCCGGGTGTTGGAGGCCGCCTACTCCTCGGGGGATCCGCAGCGAGATCCGCTGACGCCCGCGAGCAGGCTCGTGCGGGCTTGGGAGAACGGGGTCGCCGCTCTGCCCGTGATCCGGCACTTCGAGCGGGCGGACGGGTTGTCGGCGGTCCGGCGCCGGATCCGCAGCGCCGTCGGCGAGACGCCGCGCCTGGCGACCGTCGGGCATCACGAGGCGCACGCGTGGGCGGCGTTGTTCGGGGCGACCGAGGAGCCGGGCCTCGTGGTGACCTGGGACGCGTACGGTGAGGGCGTCGCCGTGACGGCGCGGCCGGCCGGTTTTCCGGACCGTCCGACCCATCGCCTCGCCCCGAACGTCGGTCTCGCCCGCCTCTACGGCGCCATCACCGTCGAGCTCGGATTCGGCGAGGGGGACGAGGGCAAGGTGATGGGACTCGCGGCCCACGGCGATCCGACGGTCGCAAGAAAGCGACTGACGGCGTGTCTCACCCCGCGCCGCGGGGGGCCGCGCCTGACGAAGCCGTTGACCCGGCGCGCTGTTCGGGACCTCGTCGCGGGATTGCCCCGGGAGGACGTCGCCGCCGGGTTGCAGGAGCTCACCGAGCGCGTCGTCACCGCCTGGGTCCGGCGACGCCTGTTGGACTCTCCGGTCCCACGTCGCCTCCTGCTCGCCGGCGGGATCTTCGCCAACATCCGGCTCAACCAGGCGCTGGCCGAGCTGCCCGAGGTCTCCGGCGTGTCGGTCTTCCCGAACATGGGCGATGGTGGCCTGTCGGCCGGCGCCGCCGCTCGGGCGTCGTACGCGCGAACCGCCACGGCCCTCTGGGCGCTCGACGACGTATTCCTCGGCCCGCACCCCGACGCCGCCAGGCTCGACCGCATCGCCGGTGAGGCCGGTGGAGCTCGGGTGACCGACCCCGCTGCCACCGCTGCCGCCCACCTGCGCGCTGGACGCGTCGTCTGTCGCTATGTCGGGCGCGACGAGTTCGGTCCGCGGGCGCTCGGGCATCGCTCGGTGCTCTTCGCGGCCGACGATCCGTCCCGCGGCGCGCGCGTCAACCGGACGCTCGGCCGAGACTCCTTCATGCCCTTCGGGCCGGCCGTCGCGGCCGACCATGCATCAGCGCACTGCCCCTCGCCGCTCGGGGAACGAGACCTCGCGTTCATGACGGTGTCCACCGACGCCGACGCGACCTTCGCCGGGGCTTGCCCAGGCGCTGTGCACGTCGACGGCAGCACCCGCCCGCAGGTCGTGACGCAGCGGTCGGCGCCAGACCTGGCGAAGCTCCTGGCCGCGTACCGGAGCGACGCGCACCCGCCGGCGTTGATCAACACCAGCTTCAACCTGCATGGGGAGCCCATCGTGCACACCCCCGACGACGCGCTGTCGACCTTCCGCCGATCCGGCCTCGACGTCCTGATGCTCGGCGACTGGGAGATCGTACGGCGTTGGTGACGACCGTCCGCGTCGCGTTCGGACCTTCACCGGGTCAGCTGTCTGCGCCGTCGTGGACGAGCAGGAACGAGCCGAGAGCCAGCGCGTGGAGTCGGCCGGCGCGGAACGAGCGCAGGGCGTCGTGCGGGGTGCACACGATCGGTTCGCCGTGCAGGTTGAAGCTCGTGTTGATGACGCTCGGTACGCCCGTTGCGTCGTGCACGAGCGAGATGATGCGATGGAAGCCGGGGGTCACGTCTGCGTGCACGATCTGGGGCCGCGCCGTGCCGTCGACGTGCACGACTGCCGGCGACGACCGTTGCATCGCATCGGTGCAATCGAGGGTGATCGTCATGAAGCGGGTCGTCTGGGCGACGCCCGGGCCGTAGTCCGAGAAGCAGTCGCCGGCGTACTCGGCGAGGGTCGCCGGGGCGAAGGGCATGAATTCCGACCGGTTCAGTCGTCGGTTCAGCCAGTCGTTCACGCTCGGGTCCGCAGTATTGTAGAGGATGCTGCGGTGGCCCAGGGCGCGGGGGCCGTATTCCATGCGACCGGCGAAACGGGCGACGACCTTGCCCGAAGCGATCAGCTCCGCGACGCGCGCGTCGATGTCGGGGCAACGCTCTGCGGGTGTCTGTTCGCGCTCCAGCAGGTCGCCGATCTCGTCGTCCGTGAAGTCGGGTCCGAGGTAGACATGGTCGATCGGGGCCGGACGCGCCGCTCCGCCCTCGGCACGCCAGGCCAGAGCGGCGCCGGCGGCGATGCCCTGGTCGCTCATGGCGGGGTGCACGAAGAGCCCCTCGACCTCGGGGAGCCTCCAGAGCGCCTGGTTCACCAACACGTTCGCGAACACCCCGCCGGCGAGCACGATGTTGCGGTCTCCGGTCTCGCGGAGGCCGCGTGCGACATAACGCACGATCAGCTCCTCCAGGCGGGCCTGCGCGGCGGCGGACACGTCTTCGCGGTCGAGCCCGGCGAGCTCTCGGAACGGGCCGCGACGGCGCGAGCGGAGCCACCCGTCGGCGAGCCGGAAGTCGGTGTCGTCGCGCTCGAGCCAGAAGAGGCGCTCCATCTGTTCTTTCGCGACGCGAGCGTCTCCCCGCGCGGCCAACCCCGTGACCTTCCCGGCCATCAGAACGTGAAAGCCGAGGAATTGGGTCACCTCGCCGTAGAACTGGCCGGGCGAGCAGGTCGCGTCGGAGCTCCAGAGGTGTTCGCACCGGCCGTCGCGGCATCGATAGGTGCGCGCGGCGTACCCGTCGCCGAGGTTGTCGATCGAGACAGCGAGGGCTTCCGGGAAGCCCGACGTCAGGTACGCCGAGTAGGCATGTGCCGTGTGGTGGTCGGCGAAGTGCACCGGTCGTCCGAATCGACGCTCGAGCGCGGCTCGTCCGACGATATGCGCGCTGCGCGCCACGGGCCCCTCGCGCGTGAATCGCTTCTGCACCGCCATCCAGGCGCGATGGCGCGGCCCGAACAGGTCGTGCTCACCCTCGATCGCGGCGGTGCCGAGCACCCGGGGCCCGAAATGATATCGGTTGCCAGCGACGACGGAGTCGACCGAGTCGAGGGTCTCGCCACCGAGGCGGAGCACTTCGTCGACCGCCCGGGCGGGGTATCCGGCCTGGTACTTCGTCCGGGTCAGGCGCTCCTCGGCGACGGCGGCGACGATGTCCCCGTCGCGGAGCAGGGCAGCGTTCGCGTTCGTGTCCTCGTGGATGGCGAGTATGGTGCCGTCGTTCGGCGTCGGCTCAGGCACCGGCTCGTCCTCCCCGACGCTTCGCGAACCACAGCCCACCCGCCACCGCGTTGGCCACGGTCGCGACGCCGAAGACGATCGCGGGTGTGACGCTCGTGCCGAGGATCCACGCGGTGCAGAACGAGAGCATCGGGATGGTCAGCACCCCCAGGGCCACTCCGACCGCGACCTGGACCGGCCGCGACCAATCGGTGTCGAGCTGCATCGCGACGAGCGCTCCCGGGGCCGCGAAGGCATAGAGCGCCCCGAGGATCTGGAGGATCACAGTCAACATGATGCGCCCGGGAATACGGCGGACTCGCCTTCTTCGAGACAGCAGACCCGGCCGATGGCTCCTCGCCGAGCGAACATCCGCGCGAGGTGTCGCCCACGCCCCGGATGGAGCGACGCCGGGGGTATGCTGGGCCACCGCCCGCCTTCGTGTATCGGGACGACGTATTGGGCTCCGAGCACCTGCGACGCCCGATAGGCGTCCCGCGGCCCCATCGTCGTACGTCGCAGGAAAATCCGGGTGCCGCCGACCGGCAGGAGCGCGAGGTGGATCGGCGCGAATACGTCGGCGATGCGCTGGAGGTTGGCCTTGTCGTAGCGGGAGTCGCCGCCGAAGAAGACGCGTCCCCACTTCGGGAGATCGACCACGTAGTTCACCTCGTCCGGCGGAGGAAACGTGTGGGGACCGGGAACCGCGTGGATGGTGACCTCTCCGACCCGGGTCGCAGTCCATGGCGGAACCTCGACGTAGTCGACGCCCGTGCGGCGCCGAATCCGGTCGAGCGCTCCGGGAGGCAGCAGACAGCGGGTCGGCGGCGTCTGCAGCCGGTCGACGGCGTCCGCGTCCCAGTGATCGGCGTGCAGGTGGGAGACCAGGAGCCCATCGATGTGCGGCAGCTCTTCGGCCGGGCGCCCCGGACGCTTGAAGCATGGGAGCCCGCGCATGTGCATCTTGAACCACGGATCGGTCAGAAACGTCGACTCGCCCCACCGGATCAGGAGGGTGGCGCAGCGAATCATCGTTACTTCGAGCATGGCAGTCGGGGTCGTGGCCGGGACAAGATAGCCAGACAGGGGCGGGCGTTCCAGTCGGCCACGCACAATCGTCCTCGGCGCGGGGGTCGCCGCGGTCGGCGGACCGGCTGAGCTGTACCAACCCGTGCCCCCCGGTGCTACCTTCTCGGGCATGCGCTCGCCCGGCACATCAGGCCCCGACGTCCAGCTCTCTCCGCGACAGCGCACCTCGGTCTTCGTCGCGCTCGCCGTCGTGGTGGTGTTCTCGCTGCTCCACTTCGACGGCCCGTCGCGGGGGTATTGGGACACGTACATCACGGTTCCGGCGATGTTCATGACAGGCCAGCGCGTCGACCTGCACACCGTCGACGGTGAGCCGCGCTTCGATTACGAGCTCCGCGGCCGGGTGCCGGACGACACGTTCGACCCCACCGAAGGGAGCTTCGGCATCTCGTCGAAAGACCAGCGGATCGGCGCCGGCATCCTCTTCGCCGCGCCCTTCGCGATCCTGAACCTCGCCGCGTTCCGATGGGGCTACGCGGCCTGATGGGGGCTGCTCTTCCTCTTCTCGTTCCTGTCGCTCGCCCGCGTGCTCGGGCCGCGCGCCGGGCCGGAGGGGAGCGTAAATCCGCTCACGCCGACGGTGTTCCGCGTGTCTCTCCTCGGGGCGCTGCTGCTCGTCTTCAACCCGTTCTCGCTCTATCTCGACCGCCTCAACGGCAACCTGTTCGGGCTGGCGATCTACGTCTTTCTCTTCTTCCTGATGACGGAGCGAAAGCCGCACTGGTGGCTCGTCGGCCTCGTCTTCGGGCTGGCCGGCGGGATCCGCAACATCGCGATCCTGCTCGGCCCGATGCTGGCGCTGTTGATGTTGTTCCGGTGCGGCGGCCTGCGCCGGTCTGCGGTCGTGCCCTTCGTCCGCAACATGTCGATCTGCGTCGCTGCTGCCGCGGTCGGAATCCTCCCGGTGTTGCTCTGGAACCAGTACGCGTACGGCGAGATGTTGGTGCACCCCTCGCAGGTGGCCCACCTGGAAGGGTTCCGGCCGACCTTCCCGCACCGCTTCTTCGGCGGCGAGTTCGAGTTCAACGGCCTGCTCAACTGGCCCTTCCACGACCAGGTCGTCCGCACGCCCCACTTCGGCTACCCGACGGCGATGCTCTGGCCGCTGATCACGGTGAAGTGCCTCGGTGTCGTGCTCGCCGCGTGCGCCCCGATCGGAGCGGTCGTGCTCCTGGCCCGGCGTCGCCTCGAGGCCGTCGCCCTCGGCTACTGGTACCTCGTCTACTACGGGATGTTCTTCTTCCAGGAGAACTGGGAGGAGCTGAAGCAGACGTTCATGGCCCTCCACCTCTTTCCGCTGATCGCGTTCGTCGCGGCTGCCTGGCTCTGGATCGCCGAGGAAGCGCGCTCGTGGCGGCGATGGGGTACGCTCGCAGCGTGCACGGTCGCAGTGACCGTCGCCGTGCTCTCCGCCGGCCTCGTCGACGTGCCGGCCGACGACCGGTGGTACGCGCGATTCCCCCACGCGGCGAACCACGAGTGGGGCCAGCCGTTGACCGAAGTGCAGCGCAAGGACTGGCAGTTCTTCTACACCCGGGAGAACGAGGAGGAGATCGCCCACGAGCAGCGAACCCTCTCCACGCCGTCGCCGCTGCCGGCCGCATACCGCCCGATCCACTTCGCCGACGGCGAAGACCTCGCCCAGATGGCGCGCGAGCCCTTCCTTCGCGAATGGCGCACGCTGGCGATCTGGAGCTACATCTACGAGTAAGTCATGGGGCCTTCGGGGAGCGCGCAAAGGCGCAAAGGCGCGAAGGGGATGAGGGTGCTCGGCGCGCGCCAGGTCAGGAATCCAACACACCCGTCGGACGCCCACCAAAGCGAGTCGCCGAGTTGGACGCGTGCCCGTCGCGGCCGCGCCCACGCTTGACGCGTCCATCGCTCCGACTACGCTGTTGCTCCTTGCCGGCCCGCCCTGATGCCGGCCGGCCCGCCCCCCGGTCACCCGTGCGGCCCAGTGCCGTTCCCCCCACCATCCCGCGCAGCGATGCGACCACGTAGCGTGTGCCGCCCCGCGCCCGGGAGTCGGGGGTCCGGCCTGCCTGTCGCATCCATGCGAGCGCGTCGATGAGCACCGTCTTCGGGGTCAACCAGGCCCTCGTCGAGGACCAGTACCGGCGCTATCTCGCCAATCGTGCTGCCGTCGACGGCGCATGGCAGGAGT
>PVBE010782153.1_pt1 | contig 10061 bp, 6 predicted proteins | sample 1631181 | NCBI WGS metagenome assembly PVBE01 (sample SAMN08397723, study PRJNA350692) | Marine metagenome, whole genome shotgun sequencing project. | isolation source: water | place: Pacific Ocean | collected 2012-04 | reverse complement strand
GGGACAGGCGGGCATCCGATCCGCTCGCCTGGCCCTTTACCACGCACCGAGACGCCGTAGGCCTGGCCATTCCCGGTCTGATCGCACCCGATCCCAGGCCCGAGCGCTTCCACGCATACGTCTCGGGTGCGTGGTAAAGGGCCAGGCGAGCGGATCGGATGCCAGCCTGTCCCGGCAGGGATTGAGGTGGGTGTACCGGAGCGTGCGATCGACGTGCTTGCGGCCCGTCAGCTCTTCGGGTGGGGGTGTGGGCAGGAACACGCACCGACCATGCTCGTTGCGCCGGTGGTTTCTCCAGCGGGCGTAGCCGTTGAGGGCTGCGAGCCAGGCTGCCCAGACGACGGCGCGGGTGACGTAGTGGACGTGATCCGGCATGAGCGCCACGGCCCGCAGCGGGCCCAGGCGCGCCAGGCGCGCCCAGAGTTCGGCAGCTTCGTGCCAGTCGTGGAAGAGCCAACCGGGGGGGACGGAGTGTGCGACGAGGTGGAGCATGCCTCGGACCTTGCACGGTGCGTGCCAGGTCCGAGCCCGAACCGCGAGTTCTCTGGATACCCGGCGACCTAGGGCGCGAATCGCGCCCTTTCCGAATGGAGTCTGGTCGCCCGAGTGCGTCGAAAAACGTCGAAAGGCGTCAGGAATTCGACGATCTTCGACGATCTTCGACGCTCGTCGGGCAGCGACGGAGTGGGCCCGAATCGACCACTTCAGCGACGGAGCCCGCGGTTTTCGACCGTTTTCGGTTCGACGTGCGCCCTTGTCGGGCCCAGGCGCGCGACAATCGTGGTTCTACCGTGGCTGCTTCGCGAGGCTCCGTGCGGGGTGGTCAAAATGCACGGGCTCCGTCGCTGGATCGGTCGAAACGGGGGGGCTCCGTCGCTGGATCGGTCAATTGGCACGGGCTCCGTCCCTCAGGGGGCGTCGTCGTTGCTGGAAGCGCTCCGTGTGCGTGGCTACCTACCTATCCGCCCACCCTCACTCCCCCTGCATGCTCTCGAGCTTCTCGAGCAGCTCCGCAGCTTCGGGATCGTGGGGGTAGTTCTCCATCGACTTGCGCAGCAGGGCCTCGGCCTCGTCGTAGCGGCCTTCTTCCATGTAGATGGCCGCCAGGCCGTTGTATTTCTTGTATTCGATGTCCGGGTTGATGCTGATGGCCTTCTCGAAGTGCTCCTTGGCCTTGTCGGTCTGGCCTTGTCGCATGTAGACCATGCCCAGGCCTTCGTGGGGGCAGGTGTAGCTCTGGGGTTCGAGCTCCATGGCGCGCTGGAAGCTCTGCTGGGCGGACTCGACCTCACCGCGGTTGAGCTCGACCAGGCCCAGCTCGGCGATGGCGTACATGTTGTCCGGGTCGATGGCGATCACGCGGCGCAGGTGCTGCTCGGCGCCGTCGAGATCGCCCATGGCGTTCAGGGCGTTGCCCTTTCCGATCAGGGCGAAGCGGTCGGTTGGCTGGTAGCGCAGCACCTTGTCGAAGTACTCGATGGCCTTCGAGTGCTGGGCTTCGTTGGTGTTCACCCAGGCCATGCCCAGGTGGGCCAGCTTGTACTGCAGCCAGGGCCAGCCGGCGGGTTCCATCTCGAGGCCCTTCATGCCGTCCATCTGGGCCACCCGCCCGATGCAGGTTCGGAAGCTGCGCTTGGCTTCCTTGTAGTCTTTCTGCGCCACCAGCAGGTGTCCGCGCCCGATGGAGACGGAGCAGGGATCGTGGCCCAGGCCCTCGGCTTCGGACAGCAGGGTGTCGACCGCGTCGTAGCGGGCTTGCATCAGCGCCACCATGGCCTCGAGGACCTTGGCCGGGGTGCTGGGTTCGGCTGCAAGGGACTGCTGTACGAACGCGCCGGCCTGGTCGAAGGCGTAGCGGTCGAAGGCCCGCGTGGCGGCGTCGAAGGCGGCTTCGGCGCTGACCTGATCGCCGGGTGCCAGGCCGCCCGCCGCGGCTCGATCGATCTGCTCACGCAGCTGGCGGTAGTCGTCGCGCTGCTCGATGATCAGGGCGCGGTCGGCGTAGATCCGCGCCTGGTCGAGCTCCCCCAGCCAGAACAGGTACTGGGCGGCGCGGAACTGGGAGCCGGACTTGTTGGGTTCGACGTCCGCCGCCTGGGTGAACATCTCGGCGCCCTGCTCGTCCTGGCCCTCGCTGCGGTACAGCTGGCCGAGAGCCACGAAGGGGCAGGCCGCGAAGTCCTGCTCGCCGTCGGCCTTCATGGCCTGCATGAGCTGTACGGATTCTTCGAGCAGGGCCTCGGCCTGCTCGTGGTTGCCCAGGCGGATGTGGGCGCGCCCCAGCTTGTCCAGGGCCACCATCAGCCCCTGCCGGTCGCCACTTTCCCTGTGGGCTGCCACCACGATGTCCAGGTGCTCGACCGCTTCTTCGAAGCGGCCCGTCTGCATCAGGGCCGTTCCCAGTACGAGGTGCATGCCCTGGTCGTGGGGTTGGAGTTCGGACACTCGGCGGTAGGCGTCGAGGGCCTTTTCGTATTGGCCGATCTGCTCGTAGTACCAGCCCTTGCCCTGTAGGGCCGCGTAGTGGTCGGGCCGGCACTCGAGGGCTTTGTCGTAGTGAGCCAGGGCGACCGGATCGGGTTGGTTTTGCTGCCCACCCCGCACGGACTGGAACTGCCAGCGTTCGATGGTCAGTTGCCCCATGGCGATCAGGGCGTCGGCGTTGCATGGATCGGCCTCGAGCATCGTGGCCAGCTCGGCCTCGGCCTGGTCGAAGTAGGCGGGGTTGTTTTGGTGGCGTGCCTGCTCGCCGAGCCGGCGGAGGTTGTCCATGGGCCTGGGGTCCACGCTGGGCGGAGGGCCGTTGGGTGGCGCGGGGCCGGGTTCCTGCGCTGTTGGCTGGTGGTCTTCCCCCTCGGGCGGGGGCTGGGCGGGCTCCTGTGTGGGACATCCCAGCAGGAGTGGGAGCAGGAGGTTGGCGAGGGAGCGAAGCATGCCTGTCTCCTAACTCTCGACGGCGTGCCGTCTCCACGCTTGGGCAGCGGAGCCGGATGTTCCAAGCCTGGGGGGGTGCCGGTCCCACCTCGAAGGCAGTAACTTGATGCCGACTCCCCCTTCGTCAGGAGGTCCCCATGCATCCCCACCTGATCCGCAACCCCGAGGGTTTCGCCCCGGATGGCTACACCGACATCACCCTCATCGGGGAGAACGAGGCCGATACGGGTATTGAGTTCGGGATCTACAACGTCCTGGACGGACAGCGAGTCGTAGCCGAAGCCGCCCGAGAAGGAGCGCTGTTGCTCATGCGAGGTGAGATCGGCTTCGATCTGCCGGGGCCGGGGGGCAGCATCCGGAAGGTGGTCGCGCGTCGCGACTCCATCTTCGACGAGGAGCCCGCCTGCCTGCACTACCCCAAGGGCTTCCCCATCGTATTCGAGGCCCACACCGACGTGGAGTTGGTCTACGTGGGGGTCGAGAACGACGAGCAGTTCGCGCCCATCTTCTTCGACGATACGAACATGCTCGAGTCCGACCATCGGGGCCGGGGCGAGCTCGAGGACACCGCCTACCGCATCGTCCGCACCATCTTCGACATCCGAAACCGTCCGAAGTGCAAGCTCGTTCTGGGCGAGGTGGTCAACCTCCCGGGCCGCTGGTCCAGCTATCCACCGCACCATCACCCCCAGCCCGAGATCTACCACTACCGCTTCCACAAGCCTCAGGGCTATGGCCATGGGGAGTTGGGCGACGAGGTGCTCAAGGTTCGGCACTTCGACACCGTGAAGATCCTGGACGAGGTGGACCACTCCCAGTGCGCGGCCCCCGGCTACGCCATGTACTACGTCTGGGCCATCCGCCACCTGCCGGGCAACCCCTACACGGTCCCCGAGTTCACCCCGGAGCACCGCTGGATGATGGGCTAGTGCACCGTGAACGAGGTGGATGCCCTCGAGCCCGCGGCGTCGTCGAAGTAGATGGTCAGCCGGTAGTTTCCGGGGCGCTTGGTGCCCCAGGACTGGGCATTCTCGATGCGGCCCTTGGCCGGAACGGTGTGGTAGGTGATCGTCCCGGCGCAAATCTTGGTCATGGCGGTGGCCATGCCGCTCGAGGATGCCACCTCCCAGGTGCTCGCCAGGCAGCTGTCGGTGGTGACGAAGTCTTCGTCCGTGGAGCAGGGGTTGGTCACCACTGCCACCATGCTGAGCACGTCCGTGGTGGGACAGGTGGTGCAGGCGGCGCCGGACGCGTCCCAGACCTCCGCCGAGAGCTGCAGGTCGGCCGACGTACAGGACAGGCCGGTGTCCACGTCTGCGTCCGAGTCTGCGTCCGAATCGGCGTCTGAGTCTGCATCCGAATCGGCGTCGCTGTCCGCGTCTGCGTCGGCATCGCTGTCGGCATCGGCGTCTGCGTCGCTGTCGGCATCGGCGTCTGCGTCGCTGTCGGCATCGGCGTCGGCATCCGCGTCCGCGTCCGCGTCCGCGTCGGCATCGGCATCGGCGTCCGTGTCGCTGTCGGCATCCGTGTCCGTGTCCGTGTCGCCTTCGGTGGTGTCTGGGCCCGTGTCGTCGGGTTTGTCGCCGCAGGCGGTCAGCGCGATGAGGGAGGAGAGGAGCAGGATCGAGAACACGAGGGTGGCCAGACGGTGCATGGGACCTCCAGGGATGTGGGACGCACGAGACGCAAGTATCGTGCCGGCTGCATTTGGTCACTTCCAAGCGCATAGCTCATGCACGCTTCCCATGGTGGGCGCGAAAACCACGACATGGCTGTCGGCCTGGCGATCGACACGCGTCGCCCCCGAGGCGGGCGGGCGGGGATAAGCCTGTCCTCACGGACACCCCTCGTCCCCCTCGGTACGCCCGCATGCCCCAGCCCGGCCTCCTCTCCCTCGTGCCCCCCGTCCTGGCTCTGGTGCTGGCGGTGACCACGCGCAACGTGCTGCTCTCGCTGGGGCTGGGCGTGCTGCTCGGCTTCCTGTTGGTGGCGGGGCTCGATCCCGTGGCGGGCTCGCTGGGCATGGTCCGAGGAGTGGGCGCTCAGCTCGTCGAGACCTCCCACCTCGAGGTGCTGGTGGTGATCCTGGTCATCGGCGGCTTCGTGCGGCTGCTCGAACGTTCGGGGGGCATGGCTTCCTTCGCTCGCACGATGGTGCGCTTCGTGGACACGCCCGCCCGCGCCCAGCTGTCCGCCTGGCTGACCGGCCTGGCCATCTTTTTTACCGACTCGGGCAACGCGCTCATCCTGGGTCCCATGTTTCGGCCCATCTTCGCCCGGGTGCGCATCTGCCGCGAGAAGCTGGCCTTCATCGTCGACTCCACCTCGGCCCCTGTCTGTGTACTGATCCCCTTCATCAGCTGGGGGGTGTATATCATGAGCCTGCTGGAGACGGGGTTCGAACCCTTGGCCATCGACGAGTCGCCCCTGCACGTCCTGCTGAGCGCGCTACCGTACCAGATCTATCCGCTGCTGGCCTTGCTGACGGTCCCGCTGATGGCGCTGATCGGCCGTGAGTACGGACCCATGGCGCGCGCCCAGCGGCGCTTCCTCGACGAGGAGGAGGATGCAGTCGAGGTGGCGCCTTCCTCGGCTCGACCGGAGGCCGGGAGCGCCACCGTGTTGGCGCCGCTATGCACGGTCATGCTCGTGCTGGCCGTGCTCTTCGTTGGCTACGCCGTTTGGGTGGGCAGCCCACCGGGGGCCTGGGTGCGGCAGTCGCTGCTCGCGGCCTATCTGGCCGGCACCGCGGTCTGCGCGACCCTGCTGGCTCGCCAGGGGATCTTCGGGCCAGGTCGTTCCCTGGGCGTCTTCGCTGGCGGCATGGTGCCCATGCTCCGCATCGCTGCCATCCTGCTCCTGGCGTGGTCCCTGGGTGATGTCTGCGAGTCGCTCGGGACGGGTCAGACGCTCGCGGCCCTGTTCGATCGGGCGCTGCCCGTGGGGCTGTTGCCCACCCTGCTTTTTGTCGTGGGGGCCTTGTTCTCCCTGTCCACCGGCTCGTCCTGGGGCACCTTTGCCCTGCTGCTTCCCGTCGCCATCCCGGTGGCGCACCAGACCGGGATCCCCATGCCGCTGGCCCTCGCCGCGGTCCTGAGCGGGGGTATCTTCGGAGATCACTGCTCACCGGTGTCCGACACCACGGTGCTGTCGTCGATGGCGACGGGCTGCGAGCACGCGGCCCACGTCAACACGCAGCTCGGCTACGCCGTAGTGACGGGCTGCTCGGCGTTCGTGGGCTTCGTGATCGCGGGCACCACGGGTTGGATGGGCGCGATCGCCATCGCAGCGGTGCTGCAGCTGGTGCTGGTCGTGGGCTTGATGCGGCTCTTGGGGCGGACGGCGGTCTAGCTGGCATTTCCCTCGACATCGAAACCGAGCCGGTGGACGGTGGCATGTCGGTCTTGCTGTAAACTTCTCGCGCTGTTCGCGTTGTGGCCGAGAAGTCATCCACCGGGAGGTTTGGCATGAAGATCGCGCTCGTGGAGCCGAGATCGAGGAGAACCTGGCGCTTCGGTACATCCACGCCAGCCTGGAGGCTGCAGGGCACTCAGCGGCGCTGTTCGGGTTCAACACCCGCGCCGAGGTGCGCGGGGTGGCGCAGCGGGTCGTGGCGTGGCGGCCAGATCTGGTGGGTCTGTCCATGTTGTTCACGTCGCGCTCCCACGAGTTCGTCGCCCTGGCGAGGAGTCTGCGAGGGCAGGGCTTTCGGGGCCACCTCACCGCGGGAGGCCACTTCGCCTCGCTCCACGCCCGTGAGTTGTTGGAGGATCAACCCGCCTTCGACTCCATCGTGGGCGGGGAGGGCGAGGAGGTCCTGGCGGAGCTGGCATCCAGCCTCGCCGCTCCAATGGGGATCCCGGGCCTGACCTGCCGGGATGCCGATGGGGTGATCCTCAGCACGGGCCCGCGGCCGAACCTGTCCGATCTCGACGGCCGGCCCTGGCCCACGCGGCCGCGCCGCTTCCATCGCTACAACGGCCTGCCCATCGCCAACATGCTCGCGGGTCGTGGCTGTCACGGGAGCTGCCACTTCTGCTCCATCCACGCCTTCCACCAGCGCAGCGGCGGTCCTCGTTTCCGGCTCCGCGATCCGCGCTGCGTGGCGCGGGAGATGGCCGCGCTGTACCACGACCGTGGCGTCCGGATCTTCAACTTTCAGGACGACAACTTCTTCCTACCTGCGGTCCGCGGCAACATGGAACGTCTCTCGGCGTTGCGCGCCGCCATGGAAGCCGAGGGCATCGGCAGGGTTGCCATCCAGGCCAAGGCTCGACCGGACGCCATCGATCCCGGCGTGCTGGATCTGCTGGTCGGCATGGGCCTGTTCCGCGTCTTCTTGGGCGTGGAGACGGACGCCGTGGGTGGACTGCGGCGCCTGGGGCGTGGCATCGGACGCGAGCAGAACCACCGCGCCTTGTCCGTCCTGCGGGAGCGCGACATCCATACGTGCTTCAACCTGCTGATGTTCGATCCGGAGTCGGACATCGCGTCACTGCGTCAGAACGTGGCCTTCATGGCTCGGCAGCGCGTCTTCCCCCTGAACTTCTGCAGGGTGGAGGTCTATGCGGGTACCGCTCTCGAGCGACGGCTCCGCGCCGAGGGACGGCTCGAGGGCGACTACATGGGCCAGACCTACGCCATCGCCGACCCTGCCGCGCAGTGCGCCTACGAGATGTTCTGGCGGGTGTTTGCGCGCCGGAACTTTGGCCAGGGCGGGATGCATCACGAGTCGATGCGGGTGGACTACCACCTGCACCTGCTGCGGCACTTTCATCCCTCCCGCGTGGATGCCAACCTGTGGCGGCGGGCCAAGGCGCTGGTGGCCGACCTGAATCGTGACAGCGCGGAGCGCCTGGGCGCCCTGCTGGACATCGCTGAGTGCCTCCCGTCTCGACCGGCCCTCGAGGAAGCGGCAGCGGAGGCCAAGCGGGCGCGCGCTCGGGCGGATCGCGGACTCGAGAGAGAGGCCGCAGCGCTCTTGCGCTCGATCCAGGAGCGCGTCGAGGGTCGGCCACGACGCCTCGATGGCGCGCGACGATCCAGGCGGGCGGTGGCTGCGGCGATCTTGGTGTCGGCCTGGGTGGGCGCGGACACTGCGTTGGCCCAGGACGATGGGGAGGGCACCGAGCAGGAGTCGAGCGGTGCCCCGCAGGTCATCAAGCCCGAACCCGTCCCCCTCGACGAGAACCCCTTCACGCACATGTGCGAGGCCGCTCCACCGCCCTACGATCTGATCCCACCTACCCCTCTTCCGGACCCCAGCGAGCTCGTGCTGTCGCTGGAGTCCATGCAGGATCTTCGGATGGCCTACGAAGGAGAATGTTCGGCGAGGGTGCGCTTCGAGGTGGACGATGGAGGCCGGGCACGGGGAATCGTGGTCACCGCCACCCCCAGGCGTCGCCAGGTCGTCGTGGGCGTCGTGGATGCGTTGATCGCCATCACCTTCGGGCAGGAGTATCGGGACCATGGCTACAGTGTCTTGCTCTGGAACCAGGTTGTGCCCGCAGAGGATGCATCCGAGGCCGAGGAGTAGGGCGCCCGGGCGCCGTGCGGCGTGCCCGCGGGTGAAGGGGGGATGGGTGCCGACGATCAAACGGTGCGAGAGCGGAAGGCTGACGAGCGGAAAGCTGATAGCTGGAGGCAGAGCGCCCCGAGCTCTCTCCCAAGGAGCCCCCATGAAGACCGTCCGCCTCACCATGGCCCAGGCGCTGGTGCGCTACCTGCTCGCTCAGTACGTGGAGCGCGATGGGCGCGAACAGCGCTTCTTCGCGGGTGTGTTTGGCATCTTCGGCCACGGCAACGTGGCGGGCCTGGGGCAGGCTTTGAGGCAGCACCCCGACCTGCCCTACGTCCCGGTGCGCAACGAGCAGGCCGGGGTCCACGCCGCCGTGGCATATGCCCGGATGAAAGACCGGTTGAGCTGTTGGGCTTGCACCTCGAGCATCGGTCCCGGGGCCACCAACATGGTCACCGGCGCGGCCCTGGCCACCATCAACCGGCTGCCCGTCCTGTTGTTGCCGGGCGACATCTTCGCCCGGCGCAACGTGGCCCCCGTGCTGCAGCAGCTCGAGTCCCCCGCCTCGCAGGATGTCTCGGTCAACGACTGCTTCCGTCCGGTCAGCCGCTACTGGGATCGCATCAACCGACCCGAGCAACTCCTCTACTCCTTGCCCGAGGTCATGCGCGTACTCACTTCGCCCGCCGACACCGGAGCGGTCACCCTCGCCCTGCCCCAGGACGTCCAGGCGGAAGCCTTCGCCTATCCCGTCGGGTTCTTCTCGAAGCGGGTCTGGAGCGTGGGCCGGGCGCGCCCCGACGTCACCGCCGTGGCCCGCGCGGCGCGCCTGATCTCCCGCGCCGAGCGTCCCCTCATCGTGGCAGGCGGTGGCGTGACCTACAGCGGAGCCAACCGTCTGCTGAGAGAGCTCGCCGAGGCCACCGGTGTGCCGGTCTGCGTCACCCAGGCGGGCAAGGGTGCGCTGTCGGACGAGCACCCACTGTGTCTCGGGGCGGTGGGGGTCACGGGCACCCAGGCGGCCAACCGCATCGCGAGCAAGGCGGACGTCGTGGTCGGCATCGGCACTCGCTACTCCGACTTCACCACGGCCTCGAAGACCGCCTTCCAGCACCCCCACGTGCGCTTCGTCAACCTCAACGTCACCGCCTTCGACGCGGCCAAACACGGGGGGGTCATGCTCGTGGGCGATGCCCGAGCCAGCCTCGAGGAGCTGGCCTTCATGCTCGATGGCCGGGTCAGCCCCGCCTACGCCGACGAGGTGGCCTGCGAGCGCGAGATCTGGCTCGAGATCCGTGAATCCCTGGTTCGGCCTACCGGTGCCAAGCCCTTGGCCCAGGCCGTGGTCCTGGGGGTCCTCAACGCCCAGCTCGAGCCCGAGGACGTGGTCGTCAACGCCGCCGGCAGCGGGCCTGGCGACCTGCACAAGCTGTGGATGGCTACGGATCCGAAGGCCTACCACGTAGAGTACGGCTATTCCTGCATGGCCTACGAGATCCCCGGCGGGATTGGGGTCAAGCTGGCCGCACCCACCCGCAACGTGTGGGTGGTGGTGGGGGATGGCTCCTACCTGATGATGTCGGGTGATCTGGCCACCGCGGTGCAGGAG
>PVBE010320571.1_pt1 | contig 10061 bp, 9 predicted proteins | sample 1631181 | NCBI WGS metagenome assembly PVBE01 (sample SAMN08397723, study PRJNA350692) | Marine metagenome, whole genome shotgun sequencing project. | isolation source: water | place: Pacific Ocean | collected 2012-04 | reverse complement strand
AGAACTTATAATGGATAATTGTGATTCACTTGGTAGTAAGTGGAAAGGTAAGTTACTTACAGATTATACGATTGCATCATCTTGTTCATTTTATCCAGCACATCATATTACAACTGGTGAGGGTGGTATGGTCTCTTCAAACAATTCATTGATAGTTTCTACTGCTAGAAGTTTTGCTTGGTGGGGTAGAGACTGTTATTGTGTTGGTTCTGCAAATTTACTTGCGTGTGGTACTTGTGGTAATAGATTTGATAAATGGTTAAAAGATTATGATGAGATAGTAGACCATAAATATATTTTTACTAATATGGGTTATAATTTAAAACCATTAGATTTGCAAGGTGCTATGGGATTAGTTCAATTGGATAAATTTGATGAGATACATGAAAGAAGAAGAAATAGTAAAAATAAATTACATAAAATTATAGAAAAGAATGTAGATGGTGTTTATTTACCAAATGAGTTAGAACCAGCAGAAACATCTTGGTTTGGTACACCCATGGTGTGTAGAGATAAAGAACAAAAAGATAAACTTGTTAAGTATTTTGAAGACATAAAGGTACAGACAAGAAACTATTTTGCTGGAAATATATTATTACATTCCGGCTATAGGGATTTAGATGATTATAAGAACTACCCCAATTCAAATCAAGTGTTAGATAGGGTATTTTTTATTGGCGCATCACCACATTATGATGATGTTATTTTTAATTATATAGAAGATAAATTAATGGAGAGATATAATTAATGAGAGATTTACAATCATCTTTAAAGAAAAAGGGAAAATATGTTACACAGATAATTCATTTCAAGGGTGGAGTCAAAAGAACATTTGAGGGAGTATCCACCAATTCCATAAAACAAGGACAGATGACAAAACTTGAACTTAAAGATGGAAGATATGTACTTGTAAATGATGACAATGTTTTATGTATAGAGGTATTTGGTGAAGATGAGTAAACTTATTTTGGGAGATGGATTACTTGGTTCTGAATTAGTTAAACAAACTGGTTGGGATTATATAAGTAGAAAAAAGAATGGTATTAATTTTACGGACATTCAAACATATAAACATTTTTTATTAGATTATGATGAGGTTATAAATTGTATAGCACATACAGATACTTATGATAAGGATAGAGAGAGGCATTGGAATATAAATTATAAAGCCGTTGCTGATTTAGTAGATGTTTGTAATGGTTATAAAAAGAAATTGATACACATATCAACAGATTATCTTTATACACATAGCAACCCCAACGCTTCGGAAGAAGATGTTCCAGTACATTGTGGAACTTGGTATGGTTATACTAAATTATTAGCCGATGGTTATGTTCAATTAAGATCAAATGAGTTTTTATTGTTAAGAGGAACACATAAAAAAGAACCATTTACTCATGATGGGGCTTGGTCGAATCAGATTGGTAATTTTGATTATGTTTCTGTTATAGCTAATTTGTATATTGATATTATTGAAAGAAATTTTAATGGTGTTTTTAATGTTGGAACTGAAGTCAAGAATATGTATGAATTGGCTAAAAGAACAAAAAAAGATGTAATCCCAACTATAAAAAAGTTTAATAGTGAAACGCCCGACAATGTAAGTATGAATTTGGATAAATTAAGGAAATGTAATGATATTTTATAGAATATTAGATAATAAAGTATATTCAGCATATGAAACTGATAAACTTGGATTTTCTATGAAAGATCCATCATATGTACCAGATGAATATTTAAAAAATAAAGAGTTTATTGTGATGAGAACTTGTCATGGTGTGGGTGATTGGGGAATACTTAGTGCAATGCCAAGACTATTAAAACAAAAATATCCAAATTGTAGAGTTCATATACCTTCTCAAAAGTTATTAAAAAAGATGTTTGGTGAACCTACTTCTTGGAAATGGTGGAGTAACCCATATAAAAATGTTAATGTTATTTTTGATAATAATCCATATGTGGATGATTTTGTTGATGATATATCTGGTGATATATTTCATGATCATTATAGAATATACGATGATGATGATACTGATATACCTCTTGTAAATCAAATGTTAAAGTTTTGGCAATTTACAGAAGATGAAATGGAAGATTCACAACCAGAGCTATATTGGTCGGATAAAGAAATAGAATTGGGTGATAAAATTATAAAAGAATATGTGGGCGATAAAGAATTTGGTGGGTTTTTGATTACACATACATATCCATTTGATAAGGATGAATTATTTATAAAAATATTAAAAGATAATCCTATTCCATACTTCTATTATACACCGATACCATTAGAAGAAACTTCTTTTAATTTTATAGAAAGAGCTTTAGATTTAAGACATATAGATGTAAGAATGCAACTTTATATAAGGTCCAAAGCTAGGTTAAATGTATCTGGTTATCAGAATGGATTAACTCATACTGTTGCTAGATACACTAAAAACTATCAATTGCAGCGTGATTTTCCTATTGGTAGTAATTGTATTAAAGGTGAAACATATTTTAGTTAAATGAAAAAATTAAAGGGACATTATAATGGAAACTGAAATTATTTTTAAAGATATACCAGACAAAAGGGAAGAAAAAAATACGACTTCATATCAATTTAAAAGAGATTTATTGAATTTTTTAGGTGATAAATATAAAGATAAAATATGTTTAGAAATTGGAGCTCATAAAGGTTATTCATCTAGAATTTTAAGTGAGTCGTTTAAGAAAGTAATAACTTGTGAAAATGATATTGATTATGTAAATTTTTCTAAGCAATTAAATAAAGATAAGAATAACATTGATATTTTACAAAAGGATGTATATGGTACTAAATGGGATTTTGAAAATATAGATGTTGTTTTTATAGATTGCAATCATGAAATAAATCATGTACTATCTGATACCAGAAATGCTATAAATTTATGTGGAGATAATCAAGAACTTTTATTGATATTTGATGATTATGGGTTAGATAATCCGTGGGAAGGAGTCAAAGAGGCTATACAGAAATATGTAAACACTCCAGGATTTTCGATACTTAAAAAAATTGGACATGAGAAAGGTTGGGAATACAGAGATAATAAGTTTTTAAAAGACAGAGAGGGGATTATTTGTAAATATACAAAAGAAATGATGTGGTGGGAGGCACAAGATGAATACTAAAGGTGGTAATAGGGTTATTTATACATCTGTATTTGGTAATTATGATGATATATTAGAACATAATTTATCGGATAATTGGGATTGGAAATATTTCAACAATAAAAATAGTTTATCTTTATATACGGACAATAATAGAAATGCTAAGCGATTCAAGATATTACCACATAGATATTTACAAGATTATGAGTATAGTATTTGGGTAGATGGTAATTATTTAGTTACTGGTGATATTGATGAATTGGTTGAAAAATATCTAAGTGATTCTAATGTTGCTTTATTTAGTCATAATCATTCGACTAGTTTAGATCCCAGAGATTGTGTTTATGAGGAATATAACATGATGATGTATTTCGGAAATAGGAATACGTCAGAATGTGCTAAAGTGGAAAAAACTGTATTTGATTGTGATGGTAGGTGTAGAGATGGAGATCCATATTATCATTATATAAGAATATACAGAAAAAAGGTAGAAAATTAGTTTTAGAAAAGTATTCTTGGAATATAGTTGCTAAAAATATGGATAAAGTGTTTAATGATATGAAAGAATAGTATGAAGATATTAATAGCTACAGGAATATATATACCAGAAATAGGTGGTCCTGCTACTTATATACCTAATTTGGTAAAAGAGTTTATTAAACTGGGTCATCAAGTAAAAATTATTACTTATTCTAATAAAAAAGAATATAATTTTGATAAAGGCTTACCTTATTCTATTTTTAGAATACAAAGAAAAAACAAATTTTCTAATTATTATAGGTATTATAAAATACTTAAAAAAGAAGCTAAAGATTATAATATTATTTATGCTTTTGATCATTTTAGTGCTGGTATTCCTTCTGTTTTAATTAGTAAGAAATATAATATACCTTTATATATTAGAGTAGGAGGAGATTTTATCTGGGAAAGATATTTAGATAGAACAAGAAATTTAATTATTTTAAGAGATTTTTATAAAAAAAATATACATAAAAAAGAAGAAAAATTAAGATTTAAAATTATTAAATGGGTATTTAATAATACTAACGGTATTATATTTACTACTAATTTTCAAAAAGATATTTTTAAGAAATATTATAATTTAAAAGGTTATAAATTATATAATATACCAAATCCTATAAATATAGTTAAAGAAGAAAAAAAAGAAAAGAATAAAGAAATAATATTTGCTGGTAGATTTATTAATAAAAATAATATTAAAAATTTAATAAAAGCATTTAAGAATTTAAAAGATAAATCTTTTAAATTAGTATTAGTAGGGGAGGGCTATTTAAAAAAAGAAATTAAAACTTCAGAAAATATAATTATAGAAAAAAGGTTATCTAGAGAAGAATTAAGAGAAAGAATAAGTAAAGTATATTTAGTAATTTTTTCTAGTTTGACAGACATTAGCCCTAATACTATGCTAGAGTGTTTAAGTGTTAATACACCTTTTATTTCTTCAGAAGAAATAGGTTTTGATTGGATAAAGGACAAGATAAGACTATTTAATCCTTTAGATATAAATAGTATAACTAAACAGATAGATAAATTATTAGATAAAGGAGAATATAATAAATACTTAGAAAAAATAAAAAAAATAAGTTATAATTATACATATAAACAAGCTAGTATAGATACAATTAATATATTTAATAAATAATATGTTAAAAGAATTGTCAGATATATCAATATTAATGATTAGTCTAGATCCAGGGTTATTAGATATTAGTAACGATATAGATGTTGTAAAAAGACATAAATATTATGCTAATAAGCTTAGAAGATTAGATATTATTGTTTTCGCTAAATTAAATAATAATAAAAATAAATTATTAGATAATTGTAATATTTATGGTTTAAATAATAATATTTTCTCTATATTTAAAGCTTATAGTTTAGGTAAAAAATTGTTCAAAAAATATAAATATGATTTAGTAGATACTCAAGATCCCCATATTACTGGTTTAATAGGTTATTTATTTAAAAAAAAATTTAAATCTAAATTAGAAGTTCATTTTCATGGTGATTTTTGGAATAATAAATTTTGGATTAAAGAGTCTTTTAAAAATAGAATATATAATATTTTACAAAATATTATTATTAAAAAAGTTGATGCTATAAGAGTAGTTAATAGAAGAATTAAGTATAAATTAATAAAGTCTGGTATTAAAGAAGATATAATCACAACAATAAATACTCCTGTTAATGAAGAAATTTTTATTAAAGATATTGATTCATCAGAGATAGATAAAAAGTATAATAATAAAAAAATATTATTATTTGTGGGTAGATTTGTAGAAGCTAAGAATTTATTTTTTTTATTAGAAGTAATTAATAAATTAAAAGATAAACGTAATGATTTTATTTTATTATTAATTGGAGAAGGAAAAGAAAAAGAAAAGTTAAAAAATTTTATTAAAGAAAATAACTTAAATAATTTTGTTAATATTTTAAATCAAAAAATACACAAAGAACTCTCTTTATATTATAAAGCAGCTTATTTATTGATATTATTATCTACTAATGAAAGTTTTGGCAAAGTTATAATAGAAGCTGGTTTTACTAATACACCTACATTATCATCTAAATCTTTAGGACCACAAGATATAATTAAAGATAATAATAATGGTTGGTTAGTTGAAATAAATAATTTAGATCAGACATTAAATAAATTAAATTATTTATTAAACAATGAAGATTTAATAATAAAAGTAGGTAAAGAAGCAAAAAATAGTTTTTTATTAAAAAATAGTCAAAAAGAGACATACAAAAAAATAGAAAGATTGTGGTATAATATTGTGAATATTAAAATATGAAATTATTAATGATTACAAGAAAAGTTGATAAAGATGATGGTTTAGCTGGTTTTACTTATAATTGGATTAAAAAATTATCAGAATATTTAGATAAGCTTTATGTTATTTGTTTAGAAAAAGGAAATTATAGTGGTTTACCAAATAATGTTGAAATATATTCCTTAGGTAAAGAAAAAGGAAAAAATAGATGGAAAGAATTTTATAATTTTCAAAAATTTTCTAAAAATTTAGTACCAAAAGTTAACGGAGTATTTACTCATCAAAATCCTGAATATGGAATATTAATTGCTCCTTGGTGTAAAATATTTAGAAAAAAATTAATAGCTTGGTATGCGCATGGCTCAATAACATGGAAAATGTTTTTATTAAATTTTTTAACTAATAAAATTGTTACTTCTACTAGTAAAGGTTTTAGGTTAAAAAGTAAAAAATTAATAGTTCTACATCAGGGTATTGATACAAAAATTTTTTATTTTAAAGAAAAAAATAAAGATAAAAAATTAACATTTTTATCTGTTAGTCGTATTTCAGAAACAAAGAATATTCATTTGATGTTAGATTTGATAAAAGAAATTAAAGAAAAATTAAATAAAAAAGTTAATTTAAAAATAGTTGGTTTACCGATACTAGAAAAAGATAAGATTTATTTAAAAAGATTAAAAAATAAAGTAAGAAAATTAAATTTAGAAAATAGTGTTCAATTTTTAGGCTCAGTAGCAAATTATAAAACACCTATATTATATCAAGAAGCTGATATATTTTTAAATTTTAGTGATACAGGGAGTTTAGATAAAGCGGTTTTAGAAGCAATGAGTTGTGGTACCATACCTTTTGTGTCTAATGAAGCATTTAAAGAAATTTTAAAACCTATTAGTAATTTGCTTTATATAGAAAAAGATGATTTAAGTTTTAATAATATTAATAAAATTATTGATATAAATTATAATTTAAGAAGACAATTAAGAAAATATATAAAAGATAATCATAGCCTTAATGAATTAATAAAAAAAATAATTAATTTATTTAAATAATATGTGTGGAATTAATGGATTTAATTTTTCTGATAAAAAATTAATTAAATTAATGAATAATAAAATAAAGTATCGTGGTCCTGATGATGATGGTTTTTATGTTGATAATCATGTTTCTTTAGGTAATACTCGTTTATCAATATTAGATTTATCTAAAAAAGGTCATCAGCCAATGATTAGCTTAGATAGTCGTTATATTATTGTGCATAATGGTGAGATTTATAATTTTTTAGAAATTCGTAAGAAATTAGAAAAAAATGGTTATAAGTTTAGATCTAATTCTGATACAGAAGTAATTTTGAATTCTTATATTGAATATGGATATAATTGTTTAAATATGTTTAATGGTATATTTTCTTTTGCTATTTGGGATAATAAAGAAAAAAAATTATTTGCTGCCAGAGATCATTTTGGTGTTAAACCATTTTTATATTATTTAAAAGATAATCAACTTATATTTTCTTCAGAAATTAAAGGTATTTTAGAGCATAATATTAATAAAAATTTAGATTATGATTCTTTAAATTTATTTTTAAGATTTTTATATATTCCAGGACCTAATACTATATTTAAATATATTAAAAAATTACAACCTGCTCATTATTTAATTTTTAAGAATAATAAATTAGAAATAAAAAAATATTATAATCTACCTATTAATGAATTAAATTATTCTTTTAAAGAAGCTAAAGAGTTAGTTAAAGAAAAGTTTGACCAAGCAGTTAAACGTCAATTAATTTCTGATAAGCCATTAGGTTTATTTTTAAGCGGAGGTATAGATTCTACTGCTATTTTGGGTTCTATGTCTAGGGAGGTTAATCATAAGATTAAAACTTTTTCTGTTAAATTTGATATTGATATTGAAGAAAAAAAATTTAATATTGATAGTCAATTAGCTAAAAAAACTAGTAAGTATTATAAAACAGAACATCGTGAAGTTTTAGTTAGAGCACAAGATATAATAGATAATTTAGAAAAAGTTGTTTATAATATGGATGATTTAGTTTCAAACCATACTCAAACTGCTACTTTATTATTATCTAAGATAGCTAAACAAGATGTAGATGTTGTTTTAGGTGGAGATGGTGGAGATGAAATTTTTGGAGGTTATGATAGATATTATTATTATTATCAAATAGAAAAATTACAAAATATTCCTAAAGTTTTGAGGAAAAATTTTTTAGTTGAAACATTATTTCAAGGTTTAGGAAAAAGAAATATTTATGATAAATTAAATATTAATAATGGTTTAGATTTATTTTGGGAATTTAGAGCTCAACCTGAAAAAATAGTTAAAAGTTTTTTAAAAAAAGAATTTAACAAATTTGAAGAAATTAGAAAAATTATTAAACAAGATCATTTTAATAAACCATTTAAAAATTATGCAAATTATTTGATGAAGGTAGATTTTGATACTTGGTTAGTTGATGAATCTTTAATTAAATCTGATAAATTAACCATGGCTTATGGTCTTGAAGAAAGGGTACCAATATTAGATAAAGAGTTAGTAGAGTTAGCCTATAGTTTACCTATGAAGTATAAAATCTATAATAGGAAACAGGGGAAATATATTTTTAAGGAAGCTGTTAAGGAATATTTACCTGCTGAAATTTATAATAAACCAAAAACAGGATGGTTTTCTCCAACAGCTAAATGGTTAAGAACTGATCTTAAAAATATGGCTTATGAAATTTTATCTGAAGATTATAATTCAGATACTAGTGATATATTTGATTTTAAAGTTATTAGAAATATTTTAGATAATCATATTAGTAAAAAGGAATATGCTTTAAATACTATTTGGTCATTGATTACTTTTCAAGTTTGGTATAGATTATTTATTTCTAAAAAATAATCATTAGTTAAAATAAAAAAATAAATATATAATCATAATTATAAAATGAAGAAGATATTAGTAGTAACAACAAAATTTCCTTTTCCTATAAAAGGTGCTAGTGAATCAGAGCGTGCTTATGGTTTAAAGCAATTATTATCTCTTGGCTTTGAAGTTAAATTAATTACTAAAATTCCATTAGATAAAATAATTAATATTGAATCAATTAAAAAAGAACTAGGTATTGATATTTTTCCTATTTCTTATCGTTTTAATAAATCTTTTTTTTCAAAATTTAAAAAATATTTAGTTGTTTTATTTACTAATTGGGGTTTATTTGATGGAGCAGCTTTAGAATATAGTGATCCTAAATTAATTTATAGATTTAAAAAGATATTAGTAGATTGGCAACCAAATATTGTTTGGTTTGATACCAGTTTTATGTGGTATTTAATTCGTTTTATTAATAGAAAAAAAGTAAAGGTTATTGTTCGTAGTCAAGCATTTGAAGCTAGCCATTTTTTAGAAGAAGGGGGTATGAGTTTTAAAAATTTTATTATTTATTTAGCTAAATTTCATTCAGAAAAAAAATCAGCTAAACTTAGTGATTTAGTTTTATCTATTACACCAGAAGAAGAAAAAATATATAAAAAACTTGGTGCTAAAAAAGTAATTAATTTACCTTTACGTAGTTTACCTTATTTATTAAAATCAGAAAAAATAATTAAAAAAGATTTTCCATTAAATATATTTTTTGCTGGTTCAACTTATGGGGTTAAACATAATAAAAAGGCATTAAATTTTTTATTGACCGAAATAATTCCAAATATAAATAAACAAGTTAAGAATAAGTTTATTTTTAATATTTTTGGTCGTAAATTTCCTAAAGAATATAAAAAATATTTAGTAGATAATGTAAAATATCATGGGTTTGTAGATAATTATGAATCTATTATAGAAAAAATGGATATTGCTTTAATACCAGTATTAGCTGGTAGAGGAATGCAACAAAAGATTTTTGAACCATTAGTTCGTGGTATACCAACTATAACTTCAGCACGTGGTTTAGCTGGTTATTCTTTTAAAAATAATAAAGAGATTTTATATGCTAATACAAAAGAAGAATTTATATATAATCTTATTAGTTTACAAGATTTTAATCTTAGATTTAGACTTTCTAAAGCTTCATTAAATTTATCAAAAAATTTATTTTCTAAAAAAATTATAAATAAAACTATTTTAAATATAATT
>PVBE012931228.1_pt1 | contig 10062 bp, 8 predicted proteins | sample 1631181 | NCBI WGS metagenome assembly PVBE01 (sample SAMN08397723, study PRJNA350692) | Marine metagenome, whole genome shotgun sequencing project. | isolation source: water | place: Pacific Ocean | collected 2012-04 | reverse complement strand
GATTGGATGACACCGGCGGCATTTTCGGCATGGTGCCGGAGATGGAAGAAAACGCACCCGTGTATTCCTCCGGGTTCGGCTGCGCCTCACCCTCCGGAATACACGGGCAAAGCGATAACCTGACTCTCATTCATAGTGGTCCTGAAAATGGGGGCAGGTCAATCGAGATCAGGTTGTGGACTTGTGGGAGCGGGTCTTTGCTTACAAGGCCGCCAGAAACGCCCCGAGACTCGTGATCGACAAGAAACTCGCCGTAGATGACGGTCTGTTCTTTGTGGCGATCAGTGAAGACCGTGTTATAGGTTCGATTATGGCCGGCTACGACGGGCGCCGCGGGTGGATATACCTGCTGTCGGTGGACCCGAAGTATCGCCGTCGCGGGCACGGCTCGCAGTTGCTCAGGTTCGCCGAAAGCCGCCTGACCTCACTGGGATGCGTGAAGATCAACCTGCAGATAACCGATCGCAATGGGCTTGTGGAAGAGTTTTACGAATACAACGGGTACTCGACTGAACCGAGAATCTGCATGGGCAGAACTATTGGGGCGAACATAGACGCCGCCTGACCGGCGCACAGGGCCTTTCCGGCGGGGGAGTTGTTCGCATCGAATCGATGAAGACGGTTGACACGATCGGCGGATCGTGCCAGACTACGTCGCAGGTTCGATTCCGAAATGGGAAACATTGTCGTTAACTACTCAAAGCGTTCGTCGGAGATACAGAAGGAGATTCGTATGGGCCTCACAAGAATGGTGATAATGGAAATTCCGATGATAATCGCGTCGGTTATCCTGTTTGTCGCCTCGGTTCGCAAGCTGGGAAAAGGGAAGGGGTCGGGTATGATTATGGCCGGAGCGGTCGGCTTGATGGCGATGACGATCGGTTCGCCCGTGTTTTATTCATTCCTCGTGCCGCAGATAATGGAAACTCTTGATGTCGTCAGCGGAGAGGATGTCTACACGATAATCGGATTCTCCGTGAATCTGCTATGGGCCGCCTCGATCGGCCTGATCGCCGTGGGAACCCTCGCCAGGAAGCCCGCGGTGTCGCAGCAGAACTATATTCCTCCTGTCCCAGGCGAATACGAACCTACGCCATACCGCTGATCGTCTCGGGAGCCCCCGGCGACGGGCCGGATGACGGGCGGACAAAACAAATGATTGACCGCGTTCAATAACGAATACGGGGAGCATGAATATGCAGGAACATGAGAGTCTGACGGGCGCGACCATGGATGAGGTCTATGACGTTGCGCGGAAGCTGATACGAAAGGGCGGCACCAACCAGGAGGTCGAAACGGCGCTGATCGCTCGCGGCGTAAATCAAAAGGCCGCCGCCAGCGTTGTCATCAACACCCTGAAAATGCGGGCCGACACCAGGGCCTCCGGCGGCGCCGGAATGAAGAATATGCTCGCCGGCGGGATATGCTGCATCGGCGGGCTGGCGATAACGCTGGTGACCTATCAGCTTGCGGCCAACGGCGGGATATACATCGTAGCATGGGGTGCTATCCTGTTCGGCGGGATTCAATTCGTTCGCGGATTAATAGAGCACATGGCCAGGTAGCGGACGGAATGTCCGTAAGTCTGCGGTGCTAAGCATTGCTGCGCTGGACCTGGCGGTCGCGTGCATGTTATCATTACGGAGTCGATTCAGGAGACTCCGATGAGAAATTTGTGTGCTGTTATAGCGTTTGTGCTGGCCGCCTCGAGCGTTGCGGCAGGTGCGGACAGCGACGAGGGGCTGGTCTCTTTCTGGGACTTTGATGGGTCGCTGAACGATACTCGCGGCGCCAGTAAGGATAATCTCACCGCTCGCGGGGCGGCGGGGCGGTTTGTTACGGCGTCTGAAGTCCCCGGCGTCTCGGGCAAGGCTCTGGCGCTGGGCGTCAAATCGGGCGATGCGAGCTTCGCCGCCGCGGTTACTTCCACCGATGTTAAACTCCCGTCGAGTTATACTATCGAGGCATGGGTTCTTCCGACCAGGAACGGGCAGTGGGACCGCATTGTGCTGAACTGGGGCGCCAAAGGCTACGCGTATCATCTGGCGATTCACAACGGAAAGCTGAGCCTCTATCACTGCCAGGCGGGCGGTAAGTATCTGTTCGCCGAGGGCGGATCGGTTCGCCCCGGGCGATGGTCGCATGTCGCCGGCGTTGCTCGGCGGAACGACAAGGAACCGGCGAAGTCTTCGCTGGAAGTTTACGTTAACGGAAAGCTGACCGCATCGGCGCCGTACGACGGTACGATCGCGACTCTGAAGAACGAGGGTCTCGGTATTGGCGACTGGGCGCAGGGAAATGGCGGCGATTCGCGTTTCCGCGGATATATCGATGAGGTGTCGATCTGGTCTCGTGCGTTGCCGGCCGGCGAGATAGCAAAGCATTACGAAAAACGCGCTGCGACGCTCAAAGGGCTCGCGGCCGTCGTGATGAAGATTGAAACCGCCAAACGCGCCAAGAAGCTCGGCGGGCTGAAGGCCCTCGGCGTAAAGGAAATCATCTTTGCCGAACGCCATCCCGGCCGAGACCCCCAGGGACACTACTACGCGAACTTCGGATACTCCTGCGGCGACGAGAATCTCTGGCTGCACGGTAAAGACGGCGGGCGTCTGTGCAAGCTGGATGTCGCCAGCGGCCAGGTAGCCGCACTGCTGGACGATCCCAAAGGCTCGGTCCGCGATCCGCAGGTTTCATACGATGCACAGAAGGTGCTGTTCTCGTACCGCAAGGGCGGGACGCACTATTACAATCTTTACGAGATCGATATTGACGGTAAGAATCTGCGACAGATCACAAAAGGCGCCTGGGACGATATCGAACCGGCGTACGTGCCCGATGGCGGTATCGTCTTCGCGTCAGCCCGCTGCAAGCGGTACATCGGATGCTGGCTGGCGCAAACCGCGATCCTGTTCCGCTGCGATGGCGATGGCGCGAACATGCGAATGCTCTCGTCGGGATCGTTCACAGAGAACACCCCTTCGGTCCTGCCGGACGGGCGCGTGCTCTACACGCGTTGGGAATACGTCAATCGCGATCCGGTTGTGTTCCATCATCTCTGGACGATGAACCCTGACGGCACGAACCAGGCCGCGTTCTTCGGCAACATGCATCCCGGCGGGGTGTTCATTGACGCGCGTGCGATACCCGGAACCGATCGCGTAGTGTTCATAAACTCACCCGGCCACGGGCGGAATGAACACGTGGGATACGTGGCGACGGTTACCGACAAGAACGGGCCCGACGAGCGGTCGTCGCTGCGGAACATCTCGAAACGCAACGGTTTCAGGGACCCTTGCGCAGTTACGAAGGACAGATTTCTCGCCGCCAGGGGCAGTCAGATCGTCTTAATGGACTCGTCCGGGGCGACGGAGGTCATCCATACCGCTGCTACGATGGTGCATGAGCCGCGCCCGGTTGTCGTTCTGGCCAAGCCGCGAATCGTCCCGTCGCGAGTGGATCTTTCCAAGACAACCGGCACGCTGATGATGAGCGACGTTTACGTCGGTCGCAACATGGGCGGGATAAAACGTGGGGCTGTCAAACGCCTGCTCGTGCTCGAAGATCTCCCCAAGCCCGCCAACTTCCACGGCGGCGGGTCCCAACCGATCGGCCACGGCGTGACGTCAACGCTCAAACGCGTGCTCGGCTCGGTCCCTGTCGAGTCCGATGGGTCGGCGCATTTCGAAGTGCCCGCGATGCGGAGCATATACCTGGCGGCTCTCGACGAAAACGGACTGTCGATTAAGCAGATGCGAAGCTTCGTCACGCTGCAGCCCGGCGAGACGCTGAGTTGCGTCGGCTGCCACGAGCAGCGAACGAAAACGCCCGATATCGCGGCGGTGGGCAAGCTCAAGGCCATGGCCCGAGCAGCCAACAAGATCGAACCGCACGCCGGCGTGCCGCAGATCCCTGACTTCCCCCGCGACGTCCAGCCGATCCTCGACAAACATTGCATCAAGTGCCACAACTCGAAGGACCGCAAAGGCAATGTGATCCTCACAGGCGATCGCGGGCCGGTCTTCTCCCACAGCTACTACGAGCTGTTCTTCCAGTGGCAGATCAAGGACACCGCAGGCAATCCGACAAACGGAAGCGGGCGCCAGAAGGGCAACGATAAACCCTACACAACGTACAGCTCGGCGTCATCGCTGATGAAGAAGATCGACACGCACCACAACAAGGTCAAGCTCAGCGATATCGAGCGGACGACTATCCGCCTCTGGATCGACGCCTCGGCGCAGTATCCAGGAACGTACGCGGCGATAGGCACCGGGCAGGTCGGCGGCTGTTGGGGCGCCAACAAGTACGTGCGGGTAATGGCCGACAACTGGCCCGACACCCCGGCCGCCGCCGAAGCGGTAACTCGCCGATGCGGAAAATGTCACGGGCGAAAGCTGCCCAAACACGTTACCGATCGCATTCCGGTATCGTACGGCGACATGCTTTCGTGGGAGCGGCCGCTCAGCAGGTTCTCCCGCCATCGCGTTTATAACCTGACCAATCCCGACAAGTCGCTGGTGCTGACTGCTCCGCTGGCGAAAACCGCCGGCGGATACGCCGAAGGTAAGCCCAATCCCAAACCGATCCGCGAAAACCTCGCCGAGGCCCCCAAGCTAATCAAGCATCCGGTGATATTCGCCGACGCGAAGGACCCCGACTACATTAAGATTCTCACCCACGTCCGGGCCGCGAAAGCTAAGCTCGACGAGATCAAGCGGTTTGACATGCCCGGTTTCAAGCCCAACTCTCATTACATCCGCGAAATGAAACGCTATAAAGTGCTCGACCCTGCGTTTGACCTGAAGACACAGAAGATCGACGTCTACGAAATGGATATGAAGTATTGGCAGTCGATGTGGCATAAGCCGCTAAAGAACAAGGAGTAACGGATGCGTAAGGGTTCTATGGCGGTTCTGCTGTGCGGATTGGCGTCTCTGGCGGTTATCCCGCCGGCGACAGCGTCTGAGAAAAAGCCGATCGACGGTCTGGAATATACTCGCCAGGCCGACGTGATCTATCACCGCAAGCACGGCGTCGCGCTTACGATGGACGCGCTATACCCGAAAAAGCAAAACGGCGCCGCGGTCATCTACGCCGTCAGCAGCGGGTTCAATTCGCATCACCGATGGATCGAGGGAACGCGGTTCGCCAAGAACATGAGCATGCTGCTCGATCGCGGATACACTGTTTTTCTCGTCGTCCATGGGAGCACGCCGAAATTCACCATCCGCGAAACCTACGCCGACATCCGCCGGTCGATCCGTTTCATTCGCTATAACGCAAAGTCGTACGGAATCGATCCGAATCGCATCGGAATGTCCGGCGCATCTGCTGGCGGGGTGATCTCGCTGATGATGGCCGCCGCACCGCAAGAGGGCGACCCTAAAGCCCGCGACCCGATCGACTGCGTCTCGACCAGGCTCCAGGCGATAGGGTGCTTCTATCCGGCAAGCGATCTGATCAATTTTCAGAAAGAGGGCGAAAACGTTCTGAAAATAGCGGCCGCCCACAGGCATCTGGGGTCATACCAGTTCCGTGACCACGACCCGAAGACCAATAGCTACAATCTTATCACCGATCCCAAACGGATCGCTGAACTGCTGGCCGACAATTCGCCGATAACGCACGTAAGCGCCGGCGATTCGCCGACGCTGATCGTTCACGGCGAAAACGACCGCCTGGTGCCGCTGCTTCAGGCCTCCAAGATGATAGACGCCCTGAAGGCTGTCGGAGTGAAATCAAAGCTCGTCGTCGCCAAAGGCAAAGGCCACTCCTGGCGAGACCAGTGGACCAACGAAATGAAGCACATCGCCGACTGGTTCGACGTGCACCTGGCGTCGAAAAAGAAGTGAGCTGACCGAACGGAACGAAAATCCGACGGACAAAATGAAAGGTCTCAATTATGCAGAAACGAACTGTAAGCAGGCGTGATTTTGTTAAGAGCGGGGCAGTGGCGGCGGTGGCGATCGGACTGCCGACTGTCGTTCCCGGCACGGTTGTCGGAAAGGACGCCCCTTCTGAGCGAGTGAACGTCGGGCTGCTCGGTTGCGGCGGCATCAGCCGCTACTACCACAGGAACTACCTGAAGCGTATGGACGATGTGCGGATCATCGCCGTATGCGACGCTTACAAGAGTCGCCGCGACAAGGCGGTGGTGGAACTCGACGGACACTACAAAGGAAAGGTCACCAAAGTCCACGCTGACTTTCGCGAGGTGCTGGCCCGTTCGGACGTCGACGCTGTCATCGTGGCGGCACACGATAACTGGCACACGCCGATGTCCATCGCCGCGGTCAAGGCGGGCAAGGATGTGTACTGCCAGAAACCGTTGGCCCTGGACCTGGGGCGCACCGCGTTGCTGAGGAAGGTGGTCAACGAGAAGAAGCGAATATTCCAGTTCGGAACCCAATACCGATCGCAAGGCAGGTGGCGACAGTTGGTCGAGCTCGTCCGAAACGGATACATTGGGAAACTGAAGCGGATTGACGTCTGGTCCCGCGATATGTCATTCGATGCAAGGCACTACAACGTCAAACCATACGGATCGGATACGGAAGTTGCGATACCTGATGACCTGAACTTCGACGCCTGGCAGGGTCCGTCTCCGATGGTCCCTTACACGGTTGACCGGGCCACCAAGTGGGGCGGATACCACTGTGTCGAGACGTCTCTGGGTTTCCTGGCTGGGTGCGGTATTCACCCCCTTGGGATCGCCCAGTGGGGAAATAAGTCCGATCATACCAGTCCGGTACGGTATGAGGGGACCGGGGCGGCGCCGAAGGAAGGCATCTTCCGCACGCTGGAGCGTTGGGACGTGAAGTGCGATTATGAAAACGGCGTGCAGCTTCGCTTTATGGACTGTCGAACCGCCAAGGGCGCACTGTCGAAAATACTCCCGAGATGGCGTAACGGTGACGGCGTCTACTTCCACGGAACTGAAGGGTGGATCGGTTCGAGTTGGGCGTTCATCGCCGAGGATCAGAGACTTTGGAAACAGAAGTTCAAATCCAGCGATGAAAGGCTCCCGATCTCACCGGAGCATAACCGCAACTTCATCGATTGCGTCAAATCGAGGAAGGAGACCATCTGCCCGGTGGAAATGGGAATTCGCTGCGATACGATTTGTCACATGACGAATGTGGCTGCTCGGACCGGCCGGGTGATAGAGTGGGATCCGAAGAAAGAGCAGATCATCGGCGACGCCGAAGCGGCGAAGATGATCACGCGTCCGTACCGTAAGGAATGGAAGGTCTGGTAGCCTGTTTGATAATCCCGGGGGGCGGGATAGATTCTATGAAATCGAGTGAAGATCGCAGCATGACGCGTCGGGATTTTGTCCGCAGTGCAGCCGCCGTCGCCGGGATGTCGGTCTGTGGCGTTTCCGCGGCTTATGCGGAAGACAAGCCCAAGGCCAAGGCAAAAAATGCCTGGAAGATGAAACTGGCGACTTCGTCGGTGATGTTTGACAAGCTGCCAATCGAGCAGGTCTGCCAGCGGGCCGCTCGGCTCGGGCTTGGCGGGCTGGACATCTGGGCGCCTTTCACATGGGGCGGAGCCCAGTGCAAACACCTGGCGGATGTCAAGAAACGCCTTGGCGGCAAGGGCCTGGCGGCGCTTCTGAAGAAGCACAAGCTGGAACTGGCCGCGTTCACCATCTACGGACACAAGCTTTCGGACTACAGCGGTCTGATCGGCGATTTCGGCGGCGGTGTCGTGGTGCGAGGCGCTGGAGCCGGGAGGGCCGGCGGCAAGGACCTGACGCCGAAAATGAAGGCGTTCTTCGAGAAACTGAAGCCCGACATCGAGTTGGCGGAGAAATGCAATGCGCGGCTGGCGATTGAGAATCACGGCGGCAGCCTTCTGAGTTCGCCCGATTCGTTCAAGGCGTTCGTCGAGTTGAACCCGAACAAGAAACGCGTCGGCGTCGCCGTGGCGCCGTATCATCTTCAGGGCTACAAGACGCCCGTTGAGGATGTTATCAAGACCGCCGGGGCGCAGTGCCTTTTCCTGTATGCATGGCAGAGAGGAAAAGGGGATACCCAGATGCCTGGCGTTGGTCCGGCGGATTTCACGCCATGGGTCAAGGCGCTGGCGAGTTTGAAGTACGCCCACTATAGTTCGATCTTCATGCACGGACACCCCCCAGCCGATAAAATGGAGGCCGCGGTCGCCAGATCGCGGGACTACATGCTGAAGTGCCGTCGGAGCGTATAGCCCGGCAGGACAAAGGCAGTGTCGTGGCGTTAGCCGTAATTTGGAGTGCGGCGGCCTGGCGCCGCTTTCACATGTCGCGGAGCGACGGTTTTGCCGTCAGGCCGTTGCTGTTGTACTGTTGTACGTAACGGCCAAAGGCAATAACCAACGACAACGGCCATCGCTCCGCGATGTGTCAAAGCGGCGTCAGGCCGCCGCACTCCAAATTACGGCAGGCGCGCCGCGCCTTTGCGTTTGCCCTGTATGACGCAGCGATTGCGTTGATTGCACAGGAATTTTCCGGTAGACTCCCGGCAGGAGTTGATCGGTACAATCCACGGGGCAAGCTTGAACCAGAGAGATTTAACATGAAGACATTGATCGTATCGCTATTGTTGCCGTTAAGCATCGCTGCGGCCGAGCAGGGTCCCGTATCGACGTGGAATTTTAACGCAGGTGTCGCTGACACTTGCGGAAAGAGCAAAGACACACTTACCGCTCGCGGCGGGAAGTTACGTTTCGTAACCGCCAAAGAACTGCCCGGTACAACCGGCAAGGCCGTCGCCATCGGCGTACGTCGTGGCGACGCCCGATCGCTTACTCTCGCCGCTTCGGATGACGTTAAACTCGGCGCCAGTTATACCATCGAAGCCTGGATTCATCCGACGGAAATCGGCGCAGCGTGGAATCGACTGGTCCTGAACTGGGGCAGAGGCAAGGCGTATCACTTTGCGATTCACGGCGGAAGGGTAAGTTTGTATCACGCCCAGGCCAACGGAACCGAACGCATCGCCGAGGGCGGGCGGGTCAGGAAGAACCGCTGGAACCACGTGGTGGGTGTAGCAAGGCGCAACAGCACCAAGCCTGTCGGCAGCAGGGTCGAAGTGTATCTCAACGGGAAGCTCGTCGCTTCGGCGGCCTTTGACGGGACGATTAACACGCTCAAGAACGAAGGTCTTGGTGTGGGCGATTCGGCGGGCGGCTCGGGTGCGGACGCCCGATACCGCGGATATATTGACGATTTGGCCATCTGGAATAGGGCGCTGAGCCCCGCTGAAATCAGCAAACGCTGCACTGCACGCAAGAAAATACTCGCCCTGCCGTCCTCCGAGATCGCCGGACTTCTGAATTTGCTCAAAAACGACCCGCCGCTCGAAACAGCCATAACTCTCGAAAAGAACGCCCGACAGGGCAAGCTGTCAGATGGCCTGTGTGTAATCGCCGCCAAGCTCCTCGACAGCAAGGACATCTTCGTCCGCGCCCTGGCCGAGTGGGCTATCACACGCAGGGTCGGCTTCGACAACAATCACGAAGAAGTCAAATGGACCTCCGCGAGCAATGAACCGTGGTTCAAGAAGTGGATGGAGATTCCGCTGGCTGAGCAAATCGAGATGGACTACTGCCGACAGGCCGTCGATCTGGGCATCTATAACGATTCGAAAAAGCTCAAGACGTCGCTCGACGAGATGATCGCCCGAGCGGGGAAAATGGGCGCAAAATCCGATTCACTCAAGCTCTTGCGTGCTCGTGCGGACAAGGTTTCCGATATCGCGGCTCTTCGGGGACTCTGGCTCGATGCACGGCGCGCGATGCGCCCGCTGGCGTTCGCGCGGGCGGAGATGGATTTCGACGAACTCATCCTCTACAAACGCTTTGCATGTCACTACAAGCCCAATGTGTGCGGCGTGCATACGAGCTGGTCGTACAAGCCCGGCGGTGATGTAGTTATCGTCTCGGGACTCGACAAGCACAAGAGCATCAAGACGCTCATCAACCGGGATTTCCCAGATAGCATTGCGCCCGCGACCATCGCGGGGCTTTCACGGTGATTGTATCCGATACAGCGCGTTGAGCAAGCTGAATATGGGG
>PVBE012112848.1_pt1 | contig 10062 bp, 9 predicted proteins | sample 1631181 | NCBI WGS metagenome assembly PVBE01 (sample SAMN08397723, study PRJNA350692) | Marine metagenome, whole genome shotgun sequencing project. | isolation source: water | place: Pacific Ocean | collected 2012-04 | reverse complement strand
CGGACTGTCCAGGAACACGCGGAAGCCCATGCCCTTGCTCATGTGCAACGAGCCGCTATTCGAGACGGCGTACTGAAAGTCCACGTCGACCATGAGCGACGCCGGGAACGACGGGAAGTCGCTGATGATCCGACCCGCGGCCGTCGTCTTCGCCGGGATGAGCGCGAGCGGCGCGGTCAGGAGGTTGCACGTCATGCCGGGCAACGGCAGGTTGAGGCGGCCCGCGCCGACGATCAGCAACGTCGGCGAGCTCGGAATCGCGCTTTCGAGAATCGTGCGGACGTAGCGCTTGCTGCCGTCCACCCAGGTGATGCCGTAGACGTCGGGACCGCACAGCGGACCGTATGGATCCATCGAGCTGATGATGCCGCGGATCGGTTCGATCGAGATGTCGAACGTCATCGCGTAGGACGCGGCGGTTTTCGCGGTCGAGGTGAGCAGCACGCCGGTCTCGATCTTGATGTCGACCCTTCCGGACGCCCCGAGGGGGACGATGTGATCGCTGAGATAGCGCTTGGCGCCGAGGTCCTTTTGGAACTCGATCACCTTGTCGTTGCCGACGTCGACCTTGGCGTAGCCGCGGATGTTCGTGGGCGTGGAGGAGCCCGTGTTCTTGCCGACGATCTGGCTGCGCAGTCGGATGTGCACGCGGACACGGTCGCCGGGGTTGCCCGTGAAGCGCGCGAGCCAGGTGTGCGGTCGCACGGAACTGCCCGCGGACGCTGCCGTCGAAGTCGTGCCGACCGCGCGTTGTTGTGCGGTGGTCACCTTCGAGATCCAGCCAGCTTCGTACACCCGGATCGCTGGCATTCCGTCGATGAGGCGCAGGCTGAGCTTGGTGCGCGCGTGGGCGATCGTGGTGCTGCTCTCCGTGAGGTCGACGCGTATCGATAGGGGATCGACGGTCGTCGCGACCATCTTGTCCGGAAGCGTCCTGTACCGGGGCGTCTTCCTGTCGGCTTGTGTGAACACGCCGACAGGCCCACGGTTCACGACCGAGGAATTCTGAGCCGCGCCGACGGTTAAAACCACCGGCAGGATGACGAACAAGGTGAGAGGACGCATGGCGGCAGCGGAGGCCCCCGGATCCTACCACAGGGCTTTCGGGCACGATACGTTTCGCGGGTCCAGGACGCCCGTAGGAGGAGGGTAGCGGGCACGCCGTGAATTGCGGCGCGGCGCGTCCGTGGGGTCGTCGTCGGTGCTCCTCGCGGGCCGGATCCCCCGTTCCCACGGGAGCTGAAGGCCATTCCCACAATTCTCGTGAAGCGCGCTCCCAGGCCCGCTTTGATAGCCCCATGGAAGCCAAGAGGGGGCTCAAGCCACCGGTGTATGTCGATACTGACGCAGCGCTTTCGCGGCTCATCGCGAGTCTGCGGTCGCAGCCGATGATCGCCGTGGACACCGAGGCGAATCCACTCTTCGCCTACCGCGAGAAGTTGTGCCTGATCCAGATCAGCACGCGCACGAAGGACTACATCGTCGATCCGCTGTCCGGCATCGACCTGAGCCAGTTCGTCCCGCTGTTCGCCGACCCGAACGTCGTGAAGATCTTCCACGACGCGGAGTTCGACATCCTCATGCTCAAGAAGACGCTGCCTGTCGAGATGCTCGGAATCTACGACACCAAGGTGGTCGCCACTTCGCTCGGTCTCTCGGCCGTGGGCCTCGCGCCGATCCTGAAAGAGTTCTTCGGCGTGACCCTCGACAAGAAGTACCAGCGCAGCGATTGGGGTCGGCGACCGTTGACAGATGGGCAGTTGGATTACGCGCGATACGACACGCACTTCTTGATCCCTCTCATGGCTGATCTTCGCGAGAAGATGTCCGCTGCCGACGAGGTGAACCAACTCGAAGTGGCTTCGGAGTTCCGCCGCGTCGAGCAGTTGGTCCCGGATGTGAAACCGTTCAATCCGGACGACTTCGTGCGGATCAAGGGTTGGGACCGGCTCGATCCGGTGAATCGACGCACGTTGCGCGAGCTGTTCGTCATGCGACACGAGCTCGCCGACGAGTTTGACCGGCCAGCGTTCAAGGTTTTGCCCAACGACGTGTTGCTCAGCCTTGCCCGATCCCAACCGACGACGCTGCAGTCGTTGAAGAAGAGTCGGGTGATGTCGGAGAAGCTGCGCGACCGGCACGGCGAGGCCGTGATGGCCGCCATTTCCCGGGGGCAGAAGTTGAGTCCCCTGCCGGACGACAAGATCCACCGCACCAAGAGTGATCAGGACCGCCTGAGCGACGAACAACGCGACGTGTACGAAGCGCTGCGAAACTGGCGCAAGAACGTCGCGGCGAAGCGTGGTGTCGACGCGTCGCTCGTGTTGCCGCGACCGACGATGTTCGCGCTCTCGCGTCTGCGGAGTCGCCCCAAGACGCTTGAGAGCCTGCTCGGCTGTGGCGTCCTGGAGCCGTGGCGCGTCTCGCACTACGGTGAGGGAATTGTTTCCGCCCTGTCCCAGCCGGTCGCCCATCGTTCCCGTCACTCGAAGTCCGAGTCGAGATCGAACGGGATGCGCGATCGACGGCGGAACAAGAAGCGCCGCAGCGGCAACAACCGCTCCGGCGACACCAGCTGACCCATCCGGTGTTTTCCGCTTCGATCCGTGCGCGGTACGGACCCCCGGGGCTCTACAATCACGTCCGACCCCGAGAACCTAACTTGCACAAACCATCAATCTTCCTCGAACGAGACGGCATCCTGAACAATCTCGTGCACGATGAGGTGCGAGGCGAGATGGACAGCCCTCTCTCCGTCGATCAACTCGTGCTGTTCCGTCACGCCACGTTGTTCGTGAAGGAGTTGACGTCCCGCGGATTCCTCGTGTTGGTCGCGACGAACCAACCGCGCCTGGCCCAGGGTCGGCTGAGCTCGATCGGGCTGGATCGCATCCACCGCAAGCTCTGCGACGACATCGCTGCGGGCGGCGGGCGCATCGACGGGATCTTCTTCTGTCCGCACGATCCGCAGGCGCACGAAGCTCCGGGCGCGAACGTCCGCGACGACTACGCGGTGCCGTGCCGTTGCCGCAAGCCGGCTCCGGGCATGATCCTGAGGGCGGCCCAGCTTCACAAGGTGGATCTGCCGCGGTCGTTCATGGTGTGCCGGGATCTCACGGACGTGAAAGCTGGCCGGTCCGCGGCGCTCGAGACGATCCTCCTGACGAAGTCGCGCCTGGGCGAGATCGAGGCGTCGCCGGACATGCGGCCCCACCACGTCGTCCTGCAGTTGACGGACGCCTTGCGGATCATCGACGCAGTGCGCGAAGCAGCGGAGATCCAATGATCCTCTCACGCACTCCCTTCCGCGCGACGCTCGGCGGCGGCGGCACCGACCTCGCCTCGTACTACGAGAAGCACGGCGGCTTCCTGTTCGCCATGGGCATCGACAAGTACATGTACGTGGCGACCAACCCGCCGGTGCTCGACGACAAGATTCGCGTGCACTACACGAAGATCGAGTCGGTGGATGAGGTGGGCGAGCTGAAGCACGACCTGGCGCGGGAAGCCCTGCGTCACCTCGGCATCTCGAAGAAGATCGAGATCTCGTCGATCGCGGACCTGCGCGCCGGCGCGAGCATGGGGTCGGCGAGTTGTTACATCGTGGCGCTCCTGAGCGCGCTTCGGACACAGTTGCGCGAGCCGGTCGGCATGCAGGAGTTGGCGGAAGAGGCGTTCGACCTCGAGTACAGAACGCTCAACATGACCGTCGGCAAGCAGGACCCGTACCTCGCGGCCTACGGCGGCATGACCGTGTTGGAGATCGAGCGCGACGGCAAGGTCGCCGTGCGCAACGCGAAGATCAACGCGGCGACGTTGATGGACTTCATCTCGAACACCCACCTGTACTTCACCGGCATTCTCGGCGGCGTCACGGAAGTGCTGAAGCACCAGGACATCGCGATGCGCCAGGAGAACCTACCGAGCCACGAGACGGTGCAGGACAGCTTGCACGCGATCAAGGAGGTCGGCTACGGGATCCTCGAGGCGATCGAGACCGAGAACTACGACGACTTCGGCCAACTGATGGACAAGCACTGGGGCTACAAGCAAGCGATGTCCGCGAAGATCGGCATCCCGGGCATCGACGACCTCTACCGGTTGGTGAAGGACCGCTTCGGCGTGCTCGGCGGCAAGGTGTCGGGTGCCGGAGGTGGCGGGTTCTTCATGGTCTACGCGCCGAAGAATCACGCGGAGCTCGACGAGTTCATGGGCCGGCACGGGTTGACGCGCATGCACTACAGGTTGGACACTGAGGGGGCCAAGATCCTCACGTCGTCCCCGAACTAGGACTGCACCATGTTCCGAATCACCGCCGCGGTCGCGCTCGCGTCCATCCCGGTGGCGGCGCAGAATCTGGTCACGAACGACTACGAGCTCGGCGCGAACCCTGTGGAATGGGCCCGTGAGCGGGACCGTCGCGAAGTTCGTGTCGGCGAGCATGTCTGACAGCCGCTTCGGGTATTGAAACCTCGGAGTAGGAACGAACACCTCTTCTGTCCTCGCCGGACTGCGTGCCCGACGCCCTCCCGAGACGATGGTCGTCGCCTTGTCCCGACGTCCACGGCTACGACGGCCAATTCGCTAGCTCGCGCGTGGCGTGACTTGCCGACCCGGTTGAGATAGCCTTCTCAATCATGACGAAGATCCTCGAGTTCGCGGCTGGCACCGCAGATCGGGCTCGGTTGAAGCTGCAGGTTCGTGGTCGCGAGCGGCCTGATCTGACGGAGGCCGACGACAGCAACTGGTTGCAGGGTGCGATCGACGTGCGGTCCGGCACGATGGCGGGCTCCGTCCCGTGTTCGCTCCGCACGGAGGATCTCGTCGACTTCCGGACAGGTCTGGCGCGGATGACCGACGGCCAGTCGGCGACCGCCGAGTGCAAGACGATGGAGGGCCTGCTCGCCATCCGCATAGTTTGCCGCGGTCGCGACGACCTCGAAGTCTCCGGCCACATCAGCGAATCGGTCGATGGCAACCGCCTCGCCTTTCGCTTCACGATCCCTGTCGCCGGCATCCCCCTGATGCTCAAGGATCTCGACGAGATCCTCGACGAGTATCCTTCCAACTAGCCCGCTTCTCTCGCCAGACCTGCGGGCTAGAGACGGCGAACGGTTTCGGAGAGGAGCGCGGTGCCGTAGCCGGTGCCGCGGTCGGCGATGAACGCGGGGGCGGCCAGGTCGACATGGCACCACGCGACCTTGGTGTCTTCGATGTGCCAGTAGATGAACTGGGCCGCGCAGCTGGCCTGCGCGTTGCCGCGGTTGCGAACCGAGTTGCGCATGTCGGCGATCGTGCTCCTGAACTCGCGCTTGTAGAACTCCGGCGCGAACATCAGCGGATGCGCCAGATCACCGCTCGCGAAGCCTGCGTCGACGACGATCTTCTCGAGCTTCTTTGTGTTGCTGAAGATCGATGCGTGCAGATTGCCCGTGGCGACGGCCTGCGCGCCGGTCAACGTCGCCGCGTCCAGGATCGTGTCCGCGTAGAGAACGCGCGCCGCGTAGCTCACGCCGTCTGCGAGGACCAGCCGCCCCTCCGCGTCGGTGTTGTTGATCTCGACCGTCTTGCCCGAGTGCATCGTCAGGATGTCGTCGGGCTTGTAGGCGGTCGGCCCGATCGCGTTCTCGGCGAGGCACAGCACCAAAGACAGCTTGTGCTTGCATCCAGTCGTCGCCAGGATCTTGAATGCTCCGAGCGTCGCCGCCGACCCGCCCATGTCGCACTTCATGGTCGTCATGCCGATCTTGCCCTTGATGCTCAACCCTCCGGTGTCGTACGTGATGCCCTTGCCCACCAGCGCGACGTGTTTTCCAGATGCCTTTTGTGGGGTGAATGTCGCCACGAACATGCGGGGTGCTTTGACCGCCGTCCGACCGACCGCGTGGATTCCGCGGAGCTTCTTCTTCAGAAGGTCCGGCCCGACGATCACGCTCGTGCGCACGCCCGGCACTCCCTTCAGCAGCTTGCGAGCCTCGCGGACCATCGCCTCCGGGTTGAGCTCGGTGGGTGGCGTGTCGACGAGCCGCGCCATCTCTCGCGTCGTGTCCACGGTGGCTCGCGTCACGCGATCGATCTTGCTGACCTTGCCCCTCGCATCGACAGCCACGACCTGAAGCGAACCCTTTGCCTTGGCGCCGCTCTTCACGGAGTAGAGGGACAACGCCTTCGCCATCGCGTTCAGAACGGGCAGGGCGTGCGACGCATCGTCGAGCATGAAGAGGATCGCGTTCTTGCCCGAACCGGTGACCTTGCCACCCGCGACGACTCTCTGCACGCACTCTGGTCGCGCCGTGCAGTTGTACCTGGACACCTTGTCCGGCAAGCACCCGACGGCCAGCCGCCGCGGCTTGCTGCCCGTGAGCGACGTCGTGACGGCACCGAGATCTCCGGGTGAGAGGTCCTTCTTCAGATTGCCGATCAGGTTCAGCAACTTCGTGGGAAGTACCTTTGGCTTGCCCTTTGCGATGCTAACGAGAGTGCGCGATGGCGCGACAACGAGGAGCGTGTCCACGCCCTTCAACAGGGCGGGGACGTCCTTTGGATATGTGATTTTCACTGTTTGGCGGTTGCCTCGTCGACGGTGACTTTGCTGGAAGGGGCGTTCTTGTCCTTGCCCACGTTCCGCGCGATGTACACCCCGAGTGCCAATCCGATCAGCAGGGGGACCATCATCACCAGGATCAACGGCACCTCGGGGTGCCACAGGAAGACGGAGATCTTGGTTGATTCCGTGTTCGTGAAGATGAACAGGAGCAATGCCAGGACCGCGATGACGATCCCCATGCGCTTGAGTTTCTTCACTTCCATCTTCTCTTGATCTTCACGGCGCGTTGCAGGCTGTCGAGGCTCTGCAAGATCTTCCGGCGTATGTCGATCGGGAGGCTCGAGTATTCGGCCAGAAACCGATTGGCGACATCCAGGGCTTCTTCAGAGCTGTGACCGTTTACAAAAGCATCGATCCACGCTGGCATGAAGAAGACTTTGCGGTTCTTTTTCACCCATTCGACGCGCTCGAGCGCCTGGCGCAGATACGGGAGGGTCTTGGCCTCCTGGCCCGGCCAGTGGAAGTTGCCCAGGCTGATGCTGACCCACTGCTCCGGAGGCTCGTCGAGGTTGTTGAAATCTTCGAAATAGCGGGCCTTCGCGTCGGGATCCGCGGCGCCCGCGATGTAGGTCTCCCGCGCGACATCCTCTCCACCGTAGTCCTTGAGGAGCCGATCCAGCGCGTCCCGCCGACCGGTGGCGAGCAACGCGGTCGCAGCGAGGAAGCGATCACGCTTCCCGATCGTCAGCCCGGCGACTGGACTGGTGCCCGCGGCGACTGCTTCGCAGAGATGTTTGACGAGGCCTTGCGGGCACGAACTCATCAGGAAACGCAGAGTCTGCGTCTTGATGCCCGCAGTATCGCCGCTGAGTTGGGTGATCAGGATCCTGGTGAGAGCCGCCAGGGGTTCGCGACTCTTCGCCGACGGCATGTATCGCGACAGGGACGTGCGAAGCCTGCCCAACAGCCACGCGTGTGTCCCGGCGTCCTTCTCGCCTTGGATGAGTCGGATGGCGACGTCGACGAACTTCGCGGGATCGAGTTGTGCTTCGCGCACGGTCTCCCATAGCGCGGTCATCGCCACGGCGCGAATGAGCCGATCGTCGATCTTCTCCGCGTTGGCGACGAGCCACGATCGACTCCGTTCGTCCAGAAGGAACTGGCCGTACGCGACATCGTCCGGGTTCAGTAGCACGCAGGCGGGCGTCGGCTTTCCGATCAACTCGGCGACCTTCGTCACGGCGGCGTCGGTGACGACGCGTACCCTGTTGTGCGCTCCGTGCTCGTCGAGCAGCAGCGCGTCGATCTCCAGCGGCCACGTTCCAGAGTCGCCTTGCACGCTCTCCTGGTGAATCGCGAAGTCCTGGATCTTCTCGTCGGCGCTCGTCCACGACACGTTCACCCGCGGCATTCCCGGCGCGAGGATCCATCGATTGGACCAGTGGGCCGCGCTGGTCTTCGCCGCCTCTTCGAGCGCCGTGACGAGGTCCTGCCATGCCGCGTTCGCGAACTCGTGCCGTTTCAGGAACAGTTGCAGCCCCGCCTGGAACGTCGCCGGCCCGAGCCGGTGATTCAGTTCGCGGATGATTGCAGGTGCCTTGTTGTAGACGATCGCGCCGTACGCTGACTTCGCATCGGCGAGGTTGCTCAGCTTCTGGTAGACGGGTGTCGTCCCGGAGGTCCCGTCGACGTTGTACGCCCTCGGTTTGACCCGGTGGTGGAAGCGCAGCCACGCGTGTTTCCCTGGTTCCAGCGATTCAAACAGTGTGTAGCCCATGAACGTCGCGAACCCTTCCTTCAGCCAGAGGTCGTCGAACCAGCGCATGGTTACGAGGTTGCCGAACCACTGGTGGCTGACCTCGTGGTAGATCAGCGTGCTGCGGCGCGACAGTTCGCTCTCCGTCGGCTGCTGCTCGAAGACGAGCGCGCTTTCGCGGTAGAAGATCGCGCCGGAGTGTTCCATCCCGCCGTAGGGAAAGCCGGGCACGAGCACGAAGTCGAGCTTGCCGAACGGATACGGGTAGCGGAAGTAGTCGCCCAGCCAGCGCGCTGAGTCCTCGTGCATCTTGAACAGGACCTCGCGCTGCAACTTCTCGATCTTGCTCTTGCGGACGAACATCCGCATCGGCGGCGTCGAACCCGGTCGCTCGAGTTGTTCGAACGGACCGCCGGCGAACGCGAACAGATACGTCGAGAGCGGCTTCGTCACCGCGAACTGTCGCAGAGCCAGTGCTTTGTCGGAAGAGCTGGATCGCGAGAGCTCCTCGCCGTTCGCGATCACCTTCCAGGCGGTCGGCGCTTCGATGGAGAGGGCGTACGTTCCTTTGATGTCCGGTTGGTCGAAACACGGGAACAACCGGTGCGCGTCCGCCGGGACGACGAGGGTGTAGTAGTATTCTGATTCGTCAGCCCGGTCGTGGTACACGGTGAGCGGCGTCCCTGTCGGCGCGACCTTGGACGTGAACGTCGCGTGGAAAGTGTTCTCGCCCGCGCGCACGTCTCCCGCGTCGATCACGATGTGGTTGTGAACCACCTCGATTTCCACCGCCGAGCCGTTCACGCGAACGTCTGCCATGTCTTCGCCGGCGAAGTCGATGACGACGTCCTGCTTCGCCGCGAGGTCGAATGTGATCGTCGCTTCGCCGCGCACCGCCTTCATGCCGGAGATCATGCGGAAGACGAGTCCGTACCGAACGTTCTCGATGCTGGCAGCGCGAACGCGGGCCAACTCGTGGTCGATGCCGGGTTTGACGTGTGGGGACAAGGAGCAGCCCGCGAAGCAGAGCAAGATCGCCGAGATGGCGCGTCCTGGGGGAGTCATGCTCCCATGCTAGCCCTCTCCTCTCGCCAGATCTCTGCTGCGATGGCACAACTAGCTCGTGAGAGGAGCGGCCTGGTGGTTTCGAACGCTACCCTAGCCGAATCGCGGGCGTGGCTTGCGAGGCGTCTTGAAGTCCGGGATGTCGTCCTTGGACAACACTCCGTGTTTGTCCTGGGCGACGATCTCGCCGTCGATCCGGTCGCCCAGGGCCGCATTGGCCGTCACGTGCAGGTCCGAGGCGCGTGCCTTGACCATGTCCCGCAGAAGGTCCCCGATGGTGAGGTTCTTGGATTCCGTCGATGTCATCTCGATGGGTAACTCGGAATCGTGTCGGACCGTTTTTTTGCCGCCGTTCGATTCTCGGGCACCGGTCCCAATCGTCCGATCTCAACGACCGGCTGGGGGCGCGCTATCTCCGTCGCGGACCGCTTTGTGTGCGCTCGCGCGCAGCCTTCGGTGGAGTCTTCGGAATCAGGCAGAGCTTGTCCGCGCCGATCAAATCCTCCCGACCAGCGGCGATGAGCGCGTCGCGAACGGTGAAGTAGTTTTCCGGCTTGAAGAACTGCATGAGAGCGCGTTGGACCTGTCGGTCGCGAAGCCTGGTCACCGTGTCGACCGACTTCATCGTCATCGGGTCGAGGCCGGTGTAGTACGCACACGTAGCGATGTCCATCGGCGCCGGGATGAAGTCCTG
>PVBE011926166.1_pt1 | contig 10062 bp, 10 predicted proteins | sample 1631181 | NCBI WGS metagenome assembly PVBE01 (sample SAMN08397723, study PRJNA350692) | Marine metagenome, whole genome shotgun sequencing project. | isolation source: water | place: Pacific Ocean | collected 2012-04 | reverse complement strand
TCTCTCTCTCTCTCTCTGTCTCTCTCTCTCTCTCTCTCTCTGTCTCTCTCTCTCTCTCTCTCTCTCTTCGTGTCTGTATATACATATATGTTATCGCCTTGCCCAGTTGCTTGCATGAGATAGGTTGGAGAATCGGGAGCTGAAGTCCGAAAGTGGGCCCCCGCTGATATTTCGGGCAAGCTGTCGTCAGGATTATTTGGGGGTAGCTATAATTTGTAACTCGGGTTGGAAATTCAACCTTTGCGTTGCACGCCTTTCTGGCAAGGGCCAGGGACGGCCCCCCCCCCAACCCACTTACCTCTGCGGATCGCCGCCCCTAGTTGGAATGAGGACTCTCCTCATTTACATAAAATGTTGAATTCGTTTGTCATTGATTCATAATCTTGACGAATGCAGTTTCTGTTCTTGTGTATGGTGAGGAGGCATGCCCCTCTTTAGGCGACGACGAAACTTTTCATAAGGCGAGGAGGTTTGCCCTTCACCCAGCCACGAGTGGGAGATATGATAGTGTACAGGGGCATTCCTTACCAGCGGGGGTCTACAGGTTTCTCTGCTTTCCACAAGACAATCGAGACATCTCGGGGCCTTTAGCCTTTCCTCCTGGGTCACCAGTATTGAAGGAGATTCTTCGACGGTTTCGGGCCAAAGGTGGGTTGCTTGACCCATCTTGCACCTCCACGTGGGCAATCATTCCTTATTTTGGGCCTCGGCTCTTTGCGTGAGAATTTTATCAGTGCTTTTGACCGCCACACTGCGCGTGGCGATCGCCACCAATGCTTTTGACGATCACCAGAAGCGCTCCTGGTGATCGCCAAATGGCGGTTAGTACAAGCACTCCAGGTGATCGCTGGCAGCATATCTGGTGACCCACAATGCTCTCAGTCGTCGCCAGCAGTGATCTTGCGGAATGGCTGTCAAAATGTATTTTGACGGCCGTCAAAATGCATTTCGACGGTCGCTAAATGCATTTTGGCGGCCGTCAAAATGTATTTGGACGGCCGTCAAAATACTTCGGGCGACAATTGTAGTCGCAAAAGGTTTTGTTGGTTGAAAGAAAGATGAACGCTGGAAATCGCCGACAGGTTTGGTGATCACCAGGATTCATGTTGTTGGAAACGTCTGCAGAGTCAAGAGGAGGCGCGCCCCTCCCACGTGCCCCCGAGCGCAAAGAAGGCGACCTCCAATGTTCTGTGTCCATCCGTGGTTTTATTGTTTTTTCTCCGTGCCAGGGTCTTTTGTGATACGTGCCCCTGTTGCCAGGGAGGAGGAGGGAAGACAGAGTAAGTCACAGGGCTCCAGGCTCTAGCCTCCAGGCTCCAGGCTGTAGCCTCCAGGCCCTGGCCCTGTGGACAAAAACTTGTAAAAAACAAGCAAGATCATTTACATATATATATATATATATTCCGGAGGTCTGTGAGCAAGGCTCCAGGCTCTAGCCGCTAGGCTCCAGGCTGTAGCCTCTTAAGAACCAAAACAACATTCAGAAAATCAGAGAACTAAAAAACGCAATCTGTTGGAGGTCTTTGGGCTTGCCGGCTTGGCTGGCTGAAGGCTCCCTGAATATTGTTGTGTTTGCGCGCTCTTTGCGTCCCTTGTTTGTTGAATGTTGTTTTTTGCATCAGGAATATGTGTGTTTTTGTCTTCCTTGCTTTTTGGGGCCTCATGATCATCGGCTTTATTGCATGTTGTCGTTGCTTGTACATCAGAAGTGCGAGTTTTATTCAATATGTTTGTGATTGGGGCCTCGGAGCGTTTTTGTTGTTTGGGTATGTATTTGTTTTTTGTCTGCCGCTTGGTCCTCCGCAATACGTGTTGCATTGTGTGTTTGCTTTGGGAAATACGGGATATTAGTTCTATTGCATGTCTCTGTCGTTTGGACTGCAGTAGTATTTGTTTTGCTGCATGTTTTTGGTTACTTCCGCTTCGGGTATCAGTTTTATTGCACATGTTTGGTGCCTGGACCTCAGCAATATTTGTTCCATTGCACGCCGTCGCTACTTGGACCTCCGAGATATTTGCTTTATTGTATGTATACTTTTGCTAGTGGGACTTCAGAAATACTTGTTTTATTGCAAGCAAGTGTTTTCTGCATGGGCCTGGAACATGTCGGTTTTGCTGCATGTGTTTGCCATCGGGACTTCAGAAGTATCAGTGTCTGGGGTCGCCATAAATGTTTTGGCAGTCGACAGAAGCATTTTTGACGCCCGTCAAAAGTGCTTTCAGCAGTCGTCGAAAGTACTTTCGGCGATCGCTAAAAGCACTTCGAATGCATCTTGGCGGTCGTCAAAAGCACTTGTGGCCATTGCTGAAAGCACTTATGGCGACTGCCAAAATACATTCTGATTGTCGCTGAAATTGTGTTTAGCGGTCGCCAAAATGTGTTTTTGTCGACCGCTCAGTGTATGTGTCGCGGTCGCCAGAAGCCGTTGTGACGACCACTGAAAGCATGTTTGACGATGGATTGAGGCAAATTGCCGGATTAGGGTAAATTGACGCAGCCATGTCGGTCAAGGCAGATTTCCTGCAGGAACAAACAAAGAACTCTACAATAAAGCTGGCATGAAAGTTATGAGGGCAGCCTTCAAGCATTGTGGTCTGGAGCTGCATGGGTCTACCTTAAGTTGAAGATTGCTTGTGCATCCATAGATTCCCTTCGTAGTAGATTCAGCGTAGAGATTAAGCATCGATACATTCGTTGCCTATTTATTGGTTCTTGTTTCCAGGTGCTTTGTTTTGGGTGGTGGTGTGTTGCACATTCGTGGTTAATGTTAATTGATTCGCGAGGAGGCACGCCCCTTATAGAATGCGTTCCATTATCACGGCGGTCAGGGAGGACAAGACCCCCGACCCCCCTTGCCACAAGCAATTCCTCCATGCTATCCAGGGTTGCAGGTTGCAGGTGCACCCCCAGACTCTTGATCCCCTTTTCCTGATCGAATCCTCCTTCCGCAGCCGTGGTTGTCGCCAATCCCCCGGACCCCCTGTCCGAAAAGATTCCTTTTCAAACCCTGGGGTTCACTAACAGGCTGGCCCCCGGCTTGCCAAAGTGTCGTTGCTCGAAGAAGAAGAAGAAGGTGCAAACAAGACAGGAAGCCAACTTTTGTGAGCTCTTCTTGGTCCAGGAAGGGGCCTGTCTCGCTTCTATCAGCCGAAGGTGGGTGGGTGGGTGGGTTCCAAATTTCCCCTGTGGAATTCTATGGCTCCGCAGTTTACTCGAGGGTTCTTTAAAGGCCTGACCCCCATGATGTTCCATTCAAAATCTCATTGACCCTGAGCCCTGGAATCCGCATATGTCGAGCCGTGGGTGTGTGCTCCCATTCCGTATGGGAAAACAACTATGGACAAATGCCTTGAAGAAGTGGTTGGTAAAGAGATGGGGGAAAAGTTTGAGAAATCACTTTCACAAAATAATTGGTGGCAGAGCACGAGAGAAGCCAGGAATGCCAAAGAGGTCTCGGAATGCGCTAGTGAGTGCTGCGTCAAACAGGGTTCCTTGTGGCACCGATTGATGGTAAGGGCGACAACGCCTGGCAATGAGGAGGTACGCCCCTCTTCCTACTGGGCACGCAGACCGCACCCGCTCTACCAGAACGCATCCAAGATTGCCTGGTTCCAGCATTTCACAGAGCGGGTAGATGCTTCAAATGATCCATTCCCTACGCGAAGCCAGCCACCTTTTGTGCAGGCACAAATCAAACGTAAATCCAACGTGCTAGTGTCGGCACCTTCGTTGGATACTAGTGCAGAGAGGTTGTCGAGTGGGCCGAGTTGCAAATCATACCGCGGTGCGCCCCCAGACCAGTTTACTGCACGTTTTTGGCCTTCATCGGACCAGTCGGTGAACACAGAAGAAGCACTAGCAAAAGTGGCTGCAGAGAAGGGCTGGCCCGAGTTTCCCCTTTGGAGCTGGACACGGGTGCCTTTTGTTAGCTTTTCCAAGCATTTCGCGCATTCCGCCGGGCCGGATAAGTAGAAGAAGTCTTTGGGGCTAGGCACAAGTTGTTAAGGCTGAGTGGCGATGTGACCCAGTAACTCGATACAAAACGTGTTGAAGTAGTTTACGACAAGTAAGCAGATCTCTTCGATTTTGGAACATACATGTGATGATTTTGGAAGTCCGGCGACATTTTTGTCATTTTTGAAGGCCTGGCGCGTGCCTTGGGACATTTTAAGGGTCAAGGATGGTTTTGAGACGATTTCTGAGCGAATCCCTCGCCACAGAAGAATTCCAAATGGAGCAAATGAAATCAGACTTCAATTTGTTTGATAGATGTGTCTGGCAGACTTTCGGCTTCCTTCTGGAAGGCGTTTTGTCGGAATTCGTTCCCATTTTGGCTTGCATTCTGAAGCCACTTTCGTGACTCTCAATCGCCCACGAATTCTTAAGCAATGCAAGCCGTCTTATGCGACAACCTTATTTGGGAGGTCCTGGAAGTTTGGATTTACATATGTGTTCAATATGGTTCAAGACGAATTCCAGACATCACCCTTTATTTATTCCAAATCGTTTTTTGACGTTTTGTGGTACCCCCAGGGTTTCTTTTTGGAGGTTCGGGGTCATCTTGCAAAGTCAGTTTTGGAGGTTTGCGGTCATCTAGCCAAAGTGCATTTTGACGGTCGTTAACTGCATTTTGGCGGCCGTCAAAATGCATTTGGACGGCCGTCAAAAATGCGTCTGACGGCCGCCAAAATGCATTTTGATGGACGTCAAAGTGCATTTTGACGATCGTCGAAGTGTTTTGGGCGACAGTCGTAGAAAGGTTTTGTCAGTTGAAAGACAGATGAACGTTGGAAATCGCCGTGCGCAGGTTTGGTGATCACCACGACTCATGTTGTTGGAAACGTCGGCGGAGTCGGGAGGGGGGCGCGCCCCTCGCACGTGCCCCTGAGCGCAAAGAAGGCGCTTGCAGATTGTTGTTTGTGCTGCCATGCTGTTGCCCGCTTCAGCTGCGCAGCAGTGTCCATTGATGAATATTCCTAAATATTCCTAATGTCTCTTGCTTCTTATCAGCCTTGAGCCTGGTGGGCGTGTCCTCAACATGCACAGGTGCCATCGCAGCCATCCTTGCAGCATCTGTTCAATCGGTACTCCTTGGGCAGATCTCTTGGTGAAGGCGCAACATCAGTTGTCTTCCGGTGTGAAGATCGAGCCAGCAATAGTGGATCTGCAGCACCGGAGACACTGGTCATGAAGGTGAACTAAGCATTCTTATGTGCTGACATTTGACTTAGGCGTGAGTGTCAATACAGCTACTGTCGTGGAGGTCAGCCCCACGTGTTTTTTGGAGAGCGTGCCCGTTATGACATTAGAAAATTGTTCGCTAACATGTGATGTAAGAGCTCGTCCAAATCTCATTCGAGAGTAAACATGCTTTGGCTTGTTGAACATGTTTTGACTCGTTCAAGTCTCGCTTGGTAGTCGATAGGAGCTAATGGCTTCAGGCGCAGCTCGTAATATTTAAAACATAACCATGACGTTTATACACATGTAAGATCTATCGGACACATGATGGAATGCACTTCGGGCTTGAAGCCAATCTTGACATTCAGCTACAAGACCGCCTGGATGAGGAAATGCATCCGTACACAGCGTGACCTGGCTGCATGTTTCCTGCTACAAGTAAAGGGATTTCAATGAAAAGTCTTGTTTAACTTTGGATATTGGTTGGATGGGGCAGGTGATACACAAGCCGTCTGGCACAAGAGAGGCGACCTTGATGCATTATTGCCGACACGAGAACGTCATGCGCCTCTTGGATAGCTTCACCAGTCACAGCACCACAATTCTTGTCATGGAGTACTTTCCAAGCACAGTGTATGAATTCATACATGATCATTCATCAGCTCCACGCCGTTTTACCGACGATCGTCTCTTGAAGTTGACCGATGACACTGTTCGTGGCCTACGCCATCTACACAGCAAGGGCATCGCCCTTTGTGACATCCATCCTGGAAACATCTTTCTCATAGGCGTGGGGCGGCACACCCCCCTTTTATGAAAATGCGCAGGATGTGTTTCAAGCTAGAACCGCGATGTCTTATTTGGTGTGGTATACTTGTTGGTTTCTGGAGCTTTCTTCTAGCACATGAGTTGAATTGTGGAGGCTGTGTATTAAGGTGTCGTGGGCTGCAATATATGCAGCGTCTCCTTTAAACCAGGTCCGGCCCGGCCAGTGCATGTAAGAAGCTGTGCCATCCCATGCAGGCTGATTCCCCCAGGATCCCTCCAGCTGATTCTCCAGCCCTGATTTTCCAAGCCTTAGTTCCCCGGCCTCTGACCCAAAACCCAGATCTGAATCCCAAGATCCCAAGCAAAAGATCCCAAGCTAAAGTTCTCGAGCTAAAGATCCAAAGCTAAAGATCCACTGCTAAGGTTCGCATGCGTAGGAAACAATTTCCTAGTTAGGGTCGCGCTGGTATAATGTTGCTCCGACGCTTGGGGCATTATTATATCCTGTAAGGCTTCGAGGCAGCTTCGACGTTCCGGGCAGTCTTGGGTGATCTCAGTCACGCCAACAGCCTCGATGGCAAGATTGAAGAAATTGACATCAGGATGTGTATGGTTGCACCCCATGATAGACGCGCATGTTGTTGAGCAAACTCTATCAGAGGAGGCATGCCCCTCACCCTCCCCTTGTGTGGCGCTACAGCATAAGTTGAGGAGGTCACCCCCTCGTCCTTTTGTTGCTCATGCGCCTCTTCCCCTCCTCCACTCCTCGCCTCAGCGGTGTTGAATTTCTTGCTTTCCTGGCGGACAGTGTCAGTGTTATTCGATGAACATAATGAAAGTTGCCCTACGCTTTTTGAGTTTATTGGGCGTACTGGCGTTTACGTGCGTTCTCGCCCTAGGGGCCGTAGTTTAAGCAACACGGATGTTTTGCATGCAGGATGATGCACGGCCTCTGTCACAAAGCTCCTGAACTGATTTTTGCAATGGGGCAGGTCGAGGGCGCAGGGAAGGCGATCTACTACCAGGAGATCCAGACGGCATGGGAAGTCTGGGCTTTGGGGACAGTGTTGGCAGAAGCAGCAGGCGCGGCACACCCATATGGCCCTGTAGAAGAAGTCAAGACTCCAAAGGATGCTGCGGAGCACATGCTAAAAACTTTGGGTGGTCCTGATCCGGCCTTGGCGGCTCGAGCAGGCTGGGTTGCTACTTTGAGGAGGTGGTCTTTGGACAAGAGGACGTTTGTAACAGTGGGAACCTGTAGCACCAGTTGCAATTTTTATCCCACACTTCATTTTTGGTGACAACCTAGGCTGAGTTGCGTGGACGTCCTTAGTATAGCTAGCGTTAGCACATCTAGTTTCAATATTATTGTAGCTGGGGGCAAAACTGGAAGTCGCCAAAGCAACGCGTTCAGCCATTTCAAGGTCTTCGCTAAAAGAGAACTTTGGTATGTTTCATGCGTTAAATCATATAGCGGTTTGGGGGTTGGGAGGATATTGGGTCTGTGTGTGGGGGGCTTTGGGGGACTTGGCACGTGCCGGTTTGTCGCGCCATTCCATGAGAGCGGAGGTCCCTTTAAATCATCTTGAGACTGGATCGCTATCCCACAGTTGCGGAGGATGTCGGAGTCCCCGGCTTCAACCTATCAGCGGGGGGGGGGGACTTACAGTATCTACCATTGTAACATTTTGCAAATGCCCATATGTTCCAAATCCGATCTTGGTAGGATCGAAGAGTCAGAAAAGAAGAAAGTGCACACTAAAAAGAAGAACGCGCGCCAGAGAGATAGCGATCCAGTCTCGCAGCAATCGAGCCCACTCTGATGGAAGTACGCTATGAAGCGCTTCATTTCAAATCTCCCCATTGCCCAGGGCGACCGAGCAAAAACAAAAAAGAACAATCCACCGTAATAAAAATGCTTAAATCAAGCAGGCAAGTTTACCAAATTGCACTTTTTTATTAGAGTCGGTTTCGTAAAATCGTTCAATCTCAAAGCCTTGCGTTTGTTTCCAGAGGAGGCGCGCCCCTTGCATGTCTCCTAATAGCTGTGTGTCGAAGAGGAATCCCACACTGCATATTCTTGCAAGGACTCAGATGAAGTTTCCCCGCCTGAGCAAGTGTAGCAAGGTGCAATCTGTTTTGGAGCACATGCTCGAGTATGACCCCGCAAAGCGGGCTGTCCTTTCCGATTTTGCAGGGGCCGTCCCTTGAGAGGAGGGTTGGCCCAGGAGAGGGGCTCCGCCCCTGGAGAGGAGGTCCGCCCCTCGGCCTAAGTCTTATGTTACTGTTTTGGGGGGAGTTAACCTATTCCGACATGTGAGGGAGTGGTGTCAAAAAAATTCTCTGTAGCGGACCTGTTGTGCACATGTGCAGTAATGGGAAGTTCCCTTCTGAGATGTTTCATCCCTGGCAAACAATACATGTGCCTAATTTTATGTATATTATTTTATTCATGTTTTAAAGTTTATATGTTTTGTATTTATATGTTGGGCCCGGGCCGGACACAAATCTGCTGATGGGGCCCCACGGCTGGTGGGGTAGGTTGGTCTGGTTTGGTATCGGTATATATATATATATATATTAGGCTGGTGGTAGGTTGGTGCTAGGTTGGTTTTTTCGATAGCTTTTGGGGCGCCAGAACGGGAGGAAAAACTGCACCATGTGTTCTTACATAGTTTAGGTGCATTTTTGGGTGCCTTTTGGGTGCGAAACTTAAGTATAGTCCTGGAGACCACACGCCTGAACCCACGCGGATTCATTATAGTGTATTACAGGTATTAATGGCGCAAATTAATTGAGCAACGCGCCTCACCCGAGGCTCCGCACCATTGCAGCCTTTTGAGTGGTGACGTTGGCATGGCGTCGAGCTGTACAGGTGCGCAAAGTGCGCCATGCTCCGCCTAGCCATGTGCACCGTTGCTCAATTACAGCGTCAGTATCGGTACTATTACAATGCCTTACGGCAGCGCCACCGAACCCACCTTGCCCACAGAACTATACTTTAGTTTCGCCCCACAGTGTAGTATGACGCACACGCACACATGGTACTTGGTACCAAGTACATGGTAAAGCCAGCTGAAGCTGATAGGGGGTCTGGGGGCGGGGGGAGGGCTTGAGCCTGGGCCCGGCGCGGGATAACGGGCGGAGCAGCAGGACACTTTTCACACGCGTCAGCTCACCCCAGCACCATGCTTCGCTGTGCCCTCTTCATGCCTCTTGCAGTGCATTTCCCGTCTGAGTATAGCCCCCAGACTCCGATTACAAAAAACTATACTATGCTATACTATACGATTACTATTACTATCTACGATTACTATTACTATACAATACTGTTATGCACTTTACTATACTATACTATGCTATACTATTCTATGCTATGCACTACCGTATGCTATACAATGATATGCTCTGCTATAGTATGAAAATCACGATTACTATTACAATTGCGACTGCTATTAATATTACGATTACAATTACTATACGATTGATATACTATACTATACTATGCTATGCTATGCCATGCCATGCTATACCATACGCTACTACACTATACTGTACTTGACTTTACTATACTATACTGCAGTGTACGATTACTATACGATTAACATAAATAGCCGCCTTAAAGGGGCGGTTGATCGGGAGTTAGGGGGGAAATATATAGGAAAAGAACTGAATTTTAGATTTTTAACATTTTTGCAGAAAAACTAATTTTATAATGCGTTTTTTGAGGATCCATCCTGTACAAAGTGTAGTAAATAGCATGGTGCAACTTTCTGGAAGAGGATTTCCCCGTATCTTTCATATGAAATTAGTTTTGTCGCAACTTTACGTTTTTTTCGTGCTCCAAAATGGAAGCCGAGCCGTGAAAACATGAGGAGCCATGTATGGGAGGCGAAGTTTTATAAGCTTTCAAAGCTTTCAAGCTTCATATATATAACATATATATATATATATAATCCATATATGTTGTCATTTGTGGATAAGTGTTGGACAACATTTGTTCCGCCATTGGGGCTTAGAAAAATCATGGAGAGCTGTTGCGCAAGCCAGAAACAGCGGAATTTCGCTGCGCATCTTTCTGCAGGCGTCTAGGGGGGTCAATACCCTCTTAG
>PVBE010791635.1_pt1 | contig 10063 bp, 8 predicted proteins | sample 1631181 | NCBI WGS metagenome assembly PVBE01 (sample SAMN08397723, study PRJNA350692) | Marine metagenome, whole genome shotgun sequencing project. | isolation source: water | place: Pacific Ocean | collected 2012-04 | reverse complement strand
GGTTCGGCGATTTCCATGAAGATGCCATCGACGAGAACAACATCGAGGAGGCGACCCTCGAGGGCATGCGCGAGTGCTTCCGCCCGGAGTTCATCAACCGCATCGACGAGGACGTGGTCTTCAACCCGCTGGACATCAAGATCTGCACGCGGATCGCGCACCGGATGCTCAAGGAAGTCGCGGCGCTGCTGAAACCACAGGGCATCACGGTCGAGTTCTCCTCCGGCGTGAAGTCAGTCCTGGCGAAGGAAGGCTTCTCGGAAGAGTACGGCGCCCGCGAGCTGCGCCGCCTGATCAAGCGGAAGATCGAAGATCCGCTGACCGAGATGATCCTGAACGACAATATCCACGAGAACGTGACCATCCAGGTTCGCGTGGCGCGCGGTAAACCGAGCTTCGAGCTCAGGCTCATCGGCGCCGGGAAGTCCCTCGTCGGTTCGGCCTAGCCGTCTCGGCCCGGTAACAAACGGGCTCAGTACCGACGTCGCTACCTTCGACGAATGAGGTTGTCGACCTTCGACTTCTCGATGTCGCCCGGCTTCGCCTTCGCGTCGGCGGCGATCTTCTTCAACTCCGCTTCGATCGCGGCTTCCCATTCCGCCGGCGAGAAGAAGAACGGCCCGCGCCCACCGGTGTAGGCGAGCTTGCCGTCCTTGCCGATCAGGTAGAGACGATCGGGCCAGCCACGGTATGCCTGGTTGACCTTGTCATTCAGCCTGTCGACCACCGCGGGCATCGGCATGTTGAGCTTCTCGGCACAGGTGGTCGCGACCTTGCTCCGCTCCTCGAGCGTGATCGGATCCTGCACCATCTCGAAGGTCATCGGCGACCGGCTGTCGATCGCGTGCGCTTCGCGGATGTAGACGATGAAGAACTCGACCTTGTCCTTGTTCGCCTCGTAGATCTTCGTCAGCCGACCGGCTGCCTGGCGGAACGGGGGTCAAGTGTAGCTCCCGAAGATCAGGGCCACCGGCCTCTTGCCGCGGAAACTCGACAGGGTGACTGTCTTCTTCGAGTCCTTCGCGAAGGGAAGCGTGAAGTCGGGCGCCGCCTCGCCGGGGCCCGGAGGTAGATCGATCTCCTTGCCCTCTTCGATGTTGTCATCCCCGTCGGCGTCGAGCGTTTTGAACACCGCGTTCATGTCGCTGACTGTGACGGCGCCATCCCGGTCCATGTCAAATGTCCGCGGCACCATTCGGTTGACCATCCTTGCCATGCGCTCCTCGCCCGCACGACCGAACAGGTTGGTCATGTTCTCGGGCGGAATCAGGCCGTCCTGACCGGGCTTCAGTGTGGCGATGATCCGCTTCCACTCGGCCTTGTCGATCCCCGGCTTGCCATCCTGATTGAGGAACGACCCGAACATGTCGCTGAGGGAACGGGCGAGTTGCACACGGGAGTCATTGGTCGTGTCGCTGCCTCTGCGTCGACCACCGCGCTGGCGGGGACCGCGACCACCGCGCTGGAAGTCCGCCGCCGTGATGGCACCGTCCCTGTTGCGGTCGAGGTTCTGGAACGGTTTCTCGCCGCGACCGTACTCGGCCATCGTGACCTTGCCGTCACCGTCCTTGTCGCTGGTCTTCAGGATGTGGTCCCAGATCGACGTGCCGCCTCCGCGGCGTTGCGCATCGAGGGGCGAAACGACCAGGGAAGCGACGGCGATCAGAAGGAGCAGTTTCATCGGGCGTCTCCGGACGGGGGTTCGACCAACCCCGCAGGCTACCCATCCCGATCGCGCCGACCATCAGGTGGACGAATTTAAGACAAAGACTCGGCATCCACTGGCCGACGGGTCACTCCGACACGTAGTCATCAGCGTAATACTAGCCCGTGATTCGCGTGTAGAATTCCTCTGCGCGGACCGGCGAGTACTTCGGCTCACCAGGCCCCGGCAGCATCGTGATGAGCGTCACGTCTTCGTGGCCCAGCAGTCGGCCTGCGCCATCGGGTGCGGCGCCGGGAACTGGAGGATAATAGCTGAGACGCAACGCGAAGTTCGTGTCGGCGAGGCGTTCGTCGAAGAGATGGGGATCGCGGCAGAGGTGGGTCAACACCCCCTGGACGATCAGCAGGATGAGCGACTCTTGCGCGAGATAGACGCGCCGGAAGAACTGCTCGAAAATCGCGTCGGGCCAGAAGTCCGCGGCCTCGTAATCATCGCGGTCACCGAGATCGAACGCGCCCCACGTCACGAACGCCGCTCCGTGGACGCACCGACAATTGTCACCGTGGCGGTGGACGCGGAATCGACTCGGCAGCGTCGCTTCGAACACGACCGCGCCGCACAAACACGAGCCGGATACCGTTTCGGACATGCCGTGGTTCAATCGGGCGGACAACCGCGGCGACAGACTGAACTGGTGCCGGTCGAGGACGCGGAACAAGGGTCACCCCCGTCGGCCACCCTGGGTCATTTCCTTTTCGGTTCGCTCGACCAGCCGCGCGATGCGCATCACGTCGACGTCGCGCCTGTCGTCTGGCGACTCGCTGTCCCGTGCCGAGCACATCATCGCCGTGATCGCCGTGCTGATCACGATGTCGCGGACTCCGGAATACGCCGACAAGATGTTCACCGGTCTGTCCAACCCCAGCAGGATCGGGCCGATGCACGCCTCGGCGCCGGCACAATGCGCGATCTTCTGCGCGATGTTGCCCGCCTCGAGGGACGGGAACACGAGCACGTTCGCTCCAGCCGTCAAGCAACTGAACGGGTGGTGCTCCTTCGTCTCTTCGAACAAGATCGCGGTATCCGCGTGCATCTCGCCCTCGATCTCGAGTTCTGGACGCCACGTCCGCACTAGATCGACGGCCCGCCGCACGCGTTCGGATCGCTCGCTGTTCACCGATCCGAAGTTGCTGAATGACAGCATGGCCACTCGCGGCACCTCGTCGAAGCTCTTCGCGAGGTCAGCCGTGAGGCAGGCGATCTCTGCGAGTTCTTCGGACGAAGGCTCGATATTGATCGTCGTGTCCGCGAAGAAATAGAGCTGGTTGTTCATCACCAACACGTGCGCGCCGACGACACGCTCCGCCTGATCCGAAGTTCCGACCACGGTCAACACGGGACGCAACGCGTCGGGGAATCCCCCGCCGGTCAACCCGCACAGCATCCCGTCCGCCTCACCCTCGCGCAGCATCATCGCCGCGAACCAGTCGCGGTTGTGCATGCGGCGATCCGCGAGTTCGTGGGTCATGCCCTTGCGGGCTCGCCGCTCGAACAGCCGATCCGTGAACGTCTCGGTCAGATCGGTCTTGAACACGTCAACGACCCGGCAGTCGCCGAGATCGAGGCCGATCTCCTCTGCGCGCTCGTGGATGAGGCGCGCCTTGCCGATGAGTATCGGTTGGATGATCTCCTCTTCCTGCAACTGGGCCACGGCACGCAGGACCTTCTCGTTCTCGCCGTTCGCGAGCACGATCCGCTGCGGCTGAGAACGCGCGCGGGTGACCGCGAAGCGCATGATCTCGTGCTCCTTGCCCAAGTACTTCCCGAGCTGCGCCCGGTACTTCTCCACGTCGGTGATGGGACGCCGCGCGACACCGGACATGCTCGCTGCCATCGCCACGGCCGGCGCGACGCGCAACAAGGCGCGCGTATCAAAGGGCTTCGGAATGATGTACTCCGGCCCGAACCGGAGGTTCTCGTGGTAGATCTTTGCGACCGAATCCTCGACCTCTTCGCGGGCGAGCTCGGAGAGGGCCGACACCGCGGCGATCATCATCTGCGTGTTGACGGTGCGCGCGCGCACGTCGAGCGCTCCCCGGAAGATGAACGGGAAGCCGAGGACGTTGTTGACCTGGTTCGGATAATCGCTGCGACCCGTCGCCACGATCGCGTCGGGGCGCGCCTCGCGCGCATCCGGATACCGGATCTCCGGATCGGGATTGGCCAACGCGAAGACGATCGGTTTGTCGGCCATCGTCATGAGCATCTCGGGCTTCAGGAGGCCCGCGACCGAGACGCCGATGAACACGTCCGCGCCATCGAGCGCGTCGGCCAGGGTTTCGGCCTTCGTGTCCGCGGCGTATTTCGCCTTGTACGGATTGCTCTCGATCCTCGGGTCACCCTTTCGCACGACGCCGCGGCTGTCGCACATGAGGATGTTCTCCCTCTTGGCCCCCATTTCGAGAATCAGGTTTGCCGTCGCCAGCGCCGCCGCGCCCGCACCGGAGAACACGATTCGGATGTCCTCCATTCTCTTGCCGACGAGCAGAAGGGCATTCTCCAGACCGGCGGCGGTGATGATCGCCGTGCCGTGCTGGTCGTCGTGGAACACGGGGATGTCGAGTTCTTCGCGCAGCCGCTCCTCGATGAGGAAGCAGTCCGGCGCCTTGACGTCCTCGATGTTGATCCCGCCGAACGTCGGCGCCATGGCCTTGACTGTCAGGCAGAAAGTCTCGACGTCCGGGGCGTTCAACTCGATGTCGAACACGTCGATTCCGGCGAACCGCTTGAAGAGCACGGCCTTGCCCTCCATCACCGGCTTGCCGGCTTCGGGTCCGATATTGCCGAGACCCAGGACGGCGGTACCGTTCGTCACGACCGCGACGAGATTGCCCTTCGCGGTGTAGTCGAAGACGAGTTCGGGGTTCTTGTGGATCTCCTTACAAGGCTCGGCCACCCCCGGCGTGTAGGCGAGTGACAGGTCCCGCTGGGTGACAAACGGCTTTGTCGCACGGATTTCGATCTTCCCAGCCGGGTGGGAAGAATGGTAATCAAGGGCTTCTTTCTTCTCGCGCATCGGTGCTTCGTAAGCGAATCTGGACCCCCCCCAGTATGCCGAATCTCGCGGGCTCGGCTATAAGCCTGGACCAATGATTGCCCTAGACCAAGCAATACCCCTTCTCGCAGCAACCCTGTCGACCGTGTTGCCGAGCCACGCGCCGGAGGCCCAGGAACTTTCGAAGCAGGGCGGACAGGTGGTCGCCGTGTTCCAACTCGGGGGTAGCGAGCGCGCGATTTCACGTGACGATGTCGCCCTCAATCTCGCTCGCCGACATCGCAACAGCCAGGGCGGCAAGGAGACGATGGAGCACCTCATCAACGTTCTCCTCGTTGAGGAGGCCGCAAGAAAGACGGGCTTGATGCCGACCAGCGAGGAGGTCCGAGCCAAGATCCGCGGTTACGAGACCGCCCTGCGTCAGAACAAGATGAACCTCGACGAGGTCCTCGCGGGGCAGCGGATGACGCGGTCGCGTTTCACCGAGGAGATGGCCATCTCCATCGCGGCGACGCGCCTGGCGGGCAAGGTCCTGAAGATCTCGCCAAACAAGGTCACGGAAAAGCACACCGCGTTGTGGACCCGCGAAGCCCGCAACAAGGTTCAAGTAGAAACGGATACCAGGAAACTGGCGGCGGGTGTGCTCGCGCGGGTCGGGAAGTTCGGCGAGGTCACGAGCCTCGATGTCGGACGCGTGTTGTTCACCAAGGTGCCCAAGAACACGCTCCGCGAGACCATCAACCGGATGGTGTTCGAGCGTTGCGTGAAGCACGAGGCGGCCCGTCTCGAGATCAGGCTCTCGCCGGCGGACATCAATCTGCAGTACGCGAAACGCAAGAAGGCCTTCGAGGTCAGCGGTCGAAACCAGGGCATCCCGTACGAGCAATGGCTCGAGGCATTTGGTTCCAACAAGCAAAAGGAGCTCGAGTCCACCGCCCTGCAGACGACCCTGCTTCATGGGAAGCTGGTCGAGAGGCGGTATCCGAGCGAATTCCTCGACCAGCGGCTGGCCAAGAACCGCGATGTGATGCTGCGGCGGCACGGGGCGCGGCGGGCGATCAGCACGATCTTCATCCGCGCGACGACCAAGCCGAACAAGATCCTCCGCCGAAACTTCAAGGCGGCGCTCAAGCACATCCAAGAGATCCGGACGGCCATCGTCGGCAAGAAGAAGCGTTCGTTCACCACGATGGCGAAGATCGCGACGGACGACCCGTCGACGAAACAGAGCGGAGGCAAGCTCGGCTGGCAGCACGGAGACTACATCGACGGTGCCAAGGGTAGGCGGGCACCCGACGAGGTCTTGAAGGCCGCGTTCTCGATGAAGGTCGGCGACGTCTCACAACCCATCAAGACAGATCGCGGATACTACCTCGTCTGGATGTCGGGGATCGAGCCGGAGCCCTCGAAGTCCGTGATCCGCAAGCGGATGCTCAGCGAGATGGCGGACCGCTACAACCGCGAACTCTACAACGCCGTGAAAGTCGAATACAAGATCAAGTGAAGCACACCACGCAAGGCTGGCAGTGGTTGTCGTCGCTCGAGACAGTCGCCGTCGAAGGGAAGTTCTCGAACCGGACCGGTGAGGTCGAGACGCTGTTGGTCGTTCTTAGCGGGACGTTCGACCTGGTCGCCGGCGGTGGTTCGTGGCCGGCGCGCGGGGTACGGTCCTCGCCGTTCGAGGGCAAACCGGTGTCACTGTTCCTCCCGCCCAAGACGGGCTTCGAGCTTCACAATGGCAGCGGCGAGATCCTGTTGGTCTCCGGCGTGCAACCCGAGCAGGAAGAGAAGGTCGGCGAAGCAGTGACGAAGAGGCCTCTCCTGGCGATGGCGGGCAGCGGCAAGGCCTTCGACCCCGCGTCGGGTGAGTGGAAGAATCAGGAGATGTTTCCCTCGTCGTCGCAGGCGTTGCTGCCGCGTCACATCGGCCAGGATGACGCGGACGGCATCGTCATCCGCCACGTGTTTCCGTACGGCTTCAAGGCACTGTGCCTGAGTCTGGACGAGATCGTCCTCGGCGCCGGACGCTCGACCGACGTACCGAAGGAAGTCCCAGACTACCCCACGGAGCTGGCCGTCTACTACGACGCCCCCGGCGGCCTGACGATCGACGGCGCGGATCTTACGGGTACCGGCTGCGCCGACATCACGCCGGACTCGACCTTCACGTCCGGAAGCGCAGACGCCTTCCTCGCCCTCGCCTACGCCGGCGCCAAACTCTGATCTTCCCGACGAGAATCAGCGGGGTTCTCTCGAGATGCAGTACAGGAACTTCGTGCCGCGAAGGAAGAGCTCGCCGCCGGCGAGTGCGATCGAAGCGCTGAAGCCGTCGTCGAGCTGGTTGAAGGCGATGATCTTCGGTTGGCCGTCGCCGTGGCTGATCACGATCGTCGAACCGTCGCGGTCGGTGAAGTAGACGCGACCGGCGGCGCCGACCGGGGACGCGTAGATCTCGAACATCTCGTGGAGTCGGAACGGGCCCTGCGGCTCCTTGCCGGTCTTCGCCTCCACGCGCGTCAACACACCTTGGTAGTGGTTCAGGAAATAAAGCCACTTGCCGTACAGAAGAGGTGACGGGACGTACGGTGTGCGACGCTGGCGTCGCCATACCACCCGGTCCGTAGGGGTGATGTCTCCTTTCGCGCCGTCGAGCTTCACGGCGAACATCGCCTTCTTCTCGTAGCTGCTCGCGATGTAGACCATCCCCTCCGACGACACCGGCGACGCGACGACGTTGCGGGAGAGCCCACCGCACTCCCAGATCACCTTGCCCGTCTTCAGGTCGTAGGCCCGCGCTCGCTTCGTGCCGCTGACGATCAACTGCGGCTTGCCGTCGTGCAGGACGATGATCGGCGTCGCCCAGGACGTGACCTCGTCGCGATTCACCCGCCAACGCACATCGCCCGTCCGCTTGTCGAATGCGACCACGAACGACTGCCCCTCGTGATCCCAATTGACGGCCAGCGTGTCGCCAAACCCGACCGGCGAGCTCCCCTCGCCGTGCCCGTGCTTCACCGCCATGTCGCCGAGGTCCTTCTTCCAGATCAGCTTGCCATCGTGATCCAGGCAGTAGAGTCCCGCCGAACCGAAGGAAGCGAACAGGTGCGTGCTGTCCACCACGGGTGACGCCGAAGCCAGCGTCCCCGACTTGTGCGCGCCCGAGTGCGGCAGTTGCTTGCGCAGCGTCGTCTTCCACAAGAGCTCGCCGTTCTTTCGCGAGTAGGCGAACGCCGCGAACTCCTGGTGCTGCGTAACCGGCGCGTTGTCGTGCGCCCCCGGAGCGTTGTCCGGCACCGGATCCACCCGCTTGCCGAACGGGATCGCCGCGGTGACAAAGACCCGATCGCCCCAGACTACCGGCGTGCCGTGCCCAGCGCCTTCGAGCCGAACCTTCCACCGGAGGTTGTGCGTCTCGCTCCATTGGGTCGGCGGATCAGCCGTCGCGGAAGTGCCGGTGCCGGACGGACCGCGCCACTGCGGCCAGTAGCCCTGCGCCTCGGCGTTCGCATTCACCTGGCACCACGCCGGCACGACGAAAACGACGAGTGCAGCAAGGACGAGGCCGAAGAATCTGAACATGGGAGTACTGTAAGGCGACTCTCGACTCCGTGTCAGGCACAGCAAGGAAACACGATGCGGAAGATCCGCTGCCTCGACCACATCGCCATTCACGTCGATGACGTCCCTACGAACGAGTCGTTCTACCGCAACCTGTTCGACCTACAACCGATCCCGCGCCCCGAGATCGACTTCCCGGGAGCGTGGCTACGCATCGGCGAATTTCGGGAACTCCACCTGATCGGCAAGAACTCGATGCCCGACATCCCTCCGCTCGAGCGACACTTCGCGATGGAGATCGACAGCGCGACCGAGTGGGCCGCGCACCTCACGCAACACGCGATCGAGTTCCAGGGCCCGAGTTCGCGCACCGATGACGCGCTCCCGATCTTTCTCCGCGACCCGGACGGTCACGTCATCGAGCTGCTCGAGCGCGCGCCTCGCTGATGTAGATCTTCTGTCCATCGCGGCCCACCGTCTGCTATCGTTGCGTGCCACTGCACTAGAGATGACCATGCCAAAATCAACACGCCGAGCCTTCGTCCAGAACTCCGCCGCGGCCAGCGCCGCCCTCTACGTCCCCCAACACGCCATCTACTCTGGCGGCAGCGACGAGATCAAGGTCGCCGTGATCGGTTGCGGCGGGCGCGGCAGCGGCGCCGCGAACCAGATCCTGAACACGAAGGGGACGACGAAGCTCGTCGCCGTCGCGGACGCGTTTCCGGACAAGGCGCGCAGCCGCATCAACGCGATCGAGAAGCGCCACGGCGCGAAAGTCGACGTTCCGAAAGATCGGCTCTTCAGCGGTCTCGACGGCTACAAGAAAGCCATCGACTGCGACGTGGACGTGGTCGTGATCGCCACGCCCCCGGCCTTCAAGCCCCAGCAGTTCGAGTATGCGATCAAGCAGGGCAAGCACGTCTTCATGGAGAAACCCGTCGCGAGCGACGTGGTCGGAGTGAAGCGCGTACTCGCGGCCAACAAGATGGCCAAGGCCAAGAACCTCATGGTCGGCATCGGCCTGCAGCGTCGGCACGAGACCCGCTACAAGGAGTGCATCAAGAAGTTGCAGGACGGCGCCATCGGCGACATCAACCTGCTGCGCGTCTACTGGAACGGCGGCGGCATCTGGTACCGCAACCGCACGCCACAGATGTCCGAGATGGAGTTCCAGGTAAACAACTGGTACCATTTCACCTGGGCGTCCGGCGACCAGATTTGTGAACAGCACATCCACAACCTCGACGTCGGCTGCTGGATCAAGGGTGGCTTCCCCGTCGAAGCCAACGGCCAGGGCGGTCGCGGACAGCGCATGGGCGGCGACGCGTCGAAGTCCCAGATCTTCGACCACACATTCGTCGAGTACACCTTCGCGGACGGCTCCAAGATGTACAGCCAGGGCCGCCACCTGAGAGGCGGCTGGAACCAGGTCTCCGAGTTCGCGCACGGGTCGAAGGGCACGAGCAGGATCGGTCACTCGATCATGGCGCAGGGCAAGGAAACCGTCCGGTTCCGCGGCGGCGGCGGGCACCAGCAGGAGCAACACGACCTGATCGAGGCGCTGATGGCTGGCAAGATCTACAACGAAGCCGACTACGGCGCGATGAGCACGTTCACCGCGATCCTCGGTCGCGAAGCCTGCTACTCCGGCAAGCTCATCAAGGCCAAGGACCTGATGGACAAGGGCCGCGACTACTGCCCGGACATCGACAAGTACACGATGCACACCAATCCTCCGGCGATGCCGGGAGATGACGGCAACTACCCGGTCGCCGTGCCGGGAG
>PVBE012924713.1_pt1 | contig 10064 bp, 10 predicted proteins | sample 1631181 | NCBI WGS metagenome assembly PVBE01 (sample SAMN08397723, study PRJNA350692) | Marine metagenome, whole genome shotgun sequencing project. | isolation source: water | place: Pacific Ocean | collected 2012-04 | reverse complement strand
CTTTGAACGAATCGACAAGATCAAGTTCGGACTGAAGCAGGACAAGGATACGGGCGATTACAAGTGGGCCAAACGGATTGAAAAAAGCAGGCAACTGATGGCCGAGCGGCTGAAACAGCAGCAAAAGCTCGAAGCCATAGGAATGCTCGCCGGCGGGGTTGCCCACGAAATCAACAATCCCATCAACGGGATAATGAACTATGCCCAGCTCATTCTGGACAAGCTTCCTGAAAACATCGGGGCACGGCGTTATGTGGACGAGATCATTTCCGAAACCAATCGCGTTGCGACCATAGTTCGCAACCTTCTGAGCTTCGCCCGGCAAGGAAGTCGAACATTTCGGCCAACGAAACTCCCCGATATCACGAAAGCGGTCTTGGGACTTATTCGTACGATCGTGAAACACGATCAAATATCACTCAACGTGGACCTTGGTGAGAACCTGCCCCTGGTTAATTGTGACGGGCAGCGGATTCAGCAGGTACTCCTCAATCTTCTGACAAATGCGAGGGACGCACTTAACGAACGCTACCCGGAGTTTGACGATGACAAGATGATCAACATCACTGCACATGTACTGGAAGAGGATGCCGTGCAATGGCTTCGAATCGTCGTCGAAGATCACGGCGTGGGAATACCGGAAGGGATCAATGACCGCATCTTTGATCCGTTCTTCACGACAAAACCGAACGACGTCGGGACCGGGCTCGGCCTGTCAATCACCCACGGTATCGTTGAAGAGCACGGGGGAAGGATCTCTGTGGAATCCAGCTTAGGACATTGGACTCGATTTCGTGTCGACCTTCCCATAGAATCGGTAAAATCGGAGGAAGATATACCGTGCCTGCAATCTTAGTGGTTGATGATGAGAAGAGCATCCGAATCGGATTGTCGGAATTCCTCCGGGAAGACGGGCACGATGTCTGCACCGCGGAAGACACGGACAAGGCGCTGGAGTATGCGCATACGCGCAACTTCGATATCGTTGTCACGGATCTGGTGATGCCCGGCGCATCTGGAGTAGAACTGCTCCACAGGCTTCGTGAAAACTATCCTCGCACGCCGGTCATCATGATGACCGGCGGACCGACCATCGAGACTGCCACGGAAGCATTGAAGTCCGGAGCTTTCGATTACCTGCTCAAACCCGTCTCCGCCGCAGACATCCGTAAGGCAGTCAGCCAGGCCCTGAAGACCAAGGAGCTCGCCGACGAAAAAGATCGCCTGCAACATGAGAACATGAAGTACCAGCGGAACCTTGAAGAACTTGTCGAGAAACGGACAGCAGCTCTCCAACGCAAGGAAAGACAGATAGCCGACCTCAGCAGACGTGAACGGGAACTGGTAAAACGTGACCTTCACGATGGTATCTGCCAACAACTGGTAGGAATCACCTTTCTCGCGGACCGACTGCAGAGAGATCTTGATGAATCTCCCGAGTTGGCCGACACTGCTGCACAGATATACCGCCTTGCCCATGATACCGTGGAAATGGCGCGCCAGATTGCCACGGGGCTCAATCCGCTGATGGAAGGTGCCAGACCGCTCTCCACGGCGCTGGATGAACTTGCGTCCAACGTGATGGTAATCTATGACATGCCCTGCGAGGTAAAGTGCGACAAGGGTGTGGCAGTCCTCGACAAACACGTAGCTACACAGCTTTACCTCATTGCACAGGAAGCAGTCAGGAATGCCGCTAAACACTCCCAGGCAAGCAGAATTGACATTCTGATGACTTCAAACGGGGGAGGGTTGAAGCTGGAGATCAGCGATAACGGTGTCGGGTTTTCACAGAAGGATGATGGCCCCCATGATGAGGAAGCGGCGTCCGGCCGCGCGGCAGAGGACGCGGACCCGCAGACTCACACAGGAATGGGACTTGATATCTTAGCCAGTCGGGCTAAGATTATTGGCGCTGATCTGCGAATCAGGTCTGATTCGGATTCGGGTACATCAGTCGTTTGTTACTGGCAGGATCAAGGGTGAACCAAGATGTCCGGCGTCGTCCGGCCTCGCACGATTGAATAAAGAATGAAACGATCGACACGCTCAAAACCTGCTGTCAAGAAGGGAACTGCCAGAGCGAAGAAAGCTACCAGGGAAGAAGCCGCAAGCGACGATCAGGCTGCAATATCCACGGTATCCTCCGTTCTGCTCGTGGATGACCATCCCGTAGTACGACAAGGTCTGCGAGAGATTATTCGCAGGGAGAATGACTTCGAAGTTTGCGGCGAAGCAGAAGAAGCCACGCAGGCCCTTGCATTGTTCGAGGACCTTCTTCCCGACGTCGCAATCGTGGACATTAGTCTCGGGGGGAAGAGCGGAATCGAGCTGATCAAGGACATGCGTGCCCTTGGCGTGCCATGCCATATCCTGGTTCTATCCGTTCACGCTGAGAGCACCTACGCGGAGCGCGCTCTCCACGCCGGGGCAAATGGCTACATTCTCAAGCAGGATGCACCCCGTATCGTGATTGATGGACTAAGGAGGATACTTTCGGGAGAAATTTACGTATCGGACCGGCTCGCGCCTAAACTCCTGGCCCGGCTGGCAACAGGTCGCCCCGCCGATTTCCGTGACGCTCCCATTTCTTCATTATCCGACCGGGAACTCGACGTCCTGGAACTCCTTGGCAGGGGAGTGGGAACCCGGGAGATTGCAGAGCGCCTTCGACTCAGTGTCAGCACCGTGGAAACTCATCGGGCCAATATCAAGATCAAGCTCAACATCGACTCGGCATCCGCTCTTGTGAGTTTCGCAACCGAGTGGCTCCTTTCTCAACAGTAGCAGTTCTGTCGTGCGCTACTTCCCTTCTGAGTTTCAGGAACTACCCGAACTGTTCTACCTGCGATCATCCCTGATTGCGCATCGTGGAAACCGCCAGCTCACTACGATGATCCCACGAGGCAAGAATCGTGGTTCTCACACGATGGTGCTCGCGTTACTTTGGCCTTACAATGCTTCCATGATCATAGGCAGTGGTTGGTCAGGAGGGCCATATGTCACGGATACTGATTGTAGATGACGAAAAGAGCACACGAACTACACTTTACGAATTCCTGTCGGCAGATGGCCATGAGACAGTGAGCGTAGCAGATGCAAAAGAAGCCCTGAGACTATTCCAGAGGACAGACTTTGATGTCGTGATAAGCGACATCATAATGCCGAAGATGTCCGGAGTCCAACTGCTCACCAGGATCCGCAAGACGAATCCCTACGTGCAGTTCTTGCTGATGACGGGGGAACCCACCGTCGAAACCGCATCGGAAGCCCTACGCACGGGGGCTTCAGACTACTTGATGAAGCCGCTCTCGAAGGCCGCAGTCCTGCGATCCGTCGCCAATGCGGTCCGCGTCAAAGCCATTGATGATGAGCGCAGGCGATTGGCCGAGGTCAACCTGCAGTATCAGCACAATCTTGAGGTACTGGTTGACGATCGAACCAAGGAACTGCAAAGCAGCAACGAAAGACTTCAGTCAGCCATGCAGGAAATCAAGGACACTCAACAGAAGGTGATCCGGCAGGAACGACTTAATGCCCTGGGCCAGATGGCCAGCGGGATAGCACACGACTTCAACAATGTACTAATGCCGATACTGGGTCTCTCCAGCTTCATGGTTTCACACCCCGAGACTCTCGACAACAAGCAAGACGCACTCGCCTCGATAACTAATATTCGTGACGCAGCCACGGACGCACGTGAGATCGTCCGCCGCTTACGCGAGTTCTATAAACCGGGCGAGGAACCGGAGCTCGTGCCAAACGACCTTGCCAAGCTTGTTCACCAGACCATACATCTCACTGAACCGGCATGGAAAGTGCAGACGGAGGCCGAGGAGCGACACGTCCAGGTTAAAGCCGTTATTCACGATCCTCCTATTCCGGAAGTACAGGTGGATGAGTCGCAGATCCGTGAAACATTGACGAACCTGATTCTCAATGCAGTGGATGCCATGCCCGGTGGTGGAAGCATAACTGTGTCGCTTCGCACCGAAGGCGAAATGGTTCTTCTCACAGTGTCAGACACGGGTGAGGGAATGCCTGAGGAAGTAGTGATGCGGTGCCGCGAGCCCTTCTTCACAACAAAAGGCGAACACGGCACGGGACTGGGACTGGCGATGTGCCATGGCATCGTGCAACGACACAGGGGAACTCTGAAAATCAAGAGTGAGCCAGGCTCCGGAACGGCCGTTACCATATCCTTGCCCAAGTGCAAGGAGACAACAGCATCCGCCGGCCGAAACGACGATTCACCGTGCAGCCAAAAAGAGATCAAACCGCAGCACATTCTCGTGATCGACGACGAAACAGCATCCTGCTCACTGATCAGCAAGTACCTGACATCGCTGGGCCACACCGTTGACTGCGCAACCAGCGGGGCCGAAGGGATAGAGAAACTGGACGTGGCACAGTTCGATATTGTCCTTACCGACCGCGCAATGCCTGCGATGGGTGGCGACCAGGTGGCCAAAGCCGTGAAGCGTATCTCACCGGATACCCCGGTAGTACTGCTGACCGGCTTCGGTGACATGATGAACTACGAAAATGAGCGCCCGGAAGGAGTGAGTGTAGTTGCTTCAAAACCAATAACATGCGAGGAACTGCAAGACATTGTCTCAGGGCTCAGCAGACCATAAAGATGGAGGTGGAACATGATCCTGGTAGTAGACGACGATAAGCGAACAGTTAGGACCCTGAGGATATGGCTGGAAGGGGAAGGTTTCAAAGTCGCCACAGCCGAAAATGGTCTCAAGGCTTACGGACAGGCAAAGGATCCCGAATGCCAATGCATCTTGCTGGATATAACCATGCCGCGAATCAATGGCGTGGAATTGCTGCTGCTTCTGCAAGAGGAAAGAGTCCAGGTTCCGGTCATCATAATGACGGGTCTTGAAGATGTGACAGAGTCTGAGATGAAGGAATTCAAAAACGTTACGTGCCTGTTGCACAAGCCGTTCTCTATAGGAGATATGCTTTCTGCCATCGACATGTATAAGGCCGCCTAGCCTTCGGTTTAATGTGCCAACTGCGACATATGAGAGCGCACCGGACCGGCAAAAGGCGGCGGTACGGGTGGTGGGAAAGAAGGAGCACGAATCATGGATAAAGATACTAATACTCCTGATGAACATTCCGTAACAGTTGCGGTCGTCGACGACAACAAGCGCGTAGTGGATACAATAACGGCGTATCTTAATCACATACAATGCGACGTCAGGGGGTATACCAATGCATCTGTTTGCCTGGACGACTTGGCAACCCATCCATCCGACATAGTCGTGACGGATATACGCATGCCGGGCATGGACGGCATATCCCTGCTTCGCAAGATCAAGGAAATCTATCCGGAAACCGATGTCATAACAGTCTCGGGAAATGCCGAGAAATCTGACGCTATCCATGCTCTGAAGCTGGGCGCCTTCGATTTTTTCGAGAAGCCGGTAGACGGAGACGAGCTTATTGAAACTATTAAACGCACGGTTCGCTACAGGTCACTGCTCAGGGAGCGGAACCAGTATGCCGAACAGCTCTCGTTTCTTTCGCGTCGTGAAGCACGAAAATGGGGAATTAAGGCATTCGTGGGAAAGACACCAGAGATCAAGAAGTGCATCAAGGAAATCCGTTTGCTGCAAAGAGCTGATCGCACATCTGTACTTGTCACCGGCGAGAGCGGAACCGGCAAGGAACTTGTTGCTCGTGCCATACATTTCGGTGGCCCGAGATCAGCACGGCCGTTTGTTCCCGTCAACTGCTCGGCCGTTCCCAAGGAGCTAGCCGAGAGCACGCTGTTCGGCCACACCAGGGGCTCGTTCACAGGTGCAACCGCGGATCGAAAAGGGTGTTTCAAGATGGCAGACGGCGGCACTCTTTTCCTCGACGAAATCGGCGACATGCCGGCCGACATGCAGACAAAACTGCTTCGTGTCCTCGAGGACGGGATAGTAACGCCCGTAGGAAGTGCAAGCGGAAGCCACGTGGATGTTCGCGTTGTCGCGGCAACAAACGCCAATCTGCATTCGCGCATCGCATCCGGATGTTTCAGTATGTATCTTTACTACCGACTCGGGAGCTTCCAGATCAATGTCCCCCCGTTACGTGACAGGCGTGAGGATATCCCCCAGCTGGCGGATCACTTCCTGAGTACGATATCAGAAGAAATGGGGCTGCCCAATCCGGGGGTCACCCCTGAGACACTGTCTGTTCTACAGAACCATGGTTATCCCGGCAACGTGAGAGAACTGAAAAACATTGTGGAGAGGGCACTGATAGAGAGCGGTGGCCGGGAAATCGCCCCATCCCATATTCACCTTCAGAAGGTTGGCGAAATAGCCGCGCCCGTGGCAAACTTGCGCGCGACGGACACATCGCTGAAGATTGAAAAAGCTGAAACGCCACTCAATCTCCAGAAAATGGAATCAATGGTGGTCAGAAAGGCCATGCATGCGGCCGACGGAAATGTCTCCGCGGCTGCTCGACTGTTGGGGATCAGCCGCCCCAAGCTCTACAGGAAACTTGCGGCTATACCCGATAGCCAGCAATAGCCGGTCGAAAGTACCTCCCCTCTCCGAGGGGAGCTAGCGCATGTCGAGAGAACAGTTCAGCGACAACACGGACCAAAGAACGGGTGTCCACGGGCAGTTCTTGCCTCATACGCACACGCCCCTCTGGAGAGGGGCGCTACGGGGATTTTCCAAGTGCGGATTAGTTCCCGCTAAGTTCGAAGCGGAAAGTGAATGGCGAAGAGGCGTCGCCGAGAGTGACTGTGCTTCCGTGCTTCAGAGGGTGCGTACCGCTCCTGTCCTTCCCTCCCACCTCACAACCGTCAACAATGGTGCCACACGCACTGCCACGATCAACAACCTGGTAAGAATCGGTGCCACATTTCTCAATCTGCAGGTGCTCACGCGATATCTGGAGAGACTTCCCAATGTTGATCAAGTAGAGATCATTGTTAGGTGCCATGGTTCCGGTGCGCCGTTCATCAAAGATGATTCGACGGCGCTTGAAGCGAATTCTGCATTCGCGTCCGATTCTGAACGGGAATTCATCGACAGGTACCTCTGGTGCAGATAGCGCCTTCTTTGCCTTTCGCGTCAGCGGAACGATCCTGGCCCTGGCCCAGTTCTTCATGGTTACCTCTCCCCGGTCTGTCATTGGAAGCTCCTTTAGTTAAGCCGTGTGCCGATTGTGATCTGGCGGGTCATTATCACAACCCAACCGATACCGAACGTTCCGGCAAAAGAAGCAAAGAACCAGATAAAGAAAGTGGATGAAAGATCGACCATGACTAAACCCTCCGTTTTGTGTTTCTTAAAGCACCCAATCTCTAAGCACTGACTGTGCCATCAGGGCAAGTATCGCCGGAAAGCATGTTTTTGATGGGTTTTCGCGTGCCGGCGGTCATTCCGCTCTTTGTGTACAGTGTTCATACTGCTCGCGGGCGTACGTTTTGGACGGCGTAATAAACTGCACGTGCGTCCGGGATTGCGCGTTAGTCCGGCCATGGTCTAAGTCGGAACGATCCAGCAGAGAACGCCCGACACGGAGGTCGGCCCTCCAGTACCGCCAGGGGCGCGATATCTGAAGTAAACAACCACGCCAAATAGGACGTGGCATTACACCAGCACCCACAGGGGTGCACGGGAAACCCACCCCCCTTCCGCATTCGCCGAACTACCCCTCTAAGGAGGGGATCCTAGAAACGGTGGGCATACGTTTTTGCCTCTCAAATCCCCTCCCATGGAGGGGTGGATCCGCCGTCAGGCGGAGACGGGGTGGGTTCTCTGGCGCAACTGAACGCTGCCTACTCGTTCCAACAAATCGTTTTGACATCAGCCAACCGTCCAATTCGTCCGCAGGTCGTACAGGACGGACACATGGCTTTACGCCGGAACATTTCTACCTGCGTCTTCATCCGTTGGCGCACAAGGACTTACGTGCCCCACACCCATGTTGGCACGACATCTGCCAATGATGAGAGCCGTGATGAAAACGGAGGAAACATCAGTTTGAAGGCGAAGCAACAGAGATTCCTGATTATCATCTTACTCCTATGCGCTGCGACAGCAGAAGCTGTCCGGGTTGTCCCGTTCAACCCGCGCAGAGGAAACACCCACCACACGCCCAGGGCCAGCGACCCCCTTTACGGAAGCCGGGAAAGACGCCTCTCAGGCTCCGTACACGGAACCGGGGGTCGCTGGTCCACTCCTCCCACGGGCTTCGCATTTCCCAGACATGAACCAACAGGGAACAGAACGCGCAGAGAGACAGGGACAGTCCCGAACATTTGCTCTTCTGTGAAGAGCCGCGTCCGCTACACCAGGGACACGGAACCTCATCATAAGTGGCAATCCGGCAAGGCAACCTTCGAACGCCGGGCGGGCGATTGCGAGGACTTTGCAGCTTGCGTTAAGGAACTGTGCGACGAGAAGGGAATCCGGTCCGACATCTACGTTTTTGCGGCGACGTCCCTGGGAAAAGGGCATGCAGTAACGATCGGTTCGTCGGACGGGGGGCTTTGGATGTCGAGTAACGGATCATACACAAGAATCGAGTCACTGGAAGACGCCAAGAATCGAATAGCCACGAGCTTAGGATGGACCGGGCACGATGTAACGTACCGAATAGCAAAACCGCCTGCACGCTGACAGCAGTAGAGAGGGAGTATGACGGAGACTTACATACAGGCGCTTCAGAGCAGAACGTTCAATGTGATCTGCGCGATACTGTTCTTCATGCACGGTTCGGGCGCTGTCTCGTCACATAAAGGTCTTCCAGGTACCTTGCCGTACATCCCCCAACGGCATGGTACCGCTACCTGGACGATTCCGCTCGCACCCCCGGAACATGGAGTCAGACCGGTTCCTGGACTACTGAGCGCGAGCCCGGCACCCGATATCGTTGTAGCCGGCCAGACGTACAATATGGAAAGACGACCACTTGACGAAGGCAACGAAATCCACTGCGACGAGACCGGCAATGCCGTCGCGATGTCTCTTGCAGATGAACGGCAAACCCCAACAGGATCCGAACACTGCGGTTCCGACCCCAGAGACAAGGAGAATGAAAATGATTGAAAGACTTGTACATGAACATGTGCCCGATCGTGATGATTCCAGTTTGTATAGAATAGGAGAACTTGCTGCCCTTACGCGGTATGACCTTTCCGCGGATCTGAACAGCGAAATCTGCACATTCATGCGATCCCTGGCACACGCCATGAGATCGCCGATATGGGTCGCCGATGCATTCAGTCACATGCTGGAAGAAGACGCCTCTTCATCCGAAACCACCAGGGAACGAATTTCTCATATCCGGGTTGCCGTTGCACGGTTGCTTTGCATTGTGAATGGGATCGAGCAACTGGGCCGATCTACGTCACAACCAATAGCTTGGAAGAAAGTCGAGTTAGGCGAAGCTGCCGGCCGAGTATTCCAGGCTTTTCAGCAGCGTGAACCGTCATCCTCCGTCGACTTCTGTGTGACTCATAGCCCCTTCATTCTTGCTGACCCCGGCTTGATAGAAACCGCCTTGCATCATTTAGTTGAGAACGCGTTCGTACACGTTTGCAGAACGGACTCACCCAAGATCACGGTTGGCGTCGCGCCGGAACCACCCGACGACATACAGCAATGTGGACACGTTCTCTGCTGTGTGAGCGACAATGGCCCGGGGTTTGGCGAATATCAACCCGAGGAGCTGTTCGCTCTTTTCGGTCACGCTAATTCCTCTCAGAAGTTCGAGGTTGACGGAATTGGCCTGGCCGTTGCCAGAAGGATCATCTACCGGCATGGCGGAAAAATGTGGGTCGAGGAAAGCCCCGGCCGAGGCACCACGGTGTTTTTCTCCCTGCCGGATGCAGGCCTTGGTTTACGGAACGAGACAAGAAACAGCACTGGTACAACTCGGGTAACAACTGAGACGCGCCAGCTGGCCCGAGCCGAACAATGAGGGGCATGGAGAACAAGCAATGGCAGAACGAACGGCGCAGTGGACGCGCAACTCCCCCGAAACTTTTTCTAAAGAAATTTACCCCGGTCAATCTCTTTTAATAATGTATTTTG
>PVBE010817766.1_pt1 | contig 10064 bp, 11 predicted proteins | sample 1631181 | NCBI WGS metagenome assembly PVBE01 (sample SAMN08397723, study PRJNA350692) | Marine metagenome, whole genome shotgun sequencing project. | isolation source: water | place: Pacific Ocean | collected 2012-04 | reverse complement strand
TCTTCACTGCATGAGTGAAGTAATGTGCCTTAATTGGCCGTCCGTTTATTAATAGGTGCTGGTTGTATGCTCTATTCTTTGCTAGCTCTGGTTTTCCGATGAACCCTTCAATTGATAACTCGCTGCTGCCGTAAAATATTTTGAGTAGTCCCTCTGAAAAGTCCCTCCCCAGAACTTGCCTCACTCTTTCTTCTTTGTCAGCGGGAGAGTAGTCGAAAACTTGCTTGTCGTTATGGTTTAAAGTGAATCCCACCTCTGGATGAGCTAACGCGTAACTTTCGAGCATTTGCAGGCACTTCTTGTATTCAGTTGCGTCTGTTTTCAGGAATTTGGCTCGTGCCGGAGTGTTGTAGAAGATCTCTGCAACTGTGACCTGGGTACCTTGGGGCATCGCTACAGATTCTGCTACTCCGTCGTGATCGATTGAGTAGCCGGCGTTACTGTCGGCCGGTCGCGAAGCGAAAGTTGTTTTTGCGATCGATGAAATACTCGCTAGAGCTTCTCCCCTGAATCCCAAACTGAGTGTGGATTCCAAATCATCTAGGTTGGAGATTTTTGAAGTGGCGTGTCGCTCAAAAACCAACGGCATCTGGTCCTTCGATATTCCGCGGCCATTATCTATAACTTTGATGAGCTGTTTACCGCCTTCCTGTAGCTCGATTGTGATTTGGGTAGCCCCTGCGTCGATACTGTTTTCGACGAGTTCCTTCACAACTGAAGCTGGTCGTTCTACGACTTCTCCAGCTGCGATTTGGTTGATTACCTTATTGTCTAGTTTCTTGATCGTGGTCATTTGCTATAATCTTAGCATGGAATTTACGCAGTACAAGATCGCTGTTTACGTGCCGACTGAGAATGCTTCATATATTCGAAAATGCCTGGCAGAATCAGGCTGTGGACAGGTTGGCCACTATGATTCATGTTCTTTTTCTGCGCCTGGTAAGGGGAGATTTCAACCTCAGGAAGGAGCTGACCCGTATCTTGGTGAGGTTGGACAACTTGAAGAAGTTATAGAAGAAAAGGTGGAGGTTATTTGTCCACAAGAAAATTTGCAGAGCACGATCCAACGACTAGTCGAAGCACATCCTTATGATGAGCCGGCCATTGATATACTCCCAATGATTGATTATCATTCACTCCTATAAAAAGGACTGATGGCCAAGAAGATTACCCCGATGATGCAGCAGTACAATGAGATAAAGTCCAAGTATCCGGACTGTATTTTGTTTTTTCGGCTTGGGGATTTTTATGAAATGTTCGGCGATGACGCGGTGACTGGGGCCAAGATTCTAGACATCACCCTGACATCCCGAGAAAAGGGCGAAGACGCTTTGCCGATGTGTGGAGTCCCCTACCATTCCGCTGAGGGATACGTTGCGAAGCTGACTCAAAAGGGATACAAAGTTGCAATATGTGAGCAGGTTTCTGATCCCAGCGACCCTGGAATTGTTCAGCGCGAAGTTATTCGGGTAATCACACCAGGAACGAACATCAATGATATAGATGGTCACTCAAATCAGTTTGTTGTTGGAATAGCAGATGGAAAATCTGGGTATGCAGCAACTTTTTGTGACGTATCTACAGGAGAAATGCTAGTTGGTCGAGCTGCAACTCTTGCAGACCTAAGATCTCTTTTAGCTGCGTACAATCCTAAGGAACTTGTAGCGGTCGCTGGTCTTTCTGAACACCCAAAGATATATGAGATGGCGCAGAACCAAGGGCTTACTCTAAGCGCGCATTCGCTTAGTCAGCCAAAGGCGAAGCTGAAGAAGCACTTTGAGGTTAAGACATTGAATGCATTTGGGATTGAGGACGATCCGATAGCCATCCACAGTGCAGCGCTGACTTTGTCTTACCTTGAATCAGTCCTGCATACTGATCTTTCAAATATCAAGCAACTCACTCTGCTTGCTTCCGACGACTATTTTGATCTGGACCAAACCACCATCTTCAATCTTGAGATTTTTCATACGATTCGAGATTTTGATCGAAGAAATAGTCTACTTGGGGTCATAGATCAGACTGCCACAGCCGCAGGGGGACGCCTACTTCGCAGGTGGGTAATCCGTCCGCTTAAGAACTTAAAGAAATTGCAGGAACGACTCGATTATGTCGCTCAATTCAGAAAGATGGATGTTGATCGCCTTCGAGACGAGCTTAAAGTTACATACGACGTAGAAAGACTGGTTAGCCGACTGAGTCTTGGCTACGGCAACCCGCGTGATCTTGTGCAGGTAAAACAGACCCTCACTGCTATCCCCCGAATTAAGGGGCTTTGCGTTCCAAAATTGTCTAGGGGGCTACCCGGGCTTACTACTCTCTTAGGCAGAGTTGAAAAAGCCATCAAAGATGATCCGCCAATAAGCCGCCGTGACGCTGGTATCTTCAACGATGGATACAACAAAGAGATAGATGAGCTTCGTTTACTTCTTGGCGAAGGGAAAGACTTTATAGCAAGCCTGAAGGAGCAAGAGATTGGAGCGACGGGTATTCATAACCTAAAAATCGGCTTCAATAAGGTGTTTGGTTATTTCATTGAAGTATCCAAGGGCAAAGTGGATATGGTCCCCGACCATTACATCCGCAAGCAGACCCTCACAAGTTCTGAAAGATACATAACCCCTGAGCTTAAGGAATATGAGGAGAAAGTGTTAAGCGCTGAAGACAAATTGAAAGCTCTCGAAGATTCATTGTTCGAGAAAATGATCCAAGATGTGCTCAATTATTCAGAGGAACTCATGAAACTCGCCCGTCAACTTGCACTCATAGATACACTGAGCTCTTTCGCATACCTTGCAAAGGTTAACCGCTATAGCAAGCCCGTTCTAGCTGACGGGTCAGAGCTTAAGATTGTTGGCGGCCGCCATCCTGTCCTTGAGATGATCATGCCGCCAGGAAGTTTTGTGCCGAATAATCTTCAGATCGATTCGAAATATTTCAAGCTTATCACCGGTCCGAACATGGGAGGTAAATCCACTTACCTTCGACAGTGCGCAATAATTGTTTTACTGGCACAGATAGGGAGCTATGTTCCTGCTGACAGCGCTCGGATTGGAATAGTTGATCAAATTTACAGCAGGGTTGGAGCTGCCGATAACTTAGCTCGTGGCTTAAGTACATTCATGGTCGAGATGGAGGAAACAGCCTACATCTTGAGACAAGCCACCTCTCAGAGCCTCCTTATATTAGACGAAATTGGGCGAGGTACTTCGACATACGATGGCGTGAGTATCGCTTGGTCTGTTGTCGAACACATTCACGATAAGCTGAAGGCTCGAACTCTTTTTGCAACGCACTATCATGAGCTCATTCAGGTTGTTGATAACCTGGCCTCGGCTGAAAATCTGTCGGTCATAGTCGATGAAGAAAGTGGAGAGCCAGTGTTCCTGCACCAGATTGCTAAAGGGGCAATTGATAAGAGTTACGGCGTTCATGTAGCCAAACTTGCCGGCTTGCCTGATGAGGTAGTTGCCAGATCTCTGCAGATTTTGACTGATCTCGAGAAAGAAATAATGGCTCCCGGAATTTCAAAAGAGATCGCTTCAAAAAGAGACCATCAGTCGTTAGATGATTACGATCCGCCTAAATTGTTTGTCATGGATGAGGCCGAAAGCGAGCTCAAGAGTTTGCTTCAGGAGATTGACGTTGAATCACTCACTCCACTTGAGGCCTTGCAAGAGCTTTACCGTCTGAGAGACAGTATTAGCTAGCTGCGATGCGCCCGTTAGGTAGCCGATAGTGCTTTGCGCGGTGGCTTTGATGCGTTGTAGGCATCCTGTTCCTTTCCGCGTCTAGAATTAGATATAGAAGCATGGCTTCATACGTTAATAAGTTCTAATAAGTCCTATAACAACTCCCTGCACCTCTAGCTCATTGAGAGGAGTTAAGTCTTCGTAGTCAGGATTCTCGGCCATCAACATAAATTTGCCATCACGTTTGATGAGTCGTTTAACAGTATTCTCGTTGTCTATTAATCCAATAACTATATCGTTAACTTTCGGCTCCTTCTTTGAGTCGGCGATTAGCATATCCCCCTCGAAGATCCCTGCATCAATCATACTTTGACCGGTTACCCTTAGCATGAAACTCTCTTTTGGGTGAGGAATCTTAGCTGAATCAACTGTTACGTAACTTTCGATATGTTCTTCAGCAGCAACTGGTCCACCTGCTGGAATGTATCCCATCAATGGCAGATTAATTGAAGTCGCCTGAAGTTTTAGTCTCACGCTATCTAATAGTTTAATACCACGAGGCGTATCGTCTTTTTGGATGAATCCCTTCTTTTGCAGTGCTGCCAAATGTTTGAGTACGCTGTTGTCTGAAGCCACATTCAAGAACTCCTTAATCTCTTTAAGAGTTGGAGATTTTCCATTCTCAAACTGATAGTTTTCTATAAATTTTAAAACCGACTCTTGTTTCTCAGTTAGCTCGTCCATTTGTTATAGGTGAAATAATACTCACCCCTAATATAGGTGAGGCTAGATTCACCGTCAAGACTTTTTTATGAAAAGAGTTCTTTGCCTACTCCCCCAGCCGAGAACTATCCCTATATCATCACCAATAATCTCTACTCGTGCTCTTTTGCCTTCGAATATCCGCTCCAAAAAAAATCTGGCACGAAATCCGTCTAGCACTTCATCTCGAATAAGTTGTACTTCCTCGATTTCAAAATCGAAAGTCTCTTCAATAATGTCTGCGAACCTCAGAAATAGTTCACGATGACTCCATGGATCGTCCAGCATATCTCTCATGACTCTTATAGCTGCCTCATACTGTAGTGGCCATTTCAAGGCGCAATCCATGCGTTTCTCATCTGGCAGCTCATTGAATGCATTATGTAGTTCACTTACTTCCATTATCGGCTCATGCTTGTCGAATGCTAATCGAATCGGCCCCACGCATTGATGAATGAGCTCCATATTCCAATTCGTAATGATCCCGCCCTTAAAGAGCATGCCTGGCACATCCACCTCTATCGCTGGCTGATCCTGAGTCACCTCTTGATCCTCAAAAGCATCTGGGTCTATTGATTCTGTATCGTCGTCATCAATCCTCGCCATTTGTATAGTTACATCCCTTGATTATACCATTTAAAAGCCATTTTCTCAATCTTGATCGTCGTGATATAATCCATCTGCTTTAATCCCATTCTTATGATGGATAATCACGTATACAACTTGATGGAACAGCTTGCCACTGAGAGCAAGAGTCTTTGGAGAATAAAGAACGACTATATTTCTGACACGGATGGATGCGGAGAATGCGATGACTTCTGGAAGGACTTGGCTGAGGATAAGGAAGAACACATAGAGAAGCTTGAAGAAATGCTAAAAGAACACATGTCTAATTAGCTACTGGCTACTGGCTACCTACTATCAACTATTAACCATCTACTATTAACTAACTTCTATGTCTGGTCACTCGAAATGGCACTCTATTAAACACAAAAAAGGAGCTGCTGATGCTAAACGCGGAAAAGTCTTCACTAAACATGCACAGCTAATTTCTCTCGCAGCTCGAGGAGGTTCTGATCCTGGGATGAATCCTTCGCTAAGATCAGCCATTGATGACGCTAAGGCAGCAAATGTTCCAAACAGCAATATTGATCGTGCGATTAAGAAAGGATCCGGGCAAGACAAGGACGCAGCTCAAATCATGGAGGTGTTCTATGAGGGATACGGACCAGAAGGTACTGCTATATATATTCACACAATCACAGACAATAAGAATCGTTCTCTAAGCAATGTAAAAACCATAATGGGTAAGAACGGCGGTAACTTGGGTGCTACAGGCTGCGTGTCGTATATGTTTGATAGAAAAGGATTCATTCTTATCGACTCTACAGGTAGTGACGCAGATGAAATTGAGTTGATGGCGATTGAGCACGGCGCTGAAGATACAAAGAGAGATGGTGATATGATTGAGGTTTATTCTTCCCCTACTGCTTTTGCCCAACTAAAAACAGCCCTCGAAGGTGAAGGCTATAAGATTGATCAGGCGGAGGTGACTTTTGTCCCTCAAAATACAGTTGATATTACTGAAGAGGGGCCTGCGAAGAAGATTCTAAGTCTGATTGAGAAATTAGAAGACGATGATGATGTTGTGAACGTTTATTCAAATTTTGATGTTCCGTCTGAGGTGCTTGAACGCCTTGGCTAGCAACAGATCTGAGATCTGATAAGGCAGTCATATAGATTTGAGTGAAGTCCTCTCTGCCGTGTTGTTCGTTGTAGAATGCGCATGCTGGATTACCATTCGTTTCGATAACTCGAAGGTTGCCTTCGTCATCCATCATGATGTCTGTTCCCGCGAATGTGATTCCCATGTCGTGGTAGATTTTTTGAGTAATCACTTCGAACTTTGCCATTAGTGCTGGGTCTAAAACCTTTCTTGCTTCTCCACCGTGAAGTGGATTTAAGTCTGACTTCTCGATCCTATCGTCGAGTGACTCAGATTCCACCTTTTCATAAGCGTGAAGGGCTTTTCCTCTATATGAAACTACTCTGAACTCGGTTCCCATGATGTATTCTTGGAACACTACTACATTAGATCTCCAGAAATATTTGATCAGCGTTGACTCAAGGTTGTGTCTTGATCCAGCTAGATGGACCCCTTTAGCAAGCGAAGATCTATTCTTCTTAACTATGATTGGGTAATCGAATTCATCCTCTGCAGCAGCCATTATCTCAGCTACTGTTGAATGCTTCTTGTATCTATCGAATCTCTCATTTGCATGAGGATTGAAAACAGAGATGGTCTTTGGCTGAGGGATATCAAATCGGTCAAAATACTCAGCTTGAAGCGCTTTGTCACCGCAAAGAATGTTTGTCACATTGTCGTTGAATGGTGTTTTGTTTCTGAAAAATTTGATCCTCTGCCCTGGGTGAATCTCTACTTCGAGGATGCAGTTGTGCTTCCCGAATCTTTGATGGGGAATTCCTAGCCGATCACAGGCCTCTTCAATACAGAGTAAATTTTCAGTGAAGTAATCTTCAGTAAACATAGTTATATCTGGCTTTATGTAAAGATTGATACTCTACCAGGTTAGTAGAATAAGTCAACCCCTATTCGCACAATCCTGACTCATCCCCGAGGCATTTCCAGTTCGATTCTGATCCGTTTAGACGGATGATTCTACCTTCTGGGTACTCAGTTGTATTGGAATAAAGTTCAACTGTCAACTCGACTTGCGCTCGATAGCGCGGCGAATCACAGTGCCCATCATTAGCTGCAATCCCTTCTAGATCAACAAACTCGCCATCCACAGTTGCCTCTAATTCAGACATATAATGTGAATTTCTTAAGGTTGTTCCAGGGTATGGAGTTTGATTAATCGCAAACATTGCATTGAGTGCCGATTCCAATCCCCCTTCACCTTCGACCTCCTCTTCAACTTCAATTGCATACTCGGGACCACACCCATCGAACTCGTAACCATCCTCAGGGACCTCTTCTGGATCATCTGTCGCCTCGTGAATCATAAAGAAGCTTACCGTAGTCGTTTCAGCTTCCTCTTCACCTGGTGCTTGCGACGTCTGCACATTAAAAAATAGTGTGACAAGTAAAGCGATGACAACTGCTACTAAGAGGTTTTTAATTTTCATTATTCAACGATTAAAGTACCTGACATATTGGCATGCCCAAGCCCACACGATACTGAACAGAAGAACGAGAATGTTCCTTTTTGATCAGCAACAAATTGAACAGTGGTTGTTATTCCTGGTTTTAAATAAGCATCAACTCCGAATTCTGTAATTTTAAATCCATGATCAACGTCATTGCTAGTTACATTAATAACAACGGTGTCTCCTTCATTTACCTTTATTGTTGAGGGAGTGAACGTCCATTGCTCGGCTGTGACATCAAATGTTCTTACGGCTGGCGTAACTACTTCAGTTTCTGCTTCGACTTCTTCTTCTTGGGCTGCTTCTTCTACTTGCTCTTCTGCTGCTGCCTCTTCTTCAACTAATAGAGAGTCGTCAACTTCGACTTCTTCGACGGGATCGTCTTCAACGACTACATCATCTGGTACTTCTACTTCCCCTTCTTCTTCAACGATCACCGTATCTTCTGAAAGATCTTCTCCTTCTTCTGTGACTTCTGCTTCTGGCAACTCTTCAACCTCTGGTAGATCAGGTTCGAGGCATCCGGATAAGGCTAGGATTCCAACTAATGTAAGTAATAATAGTAATTTCTTCATAAAGAATGATGGTTATTTAATTGCTTGTTGATAATTCTCCTCGGCTTTTGCCCAGTTTACCACGTTCCACCATGCGCCAACGTAGTCTGGCCGTCTGTTTTGGTAATTCAAGTAGTATGCATGCTCCCAAACATCTAGGCAAAGCACTGGAGTTAGGTCTTCTGCCAAAGGAGTGTCTTGATTTGCTGTTGAGTGGACTTTTAGGTTCCCAGCGGAGTCAGTCGAAAGCCATGCCCATCCTGATCCGAATCGTGTTGCTGCAGCCGCCCCAAATTCCTCTTTAAAAGTTTCGAAGTCGTTAATTGCTTCAGCCAACTCACCAACCGGCTCTCCGCCTCCGTCTGGTGACATAAGTTCCCAGAATAATAAATGGTTATAATAGCCTCCGCCATTATTTCTTAGAGCATCTGGTAGATCTGGAGTGCTTAGAATTTCTTCAATGGATTTGCCTTGCCACTCTGGATTAGCGTCGATGTATGCATTCAATTTAGCTGTGTATCCAGCGTGATGCTTATCGTGGTGTATTTCCATAGTTTTAGCATCTATATGTGGTTCGAGTGCTGCAAAGTCGTATGGAAGTGCGGGGAGTTCAAAAGCCATATAATTGAGAGTTAACTTTTTGGAGATCAAATATATTCCTTGTGCCGAGAAGTTTCAACTTGCTATACTAGCAACCTTTAATTAGTCAAATGGAAAGGTTGTCGGGCGAACTGGGTTCACCAAGATTGAGCGTAGTGAATACTGCAGTTTTAGCTTTTCTTTTGAGTATAGCAGTAGATGTTAATCAGGATGCTGTTGGCGTAATTTCTGACGCTCATGCATACGCTGTGCGCCATGATGTCCCTCAAATTGAGATCCCCCTAGATTTTCTGGATGGCCCTCCCCTTGAAGCTGCCCCAAATCGTGCGCATATGCTTCTTGGGATGTTTAATGACTTGCTGAGTAATTATCCAGACGCGGCCCTATTTTTCGATCGTCATGCACAAGAGAGCATTGTCACTACAAGTGTAGCTGAAACAGTGAGGACTACTACGAATGTACTTCAACATATCCAGGTAGCTGCCGCCTACCGCATACTGCAACGAGAGGGTTTGGATGAAGAATTGTTGAGATTTCAAGCATATGAGTGGTCTTCTAATCCTATTGATAGGTATGTGCAAAGAGAAATTGGAGACAGTGTAACCGATGCTGAAATTCTAGAATATGTGGATTTCGTTCTGGCTCACACTCCGGCGTATGAAGAATATGGGACTGAAACATTAAAGTGGTTAATGGTTATTTCTAGGCAACTTCGCGATTTTTTGATGGCTGCAGAATACCGCTATGGAGTTGGCAATACTCCAGATTATGAATCCCTGGTAGCTGAATACAGAGAGCAACTTCAAACTCTGCCCTCGCTCACACTTGAGGAGATCCTACTTGCCCAGGAATTATGGTTTGGGCGTCACTACTTTGAGCTCTCTCAGGCAGAAGGGATATAGGTTTATTGTTAGCGGTCACATTGATATACTTTTTTTGGTTTAATTCGACCTATGCCGAACTGCTCACAATGTCAGCAGGACTACGAATTTCATGAGATGGAGGCTCGCTTTTTAGCAGAAAACGAACTACCGGATCCAACTCAATGCCCGGAGTGCCGGCTGATTCGTCGCTTGAATGAGAGGAATGCTCGGACACTGTATTATCGGAACTGCGACTTCACAGGAGAGAAAATTATCTCTGTATTCCATGAGGAGCAGCCCTTCCCGGTTTATTCACAGGCTGTCTGGTGGAGTGATCAGTGGGATCCGCTTGAATATGGGCAAGACTTTGACTTTGATCGGCCATTTTTTGAGCAGTTTAATGAGCTTCAAAATGAGGTCCC
>PVBE010514413.1_pt1 | contig 10064 bp, 12 predicted proteins | sample 1631181 | NCBI WGS metagenome assembly PVBE01 (sample SAMN08397723, study PRJNA350692) | Marine metagenome, whole genome shotgun sequencing project. | isolation source: water | place: Pacific Ocean | collected 2012-04 | reverse complement strand
TGTTGCGGCCCGCCACCCAGCCTTCCAGCCGCGCCCGATCCTTGGGAGACAGCCAGACGCATGATCCATTCCTCATCCCTCATGACTCGCACATCCACGAGCCAAAGGGAATCCTTCCGTTAGAGACAGAACACTAGGATCACGGATCAAGAACACTGGGAGGCCGGATATGACGACGCTGATTACGGGGGCGGGGCTGGTCGGCACCGCTTATGCGCTGGTGGCGGCGCAACGCGGCGAGCGCTCGGTGTTCCTCGATCCGATCCCGCGCGAGGACTATCTGGCCGAGCGGCTGGGCGACATCGACTATGGCGTCATCCGCGAGGACGTCCGCAGCCTGCCCGGCCTGGTCGACGCGATCGAGGAGCATGACGCCGATACCGTCGTCCATACCGCGGGGCTCATCGGGCGCCGGGTCGAGGACCCGCTGCACACCGGCTTCGACCTGTTGATCGGCGGCGTGATGACGGTCGCCGAGGCGGTCCGGATCACCGGCGTCAAGCGGCTGGTACACCTGTCGACCTTCGGCGCCTATGACTGGCGGCGCGATTTGCCCGACAAGATCGACGAGACCTGCCCGACCGGCGGCGGCTCGGGGTACTCCAACGGCAAGGCGGCGCAGGAGCTGCTGCTCGAGATCTACCAGGCCAAGTATGGCTTCGAGCTCGCCGTCCTGCGGCCCGGCAACGTGTTCGGCGTCGGACATTTCTGGGGCGGCTCGGGCGGCGGCGAGAAGGTCCAGGCCCTGCTCGCGGCGGGGATCAAGGGCGAGGCGGCGCGCATCCCCGAAGCCCAGACCATGAATTTCGAATATCTCTATTCCAAGGACATGGGACGCGCCCTCGACCTCGCGGCGACGGCCGATCTACCCGACCGCGCGGTCTACAACGTCGCCTACGGCCGCTCGATCACGTTCGACGAGCTGGTCGAGACCGCGCGCAAGTTCTTCCCCGGCCTCGAGGTCGAGATCATCCGCGGCACGCCGCCGGTCTCGCGCACCCAGTCGCTCGACGTCTCGCGCGCCGAGCGCGAGCTCGGTTGGACGCCGGAGTACACGCTGGAGCAGGGCTTCGGGGACTATATCGAGGACTTGAGAACGTATCTGGCGCGCAACGATCGTTGAGCGCGACCGCCGCTACGGCGGATCGGTCGCGACCTTGCCACGGGCGAGGATCGCCCCGTTCCTGTCCATGACGCAAAACGCGCTCTTCTACAGAGCGTTGCACGGCCGGCGGAGGGTGCGCCACATGTGCGAGGCGGGCGTGTTGTCGTTGCCGAGGCCCTCGGCGGGCTGGCGGAAATGGCGTCCGATCACGTCCTCGAACTCGCCGAGCTCGACCACCATGTCGGGGTCGAACGAGTAGAGATCGTTGACGCAGATCATGCGCGCCGACATGTACCATTTGTGATCCTTGGCGCGCTGGTACTCGGCGACGATGTAGGGCTCGGGCGCGTAGTCCTCGCCGAACATGCGGACGTAGTTGTCGGGGTACGCGTAGCCCACCGACTCGTCGGGGAAGAACCGCAGGCACTGGTGCATGCGGATCGCCCAGCTCACCTCCTCGTCGACATAGGGCTCGATCAGCTGGGCGCCCCAATAGCCGTGATCGGAGCGGATGAAGCCGGTCACCGCGATGTCGTGCAGCAGGCACGCCATCACCATCTGTTCCGACAGCCCGTTCTTGCGCGCCAGGTTGGCGCTCTGCAACAGGTGCTGCTGCGACGGCGAGAAACGAAGATTGAAGAAGTCGATCAGCGTCGGATTCGCCGGCATCTCAGGCAGGCGGGGATCCTCGCCCATCAGGAGTCGCTGGCCCGAGCCGACCGCGAATCCTGACCCCAGCGAGCGTTCGCCATCGGCCAGGTTGTAGAGCAGCGACTTGGTGACGATTTGATCGCCGAGCATCTGCATCTGCTGGTGCTCGAGCGCGTCGGCGCGCTCGGACAGCGTCTGGCTCGTGGACATGGGGTCAACCTCGTTCAATGGAAACAACCGTCATCGGCCGGTATCACGCTATGGCCGACGCGGCGGCGGGTCAACCGTGGGGTGTTGCGTCATCGTCGCCGTTTCCGCCATCGGTCTCGGCGGCGCGTGCCCAGTCGAGCGCCTTCTGCGCCCGGCGCGCCCGGTCTCCGACGTGGCGCAGCAGCAACCGATGACACGGACCCGAACCGCGCGGGCGCAGGTCGCGGATGCCGGTTTCGTTGTGCTCGGCGATCTCGACCTGTTGCAGCACCCAGTCGAGCACCGCGGGCTCGCGCAGGGCGCGGGCGTACTCGACCACCGCGCGCCATTGGGCGCTACGGGGCCGGCTTGCGTCGCTCTCGAACGGAGCGCGGCGGACGACGTCGCGGATGAGCCGCCACTTCAGGGCGTCGATGCGCTGGCGCTCGACGAACGGATGGCGTTCGGCCCGGGCACGGTCCTCGGCGGCCATGGCGTCGGCGATGCCCTCGATCGCCGCGCGGTTCTCGGCGTCGAAGCGGATTGTAGGCGAGGTCGCCCGCCGCCCAGATCTCGATCTCCCCCGAAGCATCACGCCTCGCATGGCCTTGTCGTGAGCGACCGGCCGGCCCGGCTCTACCCGTCCGCCCCGAGCACGCGGTCCGGCGGGGTATGCCCGTCGACGAAGGCCTTGACGTTGATCAGCACCTTCTCGCCCATGGCGATGCGGCCTTCGCGGGTCGCCGAGCCGAGATGAGGGGCGAGGACCACGTTGTCGAGCGGCAGCAATGCCTTGTCGACGCGGGGCTCGCGCTCGTAGACATCGAGCCCGGCGGCCGCGATGGCGCCCGAGGCGAGACGCGCTGCGAGCGCCGCTTCATCGATGATCTCGCCGCGCGCGGTATTCACGATCACCGCATGGGGCTGCATCAGGTCGAGGCGGGCGGCGTTCAGCAGGTGGTGGGTTTCCTTGGTGTGCGGGCAGTTGATCGAGATGAAATCCATGTGGGCCAGCATCTGGTCGAGGCTGTCCCACCAGGTGGCCTCGTGCTCGGCCTCTATCTCGGCATGGACGCGGTTCCGGTTGTGGTAGTGGATCGACATGCCGAAGCCCCGGGCGCGGCGCGCCACCGCCTGGCCGATGCGGCCCATGCCGACGATGCCGAGCCGCTTGCCCGACACCCGGTGGCCGATCATGAAGGTTGGCGACCAGCCGACCCAGCCGCCCGAGCGCACCAGCCGCTCGCCCTCGCCGAGGCGCCGGGGCGCCGCCAGCAGCAGTGCCATGGTCATATCGGCGGTGTCCTCGGTCAGCACGCCCGGCGTGTTGGTTACCGTGATGCCACGCTTCGCCGCCGCGGCGAGGTCGACGTGATCGACGCCGACGCCGAAATTGGCGATCAGCTTGACCTTGGCCCCGAGCCCGTCGATCAGCGCCTTGTCGACGCGGTCGGTGACCGTCGGCACCAGGACTTCGGCGTCGGCGGAAGCCTTCTTGATCGCGGCGGCGGTCATCGGCTTGTCGGTGGCGTTGAGCCGGGCGTCGAACAGCTCCATAAGCCGGGTCTCGATCGCCTCGGGCAGCTTGCGGGTGACGACGATGATGGGCTTGGCGGCGGGCATGTGATCCGATTCGGTGGCGTCATCTTGGCCATATCAAGACGGCGCCGGCTTGTCCAGCGAATGTGGAGCATGCGCGCGCCGGCGACTATACTGGTCCGATGGGTGGGTTCGGGCAATCATCGCGCGCGGCCGTGGCTGGCCTTGCCGCGCTCCTCGCGCTGGCGGTCTTGGTCGCGGCGTTCGCCGGAGCTGCGCGGTCGGCCGAGCCCGGCGCGGCCGGGCTGCCGCGTTTCGCCTCGTTGCGCGCCGGCGAGGTCAACGTGCGCACCGGCCCCGGGGTGCGCTATCCGGTCGAGTGGGTGTTCGTCTACCGCAACATGCCGGTCGAGATCGTCGCCGAGTTCGACACCTGGCGCAAGGTACGCGACTGGCAGGGCACCGAGGGCTGGGTCCACCAGTCGATGCTGTCGGGCCGGCGCACCGCCATCGTGACCACCGGCCGGCGCGCCCTCCACGACAAGCCGGAGCGCCAGGCCCGGGTTGTCGCCGAGGTCGAGGAGCGCGTCGTCGGCCGGCTGCTCGAATGCCGGGCCCAGTGGTGCCGGGTCGAGATCGCCGGCCTCAGGGGCTGGATTCGCCGGGCGGTGATCTGGGGCGTCTACAAGGGCGAGACATTCGACTGAGCGGAATCTTTTCCGTCAGGCGAAATCCCGCGCCAGCGCCGCCCGCACCGCGGCGGGCATCACCGCCATGTGAGCGTAGTTGGGATGGCCGACGCCGACGACGACGTCGCCATCGCCCGACCCGAACGCCGTGATCTGGTCGGGCGTGAAGCCGAAATGGACGAACTGGACCGAGGACGCCTTGCCGGCGGCGTTGGTGCGGTCGACGTCCTGTTCGGCGATGCCGGCGATGGCCGCGCCGGCGACGGAAATCGAGAACGTCTCCTCGACGCCGCCGAGGCCGGCGAGAACACGATCGCGCCGCGCAGGATCGGCGATCTCGAACATCACCGTCGCGACCAGCTCGTCGCCCTTGGGGACCAGCGGGTTGTACGCGGCGAGCTCGCCCGGAATTTGCTCGGCGCCGCCCTTCTCGACGTGCAGCATCTCGTGCACCTGATGCCACATGGTGTCGTAGGATTCGAAATAGAACGTGGCGTCGGGCCCGACCGCCATCCGCCGGTCGCGCTTCAGCTCGGTGATCCGGGCCCTGAGCTCGGACCGCCTCGCGGCATAGTCCTCGGGCGCCATGATGTCGTCGGGCGTGATCTCGCGCTTGACCGCCATGTCAGTCTCCAATGCCGTAGGCCCGGGCGATCAGCTCGATCGGGTGCGGCGCGGTGGCGGGCGCGGCGAAGCCGTCGAGCGTCTCAATGCCCTGGCGGATGTGAAGCCCGGCGAGCGGGCATTCGGAGACCACGTGGCGCTTCGCCGCCTCGGCGGCGCGCCTGGCGACGGGACGGCCAACCTTGAGCGCGGTCTCGAAGTTATCCTTCATCATGCCCCACGAGCCGCCGTGGCCAGAGCAGCGCTCGATGACTTCGATCTCGGTCTCGGGCAACAGCCGGAGCAAATCGGCGGCCTTGTTGCCGACGTTCAGCGCCCTTGCGTGGCACGCGATATGGACCGCGACGCCGCCGTCCAAGGGCCGGAGCCCGGGCGCGAGGCCCTCGTTTCGGGCGATGTCGACGACGTATTCGCTCAAATCCCAGGTTGCCCCGGCGAGGCGCTCGATGTCGGCGTCGTCGGGCAGGATCAGCTTCCATTCGAACTTGAGCATCAGGGCGCAGCTCGGCACCAGGGCGACGATGTCGTAGCCCTTGTCGACCCATTCGACGAGCTCGGCCGAGATGCGCTTCGCGTTGGCCGCGACGCGCTCGATGTCGCCGTGCTCGAGCTTGGGCATGCCGCAGCAGCCCGGGTGCACCGCCTCGCATTCGACCCCGTTGCGCGCCAGCACCGCCCGCGCCGCGGTCCCGATGGCGGGGTTGTTGTGGTTGACGTAGCAGGTCGCGTAGAGCACCGCCTTGCGGCCATGCGCCGGCGCGTCCGCCGCCACCTCGGGCGTCTCGGCGCGGGCTCGCGCGGTGAAGGTCTTGCCGTGGAACGTCGGCAGATCGGCCCGGCGGTCGATGCCGGCGAGCCCTTCGAGCACCGGCCGCGTCACGGCGTTGCCGGTCCGGTTGGCCCAATTGGCGAGCGGCGCGACGGCGCCCGCCAGCTTGCCGTTGCGGTCGGTCTCGGCGATCTGGCGCACCGCCCACGGAACTCCGCCGCCGCGATACTCGACCGCGCGGGCGCGCAGCATCAGATGGGGGAAATCGAGGTCGAAGTCGTGCGGCGGAACATATGGGCACTTGGTCATGAAGCACATGTCGCACAGCGTGCAGGCGTCGATGACCGGCCCGAAATCCTCCGCCTTGACCGAATCGAGCTCCATGGTCTCGGATTCGTCGATCAGGTCGAACAGGCGCGGGAATGAATCGCACAGATTGAAGCAGCGCCGGCAGCCGTGGCAAATGTCGAACGCCCGGCGCAGCTCGGCCTCGAGCGCGTCGGTGTCATAAAACGCCTCGTCGCGCCACGGAATCGGATGGCGCACGGGGGCTTCCAGGCTGCCCTCACGCATGGTTTACGGCTCCTCGAAAGCGGAAATGTCGTGGGCCGCAAGATAGGACGGGCCGGGCGGCCGGCGCAATAGAGCGGCGCCCGGCCCGTCTCGATCGGTCGTGCGATGCGCCTCAGTCGAGCTCTGCGAGCGCCTTTGAAAACCGGCCGGCGTGGCTGCGCTCGGCCTTGGCCAGCGTCTCGAACCACTGGGCGATCTCGTCGAAGCCCTCGTCGCGCGCCGTCTTGGCCATGCCGGGATACATGTCGGTGTATTCGTGGGTCTCGCCGGCGACGGCCGCCTTGAGGTTGGCCGCCGTCGGGCCGATCGGCTCGCCGGTCGCCGGATCGCCGGTTTCCTCGAGATACTCGAGATGGCCGTGGGCATGGCCGGTCTCGCCCTCGGCGGTCGAGCGGAACACGGTGGCGACGTCGTTATAGCCCTAGACGTCGGCCTTTTGGGCGAAATAGAGATAGCGCCGGTTGGCCTGGCTCTCGCCGGCGAAGGCGTCCTTGAGATTCTGTTCGGTCTTGGTACCAGCTAATGACGGCATCGATGCCTCTCCTTCTTGCTGTGGCCGGCGTCCAGGCTACCCCACGGCTCCTCGGTGCACCGCCCGATGCGGTTGCGCCCAGCGAATTCCTCAAGAGTGCCGCCGTCGCCCCCATCCCTCCGAATATAGCGAAACCAATTCGTTATGCAATATCCTAGAACGATTAAAAACTAATTTTTTTCCCCAAGCCCGAATCCGGAGGGGCGGTGGGTGGTCAGCCGCGCTCGTTGGCGGCCGCGCCGGCCTCGGGATCGCCGGTCAGGCGGACGATGACGTCGACCCGGCGCACGCTGGCGCCGGCGGGCGGGCGCGGCAGGCAGGCGAGCTCGACCGTATCGGCCCCGACGTCCTCAAGCCGGCCGGTATCCTCGAAATAGAAGTGATGATGCTCGGAGGTGTTGGTATCGAAGTAGGACCTGCCGGGATCGACTACCACCTCGCGCAACAGCCCGGCGCGGGTGAACTGGTGCAGCGTGTTGTAGACGGTGGCGAGCGAGACCCGGACCGCATCGCCGATCGCCTCGTCGTGGAGCTGCTCGGCGCTGACGTGGCGATCTCCGCCGTTTTCGAACAGCACCTTGGCCAGCGCGATCCGTTGGCGCGTCGGGCGAAGCCCCTTGGATTTCAAGAGGCCGACGACGCGGGAATAGGGGCGCGGCGAGATCATGAGTCAAATATAGGGTGCGGCGGAGCGATTGAAAGGCCAAAAAATCAATGACCAGCGAGGTTTTTTGGAATGGATCGAGGGTGGGGTGATCGGAGCGAGAAGGAGTAAGGGGCGTTGAGTAGAGGCGAGGTGCGTGACGGTCGGTCCTGGTGACAATTACACGAAACGAACGTATGGACGGTATCGGGGCGGCCGCTCGCGCTCCCCTGGCTGGGTTTGCTCGGCATGGACGCGACCCTTGGCCGTGTAACCCGTGGTATTGCATGAAATTCTTCGCCCGAGCCGCGCCTTCGGCGGTCGATCGAGAGAACAGTTGACAGTCAATGGGGTCGGACCCACTATTCCGGACGATGTTAGTTTTGGGTTCGATTTGAGTTGCGTGATTCTCTTTGGTCGTGGTTCGAAGATCGTGTGTGTGGTCTCTGGAGGCTCAATATTGGGACCGAATGCAGTCGCACGGAATGCGCGCCTAGCGCGTTACGCATTGCCAACGCCACGACTCACGCGAAATGGAGTTCGGGTCGGCCCGCTATGCCGTCGGCCATGACGGTCGCGTGAGATCGGCAGTGAACAAAGCAATCAAAATGACAACAGGAGGCTCCAAATGAAAAAGGCACTCATTCCCGCGTGTCTCGGCGCGCTTGTAACGGTCTTTATCGCCGCGCCCGCGTTCGCCCAGCCACTGAAAGAGGTCAGGATCACGGTCCCGCGCAACAGCGTGCTCGTGTTGAGCGCGTTCGGCGGCAAGGACGCCGGGATCTTCGCCAAGCACGGCATCGACCTCGTCATCGACGCCCGGCCGTTCAGAGGCCATATGGCGGGTCTTCCCTCCGGCGAGGTTCCGGTCGCGAATTACGCCGGCACCGCCGCGATCGCCCGGATCAACAAGGGTCTCGACCTGGTCATCATCGGCGGCGGGCTGACCGTGATGCAGGAGGTCTTCGTCCGCGTAGACGCTCCGTTCAAGAAAATCACCGACCTGCGCGGCAAGAAATTCTCCTCCTGGTCGACCGGCGCGGGCGCGTTCAAGGCGACGCGGGCCGCCATCATCGACGCGTTCGGGATGGACGTCCTGAAGGACACGGATTTCGTGCAGGCGGCGGCACCGGCCCTGGTCAAGTTCCTCGAACGGGGCAATGTGGACTCGATGTTCAACATCAGCTCCCTGACGATCGCCGCGGCCGCGGTACCGGACAAGTTCCGCTCCATCTTCGCGCCCAACGACTACTGGAAGAAGAAGACCGGGTATCCGATCGTGTGGTCGGCGCCCGTCGTCGCATGGCGAAAATGGGTCGACGAGGACCGCGACCGGGCCGCCAGCTACGTCAAGGCCGTCCACGAATCGTGGGAATGGCTCAGGGTCAGCGAGAATCTGGATACCGCCGTCAAGAAGTACGGCAAACTCGCCGCAGTCAAGAACAAGGCGCAAGCCGACGTCTACCGCAAATGGATGAGCGAGAAACGCGTGTTCCTGACCCGTTGGGACCAGGAGGTGGTGGACGCCCAGTGGGAGTTTCTCGAGATGGCCAAGCGGCACGGCGTGCTGACGAAGATCCCCGACAAGAAGAAGACCGGCCTGGTCCTCAACTAACCGAGCAGGAACCACGTGCCTAAATTCGTAGTCAAGCCGGGATTCTGGCCAGGGGTATTGACTGTCATCGCGGCGTTGGTGCTGTGGCAGGTGGTATCCCTGTTTTTCTTGCCGATTTTCCTGCCCGGGCCGTGGGTACTGCTCGAGCGGGTCGTCCTGGTCTATGGCGACCCGGCGAGCTATGCGGTGGTGTGGCAAACGGTTTGGCGGATCATCGAGGGCCTCGTCCTCTCCATGGTTATCGGCGCGTCACTCGGCCTGCTGATGGGACTCAAACGCAATTTCGAAGCGTTCATGGACAGCTGGATCATGGTGCTGCTGACGTTCCCGGCGATCTGCTGGGCGTTTCTCGCCGTGTTGTGGTTCGGGCTCTCGGAAATTGCTCCGATTCTCACCATCGTCCTGATCGTCTTCCCGTTCGTCTCGATGAACGTGTGGGAGGGCACCAAGGCGGTGGAGAAGAACCTGATCGACATGGGAAGGGTCTACAAGGCCAACCGGAGCCTGATGATCCGGAAGGTGATCATTCCCCAGCTCATGCCCTATCTGTTCTCCGCTCTCCGGATAGCCCTCTCCCTGTCGTGGAAGATCGCCCTGGTCGGCGAGGCCTTCGGGGTGTCGAGCGGGGTCGGGCAAAAGCTGACCTATTGGTTCGAGGATACCCGGGTCGATATGATGCTCGCTTGGGGAATAATCTTCATGGTCTTGATGGTGGCGATTGATCTCCTGGTGTTCCGCGTGTGGGAGAAGCGCACATTCGCCTGGCGACACAAGTTTGCGACATGAGCAGGATGCAATGGCAACAACAATCGTTTCAGTAGACAATCTGACAAAGAAATTCACGGTTCCAGGAGGGGATGAGGAGAAGTTCATCGTCCTCGACTCGGTCAGCCTGAACGTGGATGAAGGATCGTTCGCCAGCATCGTCGGCCCGTCGGGCTGCGGCAAGTCGACGTTGTTGAACATCATCGCCGGCATCGAGACCCACGACGCCGAGGACGGCGGCTCGATCACGGTCCATCCCAAGGAGGGCATGAACAACGCCGAGCCGCGCATCGGTTACGTGTTCCAGAGCGCCCGGCTGCTCAACTGGCTGACCGTCGAGGACAACCTTAATTTCGCCCTCGAGGCCCAG
>PVBE012278957.1_pt1 | contig 10065 bp, 25 predicted proteins | sample 1631181 | NCBI WGS metagenome assembly PVBE01 (sample SAMN08397723, study PRJNA350692) | Marine metagenome, whole genome shotgun sequencing project. | isolation source: water | place: Pacific Ocean | collected 2012-04 | reverse complement strand
TCTCCGTTCTTTTTGTCTATTTGTGTAGAGATGTAATAATCACGAAGCCATTTTTCCATTCTTTCTGCTTTATTACGGGTTGCAAAATGTTCGAGATAATATCCGTCACGCGAACCTCTTTGAATGCTTTCAGTGAAGTCTTCAAACCACAAAGAACCTTTTGCACTATTGATTTCAAGTATCACATCAGATGGTTTCGACATATCTATCTGATTTATTTTTGATTGAAAGCCTTCTCCTGACTTATCTATCCAGCAATGGCATGCGTAAATTGTTATTTCTGCCATTGTTATGCCGCCGCGTCCAATGCTTCGGACTCTGATTCGAATGGACCATGCGGTATACTTTCTTCAGAGTAGACGTAGAAGAAATACCAGCCTGGTTCATCGGGAGTATAGGCTGTCTGATGGTCTGCATTAGCACTGTTATAGTTGGCCATCATCACATCAATGCGAAATGTTTCTACTGCTGGAGTGTCGGTGCTTTCTTCTTCGGAATGATCTATGCTTATGACTTCGCTATACATGATACCAGCTCCTGTTGTGGTTTAGTTTTGATTGAATACTTGTAGGTTTTATTTGACGAATGATCTTGCTCGTCGGCCATTAAACAAAAAAGCCGTGATTCATTTCGAATCCGGCGATTGATACTGCGCTTCGGCACTTGAGCCCGTTGACGGGCCATCTTATATGTTCGGGACAATGTTCCTCCTTATGTGTGAATACCCCAGCCTGTGTGTTTTTTACCTGAAGTATGATGTGGTTCCAATAATTCTTGTTCGGATCTACTGTGGCAGATAATCCCTCCCTGTATATCTGGTTTGGTTTCTTGAAATGGTATTAACTCAGGGTCGCTATACCATCCAGCGAATGAGAATGAGAATGGTGTATAGTCTGTACCGATCTTGATGTATTTATACCGATGCATTAATGAGATGATCTTTGTAGACAGCGAACTTGCTGGGTCGATATAGGGATTTATTCTGGATTCATACTTTAATGCTTTATCCCAATCGTCCTTGGCTTCATCTACTAATTCTATTGTGCATTTCATTGTTCTTCCTCTTCGGATATTTGCTCTATAATTATCCCACCCACCAACTGGTTTGGAGTGAAAGTTAAAACCGGTCGAAGGTCAGCATCATATTGCACCATGTGACTTTCTTTGATTAGTTTTTCTTGCAACTCCTCTTCCCGTGACGGGTAGGCGTCTAAGAAACTTTCGAGTTCTTTAAGAGGGTCTTCGTGGTTTCGAAGGGTTGGAATAAATATCTTGAGCTGTTTAATTACCTTGTTCAGCTCCTGATCTCGAACCGAATCTTTTTCTTCCAGCCCGTATTCATCTATAATCTTTTTGCGTTCCTCTGCTCGGCAATTCTCTTTAATAGTTTCAGCTAATGCCTCAAGTTCTTCCGTCATTTCTCGCGAGGGATTTCGACGACAATCTTTGTATTCCTTTGTTGCTTGGTCGAATTTATTGGCTACTTGTTCTGCCAATAAACGGAACTTATTATCGAGATGATCTCCGGCCTCTTCCCAGTGATCGGCGTTTAATTTTACAAAATCTTCTATCTCTTTCATGCTTCCTCCAATTGAAGTTGTTCTTCTTTGGTGAGTCCTGTTAGTAGAAAGTCCCGTTCACACGGGTCGAGGTTTGGGAATGCATCCTGTATATAGACTCCTTTCTCCCATGCTTGAAATGACATTTCAAATTGAGCTGGTGACATGTTGATATACATTGTATTTATCTTACCAGACAGTTCATTTTTACAGTAAACTTTTATGGAATCTTCCTGACGTTTGCTTGTATATCCACGTACTGCTTTGTACTCCATTGTTGTTTCTCCTCCCGTGAACGGGTTAACGGTTTGCACGACGTGACTCCTTTTGTGTAATGCGTTTCTGCTTACGAGCTACACGTCGTTTTCTATTGAGACTACGATCATATGATGATGGGCTTACAGTTACTTCGTTGTCTTGGTTGTGTTCTAGTTGTGGCATATGAGTCTCCTTACAAAAAAATCCCGCACAATTATGCGAGATTAGGTGGTATTGGGGTTGTTATTGAAAAGAAATGGGCTGACCACATCTCCCCAGAGCAGTCAGCCCACAACGTAATAGCTCCCCTGGACTTCCGCGCTTTGCTTTCGTCCGTCTGTTACGTTGTCTAAACTGAATATGTCCTACTGACACGATGTCTGCTAGTAGTTTTTTAAAAAAATTAATAATTATTTTTGATGTAACCTTCTCTCCAGAATTCTACTACAGGTTGTATGGACTGCTCATGAGATAGAAATATCTTTAGGCCATCCGATAAGGTGACACACGAATGCTTATGCACTGACCCAGCTGGTGAGATGTCTGCTATCTCATCCCATGTAATCCACCGGTAGTCTCCATCAAATGTTTCTACTGATATTCTCATTTGTTATTCCCGTTGACGGGTTACGGATGATGGTAGTCGAGGTCTAATCCATCATGACCTACGATTTCGGTAACGTTTTTATCAGGTAGCTTTATCTCTTCTTCGCATTCCTCACAGAACCACGGTGATCCCCCACCCTTATGGAATCCCCAATCTACCCTTCTGAGGGTTGAGCCACCGTGAAGAAGTTCAAAAGTTTCATAACTTTTTCCATACGAAATGAATCTAGTACCATCGCATCCCTCTGTTGTACATTTATACAAATCGTCACCTCCTCGTTTCATGTGTCCAGCTACAGATTGTTGGCAAAGAATTTTACGTTAGGTTGCCCCTCTGCACCGCATTTATTGCAATAGAATACTGTCTCACCATTGCCATCGACGTATACACAACGAAGAGTATCGCCTTGAATCTCCCACGTTTCTTCGACTTCACTAAACGACCTGAACGATTTACTGTCGCATCCTTCTGTTATACATGTCATAATTATGTCCTTCCCGTCGACGGGCGTAAATCAGGGGGGCATCCAATACCCTGATAATTGTAGTTGCCATTTTTAATCTCGATCCATTCAATTTCCCTTGCCTTATTATAGTCAGGGTGCCGCACTTCTTTAATCTTGCACTTCATACAGATGTTCTCCGTATTAAACATCGACATAGTATGGGTATTCGTATCTGCTCTACACCGTTCACATCTCATTTACTTTTCCTCTTCTCCCGTGGACGGGTTAAATTGAAGACGGCCAAACTTATCTTCGCTTAATTGATACACATCACCACTCATCCAAAGTAATTCCTTTGGCAAATCACTCAAGTCAAAATCTAAATCTTCAACTCGTTCGGCTATTTCTTTTAAGCTTTTTGCTATAAGCTCCAGTCTTTGTTGCATATTCATATCTTTATATTTCATTTTGTATTACCTCTTGTCTCCCGTGAACGGGTTATGATGTATGGACAAAGTTAGCGCGATTAACTACACCTAATTCGACAGACCTTTTTCCGTATATCCCAAGGTCAAACTCATGGTTTACTGCGTAAGGGTCGCTATGATAACAAACGACCATACCTGTATCGTTTATCTCTTTAAAACTTTTAATGTCAGGCTTGCCGTCCCAATAATGTTCGTTGAAATATGATATATTGCACTGATCGTAATTATGTATGCACTCTTTCTTTACGGTTCCGTTTGGGCCAGCCCATTCTTTTTCGTAGGCATAGATCCCACGTAGATTTTTCCACGTGAACCAAAGGGGATCTCTTTCCATAGCGTAACGAATGAAGTGCCACTCCTCTAACTCCCTCATTTCTTTTGCGAACATAGTCTTCTCGAAGTAAGGACGTAACTCTGTAAAGTCTGGGTTTACTATTTCTGTATTGCTCATGTTAGTCTTCTCCACTTTTTCTTTTCAATTAGAGTAGCAATTTCTTCCAGCGCTTCTTTACTCAGATATTTTGTTTCCAGCCATATTCCATAGTAGAGGCCCTTTTGTGCTCGAATTGATATCTTAAATTGCCACGAATCTTTTAAGTCTGGAATCAAATTGCCACTTTCAATCTGGTCAAAAATTTCCTTCTTGATAGCAGAGTCACTTCTTAGGTCGCTCATGTTAGTCTCCTCCCGTGACGGGCTGTTGGATGCGTGTTACCTTGTTGAGCCTTATGACAGGTTTCATTCCTACGTACTCAATACACTTTATCGCATCATGGTCAACCTGATTGCAAGCTATCCACGAATCCAAAATAGATTCTCTTCTATTGTCGTAATCATCATTTATAAATTTGCTTGTTATTTCCATGTCGAAAAATTGAGTAATAAGTTCCCTATTTTCGACATCATTTCCTTTACTGTCAGAACAGATACAGACACTCCACCCTTCTACTATGCCTTTCCCACGAAAAAATGGAATCATCATATCCTTCCTCATGTTAGTCTCTTTCTACCCGTGACGGGTTAGTAAATTAGATGTTCAGGATATATTCCATCAGGAATTTCTTCAATGTTTTTTGCCATCTGTGTCGAATCATCTTCATCTAAGGCATGCTTCTTACATAAGTCCTCACGTTCCTCTTGAGTAATGGCCGCCCAGGCTGTTAACATTTCCTCATTTTCCAGTTTGGAATGATGGTGCTCATCGAGGACAGCATACTTATCCATGTCCTCTTCCATTTGTCGTAGCGTCTCTACAGATTTTTCGTGGGTATTATCTACAAGAATGATTTCGTACCAGCCAATAGCAAAATGCCTATAGCGATGTACTTTCACGTACACAGACTCGCCGCCAAGTCTTTCTAATGCAGTAATAAAATTACTTTCGTCTAAGGGATTAGATTCCCGTGAACGGGTGCATCGACTTTGATACCAATTCTTATATAGTCCATTGTGTATTTGTTTCATATTAAAAGTCTCCGGTTCGTTCCAGATGGTCTGCACATTTATTACAGATATCGTAGTCACTGCGAATCAATACAGTCTCACCACAATTTCTACAATCCTTCTCTACCGAATCATTCATGGTGCTGTGATAGAAATCCCAGTCCTCTTCGGTATTCAATTCTTGCCAGCCGTAATTACTACTGTATGCCATTGTCATATTAATAATCCTCCCAGTACGGTGATTGAGTGTTGCGTTCAAGGCAGTCTGCACAGTGGTCGCAGACGCTATGGTCTATAGGTAATTGTTTAATTCGCTGACACATTCTGCACGTTTTATCTACGAGTTCCGGTTCTGGGATGAGTCCAGCGATGTCTCGAACCCATCTTTGCTGTGCTTCTGGGTCTACGATCATGCTTATCCTCCCGTTGACGGGTTAGGTAGAGACTTATCATCCATATCTATCCACCAACTATTAGCGACATATAGTCCGTCGCTTTCCTTCGGAAATTCCTTCAGGTCTACGTAAGAGAGTTCCCCCAGTGCATAGAAGTCGGTAGTCATTTCTCCATCTACATAAAACCTTTTGTCCACATGATGATGTCCAAAGAACCAGAACCGAGGCTGGTGTATTTCGTATAATACCTGTAGGAATTGTTGGGTTCGGGACTTGATAGCATTGCCTGTTATTTCCTGAGCAATAAATGCAGGGCAATCGTGCGTAATCATAACGTCAGGTTTAATGTGGGCATACGTTTCCTGAGCGTGCATCAACTGACCGTATGTCAGTTCCTCGCTATCCGAATGGTAGAGTCCCTTAGATTTTCGGATAGCTCTGTCTACACTTTCGGCTCCTCGAATCCACATGACCGAATGATGTTTATACCCTGTAGATTTCGGTGGAAGCATACCGAATCCCTTAGTAAGCACATCATCACTGCACGATTCGAGATGGTCGTGATTGCCTGGCACAACAAACAAATCACAGAGGTCGTTTAATGTCGCCCAATCTTCTGGCTTGGTAGAATAATCTCCCAGCTGGACACATGGGCTGGCGGTTTGTTCTAAGAGGTGCAATAATTCGGCGGTCTTGCCGTGCACATCTCCAATAATTCTCATTATGATTCTCCCGTGACGGGTTTAGTAAATGCGGTAAGGAATGGGTGCGTCTCTTAGAGCTGGACTATTGTCGATCTTGTCGCTCACTTCCTTCAGTCGCCTGAGTAAGTGCAGTTTGGCGTCTAATAGAATGCTGAATGATTCGGGATACTTTGTTCTGTTGTTTACTTCAGAGATATCTTCCTCTACTTCGTGAATGTTCTCGATAATCCGAGCGCGTTCTCGGATTAATGGTGAGACCCATTGTCTTATTCTTTTGTACATGCTTACTACCTCCAGTTATAATGGTGGGTGACCAGCGTTTCCCGTGACGGGTGAGAGATTTTTTCTGGGAAATACGGTGTGATATTATACGAGACACCGCTCCTACGATGTATGTAACTATCCCTATAGAGAGAACAATAAACGTCATTACAATTACAAACAGATCGTCTTGTCCGTAAGTACCCATAGCAATACCTCAGTTAGGTTGGAATAAAGTTCTGTTAGATTGAATTAAGAGACGGCTTCGCACTGGTCTGCATTGACTGCACAGACATGGTCAGCGAATCTTCTTATGCGATTATCTAGTTCAGGATTAGAGGGTCTTCTACAATTTTGATTATCTTCGTGTTCCTTTTCAGCAATAAGCTCGCCGAGTTTCAGTACGAGTTCCTTCGTCTGATTATGAGCATCTATCTCTGCCTCGGACCCCGTGACGGGTTCTTCGTTCCAATAGTAAGTTGCCATACGGAATAAACTACTGAGAAGACCGGCTAACTCTTCGACTTTCCATCTATGTGCAATGAGTTCGTCATTCTGGGCGTCACGTTCCTTGATTACTTCGGGCGTCATTGCCTCGAATGATCTGTTACTTATGTCATTCTGGGCAGAGTTCAATCCATCCACTGACGCCTGAGCTAATGCGATTACATTATTCAGGGCGTCCTCTAAATCCTGAACCCAGAAATGGGCTGGAAATTTTTCGAATGATACTCGGTTATTATTAGGCACGATACAGCACTTTCTTCCCGTGACGGGACAGTTATAAGGTGATAGGTAGAATTTTCTGGGAGTTCCCGTAACGGATTTCGACTCGGTCGTAGTTCCTCGAAGCCTCGATGTTCTGCTTATTCCCTATAGTAGGAGAAGACATAAAAGCAATACACATGAAGTCGTCGTTATTATTCCAGGCGGTTAACACTTCTGCCTTACTGGAATAGTCTACACCAGCTACTGGTTCTATAGATAGAGCGTTCATATTAGTATTAATTCCTTTTCTCCCGTCGACGGGATATTATGACAGCGGTATTAATTATTTAGCTATGCCTAATATTTTTAGTCGGGCTTCATCGGATATAAATACTGGCTCGGCCTGATGTGCTTGATCTCTCCTATAACAACCATTAGTAGGAGACTTACCCTTCTTATACTTACGATGATGAACATGATTGTAATTAGACTGGTCATCTATACGTGGCTTACGCATACGAGATACTGGTATGGTAGTCATACGCTCATGGAATTCTGAAGCAATAATGTCCATACATTGACTGGGAGATCTACGAGGGTATACACCGAACTTGTCTTGGTTTTCGTAGAAGAACATCGCCGCACACTCCAGTCCTTCGTTGTCGTAAACGTCCCAAAGTGTAGCGGAATCAAGACCCGTGACGGGCTGAGTATTCGGTTTGGGTAGACGTATAGGCGTATCAATACTTTCTGGCACTGGCAATACAGCCACAGACTTCATGGATTTCTTCTGAGAATTGCTGAGTAGATTTCCTAACTTCATGACATTATCCTCTTTTCTTAAACCATTTATCTTCATCAATGAACAGATCCAACAGATTATTTAGCCGTTCCTCTACGACGTTATCTGCACCAACTCTAATCCCATCTAATGCAGTACGAATCCAATGCTGTGGATGTCCCCGTAAAATCCCCCGAATCTGACTCTTGAATGATTCGAGATCGAATGCATGTTGACCTTTCAGGAATTCTACCTGAGCCTCCAGCTCTGCTATTCTTTCTTTATCTGACATGTCACCTCCCGTGACGGGCTATGTTCATATAATGAACGGGTGCGCGTTTATTATATATGTTCCACGTGGAACAAATGTGCACTACTTTTCCCATACTTTTCTGCTCGAATTCAACCGTCCAGCCCATACTTTTTCGCTCGAATTTATTTGCCTCCTGGAAAAAATGTCGAACGCCTAAAACAATTTTTACTCGAAGCTCACCAAAAAATCCTGAGAATTTCTCAGAATTATCAGGAGCCGATTCCTAATTTGAACCCGTGACGGGACTACGCGTCACGCGCCCACGCGCCAAAAAAAACGCGCCCACGCGCCAAAAAAAACGCGCCCGCGCCTGTGTTCCTTTATATAGCGTCCCATTGAGCCGACCGATTTCTCGGCCGACTCGTTGGCATGGGTTTTGCTTATGCGACTTTTTTCTCTTTTACGACTTGGATTTGATCGACTGGCATAGACTTCCGAAGGGCTCTATTTTCGGAGCGGACTGCCTTGAGATCGCTTTCCAAGCCCTTGATAATTGCTTGCAAGCGTTCGATTTCCAACTGGTCGTCCGTCTTCTTTTCAGGTGCCTTGAACCGCTCAATAACACCGTCGGAATCGGTAACACATAAGGCATAGCTATCAGCTAAAATTTTCGCTGGCGATTCGTTCGGGTTACGTGCTCCCATATCGGTTGCTAATTTTATCAGGTGCCTTGCCGATCCCTCAACGGCCGTATCGCCCAATTTCTTGGCTGTTTCCATGCAAATACCATTGACAGTGGGAGCGTCCAAAAACCCGAATTTTTTGGTCGTTGATATAGTGCCTTGCAACCCGAACAGATCAAGCGACTTGATCGCTTGTGAGCGTTCGAGTTGAACGACTGGCTTGAAATTTTTGATCGTCTTGAAACCAACACCGACTTGGCGACAAACTGTTTCGGCAAAATCGGCGACTTTCAATTTTTCCGACTTGATCGCTTCAGCGTTTGTTTCGAGAGCTCCGAAAATTCCAGTTGCGAAATCGTAGCGAAACTTTGCTGACTTGCTTGCTTTGTCGTTCGCTGTTTCGGCCGATCCGTTATACTTTTCTTGATCTTTCAACCAATTTGACGCTAACTTGAAACCCTTGATTTTTTCAGCGTCCGCCAAAACTAACTTGGCTAATGTCTTCTCAGGTGCTTTACTCATGGTGATTAACTTTCTAACCCGTTCGACCGGGTCGCTTTAGGTTTTTTGTGACTCATCTTGGCCACATACTAAACATACTGCTGAAGCGTGCACTTTCGGCCCTCGTGTGCCATAACGTCGCTTCAAAGCAACTTTTTCGCATGCTCAAAAACCCCTATTTTTATAGGGTATTTCTAACATTTGAATATTTTCGCCGACTGGGGACCCCACGCCATCCCACAAAACCTATGCAATACTGCGCTCACCACACCATTGTAGCATACGTTATTATAATACAGTACCGCATACGTGCACGCAATAGTGCAACACTATAAAAATGCATGTACTGTTAAAAAAATTATTATTACTTTTTTGAATTAGTATTGCGGTGTTTTTGGGTAGGTTATTCGTTTATGTGGTATAATTATTAGGTTATGATGTTTTATTGCTATGAAGGGTTGACGTGGTGTTGTAATAAAGCTATTATATAAGGTATACCTCCCTCCTGGGGTATGGACTGTTGTGCAGAACGCCCTGCGGGTGCCACCGTGGGGCGTTTACTTTTGCTTACATGAAATGTCATTTAGGTAATGTTCTATATATATAGGAGGTGATTGTTATGCCAGAGTATATCATCGTGGCGAGAGGGAGCTGGGGCATGCGATTTGTATCGAGGACGAAGTTAAGGTCTCAGGCGTTGAGTGCGATAAGCCGCGCTAAGTCTTTGCCGGATGTCAAGAGTTTGATTGTTCGAGTGGATCAAAAAGAGTTCGAACTATCACGAATTAGTCGATTCAAGTTAGATAGTGTCATTTAAAGCAATATTAGGTGCACATACTTATATGTGTTTGAAGGGTTGACACAGTGCATACTGTATCATATGTTTGAGATGCCATTGGGATTATGTGAAGATATAGGAGCATAATCGAAATTGAAATGGCCGCAGGGAGCTGAGAATGGTGTGCTTAGCTTAATGTGT
>PVBE012083407.1_pt1 | contig 10065 bp, 5 predicted proteins | sample 1631181 | NCBI WGS metagenome assembly PVBE01 (sample SAMN08397723, study PRJNA350692) | Marine metagenome, whole genome shotgun sequencing project. | isolation source: water | place: Pacific Ocean | collected 2012-04 | reverse complement strand
CGAGAGCGGCATGGCGATCGGAGTGGGCGTGTGCGTGAACGACGGAGACACCGAGGATGGTCAGAATGGCCAGAGGGGTTGGAGTGGCTGGGGTCCGTACGCTGCGGTGTATGGCAAGACAGCCAGTGCGACCGGTTTGGTTAATCTCGTGGGTGAACCCGGTGGTGCACCTGCCAGTGTGGCTTCCTCAACTGCGTCGCTGGAGGGTCCAACGATTGTCGATTTCGGTGATTTGTCAGGAGATGCCAGTTACGAGTTCTACTTCAAGGCAATCAAGGCAGGCGCATCGACCGCGATAGCAGGGAGTAATGCTTTTGCAATAAAGCTGGATCAATGGAACGAACTAGGTGTGTTCGGTACGACTGCTTTTGGCGTTGCCGACAATGTGTTCGCGCCAGCGGAGGGTAAAAGTGTTGCATCGGTCTTCGATCGCGATGTGCACGTCGTGGTCGTGAATGACACGGCTGCAGAAGAAACCCGCCTTTATGTGGATGGTGACCATGTGGGAGTGTTGGCTGGGAACTTTGAACTTGCGGGCGAGGGTAAAGTAATGGGAGCAAGAACCACCGCCAACACAGACCCGATGGGCGAAGGAAGCGTAATGCACAAGTGGGCCACTTATAACAGCGCCCTAACGGATGCGCAGATTGCGGGGCTTGCTGCCGCAGCCGGTGGAGATGCGCCGACGATCAGCGTTGTTAACAACGGTGACGGCTCGGTGACGGTGACCTTTGAGGGCACGTTACAGTCTGCGGACTCGGTGAATGGTCCGTGGTCGGATGTGGATGCAGCGAGTCCGTTGACGCTTCCGGCCGACCAGGCAGCGCAGTTTGGCCGCGCCAAGAATTAATTTGGTTGGTTTAACCAAATAAGAGAACACACACCAGAGGCCGGGCACTTTGCCCGGCCTCTTTTTCTTTGGTTGTTGTAACTTTATTTCAAAATCCATGTTATTGGCTAACGGATCGAAAAGGACTTGCCGAGTCTGCCCAAGTGGATAGTTTTTCCGTGTAACAATTTGTGGAATGAATACGAGATGCTCACGGCTCAAGGCTTTTACGCTCATCGAGTTACTGGTGGTGATTGCCATTATTGCGATCTTGGCGGGACTCCTTTTGCCGGCGTTGGCAAATGCCAGGGCCAAGGCTGGCCAGGTGGTTTGCCTGAACAATGGCAGGCAGATTGGCTTGGCGGCGAGCCTGTACGTACTCGACAACGACGGGCGGCTGCCGCTCTGCCAAAACTGGGGCCGTGCCTGGGGCCGGGATCACGCGCTGCGCCGCGACTCGGTCTGGATGCCCGAGTTGCTTGAGCCTTTCATCGGAAAAAACACCGCCGCACCCAAGCCGGGGAAACGCCGCCAGCCACGGTTGCCCCACTCGGTTTTTGCCTGCCCGGTGGGTGTCCGAACTGACGACTCGCGGGTGGCGTGGATGGGCGAACTATTCGTGCGAAACGATCACGTGACCTATGTGTGGAATCATATCTATCTCAAGAAAGTACGAAACACATATGAAGTGCAGAAGCCGGTCAGCGGTCGCCGGGCCAGCGACTGTGTCAGTCCAAGCATCGCGGCTCTGACCTGGGAGCTGCCATGTTACAATCCCGATCAAATGCCCCATCGCAAGGGCCTGGTCCTGTCGTATCTCGATGGCCACGTAGCCCGGGTGCCTGGCTCAACGAAGGAACACAGTTGGTGGGCCTACCACAGCCGGGACGGGTGGGAGGAGGATCGCTACACCTGTGGCAACCGACATTAATCGGTTCAAGAGCACGCTCGCTCCAGTGCAGCCTATACAAGCCGCTTTGGCAAAGTGATGAGGAGAACCGAAATCGCAGCCTACAAAGAAAACTTGGCGGCCAAGACGGGTGAAGAATTGAAAGCTCAAGAGAAATGAAACAACTCCTGCTAACAACAATCGCAGCTACCCTTTTGACGGGATGCGGGGAGGGTAAGAAAAGACACGACTTATCGAACAACAAAATCAAATCTCTTCAAAGCCTTCATCCCTACCAAAAAATCATCAGCAAACAAGCAGCTGTGATTGGCTCCAAAGCAGGTGGAATCCAGTTGAAAAAAAATGTAAACCCAGCGGATAAGGATGCCCTACAGGGAACAAGCCTTGTTGGAATGCTGAGCGATCATTTCAGCGTGTTGAAGAGTAGCCCGGATAAATTCTCAGGAAGTAATTCTTTTTTGCCAAACATTCCTGGGTTGATCGATCATTGGAAAAGCGCCATCAAGGAAACGAATGAACCGAGTAAACGGATTTTTCTCTAACTGAAATTAATCGATGAGTTAACCCGCTGCAACAGAAACGAGGAGGCGCTGTCGCTGATCCAGGAAATGCAGGGGCTCCTTGAATTATTTGTGCCTGAATCCGACCGGGAACGGGTTGATCGAAATCTCAGGTTCTTCCAGGCATTGGCGCTATTCCGGATCGATGAACGAAAATGCTGTTACGAGGATTTTCGCAACAACGCATGTATTTTTCCCATCATCGAGAAGGATTACCTATTTACGACCGGCAACATAAAAAAGGCCAACGAAATCTGGGGGAAACTGTTACGAGAGCAACCGTGGGATTATCGGAACAAGTGGATGTTTAACCTGAGCAATCATCTGATAGGAAACGAAACCGAAAGGAAGTTAAGGAGCGTCTTCCCGCAAACGCTTGGGAGTGGCAAAACTCCGCTGGATATCGAAACTTCGAATGTTTCAAGCAAGATGAACCTCCATTGTGAAGGACTGGCGGGCGGGGTGATCGTGGAGGATTTCGATCAAAATGGGCTGCAGGATGTGTTCCGGACCTCCTGGTATTTCGACCACAATTGCCAGCTGCTTCTCCAGACCGAACCGGGCCGGTTCAGCGAACAGACGGGACAATTTTTGCTCGATGGTGAAGTGGGGGGACTAAATTGTGTTTCGACCGATTATAACAACGACGGATATGTGGACATCCTTATTTTAAGGGGCGGCTGGCTTGAGGGTCTGGGCTTGCTGCCAAACTCCCTCTTAAAAAATATTAACGGGAAACACTTTGAAAATGTGAGTTTTGAAACCGGCCTGACCAGCGCGTACCCATCGCACGCCGCCGTTTGGGCGGACTTCAACAACGACGGTTGGCTGGACCTTGTCATCGGCAACGAATCGCGGAATGATGAATTCCCTAGCGAGTTTTACTTGAACCAAGGGGGAAACGTTTTCAATGAGCGCTCGGCTGCTTCAGGCTTCAATGTGAACGCCTACGTCAAGGGATTGTCCGCGACCGACTATGACAACGATGGGGATGTGGATGTGTTTGTCTCAAATTTTGGCGGAAACAACCAGTTGATCAAAAATCTGCTTACAGAAACCGGGGAATTAAAATTCACGGATGTCACCCAAGCCGCTGGAGTGACGGGTCCAAAGGAGAGCTTTTCCTGCATGTTTTTTGACTACAACAACGATGGGCACGAGGATTTGTTTGTCGGTGGTTATGGGAGTTCCTCGGTGTCCGAGGCCTGCCGCGCCTATCTTGGCCTGACACCCAAAACCGGGACTTCAGTGCTATACAGGAACCTTGGGAACGGAACATTCCAGGATGTCACAGGTGTTATGGGGCTGAATAATATCCTCAATGTCATGGGCCTGAATCATGGTGATCTAAACGCCGATGGCTATGAGGACATCTACGTTGGGACCGGCAGCCCCTCTTTTTCAAACTTGATTCCTAACAGGCTGTTTATCAATGACGGAGGAACCAACTTTGTCGAAAAAACCTACGAATCGAGGACCGGCAGCCTTCAAAAGGGACATGGAATATCATTTGCCGATCTGGATAATGACGGGGATCTGGAAATATATGCCGCCCTCGGTGGTTGGTACACCGGGGACAACTTCAAGGATTTCATTTTCAGCACAAACAGGGATTTTAAGGGCCTGAAATTAAAACTGAAGGGCAGCGCATCGAACGCGCTTGGTATTGGCGCCAAGGTGGAGGCGGTTTTTGATGACCGGACAATCTTCAGGCAGTTATTCAATAGCAGCAGCTTTGGTAACAATCCCCTGTCCGTTTACCTTGGCCGATCCCATCCCAGCCAGTTAAAGAGTGTCACGGTATACTGGCCAGGCGGCGGGATCACCCAAACCAACCTTATCGACTATTCCGGCGATATTCTTCATCTTATAGAAAAGAATTGATCCCGACACACAGTGTGGGATGAAGACCTTTTGTGGCGCGCTGGCCTAGTGTGTGACGTAACAGATGCTGGGGTTTGTGCAGGAGCCAAGTTTAACAAAAATAGAGTGGCCGGATGGGGTTAAACAAAGTATCCCCGTGCTGCCAGAAACTCATGTATATCTCGTGCAGTAACAGCCTGTTGGTTCTGTGTGTCGTGCTTTGGTCGGGATGCGATTCCGGTCAGGCCCCTCCTTCCCAGGCCCCGGCGGCGCCCAAGCCGGTGGTGTTCAATCCCTCGGTCCCGATGAAGGAGGTCAAGCCGGGCCAGTACACAAGGGTGACCAGTATCCGCCAACAGGTCACTCTCACCCGGGGCTTCTGGATGGGAAGCCATGAGGTCACGCAGCGGGAGTTCGAGTCGGCGATGGGCAGCAACCCCAGTTTCTTCAAGGGCGAAACGCTGCCAGTGGACAAGGTTAGCTTCCTTCAGGCGGTGGCGTTCTGCAAGGCAATCACTATCCGTGATCGCAAGGAGGGGCGCATCACGGGAAACATGATCTACCGGCTACCGACCGAGGCGGAGTGGGAATATGCCTGTCTGGCCGGGGCCACAACTGCGTTTTCATTTGGCGACTTGGCGCAAGAGACAGATGCCTACCTCTGGTCGGCCGAGAACTCAGAGGACAAGACCAACCCGGTTAGCCAAAAAAAACCGAACGCATGGGGACTCTACGACATGCACGGTAATGTCTGGGAATGGGTGGTGGACTGGTTCGCTGCGCATCCCAAGGAGCCGCAACTTGTGGATCCATCCGGGCCGTTACAGGGCAAGCACCGGGTATTCAAGGGGGGAGGCTGGTATCATGAGGCCAAATATGCCCGAAGCACCTCGCGGTTTATGATGGAGCCGGGCATGGCCATCAATTATGTCGGATTCAGGGTGGTTTTGGCTGAAACTGGTAAGGTTAATTAATGGGTCGATGGGACTGCTCCAACGTCCAGAATCGTGGGGAGTGGGCCAGCCATTAACTCGATGCAATAAATTCTGGAAAGCGCTGGTAATCAGTGCCTTTTTTCGTCTTTAAAAACTCCCACCCGCTTGGCCTGCTCGCCGACGAGTTGGCTTGGAATAATGGCCAAGGCCACCGGAGCGCCCCTCTTGGCGTGTCGGGGACACGCGACGCCGGTTTTGAAAGCCTGCCGCCGGCGTTGACCGGCTTGAGTTTTACCAATCGGTTGTTCGGCGAAATGTTCCTCACCAATGCCGTGGCTCACAATGGGGCGGGAGTCGCCGCCTCCGACGTGGATGGGGACGGCTTGTGCGACCTCTACTTCGCCAATCTGCAGGGAGCAAATCGCCTGTACCGGAACCTTGGCGGCTGGAAGTTCGCCGACATCACCGGGTCGGCCGGCGTGGGTTGCGCCGGGCAACTTTCCACCGGGGCGGCGTTTGCCGATGTAAACGGCGACGGCCACACCGACCTTCTGGTCAACGGTATCACCGCCGGCACGCGATTGTTCGTGAACGACGGCCGGGGCCGGTTCGCCGAACCAGCCGACAGCGGTCTGGCGCGGGAAAACACAGCCATGAGCCTGGCGCTGGGTGACGTGGATGGTGATGGCGACCTTGACCTGTATGTGGCCAATTACATCGACGTGATTCACATCGCCGACTCGAGCACGCGGTTCACGCTGGGTCGACGCGGTGGCCAGTGGGTGGTCACCCGTGTCAACGGGCAGTCCAGTTTCAAGGCGCGGTTTCGCGGCCGGTTTTTGGTGACACCGGATGGCAAGGTTAAGGAGCTGCCGGAGAGTGATTGTTTTTACCTGAACGACGGCGCTGGCCGATTCCAAAAAGTGGCCTTCGAGAAGGGCACATTCACCGACGAGGATGGACAGCCTTTTGCCGCCGCGCGCGATTGGGGCCTGGCCGTGGCGTTTCGCGATGTCAACGGCGATCTCGCGCCGGACCTGTACGTGTGCAACGACTTCAGCAATCCCGACCGGTTTTGGATTAACGACGGGCGCGGCCGGTTCCGGGCAGTGCCGCGGCTGGCCGTCCGCCACACCAGCCGATCCTCGATGGGGATCGACTTTGCCGATATCAACCGCGACGGCCACGAAGATATGCTGGTGCTGGACATGCTCGCCAGGCAACAGTCCCGGCGGCTCGTGCATCTCGACAAGGAAAAGCCGATCCCGATCGTGGTCGGTAAGTTCCACGATCGGCCCCGCTACAACCGCAACGCGCTGTTGGTGTCGCGGGGAGATGGTACTTGGCTGGAGGCGGCCAACTACGCTGGGCTCGAGGCGTCCGACTGGTCGTGGGCCGTAGCGTTCATGGATGTGGATCTCGATGGCCTCGAGGATGTCCTGATTACCAATGGGTTCAGCTTTGACATGATGGACATCGACAGTAAAAACCGTGTCTTGGCAATCCAAAATGCAACCAAGTTGCCGACTGCCGAGTTGAAGCGGTTGCGCAAACATCGTCCCGCTTGGCCCAGTGCCAACGCTGCCTTCCGAAACCTCGGCGGACTGAAGTTTTCGCCGGCGTCGAGCGATTGGGGCTTTGATCACATGGGCGTCTCGTACGGGATGGCGTTGGCCGACCTTGATAACGATGGCGACCAGGACGTGGTCGTCAACAACCTGAACCAGGCAGCGGGGCTGTACCGCAACGAAAGCAACCGGCCAAGGCTGGCGGTGAGGCTGCGCGGTCGAGGTGGCAATCCATTTGGCATCGGTGCTCGCATCCGCTTGGCGAACGGAAACAATATCGCCTCGCAGGAAATGATCGCCGGTGGCCGTTACCTGAGCGGCGATGATCCGCTTCGCGTTTTTGCGATGGCACCGGGCAGACCCCATCGGCTTGAGGTGTTTTGGCGCAGCGGCGCGCGTTCGGTATTGGAGGGTGTGCAGGCCAACCGGCTGTACGAGATTCACGAGCCGGAAGCCAAGGGCAAGCTGCTCGTGACACCCGCGCCCACACCGATTTTTGAGGATGTCAGCCAGCGCCTCGGCCATCGGCACGAGCAGGCGCCGGTCGACGATTTTGTCAACGACCCGCTGTTGCCGCGTCGCACTAGTCAGGCGGGGCCGGGTGTGGCATGGCTGGACGCAGACCGCGATGGCTGGGAGGACTTGGCCATCGTGGGGGAGGCCGGACTCCAACTTTTTGGCAACACGATGGGGAGGTTCAGGCGGATTCACAACCCGAAGGTGAAGGCCCCGTCCTGGGGTGCGCCGTTCGAGATGGTCGAGCGGGTGAACGGCTTGGCCAAGGCCGACCTCGATGGCGACGGCGACGGCGACCTGGCCCTGGCCACCGAGTGGGGGCCGGTGCGGGTGTTCCGCAATGACGATGGCCAATTCACCGATCAGACCGACGCGCTTGGCCTCGGCGGGTATCGCGGTTGGTGGAACGGGGTTGCGATGGTCGACGCGAACAACGACGGGCGGCTCGACATCGTTGCCACCAACTGGGGTCGCAACAGCTTTTACGAGACTCTACTGCGAGAGGACGGTGGCGATTCACGACTAGCCCTCTTTGTCGGTGATGTGGATGGCAATGGGACGCTGGAACAACTGGAGGCGGTGCGGGATGGCGGCAGGTGGCTGCCGGTGCGCGACCGTCATGCATTGGAAAAGGGGTTGCCGGATTTGGGAAGCCGTTTCCTGTTGCACGCCGAAATGGTCAAGGCGGGGATTGAGGGCATCGCCGGGCCGGCGTTTGCGCGGCTGAAAAAAATGGAGGTTAACCACCTGGACACCACGCTGTTCATCAACCGGGGCGATCGCTTCGAGCCGGTGCCGCTGCCGATGGAGGTGCAACTGTCAACGGCGTTCTCTGTTTGTGTCGGCGATGTCGATGCCGACGGGAATGATGATTTGTTTTTCAGCCAGAACTTTTTCGCGGTCCGTCCGGAGGATCCGCGGAACGATGCAGGCGCCGGGCTGTGGCTGCTTGGCCATGGGGATGGAACCTTTCGGGCACTAGGGCCGGGCGAGTCGGGCGTGCGTGTCGATGGCGAACAGCGCGGGGCGGCGCTGGCCGACTTCGACCATGACGGGCGGGTGGACCTGGTCGTCACGCAAAACGCGGCGACGACGCGGCTATTTCGCAATCAAGCGCAGGCCAGGGGCTTACGGGTGCGCTTTGACGGCGGCGTCGAAGGGGCGGGAGTTTGTCTGCGGTTGTGTTACGCCGATGGCACGAAGGGGCCGGTGCGGGCGGTGCAGGCCGGTTCCGGTTACCGGTCCGCCAATGCTACGACGCAGGTGCTGGGCGCGGCGGGGGAGGCGGTTGCCGTTGAGGTCGCTTGGCCAAGCGGAAAAAAAACAATCGTCCCGCTCAATCCCGGCCAGGCGGAGGCGGTGCTGTCCTACCCGTCGGAGCCTTGAGGCGCCGGCTTGGCCTCGTTGTTCTCTGTTGAGTCTTCAAATTTTTTTTCTGTGATCAGACTGCCCTTCAGGAACTGGGCCTCTCTGACCTTGCTCCCGTTTTCATCCCAGGCAGTCCATTTGCCGTGTTGCCGGTTGGTTTCGTAGAATCCGTGCTGCTTCAATTGGCCGTTGTCGTGGTAGGATTTCATTTCGCCGTGGGGATAGCCCTCCTTGTAATGCCACTCGACTGACTTGACTCCGTTGGTGTGCCAAAAGATTTGCAGGCCGTCCGGTTTGCCGTTCACAAACGTCCCCTGCTTGTCCAGGTTGCCGTTAGGATACCACAATTTCCAAAGCCCGGAGCGCTGGCCGGCCACGTAGTCCCCCTCGCTTTCCGTTTGGCCGTTGGGATGCCACATGATCCGGTGGCCGTGGGGAACCCCGTTGGTGAACGGCAACTGCAGCTTGAGTACCCCGTTGGTGTGGTGGAGCACCTCGATTCCGGTGAACAGGTTCGTGGTGCCCTTCCAGTACCACTTTCCGTCATTCCGGTTTTGCAGCTCGTCATCGAGAGCCAGGGGGACGCCGTTGGTCATGCGCTTGGGCTCCAAAGCCGGGGCGGGGCTATTTTGGCCCAACGGGACGCCGTTGGTCATTCGTTTGACTTGGGATGCCGGGTCGGTACTGTTTTCGGTACAGCCGACAGCGATCAGGGCCGCGCAGGCAACAACGGGTGTGACAAGGTGGTTCATTGAAAAAGTGGCCTGAAAGAATTGAAAAAAAGGTTGTCGTGATCCAAAACGCCCGGTACGGTTCGCACCGGTTTCATAAGCTCAAACACGCAGCGAAATTATCTACAAACAAACCTATTTTTCCAGCATTATGATGATGAAAATTCATAAAATAAGACCGTCGATCCTGCACCAACTGGTGCTTGCCGCCCTGGTGGCCGTCGTGACGCCGGCGACAGCCCAGACGTTGCTGGAGGAGAACTTTTCCTCCGGTTTTGAAGAGTGGACCGTGGTGCATCCGCCGGGTGCCTTCAACGGTTCCACCCGGTGGCAGGTTGGTGCTGCGGGAGAGACGCTGTTTGAAAACAGCAATGTCCGGGCGCCCGACTCGGCCGGAATGCTGATCAACGACGCCAAGACCGGTGAAAACTACACTTACAAGGCGCTCCTGATGAGCGGGGATGATGATGGCATTGGGCTGGTGTTTGGCTACAAGGATTCGTCCAATTTTTATCGGGTCATATTTGCCGCGCAACCGGAGCGCAACACGTTCCCCGGGGAGGGTTGGCTGCTGGAGCAGGTGGTGAACGGCAAGGGAACCCACTTGGCCGGGGATGATTACACCGAGGACTGGGATCCGGAATTCATTTATATTCAGGGGTATCCGTTTGAAGTGACGATCAAGGCCAAGGGAAAGAAATTGAGCATTACCGTGGTGGATGATCCCGAGGAGGACGGGACCGAGTATGAACTGGTCAACAACCTTACAATCCCCGCGGCCGCGG
>PVBE010399244.1_pt1 | contig 10065 bp, 7 predicted proteins | sample 1631181 | NCBI WGS metagenome assembly PVBE01 (sample SAMN08397723, study PRJNA350692) | Marine metagenome, whole genome shotgun sequencing project. | isolation source: water | place: Pacific Ocean | collected 2012-04 | reverse complement strand
CGGAGGGCCCACGACATGGCGAAAATAGAGATTGGTTTTGTTGAAAACTCAACCCCCTGCCCCTAAACCGCTAGCATCGTCCAATCCTTTCGAACGCCTGTCCCATTTTGGAGCGGGATAACGGGCGACCGTACGCAGAGAAACAATCGGTGAGAGAAAGCAAAAAAACAAATGCGTACAACTTGAGGGAAATATCTACCAAAATTCGATTCATTTCAGAGCCCATAATTGCAGCTAAAAAAACATTTTTGGTTGCGCCAACCATTGACAGAATTTCATCTTACGCAACTTTGCTAGACCCCGCTTTGCACACCAAAAGAATCCATCGGCACGCGAGTTGCATTTCTTACCGATATCCTGAAAACAATGCACACAAGTGCCACAAAACAGATCTTCAGCAGCAGCAGGGAGAAGTTTTTTTTACAGTAACGTATACACTTTGCTACACTAACTGCCAACAGACTGGCAAATGCTCAGATGCGGAGATCGCCTTCATATGGCAACCTTCACTCTGATGCTTATTGATCTTCGCACAACTCAAATATTACCGGTTTGCAAGGCGTAAGATGATCAACATCGTTCATTCCCAAATGAGTGGCTTACCAATGGATGGAGGAACGCCAGAGGGCTCTGTGAGCGACGAGACCCTTCTGTACCAGTACGCCAACTCCAGAAAGCGAGATGCGTTTGACCAATTAGTCCATCGCTACGAACGTGAGATGTATAGCTACCTTCGCCATTATCTTGGTGATGTCCAAATGGCGGAAGATGTCTTTCAAGGAACGTTTTTACAGGTCCATCGGAAATGCGGACAGTTCCAACAGGGCCGCCAGTTTCGACCTTGGTTGTATACGATCGCCACCCATCAGGCCATCGACTTGCTGAGAAGAAACAAGCGACACCGCAAGGTGGTGAGCCTTGATCGTGAGAATCGGGGCAGCGAAGATACATTTACTACCCTGATGGAACTATTGGAGAGTCGTGAAACACCCCCTTTGGCAGACCTGGAAGCTGCAGAACGACAAGAGTGGGTACGCAAAACGGTGGATGCCTTACCCGAGATGTTACGATCCGCCCTGGTGTTGGTCTATTACCAGGGCCTTAAGTACCGTGAAGCTGCTGAGATACTCGGCATACCGGTTGGTACCGTGAAAAGCCGTCTACACAGCGCGATTCTAAAACTGAATCAGGCTTGGCAAAGTTCCCAAATTTGACCGTAAAGAGACGACTCGCCATGCGACAACAACTCCTATGTTTTCTGTTGGGAGGTCTTGAAGACGATGAGCTGGAACGGGTCAAGGACGAGATCACAAACAACCAGCAATTTGAGGACAGCTTAAGGCACATTCGCAAGGCTGTTGATCCTCTCGATGAGGATCGCCAATCCCATGTGCCTCCCGAGGGATTGGCGCAAGAAACCTGCAAACATGTAGCGGATGAGCGCAAAGCAGAAGACGGGGAGACAGGACTCTAACGAGATCCTATTGGTCTAATTCACAAAACGGTGGCAAAAAGAAACCGCCCACGCGGGTTTGCCGACCGGTGTTGCTTTCTTGCAACGCAATCCTTCGGATCCCAAAAATGCAAAAAGCGGTGTTTAACTCCCGCAACTGGTTGCTAGGCAAGCAGTTGCGAGATTTTCAGTCCGCCGCTCGGGAGGTTTGGCAAGCGATTTGCGTTTCTTTGGAAAACCATGAAACGATTTTTTGATCACCTGTCAGCCGCCCAGATGCACGCACCGGATCTTCTCCAGTTGGCAGCCATTCTTGCGGTGCAGGGTCCGAAACTAAAAGTAGCGAACGTAGATCCGGCCGGCAGATACCTCGGATCCTTCTGGTCCGCTTCTGAGCAACGGATCGATTCGTGGAATCAGCAACTCCACCGACACTCAAAGAAACAAACAACCCGTTTCAATCTGACCCAAATCCTCCAAGAGATTATTCTCAGTGAACCACTCACCAGGATTTGGACAGCGATCATCACCTCTGGTTGCGATTTTCAAGATGGAAAAGAAGCTGTCGCCACTGCCAACCGTATGATGAACCTCCATCTTAATGTTCACTACCGGGGAATGGCCTTGCTCTCGAAGGGCAACTGGCACGAGGAGACTGTGGCAGATCTTGTGAAGCTTGAACATCGCACCGAAAGATGGACCGATTTGTTACTGGCCTATGTCGAACAAAGCTATCCGGCAATCCATTTAGCACCTAATCGGGAACGCAGCCTGGACTTTTTTCAGGATCTTCAATATCAAAGTGGTCGAGCGGGATATGGTGTTGCTTCGGCCATTACGCTCTCAACGATGCGCGAAACCATTTGTTGCAACATTGCTCCCCAAAGTCCGCATGCGAGTCTGAATTTTCAGATTGGGGCAACGATTGTTGAGAGCTGTGAGGTAGGCGAGTTGCAATCAGAGGGTCTTTTTGAATCGCTTTGGGCCATCCGCCTCGTCAATCGATTGGCCGAGTGTCAAAAGATGGTTGCCAGCTATTTGAGTTCTGGTCACAATCCGTTGTCGACAGAGCATTGAGCGACGAGAGGCTCTTATGAGTTGCGCTGCTTTAAAGCTGCGAGTCGCTTCTGCTTGAGCAGGCGAATGTGCTCAATGTCGTCGTTCGGCGTCGCCTCAATCAATTTCCGGGTATAGTCTTGTTGTGGATTCGCATAAATCGTCTCCGAGGGGCCAAACTCGACAATTTTCCCCTCGTTCATGACTGCCATCATGTCTGACATAAATTTCACCACCGAGAGATCATGACTGATGAAAATGTAGGTCAGTCCTCGGCGCTCCTGCAAATCTTTCATCAGGTTGAGTACCTGGGCCTGCACCGAAACGTCCAGTGCCGACACCGATTCATCGCACACCATAAATTCCGGCTCTACGGTAAGTGCCCGTGCAATACAGATCCGCTGACGCTGGCCACCTGAAAACTCATGAGGATATCGTCGTAAATAGGCCGTTTCCAGATCGACTTCTTCCAGCAAGGCAACTGCCCGGTCGAGACGGTCTTGTCGCGATGTGCCGATTGCATGCAATCGCATCGGTTCAATGAGGGCCGACTCCACCGTCATGCGAGGATTGAGCGAGCCGTAGGGATCTTGGAAAATGATCTGCAGATCGCTTCTCATCTTACGCAGCGCACTTTTCCGTAAAGTCGCCATATCACGACCGTGGTAATGAACCTCGCCACCGGTCGGTTCGATGAGACGGAGAATGGCACGTCCCGTCGTTGTTTTGCCGCACCCCGATTCGCCGACCAGCCCCAGAGTCTGTCCCCGGTAGACCGTTAAATCAATACCATCCACTGCCTTTATGGTACCGACGACCCGTTGAAACAGTCCCCGTCGCACCGGGAAATACACCTTCAAATCCCGGACCTCCAACAGTGGCTCTGTTCCCTCCGGAAGGACCATCGCATCGATCTTTGCGTCGGCACCTTCTGGCGATTGGGCAGCAGGAATCGATCGACTCCCCGGATGGAGCAGTCGCCCACGACCGGTCGTCATCAGTTGTTGCATCTTTGCATCATCGACTCGCTTCTCCATCAGCTCCCGACGGCCATCGGGCCCTCGAATCTCCATAAAATCACTTATGGTGGGAAGACGTCTGTAGGGTGTATCGAGCCGAGGCCGACAAGCCAGCAACCCTTTCGTGTAGGCATGCTGTGGTGCGGAAAAAATCTGCTCGACATCCCCATACTCCACCACCTTCCCCTGGAACATAACGGCAACGTCATCCGCGATCTCAGCGATCACTCCAAGGTCATGCGTAATAAACATAATCGACATGCCCCGCTTGTCGCGCAACTGTCGGATCATATCAAGAATTTGCTTTTGGATGGTTACATCCAATGCCGTTGTGGGCTCATCGGCAATCAATATTTTTGGATTGCAGCACAGCGCCATCGCAATCATCACTCGCTGCCGTTGACCTCCGGACATCTGATGTGGATAGTCCTTAACCCGTTGCTGGGGCTCCGGAATACCAACTTCATCGAACAGTTCAATGGTTCGGTTGCGAGCATCTGATTTGCTCAGTTTCTGATGCAACATCAACGATTCCATGACCTGACTTCCCGTAGTAAAAACTGGATTGAGTGAAGTCATCGGCTCCTGAAAAATCATACTGATGTCGCTACCACGGATTTTGCGAATTTCCGGTTCCGGCAACCCCACCAGATCTTTTCCCAGGAAAGAAATCTTTCCTGATTCAATTTTTGCCGTCTCTACCAGCAACCGCATGATTGACAATGAGGTCACTGACTTACCTGACCCCGACTCGCCGACGATTCCCAATGTATGTCCTTCCTTCAACTGAAATGAAATGTCATCGACTGCTCGCACCACCCCATTATCGGTGTGAAAGAAAGTTCGCAGATTCTCAATTTCGAGGAGTGGCTGAGACATTGAATCAAAATAATTAAAGGAACGCTGATGAAACTAAGCGCGAAGCCGAGGGTCCATAGCATCGCGCAAACCACTTCCTACCAAATTAAATACCGTGACGGCGAAGAACATTGCGAGTGAAGGAAAGACAATCAGCCAATAATACTGATAGTTTTCATTGCCTAATTGCAAAATGGAGCCCCAGCTTGAAGCTGGCGGACGAACACCAAATCCCAACAAACTGAGGCCTGCTTCCGTTATGATGGCACTGGCAATGCCAAATGGGGCGGCTACCAGCGCAGGGGCCAGCGAATTGGGTAGCACATGCACAAAGATGATCCGTTGCCTAGGCACGCCTAAGGCTCGTGCTGCCACTACATAGTCAATGGCACGCTGTTTTAATACCTCACCACGTATTAGCCGAGCGATGTTAGGCCAACCGGTAATGCCAATCACAAACATGATGATCCAGATGCTCGGACCTTGTAAGCCAACGATTGTAAGAATCAGAAAGAAGGCGGGAAACAACAAAACGACTTCAATGAGTCGGGAGATCACAATATCGGTCGCCCCGCCGAGATATCCGGCAATGGCACCAAAAAAAATGCCAATTGACATATAGATCACAACGGCAACGAACCCAACACTTATAGAAACACGCGTTCCATAGAGCAGCCTTGTCAGGACATCCCTCCCGCTGTCATCGGTTCCCAGCAGATGAATGTAGTCATCGTTGACATCTTTACATTCACTAACGGGCTTCCGGTAGAAAGGCGGTTCAAAACGAGACGTCGGATCCGTTTCTGTTGGCCCAAAGGGTATGAGTACATAGAAACCCGATTTGTGTGGTCCGGCCACAAAGTCTTCAGTAATGAACGATTTTGCTCGATACTTATCCAGTGGTGATACGCCAAATAAATCGAGCCCAAATAGCATACAAAGCAGGGTGGTGATCAGGACCAACTGCCCTGCAACCAACACGATACGCCATCGCCCCGGGGCACCTCGTCTCTTCATAATACAATTGGTGAAAAGAGAAATAATCAACCAAGGGATGAAACCCACCAGCGCCATATTGAATAAGAAGTCGACCGCCTGACCTGGATTAAAAATGTGACGGAACCAGGGATACAAAGTCAGGCCGAATTCTTTTTCTGCTTTTTCAACATTATCGGCATCTTGAATATCGACAGAGAGTACAACACCAACACCTCTCTGTGCCATGACATGTTCATAAAGCGCCTCGTCGGTGACCGTCAGATCAACGCGCAACGATCGATTCGATTCTGATTCCGGAGCTTGCAGCCGATAGCGTCGACCATTGAAATCAAGTGTGGCATTTGATACCGAAAATTTTTCACCACCGCGGATTCTTCTAATTTGGACGCTGACTTCCTCTCCATCGGCAACACCGATCCCTACTTTATTGCCATTCTCACCCGAAGACTTTTTCGCACCAATCACAGCAGCAAAGTTGTCTGACAAGGCGGCCGCAGTCGCATCATGGAAGACTAACGGCTGGTTGGAAGCGATCAGTGGTACAAAAATCACCAGCAGTAATAGGGGCGCCAGCAACCACAACGACCAATACGCTGGTGTATTTTTCTTGTACTGCTGCCAGACAATGTCGAAATATGAATCGCCCATTTTTGCTGCTTCAGTGGTAGACTTTTCTTTTGACATCAGCCCTAACCATTACTCTCAAAACTGATGCGAGGATCCACAAAGACATAAAGTAGATCTGTCATGAGAATCGACAACATGACAATGATTGCGTTGATATACAACAGTGCCATTAACGTGGGGATATCACGGAGCAGAATCGACTCCCAACCCAACATTCCCATTCCCGGAATATTGAAAATCGATTCGATCAGTACACTTCCTCCCAACAGTGCGGGCAGAAAGCTGGCAAACAATGTAATCAGTGGTATCAGGGAATTGCGAAATGCATGCTTGATGACGACCTTAAATCCGGACAAGCCTTTTGCTCTTGCGGTTCGGATATAATCTTGGCCCAATACCTCCAGCAAACTAGTTCTTGCATACATTGCCAGCGGCGCCAGACTAAACAGCGAAAGACAGATGACAGGCAATATTGCATGCCAAAAATAATCGAGCATATAACGTGCGAAACCAAATGAATCCGCGCCGTCACTATGGAGTCGCCCCATCGGAAACATTCGCAAATAGTCGCCATAACACAAATACAACAAGAACAGCACGCCCGCGACAAATGGCGGTACCGAGTAAAGGAAAAACAACATGAGTGACACAAGCCGATCAATCCAGTTCCCTCTGTTAACCGCGCACAGGATCCCAAGAGGAATAGCAACCATGTAAATAAACAGGCTGGACATCAGCATTAACGGCGCTGACACCTTGACAGCATTCCAAATTTTTTCACTTACCGGCTCACGTGTCCTTAGCGCACTACGTCCGAATTGAAACGTCGCCAATCGCCAGACCATATGAGCGTATTGCGTATCCGCGATGAAACTCCACAATTTTTCCCCGAGCCCCTTAACGTATTCCTTTTTGCGTAACGCATAGTGCAACTGCCAGTTTTCGATAACTTCTTCCATTTTCTCTTTTGTTGCTGATTTCGGAACCGTCATCTTCAGCGGGTTCGGTACGTACAGCTTGAGAATCATTGCGGCGATCACTTTTTCGTTGAGCGGCGAATCACCAAGCAGGCGATTAACGAAAAACTGCATGTCGGGATAATCCCACCAATATTCATCCCGCAGCTGTTCGACTAGCTCAAAAAGCTCAGCACGTGATGTCGCCGCTGAGAGAGTTTTCATATTTTTTTTAAGCGTGGCTTTACGTGCGTCATCCATATCTGGAAAACGTGACTTGTTACGCTGCCACCATTTTTCCCAGACCGCCTTAACTTGGGACGTTTCTGCCGCGCTGGCATTTTTTGAGTAGGTAAATTTATGTGGCTCAACCACCATAAAATTCAAACACGCAATCAGCCCGCGTTTTTGATCGAGTGTTACCTCGTCGGACGCCAACAAACGAATAACATCAAGCACGGCATAGGTACCGATATTCTCACACCACGCTTGCACATTTCCACGGATGGCCGCAGCTAGTCGCTCGTGTTTTGCGGGATCCATCAGTCGCGGCGAAAAAATGTCCTTACCCCAACCAAGCTTTGAATTGTTCTCTTTAAATACCTTGCGCAAAAACTCGACGCGCTCATGAAGTTCAGGTTCATCACGTGTTGCGACCGCCAACTGAGCAAGCTGATGTTGAATTTCATCTTGTGAATGGGATCGCGCCCATGCAGCATCCATTACTTCATCTTCTAAATCCTGAAAGTTCCGGATATTAAACAACAGTGGTTTATCGAGCCTGAGATCCCGCTTCTGAATCAGATACGCCTCGCGCGTTTGGCTCGATTCTCCTGCTGCACCTTCAGCAGAGAGCTGGGATAACATCGGGTCACCTGGTGCGATTTGCATGATGACAAATGAGACAATCGTTACACCGAATAGGGCCGGAATCATCAACAGAAGTCTTCGGATGATATAAGACCACATAAATAGAAATCCAGTGAGCGGATTACGAAACTACAACCATCTGCCACACGCTAGCCAAGTGTCGATTACAAGGTGCCGGATCGCGAAATACAACTGACTGTCATTGACCCAGCACACGTGGTCGTGAAGAACGCCACTCTCGAGTGTCCAAATGTGGACGCAACATGGGATACGATTTCCAATTATCGATCCTGGCATCCAGCGCACCGGTAGACATCTCGGAAAAGAGAAACGCGTAAGGCTGATCCTCAAAAATCAGCCGATGGATTTCGTGGTAGATCGGAATCTGATCCTCTTCCTTAATCGTAACACGTAGCTTATCGATCAGCTCGTCGACTTTTTTGTTCTGGTAACCGATTGCGTTGGAGCTCTCCGGCAAATCCGCCTGACTACCATGCCAAATCTGGAACGGATCGCTCTGCCAATCTGCGACCCAACCCAGAATCGTGGCATCAAATTCTTTTTTGCGTAGTTTTTGCAACATCAGTGCCCACTTAGTAGGCGAAATCTGAACCTCCACGCCAATCTTACGAAAATTCTCCTGGATAATTTCGGCCATTGTTTTGTATTGTGGGGCATCGGAATAAATCATTAGATCAAATTTGAACTCAACAAGCTTGCCGTCGACCACCTTATCGCGAATCCCGTTCTGGTTGGTGTCGATCCAACCTGCCTCGTCCAACAACTGCCGTGCTTTTTCAAGATTAAAAGGAATGGGTTTCACATTCGGATTGGTAAAGGGCCCATTGGGCACAAATGGACCATTAACCCTTTGGGCCAACCCATAATAGATATCATCAATGAAGGACTGCACTGGGACTGCATACCCCAACGCCCTACGAACTAGGGCATCCTCAAATATGGGTCGACGGAGATTCCAACCTAGATAGCGATAAGCGGTTGCCTGATATTCCTTTAGTACGACCTTGTCATTAACCACATTGGGGTGCTTTTTGGCTTCTAGGTATTGGTTCTTCTGAGAAATGTGCCCCCAGTCCAAATCGTTTTGTAGCAGCTGAGTCCGGGCCGTATTCGGATTGGAAATAAAGCGATAGACAATTTTTGAAAAATAATAGGGATCACCCCAGTAATCCACATTTCGATCCAATGTAACCTGCTCACCCTTTTTCCACTCCTTAAAAATCATTGGGCCGGTCCCACACATCGTCATATTTGCCCAATGATTATTGAAACCGTCGGCAAACTCCTTGGAACGGTAATCAAATGAGATCGGCTCACCTGCTTCGTCGTAGCCATAAATGTGACGCGGGATGATGCCTGTCCCAAGCGTAAAAAGGTCGGCCATGAAATAGGGCTTTTTCCAACGAATCTTCACCCTGTATTTACTCGGCGTTGAAACTTCGATGATTGATTTGTCGTCACCCTCAATCGATGGATCCGTGTAATAGCTTCGCAACGAAGCTGCCTCCGTATAATCATTAAGGATGCAATCAAATGTAAATTTGACATCGCGAGCTGTGAGTTCCTTGGGGAGGACTTCTGTGCCATCAGGACGTGTAATCGGATGCCACATCACCCCTTCACGCAGCTTGATGTCGTAAGTCAATGTTTCTGGATCGAATTCCCATGATTCCGCAAGCATTGGATTCCACTTTGAGGGGTTCGCCAGATCACGATCTGCGAGCGATTCATAAACGAGCCGCTGGAAGGCTGTACTCACATTATCACTAGCATTAATTAAATTGAGCGTATCAGGATCATCGGGATAGAACCGCAACAGCGTGTCGTTATCTGCTGTAGGGCGATCATCATTGCCCCAAAGCATCGACGTTAACATGATTGGTAGTAGTGCTGTGATCGCGAAAATACATTTCATGTTCAATGTTCCTCGGCCCCGGCACCGCTAAAATGCTACGCGTCTGTAGCAGAAGATACTACTAAAAGCATTTCCAACGGGCAATGAAGGCCAATTCAACTCCGGACGACTCTTGGCTATTTACGACGGTAAACACGGCTTTTATCCATCCGGGACAGGACAAAGGCCAATCGGTTTTATTCTCTTCGGAGTACCAGATATTGAAAGACCTTTGGGAGAGCCAGTAACCCTCGGCCTGTGAATTACAGATTCGGTGGGACCAGCAACTCTAGCACTAGCCCCAGAACCTAT
>PVBE012648135.1_pt1 | contig 10066 bp, 6 predicted proteins | sample 1631181 | NCBI WGS metagenome assembly PVBE01 (sample SAMN08397723, study PRJNA350692) | Marine metagenome, whole genome shotgun sequencing project. | isolation source: water | place: Pacific Ocean | collected 2012-04 | reverse complement strand
TTCCTTGTGGGAACGGTCACTTAGCACCATCCGTCTACCACACTTTGCGGGAAAATGGAGCCCCCGAACACATCTAACACACTGAAATCACTCCGGATCTGTATTCCGGGGTGGGAACTTGCTACGCGATGCCCCACCCGAATCTGTGGGCAGGACGCCCTATCGCACGACGATCTCATCGAGCGTCTGTGCGCGCTCGTGCCCCGTCCGCGCCGTCACCGGGTGCGATATCATGGCATCCTCGCGACGGCAGGCCGCCACCGACGCCTGGTCGTTCCGACACCCCCACCGCTGACGGAGATTGCGTGCGCCTCGAAAAATGAGGCCAGCGGAATCAACAGATCCCGCGCTGGCCGGTTTCGGGGCGGCTCCTACGCCGCTCGCTGGAAGACGCGGGCGACGAGCGATAGGGTCGCCCGAGAAACCCACGACACATCTCGAAACATGAACACTGACAAGAAACTCATTTTCATGGCTGCGGCGGTATTCGTCGTAGCCTGCGGATCCGAAACAGGATCCGGGGCGACCTCGGGCGAAGACACCGGATCCCAGACGAGCCGCGGCGCCCGTGGGCACGATGGGGGCGGAGAACACCGAGTTTGGGGCGACACCGATGCCCAAGACACTCCGGTGGCCGATGTGCCCGATGGACCTTGCGTCGACCTCGACGGGGATGGTCACGGTGAGGGCGCCGGGTGCGTTGGAGACGTCTGCGACGACGACAACGACAACCGCTACTACGGGGCGACCGAGGTCTGCGACGGGATCGACAACGACTGCAACGAGCTGATCGACGACGAGTGCTCAGAGGACCCCTGCAAGATCGGCGACGAACTCGAGTGCTATGACGGACCGGACGAGACCCGGGGGGTCGGGCTCTGCGAAGACGGGCTCGCACTCTGCGTCGAGGTCGACGAGACAACCCTGGCGTGGGGCTCGTGTGAAGACCCGGTGCTGCCTACTGGCGAGTCGTGCAACGGCTTCGACGACGACTGTGACGGCGACACCGACGAAGACTGGGATTTCAACACCGACGAAACGCATTGCGGTGAGTGCGACAACGCCTGCATCGCGGGCTGCGAAGAATGTGTCGGTGGGGAATGCGTCACCTGGCCCACACCATGCCCCTGACGAGCTCGAGCCGGCGCCTCGACGAACCCCGATCCCCCGAGTGAACACCGGCGGACATCGGGCGAGCGGGTTCAGCCGAAGACGGGCCGCGACTCTCCGGTCAACCCGGCCGTCTTTTCCGGAATTCACCCGGCCAAGATTTCCGGAACCAGCACGGAGACGACGGCTTCGCTTTCGACGCGTTGCCGATCGAGGTCGTGGGCGCGGCTGCCGGCGAATACGAAACCTGATAGGGTCGCCCGGCATGGGGAGGTCCGCATGGGTCGAGGTACGGTCGCGCTGGTCGGGGCGGAGTTCGAGGAGAACCTGTCGATCCGCTATCTGGCGTCGGCTGTCGCCGAGGACGGGATCCACGCCGAGGTGATCGCTTTCGACAACCGCGACGCCGAAGCCGGCATCGTCGCGCGGATCGTCGAGCTCGCTCCACTCGTGGTCGGCATCTCCGTGCCATTCCAGACTCGGGCGCCGGAGCTACTCGGGCTCGCGAACTCCCTCCGGCACGCCGGATACACCGGCCACATCACGATCGGCGGACACTTCGCGACCTTCGAGTTCGCCCCGATCCTGCGCGCCCACCCCGCGATCGACTCGGTCGCGCGCCACGAGGGGGAGACGACGTTCCGCGAGCTCTGCGCCGCGCTGCTCGCTGGCGCGGATATCGCGACGATCCCCGGGCTCGTCTCGCGCGGTGACGCCGGGCTCGAGGTGGCGCCACCGCGACCGTTGCCTTCGCTCGACACCCTCCCCTTCCCCGATCGGCGCGGACGGCCGCGCGACGTGCTCGGCATCGCGTCGGCGCCGCTGGTCGGCAGCCGCGGCTGCTATGCCGACTGCGCTTTCTGCTGCATCTACGCATACTCCGACAACGCCCGAGGGGCCCGCTACCGGATGCGCTCGCCCGAGGCGATCGCCGCCGAGATGAAGCACGAGTACGTCGAGCGAGGCGTACGGCTCTTCATCTTCCACGACGACAACTTTTTCGTTCCGAGCCGGGACAAGAACCTCGCGCGCTACGAAAGGCTGGCGGACCTGCTCCAGGCGGCGGGCATGGACGACATCGGGATCGTCATCAAGTGCCGACCGAACGACGTGGACGCCGAGCTCTTCTCCCTCTTGCGGCGCATGGGCCTGATCCGCGCATACGTGGGGATCGAGACGAACTCGGACGAAGGCATCGTCAGCCTGAACCGACGTGTGACGTCCGAAGACAACCGGAACGCGCTCCGCGTGCTGAGCGAGATCGGGATCTACGCGTCGTTCAACGTACTGATCTTCGACCCTGAGGCCACCCTTGGAGGCGTGTCCGCCAACCTCGACTTCATGGAGGAGTTCGCCGCCGTCCCGCTGAACTTCTGCCGCGCCGAGGTCTACGCCGGCACGGCGCTCAAACGAGTGCTCGAAGAGCAGGGGCGACTGCGCGGGGACTACCTCGCGTGGGGCTACGAGATGCGAGATCCCCGCGTCGAGCTGCTCTTTCGGATCTCGTCGACCGCCTTCATGAGCCGCAACTTCAAGTCGGACGGCGTGGCGAGCCTGAACATGGGCATCCGCTTCGACAACGAGGTCTTGCGGCACTTCTACGCCGAGGGCTGGGACTCGGAGTGGCACGACCGGCTGCGAACGTTGTCGACCGAGGTGAATCGCGACAGCGTGGCGCGGATGCGCGAGGCGCTCGCGTTCGCCGCCGAGGTCGATCTCGCGGACCACGCGACGATCAAGGCGTTCACCCTCTCGCTCGCCCGCGCGTTGGCCCGCGCCGATCTGGGCTTCATCCAGCGCTGCCGCGCGATCCGCGCCGAGATCGAGCGACGCGTCGACACCGCGGGCGGCCTCGAGTCGGCGAATCCCTACGGCTCGAAGACCCCGCCTTGGGCCGCCGAGACGAACCGATTGGGCAGCTCGGCTGTGACCTCGCTCTCGAACGAGAACCTCCCCACCCCGAACCTGGGACGACGATGACGACGGCCAAACCAAACAAGAAGCGGGCGATCTTCCGAAAGAAGGCGATCAAGGTCGCGGAGGCCGCGGGGATTGCGATGGCGACCACCGGGCTGAGCACCTGCTCGGGGATCGGCGCGGTCGACCCCGCGCCGCCGCCGCTCGAGTGCAACGCGGTCTCAGCCGGCCAAACGCTGGTCGCGCGCGCGACGCTCTCTGGGACGACCCTGCAGGTGACCTTGCAGCACGAGGGTCAGTGGTACGAGGCGAGCTGGGTCGATGACGTCACCGCAGAGGATCTGGTCGGGCTCACGTTGACGTCGGTCGACATGCCCGAATATCGGGGCCTCTACGCCGGATTCACGCTGAACTTCGAGTTGACCGCGCCCGAGGTCACGGCGGGCTCGTTCACGCTCGTCGGCGAGCTCGCGGACTACATGGATGACGACCCGTGCCCCGTCCGCAGGACGTTCGGCTTCGCCATCGGCGCCGACAGCGTCCAGGTGGCCGAGGTCAGCGGCGACTCACTCGCGCTCCCGGCGCGGCAGCACGCCGAGATCCGGGTCTCGGGCCGAGATGGCGCGCTCGTCGAGGTCGCCGCCCACACGCCCTACCGCGGCGCGCGCACCGTGAAGTGGAGCGCAACGGCCGGGGACGTATCGATCCGGTCCGAATCGGGCGCGACGTGGCGGCTGCCCTCCACGCCAGGCTTCTATCAGCTCGAGCTCGTCATCGACTTCGGCGATGACGGGTTCGCGTTCGACACGTTGCCGATCGAGGTCCAACCCGCGTAGCGCTCTCGGGCGGCGGAGACGACTCAGCGGGCGAGCACTTCGCGAATCCGGAGGCCGAGGGCATCGACGGAGAAGGGCTTGGCGAGGAACTCGACGCCTTCGTGCAGCACGCCGTGGTGCGCGATGACCTCTGTTCTTCCTACGCTCGCTCAACGCCCCGACAGATGATGACTCGGTCAGGCTGTTGCTACCCTGACACCAGGGGCGCACGAAGCACGAAGACGAGGTCAGTACCGGCGTGCTTCTTGGGTTGGTATCCGAGTCTTCTAGGAATGGACGCGGACCGCTTGTTCTCGCGGTCGCAGGATATCCGTATCTCTTCGACGCCTTGTCGGAAGCAGGCATCTTGCAGTCCAGAGACCGCTTCTGTTGCAAGCCCTCTTCCTTCGTAAGCTCCGCCTATCCAGTATCCGAGTTCGCAGGTCCGTCCGTCATCGCCGAAGCCGAATGCCCCACAGGCTCCGATGATCGATCGAGTCGTCTCGACGCCCCGGATCGAAATGGCGTAGTCAAAGAGTGCCCCTTCACTGCGTTTGGCGAGGTTCCTGCGGCGTAGTTCCCGTACATCTTCGACAGTCCTGCACGAAGACACCCACCCCATCCATCGCTCCAGCCGTTCCCGTTCACGGTCGATGAACTCGAACAACTCCTCCGAGTCATCCTCTGCGAGGGCCGTGAGCACGACCCTACCGCTGTCGATCTTATTGGGTAGGACTCTAACAACCATGGCTCACGGCCCTCCTTTCACACTGAACCGAAGTGTGACCCGTTTCGTGTGTTGCTGCAATCACGCCACTTCCTCGAACCTCTGCCCCGCGCTGCCCCGTCTTCCCGAACACTTCGTTTCTCGGGTGTTTCTCGGGCACCCTGCCGGTGGTGCGGCGACACCCCTGAAGCGGACCCGGTCTCGCGGCGCACACGGCCCAGGACGTGCCGCGAGTTCGGATCGGAGGATGCCGGTCAGACCTTGATCGTCTCGCAACCGAGCTCGATGGTCACCTCGCCGTCGATCGCGCCGCAGATCGCGTCGCACAAGATGATCGTCGTCGGCAACTCCGGGTCGTCGAAGTACCACGCCGAGCGGCCGCCGCACTCCTCGGGCCCGGCCACGTTCGGGAGGGCGGCCGGCAGGGATCCCGGCGGCGTGTAGTACACGTTCACCTCGTCGGGATCGACCTCGAGTCCCGACCCGGGATCGGGGATGCCGAACGCGCAGGGGAGCACGGCCCCGGCGATCACGCCCTCGGCGATCGCCCGGAAGATCTCGAGCCAATCGTCCGTGCAGATCGACGCCGAGACACCGCCGGTCGCGCCCGCCAGGTTCATGTAGTGCCGACCGATCGCGGCCCCGGTGCCGTACACCGGATGGATGCACCCCACGATCGGCACGCTACCCTGGGCGACGATCGCGTGGAAGGTGAACGGGCCGGCCAGATCCTCCATGTCGTGCCGGAAATTCCGCCAGTCGATGTCGTCGTTGTCGTCCGTCACGGCGATGAACTGGAGGACCGCGTCGGGGCGAAGGAAGTCGGACCAATCCGAGAACGTGCTCAGAATGCTCTCGAACACCTCGCTGCTGTCGACCTCCCGATCGACGTGGCGGTAGATCGCGCTGTCCGTGTCCGGACACCCGGGGGTCGCAGACAACGGCTCGGGGAGACATACGCTGCGCTCGGCGACGAGGACGACCCGCAGGTCGATCCCCGAGCCGGTGACGAAGTCGGCGAACTCGTCGAGCTTGTCCTCGACCGTCTCCTCCTCCTGGTCCATGCTGCCCGACGTGTCGACGACGAGAACGATGTCCGCCGGGAGCACGCGATTCTCCGCCGTGAGCGTGGCCAGGGCACACGACTCCTCCTCGTCCTCGGCCGCGGTGTCGCGAGGCGGCGGCAGATCCGACGACCCGCGCGCATCGACCTCGGCCGCGACGTCGAGCACGGCCGGCACATCCCCCGGGCGGGCATCGACCGGATCCACGTCTCCAGCGTCCGGAGTCGAGTCCGGCGCGCACACCCGTTCGGCCGTGCAGTGGTACCCGGGGCTGCACGGGGGATTGCAGTCCTCGATGCAGACTCCCTCGACGCACGCGGTGCCGGTGGCGCAAGGCGGATCGCAGAGGGTGCGTCCACTTCCGCGGTCGCCGCAGGGTGGCCGGGTGCACTCCTCCGCGCGCGACCGGTCCGGCCCGGTGACCTCCTCCGTCCCGGCGCAACCGAGGGCATGCATCGCGAGCGCGGCGAACACGGCGGCGACGACGAGACGGACGGGGCCTCGCCCAGCGCCGCCATCTTGCGCTCGGCGCTCGAGTTGGGAACCATCGCGCATTTCCAATCCTGCAGGAGTCCTGCCGAAGCTACCTCGGAGCCATGACGGCAGCAACGTGAACCGTGCGGCGCGGCGATCCGTGGCGCCGACCGGTGATCCCCACGGCGACATCGCGATGGGCCGTTCGATTGGGCGGAGGCAGCAGGCGATGGTCGCGAGCGAGCACGACTGGGCGCCGCGGCGAAGCCCGGCCAGGTACTCGTCAGCCCGGAGACGTGGGACGCGGGGATCGCATCAGGGGTGGACGACGAGCGGCGGACGAGGCTGTCGAATGCGGCGAGCGAGCCGGTCGTGATCCAGAGCGCGGGAGGACCGGTGCAGGCAGTCGCGGTATCCGGCCCTCCGGCCGAGTGACTGCCTCGAGTCGGCCGCCGCACCGAACGCCGCTCCCTCTCCGCGCACGATGCGTGAGTCCCGCGGTCGGGCACGTGGGGGGAGTCTTTCTCATCCGACCGAGCCGGGGACCGACCGAGCCCTCAATCCTCGGGAACCCGGAATCGTACAGCTATGCCGCGTCGACCGGCATTGGTGGTACCCTCTGCGCCACCCCTGTGACGTCTCCGGGCCGCGCGGCCGGAAGTCGTGTGGAATCGGAGTTGGGATGCGCAGAACGCTCTTGATATGGCTCGCCATCGGCTGCGCTCTTCTCGTCACATGCGCGGAGTCCGATCGGAAGAACCCCGATCGCGCTCCGACTGGAGGACGGGACGTCGCGCCGGAAGAACCATCCGTTGCTCCCGCAGATTCCGGTGCGGAGACGACGGCCGACGCGCCTTCCGACACCCATGTCGATCCCGGGGATCGGACCGACGGCCCGGACACCGCCGCCGACATGATCCCGGATACTCCCGCAGACGTGGTCCCGGATACTCCCGCCGACGTGATCCCGGACGGCACTGCCGACTGCCGCGGTCGCGACTGTGCGGACTCTGGGCGTCGCTGCCCCGACGGCGAATGCGGACCGGATTGCGAAGACGTCGAGGAGCGGCGCACCCGATTCAGCTCGTCGTCCGTCCCGCACGGCGCTGTCTGCACCCCCCAGACCCAGACTCGGACCTGCAGCAGCGGTGCGTGGACTCCCTGGGATGGAGATGCGCTCTACCAGCACTGCGTCGTCGAACCTGAGCGGCCAGACGCTCCACGTATCGGGTTTCAGTATCTGACCTGGTTCGGCTACCGGACGACGTCCGGAGACTGCGGGGGAACCGGGTGGTCGGACAATCCGTTTCTGCTCGAAGGGGTGAAGTCGTTACTCTTCGGACCGGACGGCTTCTGCTACAGCTCGATGGACCCGGACACTGCCACGGTGCACGCCGGCAAGCTCCAAGAGCTGCGCGCAGACTTCGTGGTCTTCGACGTCACCAACTTCTCGAAGACACGCTCCCCGACCGACAACCCGATCTTCCAGAGTGCGCTTCGAGCGATGTCCGGGTTCGCGGCCCACGAGAGCTCTGCCCTCGATCAGTACCTCGGTCATGCCCCCCGAATCCGCGGGGCCTTCCAGTTGTCGATCACGTGCTGGGGTCTGCAGTGCCACGGTCTCGACGGAAACCATGACGAGATCCTGACGGTGAACGAGTTCGTGCTGGGACACATGGAGGCCATCGCGCGGCAGGCTTACGACGATCCGGGCGCCTTCTTCCACGTGGACGGCCGACCGCTCCTGCTCCTCTACGTCAACGCGGGGAGCAGCGTCCGGAATCTGTCCGGCGAGCCGGCCTTCCACGGTCCCGGCAACCTGATCCCGCTGGTCGAGGACTTCGATCCCGTACTCGACCTCGGCGAACGGACCGTAAGAGCGCGGGAGTTCTTTTCGGTGCGCTATGCCATCCTGTCCGCGGCCGACGATGACTACACCGGGTTCTCCAGCGAGATATGGCCCTTCCAGTGCAACGGGACCCGTTGCTCGTTCGCCGAGGCCGGCTATGCGTCGGTGTATTCCCACTCGAGCGGGGAGCGAAGTCTGGCGCTGCTCGACGGATTCGTATCCGCCGCCGAAGGGCGAGATCACCTGCTCGTGCGGGTGTGGAACGAGTTCTCCAGCACGGATGAGTTCCATGGTCAGGCCTACACCCTGGAGCCCAACACCCGACTCCACACGGTGGACAGCACGCCCGGGAACGCCGACCCCTGGTTCTTCTTCGACGGGGTGCGTGCCCGCGTCTCCGGACTGGTCGACTACTCGATCCGTGCAGCACACAGCGGGTCGTGCATGGACGTTCGGGGCGTCTCGGCCGAGGACGGCGCGATCATTCAGCAATGGGAGTGTCTGGGCCGAGACCACACCAATCAGGTCTGGCATCTCCAGCCATCCGGATTCGGCAGCCACTACATCTTGGCCGACCATAGCGGCATGTGTCTGACCGAGGATCCGGGCGATTCCGTGGTTCAGCGCGCCTGCCGCAACCTGCCGGCGCAGCGATGGCAGCTCGCGCTCACCGGAGACGCGGTCCGGATCCAGGGTGAGTCGGGCCGATGTGTGGAGGTCGCCGACCACTCCCACGACAACGGCGCCCTGCTCCGACTCGGCGCCTGCCTGGATCCCGGTACGGAGACACAGTCCTGGCGGGCGACCTGGTATTGACGAGTCGGATCGACCTCGCCTCCGGTCCGCGCTTCGACGCGCTCGCGCGATGACGACAGAGCTCTCCGCGCGGGTCACCGCTTCGTGATCGCATGGGAAGCGGCGCGTCGCTCGAATCCCCGCCGCCACCAGGAGATGGTGCCGCCCGGGCGAGCCGCCCGGCTATGTGGGTGGTCGCTCTACCACGGTGCGCAACCGGTCCTGGCGTCGTCAGTGCAGGGCCCTCTCCCTGCGCTCGTGGTCCGCGGCGAGCGTGCTTCCCTACGTGCCGGCATCTGGCCGGCGGGTTCGTGCGACCTTCACTCCAGCCTGTAGACCACTGGCATCACGTCGTCGTCCCCATCCCACGAGGGGCTGGACACGGCGTACATGTAGTCGCTGCCGAGCACGATCTCGGAGTAGCCAAACCTGGGCAGGACGCCGTCCGTGATGGCAGCGAGAGAGGACAGGTTCGGATCGGTCCGCAGGATCCTCCCGCTTCCGTCAACGGCGCGGTTGAGACCCCCGTGGATCCAGATCTGCCCGCTCCCGTCCATCGTGCAGCCGTACGCCGGATACCAATCCTCGCCGAGCTGGAGAGGCAAGTGGATCTCCGACCCGTCGGGGCCGTCGGCCGGCACGCGGATGATCCACCCCCTGTCGGGATTCAGCGAGATCGAGCGTCCTTCGGCCGGCCACTCGGCGACCACGCCGTAGACGTACATCCGACCATCGACCTCGGCCAACATGGGTGAGCCGAAAAGGCCCGGAGCATCCCCGAACCAGTCCTCCGGGGCAATGTCCTCGCCCGCTGCGTACGACCAGATTGGAGCGTGGTCGTCTCCGGTGGCCGACAGCCGATCGCGGCTGGTCTTGTACAGGTCGCCGGGCTGGAATCGGTTCTGTCCGTGTGTCGCAACATACACATGGTCGTCGCCAGTGCCGGTTGGCTCGACCGTGACGCCGAGGACCGACGGGTGGAGACCCCGATACACACCGACGGTCGCACCCGACGTCCCGTTGTCGACGATCCGGACCAGGCAACCGGCGCGGGTTCCCAAGAGGATCGAGCCGTCCGAAAACATCGCGCCGGCCGTGATCCAGCCGAGCTGGTTGTGCCCCGAGGAACACTCGCCGCCGTCCCAGCCGGCCGGGTCGTCTTCGGTAAGGACCCAGTAAGCGTTCAGGGGGGAGTGAGCCCGCGCCGCCGCCGTCAGCTGATGCCTACCCCGTTGTCCTGCGCGGGTAAGAGCGACGGTGCCGGCTGGCCTTCGGTTGCAGCTTGAACCGCAGCAGTGACGTAGCCGAGGACATC
>PVBE010119131.1_pt1 | contig 10066 bp, 13 predicted proteins | sample 1631181 | NCBI WGS metagenome assembly PVBE01 (sample SAMN08397723, study PRJNA350692) | Marine metagenome, whole genome shotgun sequencing project. | isolation source: water | place: Pacific Ocean | collected 2012-04 | reverse complement strand
ATACGAACAGAAGTATAAAACTGAACTACAAAAGTTTGCAGCGATGCAACTTGGGAGACGAAGACGAGACGATTATACAGATGGTACTATCCGTATACCAATCGAGTCACCGCCTCAGTAATTAGGAGATAAATATTATGGCAATAACATCGGCAATTTGTAATAGTTTTAAACAAGAAATTTTAGAAGCGGAGCATAATTTTACAGCTTCTACTGGAAACACTTTTAATTTAGCTTTATACACAAGTTCAGCAACTTTAAGTGCAAGCACAACAGCTTACAGTTCATCAAACGAAATAACAAACACTTCAGGAACTGCTTATACTGCTAAAGGAAAAGCATTAACAAGTGTTACACCAACTTTAGATTCATCAACTGCCGTTTGTGATTTTGCAGATGTTTCTTGGACATCAGCTTCATTCACAGCTAACGGATGTTTAATTTTTAATGATTCACATTCTACAGACGCAGCAGTTTGTGCGGTTGCATTTGGTGGAGATAAAACTGTATCTAGTGGAACTTTTACAATTCAATTTCCAGCAGCAGCAGCAACTACAGCGATTATTCGTATAGCCTAAAGGAGGTAAGTCCTTATGGCATCAATCTGGGGTGGTGATAGTCCTTCAGTAGCATGGGGATATAACACCTGGCAATCTAATACTGTTACACAATCATTAACTGGACAATCATTAACTTCATCACTTGGAGAAGTCGAAGCTTTTCCAGAACAAGGTTTTGGTTCGGATACATGGGGCTTTGAAAACTGGGGTGAAAGTGCATTAGATGTAACACTAACTGGTTTAAGTTTAACAGCATCAACAGGTTCTTTAACCGCTTTCAATGAAGAAGGTTGGGGCAGGACTACATATGGTAATGCTGGATGGGGAGTAACTTATTCGGTTGCATTATCAGGATTAGGTTTAACATCTAGTCTAGGATCAGCTGAAGTACAATTACTTGTTCCTCTTACCGCACCATCAACTTTAACATCTTCATTAGGTACAATAGTTCAAGGAATTGAAGTTCCAATTAGTACAGCTGGTGTAGGTACAACTGCTGTTGGCTCATTAACAGAAGTTAGTACTAACGCAGGTTGGGGTAGAGATTCCTGGGGCCAAGAACCATGGGGCGATACCGATGAACCTGTTGTTACATTAACAGGATTAGGTTTAACAGCTTCTCTTGGAGAAGTATCAGCATACAACGAGCAAGGTTGGGGTAGAGACCCTTGGGGTTATGAAAACTGGGGTGAATCAGCAATGACAGTTGTTGTTGATGTAGAATCTAGTGGAGTAGCAACTACAAGTGTTGGAGCAATAACTCCAACTGAAATGGGTATTGGATTAAGTGGTCAATCGGCTACAGCATCCGTAGGAACGCCAGGTTTAGCATTTGGTGTAAGCACTGAACCAATTAGTACAGCTGGAGTAGGTACAACTGCTGTTGGAAGTATTAATCTAGAAATAGGAGTTCCTTTAACAGGAATTGGAGCAACTTCTTCTGTAGGTGCTATTGATCCAGCAGATGTGATGGGTCTAACAGGATTAGATGCAACTGCAAGTGTTGGAGAAGTTACAGTTGCTAATGTTGAAATAATTAACCTAACTGGAATAAGTGCAACTGCTTCTGTAGGTGCAATTACACTAGATCAAATAACTGTCGGTTTAACAGGAGTGTCAGCAACTGGTGGTGTAGGAGCAATATCTCCAACTCCAATGACTATTGGATTAACTGGTCAATCTGCAACTATTTCACTAGGTGAGGTTTCTCCTTTATATACAAGAGATTTAAATTATGATACCAGTGCTTCTTATTCAAATAAAACATACAACACAAGTGCATCCTATACAGAAAAAAATCATGCTGGATAAATAGGTTGACTTGCTATTAAATTAACAATATAAATAACACAATTAGGAGAACAAATTATGGCATCAACTTATACGGCTCTCGGTGTAGAACTAATGGCAACTGGTGAAAACGCCGGTACATGGGGAACAAAAACTAACACCAATTTAAACATAATCGAACAAATTTCTGGTGGATACTCTGCTCAATCTATAGCAGGTGGTGCACAAACTACAGCTCTTACAGTTTCTGATGGATCAACTGGTGCCGTTATGTCTCACAGAATGATTGAGTTTACAGGTTCTATTACTGGAAACCAAATCGTAACAATTCCTTTAGATGCACAAACTTTTTATTTTTTAAGAAATTCAACATCAGGTGCTTACACAGTACAATTTAAATACGCTTCTGGTTCAGGATCTTCATTTACATTTTCAACAACTGACAAAGGCGATGCAATGGTTTTTGCAACAGCTGATGATGGAACAAACCCTAAAATTTTAACACTAGCATTTGGTTCAGGCGATGGTGATGTAACACTTACTGGAACACAAACTTTAACTAACAAAACTTTAACATCTCCTGCAATAGGAACAAAAATTTCAGATACAAATGGAAATGAATTAATTAATCTTACTGCAACAAGTTCTGCAGTAAATGAATTTACAATTGCAAATGCTGCAACAAGTGATGGTCCAATTTTATCAGCAACAGGAGAAACTAATGTTGATATAAATATTAATCCTAAAGGTTCTGGTACTTTAAAATCAGGAACAGCTGCAGTTAAAATTGCAGGAAAAGAAACTATATGGGTGCCTACAAGTGCAATGTATCCCAACACTACAAGTGGTGCAGAAGCTGCACAAGTAGAATTATCAAATGGTCCAGAACTTAAAGTTTTAGATTTTGATAAATCTTCAGATGAATTTGCACAGTTTGCTGTTGCCTTTCCTAAATCATGGAATGCAGGCACAGTAACTTTTCAAGCATTTTTTACAGCAACTTCAACAGACACAGGAACTACAGCATGGGGATTATCTGCAGTAGCTCTAGCTGACAATGGAGATTTAAATACAGCATTTGGAACACAAGTTGTTGCAACAGCAAAAGCTCACAGTGGAACATCTAATGATTTAGATGTTGCTAATGAAAGTGGAGCAGTAACAATCGCAGGATCACCTGGTGATAATGAGTATGTTTTTTTCCAAGTGTCAAGAGATGTATCTGCAGATGATTTAGATGCTGATGCAAGATTATTAGGAATAAAATTATTTTTCACTACTGACCTGGCTAACGACGCATAATAGGAGGAAAAGTTGAAAGATTACAAACTAGAAACTTTCTTAAGTCAGTCTGGTAAAAGTCAAACACAAACAACCAAACCAAAAACTAGAGGATTTGGATTTCAAATACTTGGTTTTGGATCTGGCGGTGCTGCTGGACCTTACGCAATCGACTATTTAGTTGTAGCCGGTGGTGGCGGTGGTGGCGGAACTGCTAGCTTTGCATTTGCTTCTGGAGGATCTGGAGGTGGCGCTGGTGGATATAGACTTTCTTTTAATACAAGTTCTTACGATGAACCCTCTGTTTCTACAATTGAAGTAGATAGAGGAACAGACTATCCAATAACTGTTGGAGGCGGTGGTGGACAAAACACAACTGGCGGAAATTCCGTATTCTCAACAATCACTTCAAATGGTGGCGGTGGAGGAAGAGCTGGACATGGCGGACAAACTGGTCAATCTGGCGGATCCGGAGCGGGAGGTGCCGCAAACGGCGGAGGAGCTGGACCAGGAAACACACCATCTACAACACCATCACAAGGAAATAACGGCGGCGCTGGAGAAGGCGGCGGTTCGCATAGATGCGGCGGCGGTGGTGGAGCAAATGCTGCGGGAGGCGGCGGACCGGGAGGAGGACCGGGAGGCGCTGGAAGATCTTCAGAAATTAATGGATCGGCAGTTACAAGATCTGGCGGAGGCGGCCAAGGAGGCGGCGGAGCATCACCAAATGGACCAGCGGGTTCAGGAGGCGGCGGAGCTGGAAATGCGGCTGCACAGGCAAACACCGGAGGCGGTGGAGGCGGAGGCTTTGGAAATGGTCAATCAGGAAAATCTGGTGGATCAGGAATTGTAATTTTAAGACATTCAGATGGACCAGGTGCTTCATCAGGTGGAACTGTAACAACTTCAGGAGCAGCGAGGATCCATACTTTTACAGGAGATGGAACTTACACAGCATAATTATGGCACACTACGCAAAATTAGATGATAATAATAAAGTAATCAATGTTGTTGCAGTAGACAACAACAAAGAATTAAAAGATGGAGTTGAGGATGAAGCAACTGGAGTTGCTTATTTAACTGAAGTTCATGGATATACAAATTGGAAAAAAACTTCTTACAATACAATTTACAATACACATGCGTTAGGCGGAACTCCTTTTAGAGGAAACTACGCTTGCATAGGCGGATACTACTATCCTGCCAATAATATTTTTATGGAAGTAAAACCATATACTAGTTGGACTTTAAATACATCAAACGCAAAATGGACACCACCTGTAGCTTATCCTACTGTTTTAAAAAGTGATCCAGATAGCAATGATGTATCAACTCAATACGGTTATATCTGGGACGAAAGCAATCAAAGATGGATTTGCACAGATGACGATACAGTCACAGGAAACGTAACACATATCTGGAATCCAAGCACTTCTGCTTGGGACAATGCATAACACTTGAAATAATCTAGTTTCTAAGTTATATTGAACTTAGAATGGAAGAAATAATACTGTCGAAGTCGTGTATCCACTGGGGAACTTTACCAAAATCCTCTCGTGTAAATAATAAAGTTATCTTAGAGTCTATGTTAGATGACTACAAATATTGGAAAGAAGATAGTCCTGATATTAAATTAACTAGCCTAAAACATCACACTTGGCTTATAAGTTATGTTGCAGAAAAATTAAGAGCTGAAGATCCAAATCATTTTGGTAAATTAGCAGGACATACTTTTTTTGGAAATGTTGACATGCCTGGACATGCCTCTTTACGTAGAAATCATTATGATAGATTAGATTTAAAAAAATCACCTGGGGCAGTAGTTATGTATTTTTTAAATGGTTCGGGAGAGGTGCGTATTGAAAACGATGATCCACCAGACATAGATAAAACTTTTCGTTTTACAATTAAACCAGGTAGATTTCTTTGTTTCAATAGTAATTTAACTTACATGAGAACTAAAAATGAAGAGCAAGAACCTAGAGGGGTTGCAGTCTTTACTGTGTATAGATAATGGAATTACAGTTTGGGTATTGGTATTTTGAAAACAATTTTAATAAAAAATTTTGTGATAAAATAATTAAACATGCTTTAGAAAAAAAACAAACGATTGCTCTTACAGGTCAAAAAGAAAGAAAGAAAATGTTAAAAAAAGATTTAAAAGATTTAAAAAAAACAAGAGATTCAAATGTTGTTTGGTTAGAGGATCAATGGATATATGATGAAATACATCCTTATGTAGATAGTGCCAATAGAAATGCTAAATGGAATTATCATTGGGATTGGTCAGAAAAATGTCAATTTACTATTTATGCTGAAGGACAACATTATGGTTGGCATAAAGATATGTTTGCAGAACCTAATCAAAAACCAGGAAACGGTTATAACAAAGTAAGAAAATTATCTACGACAATATTATTAAATGACCCATCAGAATATTCTGGTGGAGAGTTTGAGTTCTATTTTAATAGAGAGGGTCCACATAAAAAAAGAAAAATTATTCAAGTAAAAGAATTAACATCAATTGGATCTATGCTTGTATTTCCTAGTTTTACTTGGCATAGAGTTAAACCAGTTACGAAAGGAGTTAGATACTCATTAGTCATATGGCATAATGGGTATCCGTTTATATAATGAAATACGATTATTGGGCCTGGAAAAAAACAATACCTGAAGACGATATTATAAAAATAAACGAGGTTTTAGACCAACATTCTTTTGAAGGAGAAGATGGCTATAAAGGTACAAACGTAAAGACATCTAAAGTAAAACATGTGTATTTTAAAGATATTAAACATTTGATACAAAATATTATTCATGGTGCTTTATTAGCTAACAAAGACTCCTTTGGATATAATCTTTATCCTGTATTAGATAATGAAGTATTATTGTTTAATACATATGCATCAAAAAATAAAGCTGAGTTTGGTTTTCATTTTGATGATAACTTTAGTAGATACCATGATGTTAAGCTATCTTTAATTTTAAACATATCAAATAAGAAATATAAAGGTGGAGAGTTTGAGTTTTATAAACCCTCGCCTGAAGATCATGATCCTAACTTTACAGAATCAGGAGATATTATATTATTTAAATCACATTTATATCACAGGATAAAACCAATCACACAAGGTGAGAGAAGAAGTTTAACTTATTTTTTTACAGGACCTAGGTTTACATGAGTTTAATTAAAAAAGGATATGAGGTATATAGAGAAGCTGTTGACCCTTTTACCGCTGATTTAATTTATGACTATCTTCAACTAAAACAAAAAGTACAACAAACATTAATTGATGATGGAGAGATAAAAACTAAGGATGAATTATTTGGTCATTATGAAGATCTCTTAGTTCCTGGAACATGGAACATATACGGAGATCCCCTTAATGATATCTTTCTGCATAAATTTATTCCTTTATTTAATCAAATAAGTAAACGGGAAACAATTCCAAATTATTCTTATGCTAGATTATATAAAAAAGGAGATGTTCTAACCAAACATTTAGATAGACCTTCGTGTGGATTATCTGGCACCTTATGTTTAGGAGGAGATCCATGGAATATTTTTGTTAAAGATTTTGAAACAAATGAAGTTCAAATAGATTTAAAACCAGGAGATGTACTTATTTATGATGGTGTCAAATGTTTACATTGGAGAGAAAAATTTAAAGGTAAAAAATGTGGACAATTATTTTTACATTATGGATACGCAGATAACCCTGAAGATATGAAGAACATATTTGATGGAAGAAAACATTTAGGATTGCCAAGATGCATAAAAAAATAATTGATAATTTTTTAGATAAAGAAGAGTTTTTAAAAATACAAGATTTATTGTTATCTAAAAACTTTCCTTGGTATTTTCAACACGGAGTCAATGACTTAGATTCTGATAAAAATATAAATGATTATCAGTTTACCCATGTCTTCTATATGGATCTACAACCAAGAAGTGAGTATTTTGATATCTTATATCCTATATTAAGAAAGTTAAAAGCAGGAGCAATAATAAAAATTAAAGCTAATTTATTAACTCATACTAAAAAAATTATTGAGCATGGCTATCACGTTGACTATTATCACCATGAGGAATTAAAAGATGCAAAAACATCAGTCTATTATTTAAATACAAACAATGGGTATACTTTATTTGAAGATGGCAAAGTTGATTCTGTAGAAAATAGAATGGTTACTTTTAATTTAAATACTAAACACAGTGGTACTACATCTACTGACACTAAAAGAAGGATAGTGTTAAATTTTAACTACATATAATGAAACATCATCTATACCCATTATTCGCCTCTAACGTATCTGTATTTGAAATAGAAGCTGATTATAAAAAATATATAAGTGAGTTAGAAAAAGAATCTTATGAAGAAACTAACATACATAATTCTAATAATTCTTCTATTAGTTCAAACAATAAAATATTAAATGAAAACAAATTCAAAGATTTAAAAAATAAAATAATAGATTGTTTTGAAACATACAACGAGTACATGCAGTATTCATGTGATGTAGAGATGTATAATTCTTGGGCAACTAAAACAAATTTAAATCAAGAATCTGAATTTCATAATCATTCAAATTCATTAGTTAGTGGTGTACTTTATTTGCAAGAAGGTATGAGTGATATTTGTTTTGAAAATTTTAATAAGCCTCATTTTTCTGTGCCTTTAGTTAAAAGCAATATCTATAATAGTCAAAGCTATTATTTTACACCTAAACCAGGTATGTTGTTATTATTTCCAAGTATGCTATACCATAAAATAACAAAAAATAATAAAGGCATAAGATATTCTATCGCATTTAATTTTATACCGAAAGGTAAGATAGGTACTATAGATAACGAATTAATATTATGAAAAAAATAGTTATAGTTGGCGGTGGTTCTGCAGGCGGAATGGCTTCTTACACACTTAAAAAATTATTTCCTGAAAAAGAAATTGTAACTATAAAAAGTAAAGACATACCAATCATAGGAGTTGGAGAAAGTTTATTAGGTCATTTTAATCAATGGTTAGCATTGGTTGGTTTACAGGATGAGTCTTGGATGAAAGATTGTAATTCTGTTTACAAAATTAGTATTAGGTTTCAAGATTTTTTTAAAAAAGGAGATGGAGGGTTTCATTATCCTTTTGGTAAACCTGCCTTAGATAATACAATAGCTGGTTTTAATGATTGGCAGTTTAAAAAAATTCTACATCCAGATACACCCCATAGTAATTTTGCTGAAACTTATTTTCCAATAATGTCTTTAGTTAATGCTAATACGATACCCTCTCCAGACATGGGTAAAAAAATAGAGTTATCAACTTTTAATTTTCAACAAGATACTTCTTATCAAGTTGATGCATCGGAGTTTGGTAAGTGGCTATTAAATAAATTTAGTAAAGATTTAAAAGGCACATTAATAGAAGACACTGTTGTTGATATTAAAACAAATCAAGATGGTATTGAATATTTACAAACTAAAGAACATGGAAAAATAACAGCTGATTTATTTATTGACTGTACCGGTTTTAAATCTTTGTTATTAGGCGAAGCTTTAAAAGAACCTTTTGAAAGTTATGAAGATATATTAATTAATAATTCAGCATGGGCTGCAAGAAAACCATATACTGATAAAGTTAAAGAAATGAAAAACTATACAAACTGTACAGCCATAGAAAATGGTTGGGTTTGGGAGATACCGTTATGGAATAGAATGGGAACTGGATATGTTTATTCAGATAAGTTTGTTTCTGACGAAGATGCTTTAAAAGAATTTAAAAAACATTTAGGTAGAGATGACTTAGAGTTTAGAAATATTAAAACAAAGGTGGGAACTTACAATAGACATTTTGTAAAAAACGTTTGTGCTATAGGTTTATCTGCTTGTTTTATAGAACCACTAGAAAGTAATGGTCTTTTATCTATTCATGATTTTTTATCAAAATTAGTTAGAGTTTTAAAAGACAGAGATAATGTTTCTACGTTTATGAAAGATCAATATAATATAGCTGTTAAAGATCAGTTTAGATACTTCGCTGAATTTGTTGCAATGCATTATTCTTTAACTTCTAGAAATGATACAGAGTATTGGAGATATATTTTAAACAAAGATTACAAACTAGACTTTTATAATAAGAAAGTATCTAGCTGTTTTCAAGATGCAGCTGTGTGGTCTTTTAGAGATTTCTTTTTTCCAACATCAGAGGGTGGCTCAGCATGTATTGGAACAGGAATGAGATACCCTGCAACTGATGAATTTGCTTTAAGGTATGGAACATACTCTAATGACTTTGCAGAGTTAAAAGAAAATTGGGGAAAACAAATACAATTTTTAAATGATAGACAACATGATTGGGATATAAAAGCTAGCTTTTGTTATCCTTTTGAAGAGTACCATAGATTATTTGTATACAATGATAAAAGTAAAACTCAAACTTCAAAACAAACAAGCGATCTTAAACAAAATTAAAAGTATAAAATCGTCGAGTTATTCCGCAGTTCAAAATGGAGTCTCGTCTTATGATACGTCATATGATTATTCTAAGGACAAAGAATTTCACCCTGTCCTAGATGGTTTTTTAAAAACGGCTGGTCCTGAATTTAGTATATTAGATTTTTGGTTTAATATTTATGGACCTAACGGTTATGTAAAGCCGCACTCTCATGCTAAATTTGATTTAGGGGGCACCCTTAGATCAGGGGTTTTTTATATTCAAAAACCTATTAATTCTGGAAATTTGATTTTAAACAATAAATTGATAAAAATCGAAGAAGATGATATGGTTTTATTTAATTCTGATTTATTGCACTCTAGCGAACCCAATAAATCTAACCAAGATAGAATAATATTTTCTTGCAATTTAGCCAGAGGCTATAAAAAAGTTTTACAAAATAAAAAATGGGTATTAAAACAATAAAATGTTACAAAAATTAGGATT
>PVBE011713563.1_pt1 | contig 10067 bp, 7 predicted proteins | sample 1631181 | NCBI WGS metagenome assembly PVBE01 (sample SAMN08397723, study PRJNA350692) | Marine metagenome, whole genome shotgun sequencing project. | isolation source: water | place: Pacific Ocean | collected 2012-04 | reverse complement strand
GGCGGCATGGGTGGAAATGGCGGCATGGGTGGAAATGGCGGCATGGGTGGCCATAATTAGTTCTATCTCCAACAATTCATCAGGCGCCCTGAAGGGCGCCTTTTTTTGTGGAAAAATGCCGCTTGACCGATTGCCGCTGGAAACGTCACACAAGGTGCTGCCTTTCCTCCAATGAAAGCCAAAGTTGTCATTACCCCCAAGGCTGAGGTGCTGGATCCACAGGGGAAAACTGTGCAGGGAGCACTGGAGCAGATGGGCTGCGAAGGCGTCCGTGATGTGCGCGTCGGCAAGTACATCGAGATCGAGATGGAGGGCGACCGTGCGGCCATCGAGAAGAGCCTCAATGAATACGCCGACAAGTTCCTTGCCAACCCGAACATTGAAAATTATCGGCTGGTCTTCGAGGACTGATGAACTTTGCTGTCGTCCAGTTTCCCGGTTCCAACTGCGACCAGGATTGCGTTCATGTGTTGCGCAATGTCTTCGGCCATTCGACCCGGTTGCTTTGGCACAAGGAAACGAGCCTGGGCGATACGGACGCCGTGTTCATCCCCGGCGGCTTCAGTTACGGCGATTACCTGCGCACCGGTTCCATCGCACGCTTTAGCCCAGTGATGCAGGCGGTGAAGGAATTTGCCGACAATGGCGGTCATGTGCTGGGCATTTGCAATGGCTTTCAAATTCTCTGCGAGGCGGGTCTCTTGCCCGGCGCGCTCATCCGCAATCGTTCGCTGCAATTTCGCTGTGAGCATGTTTGGCTGAAGCCTGTCACCCGCGACTCATCTTTTACCAATCAGATACCAGTGGAAAAGCTGCTTCACATTCCCATTGCCCACGGTGAGGGCAATTATTTCTGTGATGCCAAGACGCTGGAGGACATTGAGGCAAATGGCCAAATCCTTTTCCAATACGCCAATGCCGATGGTGAAATTACTGGTGACGCCAACCCCAATGGATCTCTTCGAAACATTGCCGGCATCTGTAACGCTGCTGGGAATGTTGCCGGCATGATGCCTCATCCCGAGCGTGCCTCCGAGGGTGCCCTTGGCAGTGATGATGGCCGATTGATTTTCGAGAGTCTTTTTCATGCCCTGCAATCCGCTCAACCCGAACTTGCCCCTGCCTGAGTGTCCGCTGATCCCGCCATTACCCCAGAGCTGATTGAAGAGCATGGCATCACGCCAGAGGAGTATGAGCGTGTTCAGGACCTCCTTGGGCGCGAGCCCAATTACACGGAATTGGGCATCTTCAGCGTGATGTGGAGCGAGCATTGCTCGTATAAGAACACGCGGTCATTGCTTAAGGGGTTTCCGACAAAGTCACCCCGCGTGCTGGTGGGTGCGGGTGAGGAGAACGCAGGGATTCTTGATGTCGGCGATGGGCTCGCCATTTCATTCAAGATCGAGAGCCATAATCATCCCAGTGCGGTGGAGCCCTTTCAGGGCGCAGCGACAGGCGTGGGTGGAATTATCCGCGACATCTTCACGATGGGCGCCCGGCCGGTTTGCGCGGTCAATTCGCTACGTTTTGGCGAACTGCACAATCCCCAGGTGCGACGGTTGTTCGCCGGAGTGGTTAGTGGCATAGCGCATTACGGCAATTGTTTTGGCATCCCAACGGTTGCGGGTGAGGTGTATTTTGACAAAAGCTACGAGGGCAACCCGTTGGTGAACGCCTTTGCATTGGGGGTGCTGCGGCATGACCAGATTGCGCGTGGTGCCGCGAAGGGAGTGGGCAACCCTGTGTTTTACGTGGGGCCGGCTACGGGTCGCGATGGGCTCGCGGGGGCGGCATTTGCCTCACAGGATTTAACGGAGGAATCGGCTGAGCAACAGCGTGGCGCGGTGCAGGTGGGGGATCCCTTCATGGAAAAACTCTGCGTGGAGGCGTGTCTGGAACTCTTGGCCACCGGCGCAGTGGCGGGCATTCAGGACATGGGCGCGGCGGGATTGACGTGTTCAACCTGTGAAACGGCTGCACGAGGCGGCACGGGTATTGAAATTGATCTTGCCAAGGTGCCGCAGCGCAGCCCGGGCATGACACCGTATGAAATCCTGTTGAGTGAATCGCAGGAGCGTATGCTCATCATCGTGGAGAAGGGCCGAGAGGAGGTAGTGAAGAATATTTTCGACAAGTGGGATTTGCCATGGGCGGAGATTGGGCATGTGACCGACACAGGCCAGATGGTGGTCAAAAACAACGGCGAGGTGGTGGCGGATTTGCCGGCGAGTAAATTGGCCGATGAGGCACCCATTTATCATCGGGAGGCAAAGGAACCGGCTTATCTTGCTGAGGTTTGCGCCTTTAGGCTGGAGGGCATCGACGATATCTCGGACCCACAACCCGTATTGGAAGCCTTGCTCGCGTGGCCGAGTATCGCGTCAAAGAACTGGGTATACCGCCAGTACGACCACATGGTGCGCAATAACACGATGGTCAATCCTGGCAGTGACGCGGCAGTGGTGCGCGTGAAGGCTGACAGCATCCCCGGTGGCGATGATCGCAATGGTGATTTCCCGGATAAGATTCTCGCCATCAGTGTGGATTGCAATGCGGTGCAGGTTTATCTGGATCCCTTCGAGGGTGCGAAAGCTGCGGTGGCTGAGTGTGCGCGCAATCTTGCCTGTAGCGGCGCGACGCCGATTGGCACCACGGATAACCTTAATTTTGGCAACCCGCACAATCCGGAATTATTCTGGCAGCTTAAAGAGTCGGTGCGTGGTTTGGCGGAGGGTTGCGAGGCGTTCAACGCGCCGGTCACCGGTGGCAACGTGAGCCTGTATAACCAGAATCCAGATGGCGCGGTTGATCCCACACCGACGGTCGCGATGGTGGGGCTTATTGATGAGGAGTCGCACGTGACCACTCAGTGGTTCAAGGATGAGGGTGACGTCATCATTTTACTCGGTGAACCGGTGGATGCGGATGATCCACTGCAGGGCCTCGGTGGCTCGGCATATTTGCAGGTGATGCACAGAGAGAAAACCGGCATCCCACCGCGCTGCGACCTGCCGTCTGAGCGAACACTCGACACCACGTTATTGGGGCTTATCCAGAGCGGCTTGGTCAAGAGTGCCCATGATTGTGCCGAAGGCGGCTTGGCGGTGGCCCTGGCGGAGAGTTGTATTTCCAATTACGAGGGGCGCAATACCTCGACGCTCATCGGGGCAGAAGTGGACTTGAGCGGATTCAAGGATTTCCGTATGGACGGGCTTCTTTTTGGGGAGGCAAATGGGCGGGTGGTTATCAGCACCTCCCAACTTGACGCTGTGAAAGCCGTGGAGCGGGCGAAACTTATGGGCGTGCCGGCCGTGCGTATTGGCACGGTGGGTGGCGAATCACTAAAAATCAAATCGACATCGGGCGAGTGCGCGTGGGAGGTTTCGGGTTTGCACGATCTCTGGTGGAATTCAATCGGCAACACGATGGAATGATGGAGCAGAATTACCCTAGGCATTATTGCGGTGTGTTCGGGATCTACGGACATCCGAACGCAGCGGAGTTGACTTATTACGGCCTCTACGCGCTGCAACATCGCGGACAGGAAAGTGCGGGCATTGTCGCGTGTGATGGCCAGCAGTTTCGCGTGCACAAAGGCATGGGATTGGTGTCACAGGTTTTCAAGGGCAAGGTGCTGCATGAGCTGGTGGGTAAAATGGCGGTTGGCCACACACGCTATTCAACCACCGGCTCCTCGAATATTGGCAATGCCCAGCCGTTGACGGTTGACTGCGCCAAGGGGCAGATCGCCATTGCGCATAACGGCAACCTGACCAATGCCGCTGCGCTGCGCGAGGAATTGGAGGAGCGCGGCTCGATCTTCCAGACGACCGTTGATAGCGAAATCATCCTGCACTGGCTCGCCCAGCCCTCGAACAACGGTGAACACAATCTGATTTCCACCATCCGCAAGGTGGAGGGCGCGTACTCACTGGCTATCATGACCGAGAACGAGCTGATTGGTGTGCGTGACGCGCACGGGTTTCGGCCGCTATGCATCGGCAAGGTGGACGGGGCATATGTGCTCTCCAGCGAGACCTGCGCGCTGGATTTGATTCAGGCGGAGTTTGTTCGCGACGTGGAGCCGGGCGAGATTGTCATCATCGACGAAAACGGCCTGCGCAGTATCCAGGCGTTCCCCGAGCAGGAGCGACGGGCCCTCTGTATTTTTGAGTACGTTTACTTTGCGCGGCCGGATAGCAACATTCGCAACCAGAACGTGTATAAGGTGCGAGTGGAGATGGGCCGGGAGCTGGCGCGTGAAAATCCCATTGAGGCGGATATCGTTGTGCCGATTCCAGACAGCGGCAACTGTGCCGCGTTGGGTTTTGCGCTGGAGAGCGGCATTCCCTACGAGATGGCGTTTGTGCGCAACCACTACGTGGGGCGCAGTTTTCTTCAACCCAGCCAGTTGATTCGCGACTTCAATGTGCGCGTGAAGCTTAACCTCATCACGGATCTGGTGAAGGACAAGCGTGTCGTTATCGTGGATGATTCCATTGTTCGCGGTACCACGTGCAAGAAGCGTGTTAACAGCCTTAAGGAGGCAGGGGCCAGGGAGGTGCATGTCATGGTCAGCTGTCCGCCTCACAAGAACCCTTGTGTGTACGGAATCGATTTTCCCGATCGCCGCAAACTGATGGCGGCAAATTACAACCTTGAAGAGATCTGCCAGTACCTTAACGCTGATTCACTCAATTACCTTTCGCAGGAAGGCATGGTGAAGGCGACAGGTCAGCCGACCGATTCCTTCTGTATGGCGTGCTACGATGGCGAGTATCCGGTGGAGTATGACCCAACGGTGGACAAGCACATCATGGAGCGCCGTCGAGCCCGGGTGGAAAGCCTGGGAGAATCACTGGCGAAGGAGGAGCGGCAACCGAAGCTTTTGTAATCCCGATTCATCTTGGCAAAAACAGCATACGCAAAAGCGGGCGTCGATCTTAACCTTGGCAATCAGGTAAAGGCTGGGTTGTCATCGTTATTAAAGGCGGCTTCCCGGTCGGAGGTGTTGGGCAAGGTGGGTGGCTTTGGTGGTCTTTTCGCGCTTCAGGCAAAAAAGTACAGGCAGCCGGTACTCGTTTCCAGTGTGGATGGAGTGGGCACAAAGCTGAAGATTGCGTTTGCGATGAACCGGCACGACACCATTGGTCAGGATTTGGTGAACCATTGCGTGGACGACATAGCGGTGCTTGGGGCAGAGCCATTGTTTTTTCTTGATTACCTCGGCACAGGTGTCCTGAAGCCGCACGTTTTCGAGGAGATTATCGTGGGTTTTGCCAAGGGGTGTACTGAGAACAACTGCGCGTTGATTGGCGGGGAGACCGCGCAAATGCCGGGTTTTTACCAGAAAGGCGAGTACGACCTAAGCGGAACGATTGTCGGTGTGGTGGAGAAATCGGCGATGCTTGATGGGCGCGGCATCAAGCCGGGCGATGTGGTGATTGGAATTGCTTCCAGTGGATTGCATACCAATGGCTACTCGCTGGCGCGCAAGGTGTTTTTCGATTCCATGAAGCTCAAGCCACGTTCACGCGTGTCGGAGTTGGGTTGTAGCGTGGGCGAGGAGTTGCTGAAAGTTCATCTAAGCTATGGTCCGCTGGTGCAGTCACTGCTTAAGAGCTACAATAAGCCGCGGCGTACGCGCGTCATCAAGGGCTTGGCCCATATTACCGGCGGCGGCTTCATTGACAATATCCCGCGTGTGTTACCCAAAGGTTGCGATGTTGCAGTCTTTAAGGGGACGTGGCCGGTCTTGCCGGTGTTTGAGTTGATTCAGAGACATGGAAAAGTTGATGAGGTCGAGATGCATCAGGTTTTCAACATGGGCATTGGCATGACGGCTATAGTCAGTGGATCAAAGGCCGATGGCATTCTTCGGAGCATTCGGCGGCGTGGTCATCGGGCCTGGATTGTTGGGGAAGTTCGCAAGGGACGAGGAAAGGTGAAACTGGTTTCATGAAGGTGCTTTTGATAGGCGGCGGTGGGCGTGAACATGCGCTGGCATGGAAGCTGGCGCAGTCGGAGCGGGTGGAGAAGCTTTGGGTGGCGCCGGGCAATGGTGGCATTGCGGGTGAGCATACCTGTAACGGTGCGCCGGTGGAGTGCGTGGCCATTGGGCCTGAGGACTTGCCGGGGCTGGCGATGTTCGCAAGGGAACACAAGCCGGACTTGACGGTAGTTGGGCCGGATAATCCATTGGCCTTGGGGATTGTGGATTTATTTGAGGAACACGGGTTGCGGATTTGGGGGCCCAACAAGGTGGCGGCGCAATTCGAGGCGTCGAAAGTTTTTTCCCAGGACTTCATGTCCCGACACGGTATCCCCACCGCACGCGCGGGCACATTTGACTTCGCCGCCTCGGCCAAGGCATTTGCGGCTGAGCTGGAGGGGCGTTGCGTGGTCAAGGCCGACGGGCTGGCACTGGGTAAGGGTGTATTGATCTGTAAATCGCTGGCGGAGGCGGAGGCGGCAATTGACCAGGTGATGGTCGACAAACAATTTGGCGAGGCGGGTGATCAGGTGGTGATCCAGGAGTTTCTGGAGGGGATGGAAGTGTCGCTGCACGTGCTGTGTGATGGGCGGACGACAATTCTTTTTCCGACCTCACAGGATCATAAGCGGGCACTGGATGGCGATGAGGGCTTGAATACCGGTGGCATGGGAACGTTTTCTCCGGCGCCATACTTGAGCGACGAGGAATTGCGCGCGGCGGCGGCCTCGGTGGTAAATCCATGGATGGCGGGATGTCAGGCTGAGGGGATTGATTTTCGAGGGATGCTCTACCCGGGCCTGATGCTTACTAAGGATGGGCCGAAGGTGCTGGAGTTCAACGCCCGCTGGGGTGATCCGGAAACACAGGTGTACTTGGCGCGGCTTAAGACGGACCTGGTTGATCTATTCGAGGCTTGTATCGACCGGCGGCTGGCGGAGATGGATGTGCACTGGAGCGAACAGGCCTCCGTATGTGTGGTGATAGCCTCGGGCGGCTACCCCGAGAGCTATGAAAAAGGAAAATTGATATTCGGCTTGGCGGAGGCCGACTCAATGGAGGGGGTGAAAGTTTTCCATGCGGGCACGAAATGCGAGGGCGATGACATCGTTACCAGCGGCGGGCGCGTGCTGGGGGTGACGGCGTTGGGTGATGGATTGGCCGCAGCTTGCGACGTGGCCTATGCAGCGGTGGATAAAATAAAGTTTGAAAGGGCGCACTTTCGCAGGGATATTGCCGCCAAGGCGCTGCATGATTGACCTGCGCGCCACCCAACCCGGGGCATGAAAAAAGTCCTTTTTGTCTGCACGGGCAACATCTGCCGCAGCCCAATGGCTGAAGGTTTCTTCCGTGATTTAACCAAGGATCGCGGTGGCTACGAGGCGTTGTCTGCGGGTATCGGCGCGATGAACGGCCAGCCCCCCAGCGAGCATGCGGTGAGAGCGCTGGCGGAGGAGGGCATCGATATCACCGCCCAGCGCAGTTGCCAGCTGACGGTGGAGATGGTTACGGGCGCAGATTACATCTTCGGGATGACGCGTGGTCATATTGAGGGGGTCTTGCAGTATTTTCCACAGGCGGCAGACAGGGCATTTCTGGTGCGGGAATTTGTGCAGGATTTGCCATCTGGCGCGAGGGATATTGGCGACCCGATTGGTGGCGATCTTGCGGTGTACAAACAATGTCGCGATCAAATTAAACAAGGAATCGACGCACTGATGGAATTTGTGGAAAAGACAACAACGAGTGACGTCATGGCGGCACCGAGCAGTGTGTTGGCCATTGGCTCAGATCATGGCGGCTTTGAACTGAAGGAAGCGCTCAAGGCACACCTGGTTGAGCGTGGACTGGAGATCCAGGATTTCGGGCCCTCCAGCGATGACTCGTGTGACTACCCGGATTTTGCCCAGTCGGTGGCGCGCAGCGTGGCCAGCGGCGAAAGCGGGTTGGGCATCTTGATCTGCAAATCGGGAGTTGGAATGAGCATGGTGGCCAACAAGGTGTTGAGTGTCCGTGCGGCATTGGTGGGAAATGAGTCCATCGCTGCATTGTCCCGGCAGCACAACGATGCGAACGTACTTTGTCTTTCCAGCCTGAATACCAGCGCGGATCAGGCCAGGAAAATTGTGAATGCGTTTCTTGAGGCGAAGTTTGAGGGGGGACGACATGAGCGTCGCGTGAACAAGTTCGAACCGGTGAGGTCGGTGACGGCCGTGGATCCGGAGATTGCACGGGTGCTGCAGCTGGAGACCAAGCGGCAGCAGGAGAACATTGAGCTGATCGCGAGTGAGAATTTCACCAGCCCGGCGGTCATTGAGGCGATGGGATCTGTGCTCACCAACAAATATGCCGAGGGCTATCCCGGCAAGCGCTGGTACGGCGGCTGCGAGCACGTGGATGTGGCGGAGCAGTTGGCGATTGACCGCGCGAAGGAGGTGTTTGGCGCGGAGTATGTGAACGTGCAGCCGCATTCGGGCAGTGGCGCGAACATGGGTGTTTATTTTGCTATGCTGCAGCCGGGCGACAAGATGCTGACAATGGACTTAAGCCACGGTGGACACCTGACACACGGCAACGCGGCAAATTTTTCCGGCAAGTTTTTTGACATCGTACACTACGGCGTGCGCGAGAGTGATCATCGCATTGACTACGATCAACTGGCTGAGATGGCGGCGGAGCACAAACCGGCTATGATCACCGTGGGTGCTAGCGCCTATCCGCGGCTCATTGATTTTGAGCACATGGGCGAGATTGCGCGCGAGAGTGGCGCGATGTTGCTGGCGGATATCGCGCACATCGCAGGGCTCGTTGCGGCAGGCTGTCACCCAAGCCCGGTGCAGCACGCAGACTTTGTCACGACCACCACGCACAAGACCCTGCGCGGCCCGCGTGGAGGGTTGGTCATGGCCAAAGAAAAATATGCCAAGCAGCTTAACAGCATGGTGTTCCCGGGCATTCAGGGCGGACCCCTGATGCACGTGATAGCGGCGAAGGCGGTGTGCCTGAAGGAGGCGTTGTCGCCGGCGTTCAAGGAATATCAGCAACAGGTTATTCTCAATGCCAAGGCGCTGGCGGAGGGGCTTGAGCGTAATGATTTTCGACTGGTGAGTGGCGGCACCGACAATCATCTGGTGCTGATCGATGTGCAGACCAAGGGATTGACAGGCAAGGAATGCCAGGAAGTGCTTGATGAGGCGGGCATTACCGCCAACAAGAACACCATTCCCGGCGAGACGCTTTCGCCGTTCAAGGCCAGCGGCATTCGGCTGGGCACGCCAGCGATGACAACGCGCGGCATGCGCGAGGAGGAAATGCACGCAATTGCGGACATGATTTCCGAGGTTTTACTGGACGTGAAAAATATTGACGCCGCCCGGAAAGTTCGCCAGCGTGTCCGGGAACTGACCACGAGGTTTCCGCTCCCATACTGATATTGAGTGGACCTGAATTGGGTTTCCATCACGATTTCCCTCCAAACCAATGGGCGTGGCCGGGCGCGTGAGTTTTTCCATAAAATACAAAGGACAGGACAATGCCTAGAATAGTCAGAAAACCCGCCAAGAAAAATTTCCGGCGCAAACGCCCCGGCCCGAAGAAGGCTGCCGGCCTGCCGAACGATGCCGAACTGGCCGCCGAGGAGGCAGCGATTGAGGAGGAGGATGTCGACATCGACGAACTGGAGGCTTCGGGTGAAGCGGTGAACATCAGCGAACTGCAGAGGAAAGAGATCGTTGATCTGAACGAGATGGCCCGGGAGGCGGGCATCGAGAACTTCGGCACCATGCGCAAGCAGGACGTGATCTTCAATATCCTGCGTCGGCACGCCAATGAGGGCGGTGTGCTGATGGCTGATGGGGTGCTGGAAATTCTGGGCGAGGGTTTTGGCTTTTTGCGTTCGGCAAGCTACAACTATCTGCCCAGCCCGGAGGACGTTTACGTGTCCCCCTCCCAGATCCGGCGGTTTGATCTGCAGTCCGGCGACATGTTGACCGGTCGCATTCGTCCCCCTAAGGAGCGGGAGAAATATTTTGCGCTTCTGAAGGTGGAGACGGTTGGCGGTGAGGATCCGGATGTT
>PVBE011364503.1_pt1 | contig 10067 bp, 6 predicted proteins | sample 1631181 | NCBI WGS metagenome assembly PVBE01 (sample SAMN08397723, study PRJNA350692) | Marine metagenome, whole genome shotgun sequencing project. | isolation source: water | place: Pacific Ocean | collected 2012-04 | reverse complement strand
GTGATGCTGGCCCTTACCTTTGCCGGGGTTGATTATGACTGGATATCCCTCCCCATTCTCGGTACGCTGGCTTTCTCGGCGGCAATGGGCGCTCTTTTTCTGAAAATCGAAAGCCGGAGCGAACAACCCATTATCCCGTTGTGGATCTTCAAAAACCAGGTTGTCAGCGTCTCCGCGATGGTCATGTTCGCCATAGGTTTTGCCATGTTTGCGGCCATCATCTTCATACCGCTCTACTTTCAGGGGGTACTGGGGGCAACAGCCACGGCCAGCGGCACCTTCCTGACGCCGATGATGTTGGGTGTGGTTACGGGCTCACTCATATCCGGGCAGTTGCTCTCCCGGGCCGGGGGGCACTACCGGCTCCTGGGAATGGCTGGCATAGCCATCATGGCTTTGGGACTTTTCTTGCTCTCGAGAATGACGATGGAAACGGGCAGCGGGACCGCCGTGGCGAACATAGTGCTGGTAGGCTTTGGACTGGGCGTCACCATGCCCCTCTATGTCATCGCGGTCCAAAATGCCGTCCCCCACTCCGTTATGGGGGTAGCCACCTCCACCATCAATTTCTCCCGGACGCTGGGTGGCGTTTTCGGGCTGGCGATAGTTGGTTCCGTAATGAGCAGCCGCTTTCTCTCGAAATTCACCGATGGGCTCCCGGCCCGGGTAAAAGATGTCGTCCCCCCTCCCATGCTGGCGGGCATAGCGGACAATCCACGGGCCCTGGTCAACGTGGAGGCGCAAGCGAGGCTAACAGGTTTGTTTGAAGGTTTTGGCGAAGGGGGAGCGATGCTGCTGGCTCAACTGATGTCAACCCTGCGGGAAGCCCTGAACGAGGCCCTTGCCGACGTCTTTCTGGTTGGCCTTATCGTCGCCATTTTAGCCTTCGTTATAAACTTTTTCATGAAGGAAATACCGCTGCGTAAACACCACTGAATGGAAAGACTCCAGCCTGCATATCCGGTCCTCAGCCGGTCCCGGCCGGCCTGTATCCCGCACCCCACTGGCGGGGAGCGGCGCGGTAAGCATTATAAAGAAGACTGGGAAGACGAGTCAAAGTAATTCTTTGAAAAGGGACTCCCACTTGCCCAACAGGTTGGACCGGTGCTCGGGGCCCATCCGGGTCACGGGATAGAACTCCTGCCTCCACTCAAAGGGCCGGCAGGCATCGATAACGCACCGGGAGCCAAAAAGCGGCTTGGGCGGGACCGTTACCTTCCTCTTTTCCTCCGGAGAAATCGTCGGATCGGCAGAATTGCTGGGGGTGCGCGTCATGATCTGGATGGAGCGTTCCGGATTGGAGCGGGTGGCCATCGCCCAAATCACCTGGCTCAGGTTGGACGGGTCTATATCCTCATCCACGACCACCACATACCTGCCAAACCCCCCCCCGGTCTGCGAAGCGATCAGCCCCGCCTGCGTGGAGTGGCCGGCATACATCTGCTCGATGGCCACAGCGGTAAAGTACCAGGACCCACCCTCGTCATGGTTCCACACCCCCTTCACCCCCGGGACACGGGCCGCCTCCAGGGTATCCCAAGCGTTTGCCGAACGAATGAAACAGACCGGCAGGCTATAGTCCTTGGGGGGGGCAGCGGGGACGGCGCAGGTCAGGATAGGGTCGTTCCGGTGAAGAATATTCTTCACCCGCACCACAGGCTCCGGGACCGGTGAGAGCCCCAGATTGGCATAGTACCCATGCCACTCCCCAAAGGGGCCTTCCTCGATCAGTTCGCCGGGATGGCACTCGCCCTCGATGATTATCTCGGCATGAGCGGGCAGCGGTAGTCCAGTGTGCGGTCCTTCGATGACTTCGATGGGTTCACCCAGGATTCCCCCGGCATGGTCGTACTCATTCATACCCCCGGGCAATTTGACCAGGGCGGAACCCCACAAAGCGGGGTCTATTCCGATGGCGACAGCCACGGGCGCCGCCTCCCCCCGGGAAAAATGCTTATCTAAAATTATCCTGCCGTCCTGCCCTTCGAGGATATGGAGGGCAACGTGGTCGCGATCGATAACCATGGAGCGGTACACCCCCAGGTTCACTGACCCCGTATCGGGGTCCTGCTGGATGATGGCGCAGGCGGTCCCGATGTAGCGGCCGCCATCCATCTCATGGACCCTAGGAGAGGGAAATTTCAGGACATCGATCTGGTCCCCGGTGAGCACATTCTCCTGAACAGGACCGGAGGCCACCCGCTTCGGAGGGATGAGGGGTAGGCTTCGCGTCTTGTCTCGCCACATTTGCAGCAGGGACATGAGGTCCATGTCGCCGTCAAAAGAAATCCGAAGGGCCCGCGATAGGCTCTTGGGCGAATTCATCAGGCCAAATAGCGCCCGGTACCCCTGGGGATATCCCGATATCTCGTCAAAAAGCATCACGGGCATGGGATGCTTGCCCTCACGGGCCACAATCTCGGCGATGCCGCTCATCTCGAGATTCCAGTCGGCGCCGGAAACCCGTTTCAATTCCCCGTCCTGTTCCACACCCTCCAACCAATCACGTAAACCTTGGGAAGCCATACCAACTCCTTCTTCGCCGGGTGCTCACTGGCGTTCCCGGCAAACTATCATATAATTCACGGCCTCACCCCACCCCTTTCGCCTCCACTGGCAGCCGAAAATATCAGTATAATCGTACAGTAGCTATCAGTCAATGCTAACTGGCCCGCAAACCCGGTTATTATATCAGGCTACAGATCGGCACGGGGGCAAGGCAGCCCTGGTGGCTGTGGTCACGGCCAAAGTCGGATAAAGAGGGTCGCCCGGGACAGAGTGGCCCCTCCCTCCCCGACCCCTTGTCAGGTCCTAGCTGGCCTCCTCACGGAGTAGGAAGTAGGCCGTGAGGAAGCCAGCGCCGATTCCCTCCAGAGCGCCTATCCGAAACACCCAGTTCATGCCAAAGGTATCCAGCACGTAACCCAAGGCCATGGGGCCCACCACCATACCCAGGCTCATGGCGCTGTTGACAAGTCCCAGGACCGAGCCCATGCCTTGGTATTTCCGCCCCAGTTCCACGTTGAGCGCCATGGTCGCCGCCCGGGACAGAGAGCTCAACAGGGCCACCCCCAGAAGGATGACAAGCAGCATCTCCATGCCGATCGCGTAGGGGATCAACAACAACAGCACCGGTGCGGTGATGGCGCCAACTACAATCATGGCCTTTTTATTGTACCGGTCGGCCAGGGGCCCGACCAGGCCCTGGGCCGTTCCCCCAGCGACCATGTAAACTGATAGGACCAGCCCAATACTCGTCTTACTCAAGTTCATACCGGAAACCGCCAGAATGGGCAGGAACGCGATGATACCCTGCCTCCAGAAAGACCTGCTGGCCCGATAAATGCTGAGAGCCTTCACCCTGTTGTCGCGCAACATAGCGCGAAACGGGGCAGCCCGGGCTTTCCGGTGCCCCACGGGAACCGGCCTGGTAGGAGGCACAAATGGAAGGAGCAACAGGAGGGCCAGGGCGCTGAGTCCGGCCATAGCATAGAAGGCCGCGTCCAGGAAAAAGGCATCGGCCAGACCACCCCCCATTAACGGCCCCATGCCCATCCCGGCAAAGGCGGCTGCCGAGAAGAGGTTCATATACTTGCCCTCTTTGCCCTCCGGGATAAGGTCGCCTATGTAGGCCTGGGCGATGGGGACAATCATGGACGAGGCCAGGCCATGAAAGATGCGGATGGAGGTGAGCTGGTAGATATTTGTCGCCAAGGAATAAAAAAGGGAAATCGTAATATAGGCGAGTAGGCCGATGACCATGAACCTTTTCCTGCCCCGGAAATCCGAAAGCCTGCCTATGAAAGGCATGAATATCGCCCGGGACAGGGCGAAGCCTGCATACATAATCCCCAGCGACAGCCCGGAAGCCCCCATGCTCTCGGCATACAGGGGCATCAGCGGTGCTATGACACCCATGCCGAGCATGGCAGAGAAAACGACGGCAAATAGGGCCACAAAAGCCTTTACGTTCGTGCTACCCTCACCTCCAACCCAGCGGCCCTTACCGTACAGCCTGAGGTAAATTGCAGCCTGGGGCGGGCCGGACCATCGACGCCGCGCCTGTGGGATCGCGGTTGCGGACCCGTAAACCCTCCGGGAATGCGCGACCGGAACGGCTCGACCGGGGTACCACTTTCAGTATCCGGGCAGTACTCGCGTGGACTAGTAAAGCGGAAGAGCGTGTATAGGATTGCCATCAGAGCAATGGTCGAGACAACAGCAATGGAAATGATATACCTGGTGGCGGAGTTGATTTGGGCTGCATAGGGGCCATAAGGCACGGAGACCCCTAGGGCCCCCGCTACCACGCCGGACTCCCAGGATAGGGGAATATACACCTCAAGCAAATCGCCTGGGCCGCCCTCATCCATGCTCCCTATCTCCTGCTGAGTCCCGTGCGCTATGTCTCCATGGAGGGCCCGGAGAAGCTGCCGGTCCCCGGAAAAGGGCTCCCCAATCTGGGCGGGCAGCGAGGAGTAGACCACCGTGCCCTGGGGGTTCCACAGTTTGATACTTTCGACTTCATGAATAAGTAAATGGTTACGGACAAATGCATCCATCTCCTCGAACAAAGGCTCGGCGATGGGCTGTGCCCCTTCCAGATGTCCGAGAAAGGTCTTGATCGGCTGCCGGGCGATCGCCACGGCCGTCAGCGTAGCCCGCTCCTGCATCGAGGACTGAATGCGTTCCCGAACCAGGGAGGTCATGACTGCCCCCAGGACGGCCGTGGCCAACACAACAATCAACAGCGTCTTGAGGAACAGGGTTTCTTTTAGTGCCCCCATTGGCTACTCCCTATACCGTTAAAGTGCCCGGCCCCAGGCCCCGACAAGCCGGCCGGAATCGCCATTGTAATAAACCCACCGGATCCAAATGGCTTCCTGGTTTTGGTATCAAAGAGTATACCGACCTATCTCAACACAGTCAACGCCCTGTCTCCCCGGGTGACGCCACCCGGGGAGACAGGCTCGGCGGGCCCCCCTCAGGGATGTAAAACGAAATAGAGAGTGAAGAGAGGCAGGGATTTGCCGCCATTTCCTACGCCGGGGCAAAGTCGGCCCCTGCCCTCTCTGGTGCCTGCCCGGGGTACCGGGAACCGGGGGCCCGCACCACCCGATGTTCGCCTTTAGCCCCCCAACCGGTCCCGCCATCTCTCCCAGACCTGCTCACTCATCTCCCTGCTGAAGCGATTGGTCTGTGGGAACCGGTCTCGCCAGGGAAAGGGCTTGCAGGCGTCGATCAACATTCTACCGAATGTATGGTCCCTCTGGGCGCGCTTGGCAGGTGACAGGCGGGGGTCCAGGTCTGTGGTCCAGGAGCTCAATATCTGGACCGACTCCGCCGGGTCCACCCTGGTACACAACGCCCAGAACACCTGGTTGAAGTCCGATGGGTCGATGTCGTCGTCCACGGCCACGACGTAACGGTACATATCGGACCCGGCACTGAGCCCGGCACAGGCGGTCATGGCCTGCATAGCCTGGCCGGCATATTTCTGCCGCAGAGAGACCACTATCATCAGTGTGTTACAGTAGCACCAGACCCCTGCGACGTCGGATATGCCGGAGTTCTCCAGGTGCTCCCAGATGCGGGCGGCGAACAGGGGGATGCCATAGCGCGTGGTGGTGGGTAGCAGGGGGGGGTTCCCCAGCAATATTGGGTCGTCCCGGTACATGACCGCCCGGACCCGTACCACGGTCTCCCGGCCGGTATGGGTATAGTAGCCGGGCCACTCCCCGAAGGGCCCCTCGTCCGCCGATTCCTCCTCCGGAGGCGGGATCTCTCCCTCCAGCACTATCTCGGAGGAGGAAGGCACGGGCAACCCGGCGGGGCCGACCTTGACCACCTCGACCGGGCTCCCCCGCAGGGCCCCCGCGTAGTCGTACTCACAGGCGCCCTCCCTCAACCGGGACGGGCCCGCCAGCCAGGTCGCGGGGTCGCAGCCCAGAACCACGGCCACCGGGCAGGCCTCCCCCCTCGCCCAGTATTTCCGGGCTATGGTCTTTCCATGCTTGCTGTCCCCGATCCACAAGGTCATACGGTCCCTGTCCTGAATACAGCCCCGGTAGGTGCCCACATTGACCCAGCCGCTATCTGGGTCCTTCATCACCACCAGGTCCGCGGTACCGATATAGCGGCCCCCGTCCAGATCGTGCCACTGGGGCGCGGGGAATTTCCGCAGGTCCACGTCCACACCCTCCACCAGGTTGTCCATCAGCGGCGCCGAAGCAACCTCCCGGGGCGGCACCGGATTCAGGCCCGTGCCCCTCTCCTTCCACAGCCTCAGCATCTCCAGCTTGGGGACATCCACGGGCAGGCCTAGGGCCAGGGCAAACCTCTTGGGGGTAGCCAGAAAATTGGTCATCAGGCGAAATCCTTGGGGATAACCGGGAATGGAGTCGAAGAGCAGCAGAGGCCCCTCTTTCTCGGCCATGATTTCGGTGATGCAGCCGATCTCCAAGTTCCAGTCCGCCCCCTCTATCACCTTTACCTCGCCCAGCGTCCGCGCGGCCTCCAGGAACTCCCTCAGGTCACGGAATGACATGGAATCACCTCCCGAGCCCCACATTACCTTTCCGATACCGGTCTTGGGACCCGATATCGATCATCGTGACGAGGCCTCCCCGGTCACGGGCAGCCCGGTACGGGCTACCTCAAAAGGGGCGCCCCACCCCGGCTTATTGTAACACCTGCCGAGCCGTAACGGACAGACATCCACCTTCTCTCTGGGGCCGGTTATGCAACGGGGAGGCCGTAAGTATTGACAAGACAACGATATAAGATTAAACTCATGCCCAAGATCGCGTCTCCGAGCAAACCTAGTCAAACATCATGTACGGAGGCAACGAATCATCCCGGCGAGTTGGAGGGGTATGATGAAAACCAGGGCTCGAATATCCATTTTGGCAATTGTATTAACGCTGATAGTGGTGGTCGGGGCTTGTTCCAAGCCGGCCCCGGCGCCCGCACCGGCCCCGGCGCCCGCACCGGCCCCGGCACCCAGGCCGGCACCAGCACCCGCACCCGCACCCGCCCCGGCGCCAGCGCCGGCGCCCGCACCCGCGCCCAAGCCAGCTCCCGCACCCGCGCCCGCCCCGGCGCCAGCCCCTGCACCCGCGCCAAGCCCCCAATCATGGCAGCCAACCAAGAATATTAATTTCATCGTGTCCTACAACCCCGGCGGCGGTTTCGATGCCTATGCCAGGGGCATGTCCAAAGTGATGTTAAAGTACCTGCCCGAGGGCGTCAACGTCGTGGTCAAGAACATGCCCGGGGCCGGGGGCCGGACGGCCAGGACCTTTGTGATGAGGGCCAAACCTGACGGACACACCATAGGCATCATACATGGCGGGTCCTCCTTCCTCGACCATTTCTTCTTCAAAGCGGATATCGACTATGATCCCACCAAATTTATCTACCTAGGCCAAGTGGCCACGGAGAGGAATATCGCCCTGGTGGGGAAGGATTCACCATACAAGTCGGTGGAAGACCTTAAGAACGCCACACAGCCCGTCAGAATTGGAATCGTCGGCGTGGGCAGCGCGGAATTTCCCAGGGGTGTTATCTTGGGCGAGGTCCTGGGATTCCCCTACACCTTTGTCTCCGGTTACTCTGGAAGCACAGCCGCCCTCACCGGAGTGGCCAGGGGTGACAGCGATTTCGCCAATTTCAACCCCTCCTCGGCACGGAGCTTCGTTGAGTCCGGGGACCTGATTCCCCTGTTTGTATTCGGTGACCCGGACCGGGACCCGCTGTTCCCCGACGTACCCACCAGCAGCGAGATCGGTCTGCCTGACGACCTGGGCGACCTCTCGGGGGTGATGCGGTTCATATTTGCCCCCCCCGGCATGCCCCAGCCGGTGACCAATTACATGGGGGACCTGGTCTCCAAGGTTTTGGCCGATTCCGATTTCGTTGCCTGGGCCAAGGCAGCCAAGAGGCCCATTGACCCCGCGGGACCCGATGCGGCCACTGCCGCCGTCAAGGGATGGGAAACCACCTACGGGAGATACGCGGACGCCATCATGGCCGAGGTCAAAAAGCTCGGCGGAAGTTAAAATTGACCGGCGTCCACCGCGGTGGACGCCGTAAAATGGGGCCGGGACGAATCCCTTCATGGAATGCAAATGTATGAGTTCCCTGGCCCCTAGCCATGGGGACAGATGCGGCCTTCGAAAAGGCGAGCGACGGGTTGTCAGGCGGACGGGCCGGTGCCGATGGATACCTTTCCTATGTCCAGCCTTTCGATTGACTGCTGGCTGGGGATGCCTCCGGCGTCCCACCCCCGAATGGCGTAGTACTCGTCCAGGAATCCCTGGAACTTCCCCTCATCCATGGCCTCCCCCTCGAATCTACCGCCCCGGAGCGGCTTGAAGAACAACTCAGGTATCGTGTCGTGCCCCCGGGCCCCCACCCCCATCTCACCCAGGATGAGCCTTTCGGTGGTGTAGATCCGCTCGGCGACATCGAAAAGGCCCTCCACCGAGAGGTCCATCCCCGCCGCCAGCGAGACCAACCGGCTGTACTCCTCAAACTTGGGCGCATTGGGGCTCATCCAGGCGAGAATGAACCGGCAGCAGCCCAGGGAATCACAGATGGCGCTCAGGCTCTCATGCCACCAGACCAGACGGGCCCGGCCCTCATACGAGGTGTAATCCGAGGGGACATCGCCGCCATACAGGCGGCTGAGAAGCTCGGCGGGGAGGGAGAAGGAATCGATGGGCCCATCTCCCCGGTGCTGGTGACCCGGCAGGGTGCTTACCGCCATGCACAGCACCAGGCTCTTGATGATCCTCTGGTGAGTTATCATGGGAAGGGCATTTTTGAACAGGGGTAAAAAGGGCGCGGCCTCGGGCGGTAGCTTTTTCAGGGCATATGCCCCCTCAGCCAGGAGGTCCCCGAACCCCCGCCGATGGGCAATATCCTCAATAAGAGAGAGTACGCTGTCGCCGTTGCCCCAGTCCAGGGGGAGTCCCACATCCCCCCTGGTTATGATTCCTTCCTCATACAGGTGCATGGCAAAGGATATCATCAAGCCCGTATTGCCCACGTCCAGACCCAGGCGGTCGCAGAGGTAGTTGGCATAGATTACGCTCTCCATATCCAGGTTTTCCAGGTTGAAGCCCAGCGTATCCAAACCCAGGAACTCGGGCCCCTCCCCCCGGGTGCCGGCGAAGCGCCCCTCCGTGATATTATAGCGGTGCCGGCAGTGGATGGGGCAGCCCACACAGGAACCCATGCCCTGAGCATACCGGTCCATATTATCCGCGTACAAGGGCCGGGCCCTCTCTCCCAGGGGAAGCCCCGTGCCGTTGCGGGGATAGAGCCAGCCGCCCTCGTTCTGGGCCCCCAGCAGAAGTGGGGTACCGAAACGCTTGAGGGTCTTCACCCACTTCATGCCCATCAGCCCCTCGACCTGGCCGCTCATATAGTCCAGAAGCTCGCGGGGATGGGCCACCGGCACATCACTCTTCCCCCTGACGGCAATGGCCTTCAGGTTCTTGGAGCCCATCACCGCCCCCATGCCATATCTTCCCGCCGCGTCCTTGGGACCCGTCATCACGTTGGCCAGCGTCACCAGGTTTTCCCCGGCGGGTCCGATAGCCAACGCCCTGATGTTCGGGTCATGGTTCTCGCGCTGGATGGCCTCCTGGGTCTCCCAAGTGTCCTTGCCCCACAGGTGCCCGGCATCCCGAATCTGTATGCTGCCGTCATCTATGAAGAGATACACCGAGTCCCGGCTCCGGCCCACGACCACCAGGTGGTCGATCCCGGCATATCTCAGCTCGGGCCCGAAGCCGCCTCCGATATTCGAGCTGCCCAAGTTCCCCGACTGAGGGGATATGGCGGAGATGTCCACCCGGGCCGTACCGAAGCCGGGGACACCGCTCAGCATCCCCCCCCCCACCAGCAGGGGATTTGCCGGACCCAAGGGGTCCTGGTCCTTGGGCAAGAGAGAGTAAAGGAGCGAGGCGTTGATGCCCCTCCCCCCCAGGTGCTGCTGTCGCCACTTGTAGGGGATCTCCCCCCGAAATGTCTTTCCGGTGCTCAGATCGATATGGGCT
>PVBE011315129.1_pt1 | contig 10067 bp, 5 predicted proteins | sample 1631181 | NCBI WGS metagenome assembly PVBE01 (sample SAMN08397723, study PRJNA350692) | Marine metagenome, whole genome shotgun sequencing project. | isolation source: water | place: Pacific Ocean | collected 2012-04 | reverse complement strand
GATTGATGCTGGAGATAATATAATTGCAGTTGAAGTTCATCAGGCAGGCGATAGCAGCTCGGACATCAGTTTTGACTTTGAGTTATCGCCTCTCGTGATTAGTCCGTACCGTGATTATTTTGCGATTGAAGGAAATGAACTTGTAGCTGCTAAGGACTTTAGTGAACTGGATATAGTGCCGCCGTTCACATTTCAAGTCCCCATCGTTGCGATTGATCCGTTCGTAGGAAGTGTTGAAAATTTGATTCCTGTTTATCTTAATTTTGCAGACTCGGATAATGATGGTCTTTTCGATTCAGTTGAAACCGACACTGGAGTGTTTGTGTCTGCAGATGATACTGGGACGGATCCGAACAATCCGGACACTGATGAGGATGGCTGGAAGGACGGGGCAGAGGTAAAACTTAACACTTCACCCTTTGATGATCGGAGTAGGCCAAAGTTCCAAGTTCAAGGCAGAATAAACGATTCGAATCAATTCAGATTACTATTTCCGGTAGTGACAGGAAATTCTTATTCTATAGAAGGCTCTGGCGATCTGAGGAACTGGCAAGTTCTGGAATTTGGTATTGAGGGTGATGGTGAAGCTGTTGAAAGAACTTATTTAACGAGTGAGGCTTTCCGTTTTTATAGAGTGAAGAGGCAGTAAGGGCTCTTGATCTACTTGGTTTCTTGAATCCTGTAGAAGCGTTTTTTTGTTTGTGAAAAGTTTATTTGAGTGTCTGTGAATGCCTCAGTCATTTCTTTTAGTGCGTATCGCTTGCCAAGCTCTTCCCAATCATTTCCATTCAGTGTATTACTGGCGCTTATCGTATACAATTTGCCTGGTTGAGCATCCCACTTGATTGTTAAGGTTCCGGCATCTAGATCCGCTTCAATATTAGTAATTGGGGTCGGAGAGGTTTTGAAAAAGATCCCTTCAGAATCCGCTTCACCTAGTGCTGCTGCCGTTTTTTCATCAATTACTGTATCAACGAAGGCCAGTGCTCCAACTAGGATTTCATGAGATTCGCCATCATTATCGTTGAAGAGGATCACATGCGGGGCAGTTCGCCAGGGAGGAGTAGGTAAAGCAAATCGAGAATCTTGGAGGCTATCCAATCCCTGAAAATCATGGACTCTCTTACCATCGATATAGTAGTTGACCCTTGAGGATTGTAGATCCGCAGTGAAAATTACTCTGTGCCATGTGTCGGCCTGGAACGTTCCGGAATCTGAATAACCTAGTCGACCAATCCCTACGGATGAATTATTTTTAACAAAGAAGTCAGCATCGTCTGTATTGTTCGGTGTGGCATTAAAGAAAGGAGTCCAACCGAGTGGTGAAGGAACGAGAACATCAAAGACGAACGTGTATTGATTGATGTCTTCACCGCCCCCGTTAGGCTGAGTGGAGTTAAAGCTCAGCAAAATCCCCTGCATGGGATTATCGAAGGTGGGCAAGTTGAGATAATTAGTGGGTCCATTTTTCATGTGGGGAACAGTGTTGCCGTCACTGGTCTGCCATTTAATTATTGGTGCAGTTGAGGTGTTAAAGTTTAAGACTGAGTCACCTGCGACAGAGCCGAGTGTGCCGTTAAGGTGCCATTCTGTAAGATTTCCATCTACGGCTGATTTGGCGGTAGTGAATTGCCATACCTTTCCCTCTACGGTTCCGTTCTTGGTGACAGTGTCCACTTTCCAGAAATAGGTAGTTCCCGCTTCGAGCAGATCGGTCCGATACATATCAGCAGTGGTTTCTACCAAGAACGGAGGTGGATCAGTGGTTCCTAAGTGGATTTTGTGAGATTGAACATCTCCCATCGCTAAAGTCCAAGACAATAAGGGGTTCCCCAAAACGTCAATCTCTTCATTCATTGGTTGAGGGTTGCTGGCCTGCGATTCGCGAGGAGGTTGTACCATTTCCATTACGATGGGCATGTCAGTTTCAATGTAATCAACACCCGACTCAGCTACTGCAATCATGGTGTCAGGATCCAGTACAGTGAAGACTTCGACTATCATTCCCTCAGCCTTAGCTGCTGCAGTGAAATTTAAATCGACTCCTCCGTAACCAATCGAAAAACCAATGACACCAAGTTCACGAAGATTGCTGAAGTAATTAGGGTCAGTTTGCCAACTAGGGTCAGGAGTTCCCCATACAATTTTTGCTCCGGGTAATAAGGAGCGAATTTCGGCAGCGTATGGTTTATTCCCTGGGGTCCAGAACCAAAGATCCTCAAGAGGGAATTCACTCGCGTTGACGGCATTTGCCAATCCCTGTGCTTGATCCTTGGTTTTGATGTCCAGGTAGATGATTCCCTTGCCCTTATTCTCAGTTAGTACTTCTTCGAGCGTTGGTACACGAGTGCCTGCGAAGGCAGGAGAGAACCAGGAACCGGCATCCAGTGATTTGACCTCTTCCAATGTCATTAGGGCAATTTCTCCGACCCCATTAGTCGTTCGGTCAACAGTGTCATCGTGAAAAGCGACTATGACTCCATCGCTGGTCATCCTAGTATCAATTTCTGTTCCTGCGGCGCCGTCCAGGAAAGCTTGCCTAATAGAGAAGAGTGTATTTTCTGGTGCGCATGCAGATGATCCCCGGTGCCCGAGGGTATTTACGACACGAGACATGAATTTATTATATGGAGGAGCTGCTGGCCCAGGAGCGTCTGCGCCTAGAGGATTCACGCCGCCCAATGCTACTGCCTCATCATGAGTCAATTTACGGTCTATTATAGAAATGCTCGAAACATAACCTGAAGCAGTTTCTCCATTCTCATCGGTAAAGAGTAATAGGTCGGACACAAGAGACCACCGGTCATTGAGCCCTGACCCGGTAGTGCCAATGGCTCCGATTGCCTGCCCATCAATGTATCGTTGTGCTTGCCCTTCTTTGGATGCTGCTCGAACGGACCAGATGATCCGGTGCCAAGTATTGGGTTGGATTGTCCCTCTATAATTACTGTTAATGCCAATTCCATTGTGCCGGTCAATAAATAATTCGCTGTCTGATTGGTTAGTAACGTCAGTCTGAACTAGTGCGTGCCATCTGTTCATTGAGGTGGTCGGGAATAAGACATCCATGACCAATGTGTAATTTGAGACAAAACCATCACTCTCTCCGTAAGGACCATTCGGGTCAAAGTTTAGTTTTAGTTGGTATCCTTGATCCTTAGTGCAGGCCGGGAAGGACATGACTTGCATCTCCTTACCCATAGCGAGGGGAAGATTAAATGAAGTTGCATTGCCGAACGTAGTATTATCAGTTCCCCATTCAGTTGACCGAGGATCATAGTAATCCATCTTTGCGTTGCCTGATTTAGCTTCAAATCTGTTATCTGGATTATCGAATGTCCAAGTCGTCTTATCCCCATATGAGGAGCTTCTAAAAGAAGCAAGTATTAGGAAAATGAAAATAAAGTATTTCATATGGTTATGTATGGGATAAGACCTTTTGTTGAGTCGGCGTTTTTACTTATCCAAAGCGAATCGGTAAAACTTCTTCCCGTCAGGGATAGGGATAGTGCGTGTCATTTCTCCTTCAAGGGAAGTCCACTCAACAAGATTGTCGCTCTGTTCAATGGTTAGTCCTAAAGTGATGTTCTGACCATCAGGCTCGACTGTAAGAACTATAGATCCTGCGCGAGCGTCACGAACCTGCTCAAGAGTTGGGCGTTTCTTTAACTCAGCGATCATGGTGTCCTTTTCGGAGATCGACGCTACAAGGTTTTCGAGTTTTGTGTTCATGTCATTAATTTGCGTTTTGAGTGCATCAATCATAAGTGCATTCGTTGCGGACCTTTCAGCGTTGCTTTCAGCCTTAGGAATTAGTTCACTAGCGTTAGATTCTAAGGCGATAATTTTTTCAAAAGCTTGCCCCGTCAGTGCAGTTAAGACAGAACCAAGGTAACGAGTATTGGTTAGTTCAGCGGCTCCGAGATTTGCGCCGAAACCCACCAAAAAGCTACCATCTATAGACAAGATCCATCCTTCCGGAAGAGATGACGGTCGGCCTACAATGTAACCAGAAAGGACCTTATACATATTGGATCCAGTAAAATCGGCGCCACTGAGATTACTGTTAAAGATTAAAGCGTTAGTAAGATTTGTGTTTTTGAGGGTCGTGTTGACCAGTAAGGCTTGCTCTATCTTACTATTCTTGAGATTAGAATTACTAAGATTAGCTCCACTCAGGTTGGCTCTCCCAAGATTAGATTCCTGCAAGTTGGCATTCTGAATATTGGCGCCTCCGAGTTCTGTTCCTAAGAGAGCTGAATTACTTAGATCTGCTCCTTCCAAGATAGCGTTAGTGAGATTTGCTCGGGTCAAGTTTGCACCTTTAAGATCTGCTCCATTTAAATCAGCTCCAATGAGGATTGCATTGGGTCCAATGTTATATCCATTAACTACCCCCGTTCCGTCATCTCCTATTTGTGCGAACGTTGAGATCCGGAGAATTACAAAAATCAGTACAGCTATAAGTATTGTTTTCATGCTGATACTATCAGGCTATCATAGTAAAAAACAAGCTATCCGTGGGAGTTCAATAGGCTTAAATACTAAAAGAAAATTTATTGGGTGTTGTTATTTTACGGCGTTCGATAAAAGATATCCTGTATATGATTTTTAATTTATCCACTTCCATTTCAGTGCTCATTCTTTTGCTTTGGAATACGGTTTCCGCCGCTTTAGAAGACCCCGTCAAAGATCAGGGCAATGGATCCACAAAGGATAACTTATTGAATGTTCTTGAGACTGAATCTTATGCATTTACGCCTTCACTCCGTAAAGCATTTTTAGATCATGTCAGGCAAGAGGCTTCATTAAGACTCAAGGAAAAAGATTTGAAGATTCCTCAGGAATTTATTGATTGGATTGATTCTGATCTGGATATTGCGAGTGGTGTTTATGCTGCGCACCACAAGCCAGAGGACGTTCTGTTGTGGTTATATTCGTTACGCTTTGATCTTGGTAAGGATAAGTTTGAGAAGTACCGGCAGTTGGCTTTGGCAGTGGCTTTGGTCAGCGCAAAGGAAGGAATGGAGGCAGATATATCACCTCGTGATACTCTAAAGCTTATCATTCCTGACGATCCTCGAAAGTTGGTTAACACTAAGGGATTGGGGAGAAAGATGGACGTGAATGATCATATAATAAATTTTCTCAATGATCATACAATCGAAGAAAAGGTTCTCTTGGATTCCAATAAAAGATCGAAGCTGAAGTATGATAATCGAGGTATTGCTATTCCATCATCAGATGACAAGAAAATAGATAGTCAATTAGGTTCTGAGACGAGGACTCGCAGTCTCTACGCGTCAGATGTATTGGCTAGTCAGGAATTGCAATCAAAGTTCAATTCGTACATGGAATCTAAGGGCCTTGATATAAGTATCGATTGTGGAGAGAAGATCATTCACTGGGACAGTAAGGCGATGGTTCGGGGCGAGTCCTACAGAAAGATCAACGAGGCTTACGCTCTGTTCCGTCAAGCATATGAGGCTAAGGGTTTGCTGCCATCGAAGCGTGACGACTTTGCTTCACCGGCTGAGCGGTGCGTTTACCTGATAAGGAACTATGAATATGAATTTCCGCCTAAGGTTCAGGAAGAACGGAAGTGGCCGCGGTTCCCTTTGACTGCTCCTTGGTCTTTATTGACCATGCTTGCTGCGGACCGCCAACCTCTCCGCGAACGCGAAGAGCGGTGGATCGCTTTTAGGGATCATGGAGAATTCTATAAATATGGTGAATACATTGGTGGCATTGCTCAACAGCATGCCATGCAATCGGCAAGGAGGCTCAAGCCGTACCCATTCACCTATGCTACTATTCAAATGATGTTAAAGGATGGTGGAGTCTGTGGAACGATGGGCTCTATATCTGCGCGTGGACACAATATCCTTGGCGTCCCTTCTTGTCAGGCAGTGCAGCCCGGGCATTGTGCGGTTGTTTATTTCCAGTACGACTCTAAAGGGGGCTCTTACAGCTGTAAGGGCGGGCAATACGCGACGGGTGGAGACGAGAAGACTGGACCCTTCACGCCGTGGCCATTTGATTCCTCATTTAAGAGGACAGGGCGAAAGAACGGTTACGAGATAGCGTTTCATAATCGTAAGCCGATGGTCTATCATCAGAGTTTAGCGTGGGGCGTTAATTATGGGGTCCGTTCTTATCTGGATGCGACTATTGCTCATGTGGTTTTTAATATGATCCCTCCTCAAATGCAAAAAGATAAAGGGTTTCAGTTGCTTAAAAGCACTATTTCTATGAACCCTTATCACTTCCTTGTAGTCAATGCTGCGCAGGATGCGGCGCCATCAGTTCAGGGACAGATCCAATTTTGGAACCAGTTCGTATCAACGCTTTCATCCGCCGCTAAAAAGCCGGGTTGCCCAACTGAAGGTCTCTATAAGGAGAGTGTAAAGAGCAGAATGTTTGATCGGATTGCCAGCTTTCCTGTGCCGAAGGAAAAACAATCAGCACGCAACATTCTTTCTTTTTTGGAGGGCCTAAAATGTGACAATAAGCAGATCATGGATGCTTATAGGAATGCCTTAAACTAGGGTAAGTGGAGATTGAGGAAATTTGCCGATGATTTGCAGATATATTTTGTGATTGGTTTGGTGGTTCTTTTATTGTTAGTTTTCTCCTTATGGGAATCACGCGCTATTCTAAGGTTGCTGTTTTTTCTTTGCTGATCATTCTGTGTGCAGTCGTACAGTCGTCGGAGTCAAAGTTTAGGGAATGGACTTCTGCGCTAGGCACTAAAATTGATGCTGAGGTAATTTCCGCAGACCATACGGAAGTGATACTTAAGACAAAAAATAAAAAGGTTATCAAGCTGCATCCGGGCAAACTTTCCAAAGAAGATCAGAATTATCTTAAGGAGAAGTTTCCTCCCAGTCCATTGGCGGAGAAAATAATTGGCAAGAGACTGTCTGTCCAAGTCGCGGATTGGCCCGTCACTGCACTGTTCCAGTTTGAAGTTGATGGGACAGTGGAATTAGGTTCTTTGAAGAGAGATAAGGTAATACAAGAGAAGGATGGTTTAACTTATAAGATTGATGGGCTCATTGCTAAAGTCTTTGATAATGATAAAGTTCATAGTCTTCTTAAGTTTTCTTCCGCTGAGCCAGAATCTGGAACGAGGATGACTTTTGGCCCGGAAAAGAGCCCCTTGTCGGGTACGATCCTGAGCATTGTGCCTGCGTTTTCATTTAATGATGTGTACGATAAAAAGGACGAGGAACCGGTACTGATCGAAAAGGGTTCTGTTAATATTAATACTTTAGAAAAGCGGAATGGGATTTACTATGAGCCGGACGCGTTCACGTCCTTTTCGGGTAAAGTTTACAGGCTGTCTACCAATGGTAAGAAAGCAGAAGAGGTGACCCTCAGATACGGTCAACGAGAGGGGTTGCAACGGAATTGGTACTTCAATGGTCAGCAGCAATCAAAGAGTCTGTGGAAGAATGGGAAGAAGGATGGAGCCATGTGGGAATGGCATGAAGATGGGCAGAAGAAGTCGGAGATGATCTTCAAGAGAGACCAGCTAATTTCTAAAAAGGAATGGGATGATGAAGGGGCCTTGATCGAGGAATAGAGTTTCTTCCTCCTATCTCACGTTTTCTACTTAAGACAATCAAAAATGATTATTGAATTGGAGAGTAGTCCGTTGAATTCATGAAGACCTTATGAGGCGCTTTGGCAAGGATCTTCCCGTCCTTGACTGATGCTGCTCGGGCCTTTTTCCATGCTGGATCACCAATGAAAGCTCCCCAGTTCTTTTTTGATTGGTCAGTGCTTTTGTGGGAAATAATGTAAATTAACGTATTGTCTTTACCTTTGTCCGCATCGATCGGGGTCCAGTATGCAACGTTTGTCATGTTATGTTTTTCGAAAATTGCGCAAGTATGGTCCCGGAACCTGGCGTGCAGATTCTTGAGGCGGTCCTTAGCTGTCACGTAGGTTCTCAGTTCAAAGACGCGAGGGTGTTTAAAGGTAACGGATTTTATTTCTGGCGAGTAATTAGTAGCGCTCAAGAAAGTGCTATCGATCTTAGCTACGAGAGCACCGTCTTTGACGGAGGCTTTATAGGCTTTTTTCCAGTCAGAGTCATTTAGGAAAGCTTTCCATGATTTGTTGTGTGTTTCTCTGTCCGGTGAACTGATGACATAAATCAAACGATTGTCTGATTTGTTGGTAGGCACCCAGTATCCAACGTTAGTGAGTCCGTGCTTTTCAAAGAGTTTGCAGGTATGATTTTCAAATCTTGTATTTAGTTCATCAAACTTACCTTCATTGGCAGTGTAAATTCGCATCTCATAGCATCGAGTATCCTCCGCAAGGGCAGTTAAGTTTAGGGATAATAATAAAAATAAAGGCAATAAAGATTTCATGATTTGAGTGAATTTTGAGCAAAAACGGTTTTTTGTAAAGAGTGAAGAGATTTGGCGGGGTTATTTAATTTTTGTTAGCGACGTTAAAGTGTTTTTGTTTTATTTTGATTGTAAGAAATGAGGAATTTGAAAAGAAATAGAGTTCATAAACTAACGATAGAGTTGCTCTTATTTTTTTGTGCAGGTTCCTTTTGCTATTCTTTAGAGGTAAGCGGGCCAGGGAAGCAAATTTATATGAAACAGTGTTCTTCTTGTCATGGTGACAAAGGTGAAGGAGTGAAGGGGGAATATGAGGAGGCGATGTTCGGTGATTGGTCCTTAAGCAAATTGACGAGGTATGTCATTAAGAGCATGCCTGATGATGATCCTGATTTGTGTATTGGAGATGATGCGACTCAAGTTGCCAAGTATATTTTCGATGCATTTTATTCTCCACAGGCGCGTTTGCGTAATTCACCTCCCCGAATTGAGTTGAGCCATTTAACGAATCGTCAGTTTCGTGAATCGGTAAGCGATCTTTTTCGTCAATCAGCATCAGATGAACCGGTCCCAGAGTCAGGACTAAATGCTTCTTATTATAATTCCAAAGGGATGAATAAAAAAGATTCTCTAAGGAAGAGGAGAATTGATCATAAGATTGATTTTGAATTTGGTCCAGGACCGCCGCTAGAAGGAATCAAGGCTGAGCAGTTTTCTATTGCTTGGGAAGGTTCACTGAGGGCTGAGAGTACGGGATTTTATGGCATGCGATTGACTACCCCAAATGGTGCCAGACTTTACCTCAATGTGAATATTAAGGCGGGAGATAAAAATTATAGGGACGATGCAAGTAAGGAAAGTAACCCGCCACTGATCGATGCGTGGGTCAGTTCTGGTAATAAGAGTAGGACTGAGACTGCTCGTGTATTTCTGCAGGGAGGGCGAGAATACCCTATAAGAATTGATTATTTCAAATATAAGGAAAGTACAGGTGCTATCAGGTTCGAGTGGTTGCCTCCGAACGGAGTATGGTCAGTGCCAGCAGGAGATCAATTATCAACAAGCAAAGGGGATCAGTTGATCTTGGCGAAGACAAGCTTTCCTCCTGATGATAGGAGCCTTGGGTATGAGAGGGGATCCGATATATCCAAGGAATGGCTCTCGGCAGTTACTAGGGCATCATTAGATGTTGCGGAGCAAGTCGATTCGATCTTGGGGCATATTAGTGGCGTCAAATCAAAGGATGATCCTCAAAAGACTGAGAAGCTAATTTCAGTAGCAATGAGAATTTTGGAAAGAGCATATAGACGTCCATTAACTGAGCAGGAGAAGGAGCAAAGCATTAATCGTATCTTTGCAGATTCTGAGTCTCCAGAGGTTGCAGTGAAGCGTGTCGTTTTATTGGCCATAAAATCTCCCCACTTCTTGTACCCTCAGTTGCCTGGTGGTAAGGCGCCGTCATATCAGGTCGCATCTAGAATGGCTCTTGGTTTATGGGATTCGATTCCGGATGATGCATTAATTGCGGCTGCGAGTGAGGGAAAATTATCTAATCAGGATTTCATTAGATCTGAGGTTAAGCGAATGCTTGAGGATGAGCGGGCAAGATCGAAGGTTATTGATTTTTTCTATCATTGGCTTGATTTGGATTTGGAACGTGACCTGATGAAGGAAGATGAGGTCTATCCTGATTTTGATGAGTAT
>PVBE011907041.1_pt1 | contig 10068 bp, 7 predicted proteins | sample 1631181 | NCBI WGS metagenome assembly PVBE01 (sample SAMN08397723, study PRJNA350692) | Marine metagenome, whole genome shotgun sequencing project. | isolation source: water | place: Pacific Ocean | collected 2012-04 | reverse complement strand
GCAACACAAAAACAATTGAAACGACAGCCGTGCGACATGAGCGCGGCAGGCTCCAGAGGGCCCTCACACGCGCCGACCCGCCTTGAGACGCGAGCGCGCGTTCGCGGATCCGCCCGGCCGCCCCTCGAAGGGCGAGCGTGCCGTGGCGTTTTTTTTCGCACGGCTTGAATCCGGCTGGCCGAGACGAACACGGCCTGGGGCGCCATCTTTCGCTTTAACTCTGCCGTTGGTACCGGATTTGCGGCTCAGATGGTCTCCCGGGCCGTACGGTCGCCACCGTCGGACGTCCCTTTTCCCTCCTGTGCGGGCGGTGATCGCGTCGCGCTGGGCCCCGAGTCGCGCGCGCGGGCCGATCAGCCCCGCTCAGGAGTATCGGGCCGCCAGCGTCAGAGATCCGGCGTTTCTTGGCAGCGGGCTCCGCTCTCGCCGCTGCCCACCAAGGACTCCGAGTTTGCTCCTTGAAACACTCCCATTAGACTTGAGCAGTGCCGAGCGTGGCCTTTGGCGCGGTCTTTGGGGATGCATTGGGGGGAGTCATGAGAGTGAAGAAAACGGCATGGGTGGCGGCGGCGCTGAGCGGCACGGTTGCGATGAGTTCGTTGGCGAGCGCGCAGGACGCGGGCAGCGCCGGCAAGGCGGAGCCAGCGGCTGCGGCACCAGCGGCACCAGCGGCACCAGCGGCGGCGCCAGCACCAGCTGCAGCGCCGGCGGAAGATATGCCGGCGCCCGCGGCGGACGAGACGCCGGCGCAGCACGGTCGCGACGGGTTCTTCTTTCGAGTGAGCGTTGGCCCCTCCTGGGGGACCGACCTCATGTCTTCAGACGTTTGGCCCGGTGACTCCTCCTACAGCGGGTTTGGACCCAACGGCCAGCTGCTCTTTGGCGGTAGTGTCGCCGACGGGGTGGTGATCGGCGGAGGCACGACCTGGGGCCTCGTGATCAACGGGCCGTTCAAGTTCAACGACTCCATCAAGGTGGATCGGACGTCATGGTTCAACCTCTGGGGGCCCTTCGTGAACTGGTATCCCGATCCGAACGCGGGCCTTCACCTTGAATTCATGGTGGGCATGTCGTCCTTTGAGATCAACGATTCCGGCTTCACCAGTGGTGGCATCTTCGGCTGGGGCCTACAGGGTGGCGTCGGCTACGACTGGTGGGTCAGCGAAAAGTGGGCGATCGGCGTTGCCGGGCAGCTGCAATACGGCAACATGGTCAAGAATAACGTGACGCATAACGTCCTGATGCCGGGCTTGTTGGCAACGTTCACGTACTATTGAGCATGCGTGCGCCGGCATGCCCCGGCGCGTGCGGGCCGGCGCGAGGCCAGGACGCCGCTACGACACCGCGCGCTTCTGAGCGCCGCGTATCATCACCTTCTGATACAGGGCGGGGAAGATGCGCTGGACGGTGTCGATGAGACGCGCGTCGGGGCCGACGAGGATGCGGCGGGCGTCGCGCCGTACGCCGGCGAGGATGAGTTTGGCCGCTTTGTCCGGGGTTGTGAGCGCCTTGCTTACGAATGAGTCGGCGCTCTCCTGCTTGCTCTTCGCGTAGGTGCCAAGGATGTTGTCCGCCATGCGCGCGCTGTGGGCGATGTTCGTCTTGATGCCGCCGGGATACGCGCAGCTGACGCGCACGGTGCTGCGCTCGATATCGAGTTCCTGACGGAGTGTGTCCGAGAAACCGCGGACGGCGAACTTCGCCGAGTTGTACACGCCTTGAGTTGGCACGGAGATGATGCCGAAGATGCTCGAGATGTTGACAATGTGGCCCGCGTCGGCTTGCTTCAGGTGCGGCAAGAACGCCTTGGACCCGTAGACCACCCCCCAAAAGTTGATGTTCATGAGCCACTCGAAGTCTTTGTAGTCAACGCCCTCGATGGTCGAGCCCAGGGCGACGCCCGCGTTGTTGAACACCAGGTTCACGCGGCCGTGTTGCTCGACGACCTGGTTGGCCCAGGCGTAGACGGCCTCGCGGTCGGCCACGTCGACCTTCGCGGTGGTGACGGTGACGCCCTTGTCGCGAGCTGATGCGGCAGTCTCCTCAAGGCCCGCCTCGTCGACGTCTGAGAGCGCCAGGTGGCAGCCGGCGTCGGCTAGGTTTTCGGCGAGCGCGCGCCCGATTCCGGAAGCGGCGCACGTGATCGCGGCGACGCGATTGCTGAAGCTCTTCATAGGTCTGTGTTCTTGTTTGAGGGGGCTTGGGCGCCGTCGCGGCGCGGCCCGACCGGGCCGAGCGGCTGTCGTAGGGCGGCCAGACCCTACCGCGATCGGGGGAGAAAGGGTGGCGCTCTGCCGCGTTGGCGCTGCCAGCGCAGAAGCCGTGCGGTTACGCGGGGGTAGGGCCGTCGTCGCGAGCAGGCAACGTGCCGGCGCGCTCGCGGGCGTGGCGTTCGGTGGGCGGCTTGCCGACGACGTTCCGATCGTACGCGCTAAACGCTGATTGGGCGTCGCTCCAGAGATCACCGAGATCCGCGACTCCGAGGCGCCGGAGGCTGTCATCGAGTGCCGCCTGCTCCTGGTCTGGCAAGACGAGCTCGAGTGGCCGCAGCGGCAACCTATGTCCCAGCGTGCCAGCGCAATAGAGGGCGAAGGCGAAGCGGTTCTCCACACTCTCTTCGGAACTCGTCTCCGCGTACGGGTTGTGATGGTAACGAATCGCCGTCACCAGTTCGGGCGGCAGGTGCCATTGCTCCGCGATCAACGCGCCGAGATCTGCGTGCAGGTAGTCGGCGACGGACTCGACCGTTTCTTGTTTGGGCGCGAGGGCGCCGCGGGAATCGCGTCGGATGTCCTCCGCCGTCGAGAGCACAAAGACTCGACCGAGATCATGCAGCAGTCCGGCCATGAACGCGTCCTGCTCGTTGAGCCGCGCGCGGCGCGCGAGCAACTGTGCGGTGGCGCCGGTGGCGAGGGAGTAGCTGCAGATCTCGTTGCCAAGCTCGGGCTGGCCCTTGAGCTGGAAGAACTTCTCGCGGGAGATGATCGCCGTGACGACGATGCTCGTGCCCCTCAGCCCAATCCGCATGATCGCCGCTTCGAGCGATGTCGCATCGCTGCGCGTTCGGTAGAAGACGGAGTTCGCCACGCCGAGCAGTTTGCCGGCGATGGAAGGGTTCCTCTCGATGGTCTTTGCGAGCTCGGCGATGTCGCAGTCCGGCGACGAGATCATGCGCTGGATCTTGAGCATCTCCGTCGGCATGAGCGGGAGCCGCACGCCTTCGTTCTTCACGGCGCGGAGCAGCGAGGCGATGAGGAGCCGGTCGGCGGGGATGTTCATCTCCGGGGCGAGCTTCTCAAGCTCGCGCGTGAGGGAGTCTACGAGAGGCCCCGAGAAGGTGCGGACGTTGAGGCAGCGTACAAGATCGAGGTCGGGCTCCGCGCCAATCGGGGCCGTTGCGGAGTATTCGGATCCGGTTGGTCGTTCGGTATCTTGCAGCGCGAGTTGTGAATTTCCTGAGCGCGAGGCCGGAGCCACGCTACTCGCGGTCTCGGGGGAAGGCTGCGGTTCGGTGGAGCGTATTTCTGTCCACACCTCCGATTCAGGAGGCCCCCTGACGAGCGCCTTCATCCAATCCCAAAACCACATCCGATGTACTTCCGGCCCTGCACTTGAATTTTTCGCTTTTCGCGAGGCAGAGTCAAAGTTGCCCGGCCGCGCTCCCGGCGCATGGTGGCGGGGCGCGAATCGTCCAGGGGAGCGAGTATTTGTTCGCCAAGCGCCATTTTCTTGGCGTTGGAGTTAACGTACGGGGATGCCGTGGCATTACGCGTTTGCGTGATGGGAATGTCGGCTTCAGTTTCGAGCTCTGGTTCTATGGCCCTTAGTCCAAGCACGACCGAATCAGCCGACTCAGCTGCTGCCACCGAGCTTAGCGGCGAGGCGGTGCTGATCGCGGCGGCATTAGCCGGGGACGGCCTGGCGTTTCGGCGCTTGGTGGAGCCGCACTTGGGCATGCTGCTGCGGATCGCGATGCGGGCGAGTGGGAACCGTGAGCTCGCCGAGGACGCGGTGCAGGAGACGCTGGCGCTGGCCCACGATCGTCTTGCGAAGTATCGACCCGATGCTTCGTTCAAGGCCTACTTGTGCGTCATCGCGGCGCGCCGGGCCCACACGATGGCGCGTTCGGAGCGGCGTCGAAACCGCCGGGAGTTCGTAGCCGACGAGCCGGCGGCGTTGCCGGATCCGGAGCAGTCTTTGCGGGGCGCACGCGCGGCGCGGCGCGTGCGGGAGGCGTTGCAGCAAATGCCAAAGAAGCGCCGTGAAGCGGCGTTGCTTCGTTTGGACGGCGCGATGTCGTATCGGGAGATCGCCGAGGCCGTGGGCAGCAGCGAGGGTTCCGCGCGGGTGCTCGTGCATAAGGCGCTCAAGGAACTCAAGGAGAAGCTCGCGGACGTGCTGGGTTTGGATGAGGTTTGTGGCGAAGGAGAACGACGATGAGTGACGAGCGGGACGAAGCGGAGTTGCGACAGTTGTTCAACGATAGCGCCGAGGAGCCATCGCGGGCGGAGATCGACCGGCTCGCGCGTTTTGCGGCGAGCATTCCGGCCCGCGCTGCGGCGCGTTCGCGCTGGGCGTGGTTGCCGTCGTTGCGCGTGCAAACGAGCTTCGCTATCGCGGGGGCAGCGCTCTCGGTGGTGGCGTTTGTTGCGGTGCGTTCGATTGATGTGGATGATATGTCGGGCGCGGTCGCGGAGAACTCGACGGCTGCGACAGAGGCTGCGACAGAGGCTGCGGCAGAGGCTCCTGGGAACGGCGCAGTCGTGGTCGAGGTGGCGGAGGAGGATCCCTTTGACGGTCTCGGTGACGCCTTGCTCGCCGAGCTGAACGCTGACTCGTTCGTGGCCTACGACGACGATTCATTCGAGGACTCGCTCGCCGAGCTCGATGTGATGGCGGGACCCGTCGATGGGGTGGACGCGGCGGCGTGGATGGAACTCTACGACCGAGCGCTGGACGACGGTTGACCGGCCGATAACGACGCGTCGGTGCGCGGCATTAAGGAAGTGAATCGCGCAAAGTCAGGTGGTTTGGCTTGGGTTCGGAATCGAAGGAACGCTCGTATGAAAAAGGCACTCTCGATCGTTGGTATCGCAATCGCAGCCCTCTTCTTGGCGCTGCCGGTTCAGGCGCAGCCAAGAGGCTCAGGTGGAGGGCAAGCTCCCAGTCCTGCGCAGATAGAAAAGAAGCTGCAGAAGGTCCGTGCTCGCCTGTTGCGGGAGCACGTCGGACTCAGCGAGAAGAAGGCGCGGAAGGTTGAAGCCATCTTCGAGCGCTTCGCGCCCCGAACGCGGAAGATCGAACAGCAGAAGCGCGACGCCAAAGAGACGCTGCGCTATCTCTTCGAGACCGATAGCAACGATCAGAAGGCCTACGCGAAAGCCCTCGCGAAGCTGCAGCGGACGCAGGAGGCGATGCAAAGGATCAGGGCCCGGCAGTTTGAGGAGATCCAGAAGATCCTCCTGCCGAAGCAGCAGGCGAAGCTCTTGTTTGCGTTGAAGAAGATGCAGCGGCGGGTGCGGCAGGCGATGAAGCGGCGGAAGGGGCAGGGCAAGGGGCAAGGCAAGGGTCGGGGGCGCGGTCAGGGGCAGGGCCATGGCCGGCCGCCTGCGGATGATGATGGTTGGTGACGGGTATCGGCGTTCCCGGACCTGACCCAGGTTGGCGGATTTGGGTGGCGGCGAAGTGGCCGCCACCTGCGATTTCGGGTGATGGGGTTCGGGTGACGGGATTCGGGATTCGGGTTTCGGGACCCGGGACCTGACCCAGGTTGGCGGATTTGGGTGGCGGCGAAGTGGCCGCCACCGGCGATTTCGGGCAACGGGTGACGGGTTTCGGAGATCCGTCGCCCGCGGCCCGTCGCCCGCGGCCCGTCGCCCGCGGCCCGTCGCCCGTCGCCCGCTACCCGCCACCCGCTGCCCGAATCTCCTCGCTCACGACGTCGCCCTTCAGGCCATCACTGAACTCAACCCCCTCGTCGGCCGCATCCGGCGGCATGACCGTTCTTTGGCGCAGCAGCTCACGCGGGCGGCGTCTAGCATCGTGCTGAACATTGCTGAGGCGGAGTACTCCGACCCAGGCAACCGTCGGGCTAGACTTTTCACGGCGGCCGGCTCGGCCAATGAGTCGCGGGCGGCTCTTCGCGTCGCCATTGCTTGGGGCTACGTCGGTGAGCCGGCGGCACGGCAGTCGCTCGCTTCGCTCGACCGGGTTGTTGGCATGCTCTGGGGGCTTACGCACGGTCGCAAGTAGATGCGTTTCGGTGGGTCGTTGGACGGGCTGTCTAGGGAGGCATGGGCGGCGCGGGCGGCCGCCGAAAGTTGCTGTGTAGAAACGCGTGGCGTCATTCTTGCTGGCCGTTCTGGGGTGAACGGCGCGTTGCGTTACGTTTTCCGGCGCCGAATCCGCGGCGGTGGCGCAATTGTGCGCCGCTGGCGCACACGTGTGTGACGTCGGAGTACATGCGCCCACTGGATTCTGTTTTCTTAGGGAAAAAAATCCCCCCGGCCAGACAGATTCGGCAAGATACCGCGTCCGCTACCCCCGGACGGAAAGAGGAGTCGCATGTCGCAGTCAGTCGCTTTTGGTCGCTCGCAAGGTTCTTTCGCTCTCGGTTTGGCCCGGATTGGGCTCGCGGCAGGTTCGATGGTGCTGGCGCTTGGCGCTGCCGGCTGCGGGAGTGACGGCGACTCCGTACAGATCAGCAATGAGGCTGAGGGCGGTTCGGCGGGCACGGACGGTGGCGGTGGCTCCGGCGGCGGCACGGGCGGTTCCGAGGGCGGCGCTGGCGGCGCCGACGGCGGTGCGTCCGGCTCAGGCGGTTCGGGTGGCGCCGGTGGCGGTGAGGTTCTTTGCGGTAACGGCGCCATCGACGACGGCGAGACCTGCGACACGGCTATCGCTGCCGGTGACGAAGGTGCGTGTCCGGCGAGCTGCGACGACGGAAAAGAGTGCACGACCGACTCGTTGACGGGCACGGAGTGCACGCAGGCGTGTGCGCACGGCGACATCACTGCGAATGCGGATGATGATGGTTGCTGCGTCGAGGATGTTGGCGACGCGACCACGGACAACGACTGCGTGGCGGTGTGTGGTAACGGCGTTGCGGAGCCCGGCGAAGCCTGTGACACGGCGATTGCGGAGGGCGATGCCGGCGCGTGTCCAACGGCGTGCGACGACGGTGAGGCATGCACTGCGGATGCGCTGGCGAATGCGGGCACCTGCGACGCGGTATGCGAAGCGCCGGACGTTACGGATCCCGTCAACGGTGACGGCTGCTGCCCCGGGGGAGCGAACATCGCGAACGACGACGACTGCGAGGTCGAGTGCGGCGACGGCGTACTCGGCGATGGCGTCACAGCGGCGGGCGAAGCATGCGATACCGCCATCGCTGCCGGCGATCCCGGAGCGTGCCCGACGGATTGTCCGAATGCCAACGTGTGCTCTGCGGATGTTGTCGAGGGCAGCGATTGCAACGCCCAATGTGTCCCGAAGTTCATCACGGATCACATCGACGACGACGGCTGCTGCCCCAGCGGCGCCCAACCGGGCGACGACAACGATTGCGCCGGCTGCGGCGACGGTGAAAAGGGGCCGAACGAAAACTGCGACACCGCCATCCCTGCCGGCAATCCCGGCGCGTGTCCGACCTCTTGCGCTGCCGGCGCGACGTGCACAACGGCTACGCTCGTCGAGGGTGGCACGTGCAACGCTGCGTGCTCGTATCCGCCCATTACGGATCCGGTCAACGGTGACAGCTGCTGTCCCGATGGCGCCAATATCGGCAACGATGACGACTGCCCTGTCATTTGCGGCGATAGCGTCGTAACGCCGGGTGAGGAAACCTGTGACAAGGCAATCGCTTCCGGGGCGGGCTCTTGCCCGACTTCGTGCAGCAACGCGGACGTGTGCATCGACAGCACGCTCGCCAACGCGGGTACCTGTGACGACGCGTGTGTCGAATCCCCGAAGGGCACGGACCTCAACACGGCGGACCAGTGCTGCCCGAGTGGCGCGAACTTGGCGTCGGATATCGATTGTCCGATCGAGTGTGGTGATACCGTGCAGTCGGAAGGCGAGACGTGTGACGACGGGAATAAGATCCCCGGTGACGGCTGTGATGCGAGTTGTCAGGCGGAGCCGGTGGCGTTTCGGTTTGATGACCTTGACGTCAAGGATCCTCACATGTTCGCGAACGTGATCGGTTGTATGGATCTTACCGACCTGGATCTCTTCGGTCGCAAGGGAGTGAACCCCTTGCTGCAAGAGAATATTTCTGCCGATGCGGACGACGATGACGACGACTTTCTCGATCTGAGCATGGCCCATGTGTTCTTGCCCCTAAATCAAACTCCCGGTGAGAGCACGCCGAGCTACCTGGTGTTGCCGGACTGCACTTCGCCGAACTCGTGCGTCCTCCCGTCTGGAGGCCAAAAGACAGAAGGTGACGCGACGAACCAGAGTTCCGGGAAGTGCGTCTCCATCGAACCAGGGTCGTTGCAGAACGGCACCAATGGTGTCGTCGAGCCCACGGGGTCGGCCGGCAACGCTTGTTACGTTGCGGATGTAGATGCCGTTACGTTGAGTCTTGGTGGCATCAACATCATTCTTGAAAGTGCCGAGATCGGTGGTGAGTGGGTTGGGTTGCCCGCGACGCAAATTCGTGACGGCATGCTCAAGGGCTTCATGACGGAACAGAACGCGGATGCGACGATTATTCCCGAGGGCCTCACCGGCATCGATTCGGTGGACGGCGAACCGGTGTCGTCGCTTCTCCGTGGTGGGACCAACTCGTGCAAGGGCGGTACCAGCGACAAGGACATGCTGAACGGTGTTCCGGGTTGGTGGTTCTATCTGAAGTTCTCTGCGCTCAAGGTGGCGAACTACAGCGAGGCGCCCTAGAGCAACCCGATCCAGCCAGGGTGTGGCGGATCGGGCTACCCGACCCGGGTTCAGCAACCAGCAGCGACCAGCGACCCGACCCAGGTTAGCGACCTGACCCAGGTTGGCGGATTGGGTGGCGGCGAAGTGGCCGCCACCTGCGCTGGACTCCCATGCGCGTGCTTCCGCGACGTCGGTCTTCGGCCCCCGCACGGGCAGCGGACCTGTCGGAATTGCTAAGGAATTCAACCGCTGGCTCGATGTCGCAGCTGCCAATGGAACGCGTCATTCGAGGGACCTCCCGTTCCACGGTTGCGCAACGAATCGGTTTGACACCTCCGCGCGCATTGGGGAGTGTCGCGACTTGTTTTTCGGCAGACTACTTTTTCTAGCAACTGACCGGCTCGCGTGGACGACCGTCACGTATCGCCCGCGGGAGGACCGGTGACCTTGCGACGACGTTCTATTCAATACGCATTCAGCAGCGCCTCGATCGCGCTTGGCGTCGTCTGTGCCTGCAAGCGAACGCCGAGACTACTTCGCCGGAGGCGGCTGCCGCACGCCGCGTTTGGGCCGGCGTCCACCGGCCGGCGCCCGTTCGCTTGCTCAGGGACGAATCTGCGTACGACCGCCCTGAAGCCACCGCCCCGTCCTTCCACACGTACTCCATCATCGGGACATCGCTCGCGGGTCCTGAAGTGGGCCTCGTTGCGCTGGTCACCCGGCCCAGACCTACAGCCGATCAGATCGGACTTTACGCGTAAGTCGCATAAGCCGAGCCCTGACGTCCGGACCGACCGCGTGAACCCGCTCCCGAGCTCGATCCGTACGGGGCCCCCCTGCCGCGAACCCGTGCACCGCGTAGCGGGACGGGTGTCTGGCTGCAGTTCTCACGCGAGACGCAGAGCAGGGCCCCAAATCCGCGCAAACACGAGCGCCGGCACGCGAGCACGCGCACCTTCGCATCGACGGCATCGACGCCCCCCCCACGCCAACGACAACGAATCCACTACCCGCAGAACATTCCGAGCTGCGACGACGACGGCTCAGCAAAACGGCGACGCACCATCTTGCTCGAGATGTGATGGGGTGGCTCCGGTACTGCTGACCCTCATTCTACTGACCCTCGCTGCGTGCAGGCGCCTTCGTGGATACGCCGCGAGCGGCGCGTCTCATCAGGAGGGCTCT
>PVBE011222358.1_pt1 | contig 10068 bp, 7 predicted proteins | sample 1631181 | NCBI WGS metagenome assembly PVBE01 (sample SAMN08397723, study PRJNA350692) | Marine metagenome, whole genome shotgun sequencing project. | isolation source: water | place: Pacific Ocean | collected 2012-04 | reverse complement strand
TGATCCGAGAAGCCGGCCTCGATGGCGGACAGGTTCACGTCGCCGCACTCGTCCGGCAGGTCGACATTGCCGGTGTCATCGAACGTGGCCGTGTCGTCGTGCCCGAAGCCATCGTCCTTCTGCCAGAGCCGGTAGTCGCTACATCCCACGACCAGCGGGATCATCGCCAGCATGCGCATGCTCTCCTCCACCAAAGCCGGCAACCTATCCGACAAAGCGCCTGAGCACCCCCTCAGTCGGGAGGAGCAGGACAGCCCCCATAGGCCTGAGCGAGCGCGGCCAGGCTCAACAGCAGCGCTTCAAGGTCACCCTTCCCGGCCAATGCGCGTACTGAAGTGGCCTGTCCCTCCAGGAGAAGACCGCCCGGCTGAAGGCTCACCGACAAGCCCTCCGAATAGCCCTGAAGCTCTTCGACCAGACGACGGGTCTGGGCGGACCTGGGCGGTTTCGCTCCCCCCTCGGAGTAGCCATCGAACCAGGCCGCCAAGACGACCCCAAAGAAAGGCTTGGTGCCCCCCGAGTCCTTTGGACTGACCATGACCAGGGCCGGATAGTCCTCGGCGGCGAGAGCGAGCGCCCGGTAGCCGGGACCCACGCGCAAGCGATTCCACGGGGAGCACCAGAAGTGGTTCAACCAGGCCACGGCCTCCCCAAAATCATCGATGGGGCGGCCCCCCAAGCGTCGATGAAGGTCCCCCATCGTGCGAGCCCACGCCCGCGCGCTCCGTCTCGACCACCAGCGTGCAGCGACCATGGCCGCACAGAGCATCACCGCACCGAGAAAAGCAAGGCCCCACAGCCAGATCGCCGCACCGGAGACCACCAGGAACGCACCGGCGAATCCCAGGTAGAAGAGCGCGCCTGTACGAAGGCCATGCCAGAGCGCTTTTCACGTTCTCGGCTCATCCAAGCCGCGCCTTGGAGATCTCTCGGAGACGGCTCCCAGCGCTCGCCAACAGCGACCCCCCGCAGAAGGTGCAGGAGATCGCTTCACTCCCCTCCAACAAGGTGTTCGGCCCCCCACATTGTCGGCAGATCACCTCGGTGCTCGGATGATGGGCTTCCCGGTGCTCCGCCATTTCCGCGACGAGGGCTTCACTCACCTCCTGCTCGTGCCCACAGGCTTCGCAGCAAACCCGAAGGCGGCGGTGAGCGGCAGGCTCATCAGCACCGACTCCACGCGGGCGTCCGTGCGCAGACCAAAGAGCGTGCCGCGGTCCCAGACCAGGTTGAACTCCACGTAGCGTCCGCGGCGCAGAGCCTGCCAGCGCTTCTCCTCTTCCGTGAAGCGGTGGCTGTGCCGGCGCTCGGGGATGGGCGCGTAGGCGGGCACCACCACGTCCAGCGAGTCCGATGCGAAAGCGAAGAGTTCCTCTCGGGAGCGGTCCCGCAGGTCGTCGAAGAAGACACCGCCCACCCCGCGGGCTTCCCCTCGGTGCTTCAGGAAGAAGTACTCGTCACACCAGGTCTTGAAGCGTGGGTAGAAGGCCGGGTTGTGCGGATGCAGCACCAGGGACAGGCCCGTCGCACGGAAGCTTGCTCGTCGGTCCCACTGGTGCTCCCGGAAGTGCCCGCCATCGATGGCGGACATGGCCTGGCAGATGCCGTCCTGCGCTTCCCTGAGCCGGGAGAGCATGCGCTCGTACACGTTCGGGTCCTCCTGACGAGGCTTAGCGCTCTCAGAGATCGAAGACCACGATGCGTGCCTCCAGGGGGCCGTTGCGAACCTCCAGGTTGGCCCGAGGGATGCGCCGCAGGCGCAGATCGGGCGGGAGGAGGAGCGCCGCGGTGTAGCCCCGGTAGCGATCCAGCAAGGAATCCAGGTCGGCCTCCATCCGCTCCAGGCGCTCCCCGTAGGGAGGGTTCAGCAGGAGCAGCCCAGGCCCCGCCGGAGGCTGCCAGGTGAAGGCGTCTCGAACGGCAAGCCGCGCTTCGTCGAAGCCGGCAGCAGCCAGGTTCTTCCGAGCGGCGACGATCGATGGGCGGTGGATGTCTCCGCCGACCTGACGCAAGCCCTCGGGCATCGGGCCCGTCATGCCGTAGCGCAAGCGCTGGCTGGGCAGGCGACCGAGGACCGCACCCGCTTCGGCCAGCAGCGTTCCCGAGCCACACATGGGGTCCACCACCAGGTCCGTGTCCGGGTCCACGTCGGCCAACAGCACCATGGCCGCGGCCAGGTTCTCGCGACAGGGCGCCTGGGTGCTCACCAGCCGGTAGCCGCGGCGGTCCAGGGCCTCCCCAGAGGTGTCCAGCAGCAGGGTGGCCCGGTTGCGGTGCAGGCGGAGGCGCAAGGGCAGGTCGGGGTCTTGGCGGTCGATGCTGGAGCGCCGACCCCACCGCTTGCGCTGAGCGTCCACGATGGCGTCCTTGACGGCGAGCATGACCCCGCTCCCGCTCAGGTTCGAGGCGCTGCTCGTCGCGTGCAGGCTGAAGGTCTTCTCGGGGTCCAGCCAGTCCGTCTTCAGGACCGTGCGGAAGGCTCCCTGGTACAGGTCTTCGCGACGCGAAGCACGCCAACCGCCGACCTCCACCAGGAGGCGATTGGCGGTCCGTAGCCAGCGGTTGAAGTGATCGACGTCCTCCCAGTCCCCCTCGAAGGTGACGGCACCCACCCCTTGGCGACCCCGGCCGATCTCGTCACGGAGCAGGTCTTCCAGACCCTTCGCACAGGTCGCGACGAGGGTCAGCACCTTCGTCGGGCCACCCCGAAGAGCAGGCCGAACACAGCCAACACGCCGGTGCCCGCCGGAGAGACGGAGCAACCACCACTCATACCTGCGGGCTCGTAGAGGGTTTCGGTGTCGGTCGTCTTCTCGCTCTGGCCCCAGATCCAGCCCAGGTCTCGTAGCCCCGACCCATCGGGTTCGGGCTCGGTCGGGTTGCCGTCAATGGCGGGGCTGCCCGGTCCAGGGACCAGGTTCAGAACCCAGTCCGGGTTCACATCCAGCTCGACGTCGAGGGCTGCGGCATCACAATTCCACGGGTCCGCGTCCAGGAAGAGTGCATCTTGCGTGATGTAGCCATCCCCGTGCCCCAGCTGCGTCCAGGCACCGTCGGAGAAGAGGTTGTAGTTCATGGTCAGCTCCGGCCCGTCCAGCTGTCCCGTGACCTCCTGATCGCCGAAGAAGATGCTGTTCTTGATGGACCAGCCCGAGAGCGCCGAGTAGCCGTCGATGAAGTCGTGGTCACCGCTGACAAAGGTCATGTTGTCCAGGCTGAGCTCTACCTCCTGCGCGAACAGGGAGGGGCCCCCCTCCGTGCTCTGGATGGCGGTGTTGCTGATGGTCAGCGTCTTCCCGACGGCAAAGACGGCGCTGCCGGTGCCTTGGGTGGCCGTGCCGCAGAAGCGGCTCCTGCCGAGCGTGACGTCGACCTGCTCAAAGTAGAGAGCTCCGCCACCGCTCCCCGACGAGCTGCCCCGCACACGGAGGTCCGCCAGGTAGGCGGTCGCGCCGCCATCCGCTGCACCCTCCAGGTAGATGACACCGCCGGAGCCCGTCGCCCCCGTGCTGTGTGCCTCCAGAGAGTTCACCTGGAGGTCCTGAAGCCGGTAGCCCGCCAGGCATCCTCCGTGCTCTTCACTGAAGGTGCCCTTGCAGACGAGGCCCTCGATCGAGAGGTGAGGCAGGTCGTAGGCCACCAGGCAGCCGTGAGACGGTCTCGTGGTGTTGGTGCAGCTAAGGCTCGCAACCTCCAATCTCCCGTCCGGGCCGTCACTCCCGTTGATCACCACGCCGGGCCCCTGCGAGAAGGTCAGGCCCTCGAGGCGTCCCGCGCTGTCCACAATGCGCAGGGCTCCCGCTTCACCGAACTCGTCCGTCTCATCGGTGAACGAGAAGATGCTGTTCGAGATGGTGAAGTCCGAGACGGAGTCGAGGGAGAGAGCAGGGGCTGACTCGACGAATGTGGAGTCCGTGACCGTCACGAGGGTCGAGACCTTGTTGCCTTGGAGAATCTTCACGGCGCCCGAGTCTCCGAAGAGGCTCATCCCCTCGATGGTGACCTCGATCGAGTCCTCGTCCGCCACGATCAGGAGCGCGTTTTCCGTCCCTCCTGAGAGCACCACATCGACGAGCTCGACATCGGCGTCGATGGTGTGAATGATCGTCGGAGAAGCGCTGTCGTCGAGAACCACCCCGGACATCACCAGGCGGCCGCCGCTCTGAAGCACGGTGCACGGTCCGAGCGCACAGTGCGCAACGGTGCCCTGGGCGCTGGGTGCGTACTCCTCGGTCTGGCCAATGATCTTGACCCCCGAGATGGTGAGCGTGACCCCTATCGCAGCGAGAGGGGGTAGCTCGACCTCTCCCAGGCCCTCGATGGTGAGGTCTCGATCGATGGTGAAGGGGGTTTCGTCGGCCAGGGTCTGGCCATCCTGGATCTGGATGAGGGAGAACTGGGGATCATCGAGTGCATCGTGCAGGCTCCCGTCCTCTGGAACAACGAAGGTCGCCGCAAGCGCGAGCGAAAGGAAGAAGCTGGGCATCGCCGTACACGATAGCCGCGGTGGAACCCGAATGCGGGGACGGAGCTGAGCAAATTGCGGAAGCCGCCCGTCTCTAGGACGGCTCTTCATCCCCGCAAGGCTCCGCCGTGAAGCGCGCCTCGACCCAGGTCCCCTCCAGCAGCCCCTGACCGCCCTCACCGAGCTCCAGGGTGGCGGGGTGGTCATCGTCCCAGACCTCGCCACGGTCAAAGGCCACGGTCTGGAAGGTCCGCCCATGACTCAAGGGCACCGAGCCCTGCAGGTAGGTGCCCTCCAGATCACCATCCAGCCAGAGCTGGAGGAGGACACCACGCGCGCTCCACAGCGTGGTGTCCTCCTCGGGGACCTGGTTGTTCAACTCCTGCTCGAAGGCACCACAGCTGAGCTCGGCATCCGTGAGGAGAACGATCGCGGTGGTGTCCTGTTGCGCCAGCAGCGCGCTCTTCAGTCGGCCCAGTGAAAACGGAGCCTCGTGGGTCGCGCGCAGACAGCCCAGCGCAAGCAGGAGCATCGCCTAGCAGCGCACCATCACGGGGTGAACCAGTCGGTGTCGCTCATCGCGTAGGGCACCCCACCGTCGGCCGGCAGGAAGAAGACCCGGGTCTCGGACACCTTGGCGAAGAGATCCAGCTGGAAGGTGCCGTTGGACTGCACCGCCACCGTCTCGCTGGGCCAGTCCGCTGCCTCCAGCTCGTCCACCTTGCCGATGGCCAGGATCTTGCCGCCGGTCACCGCTGTCCCGTCATGGTCCTTGATGACGACACCCGAGACGGTGGTCACCGACTCCGTCCAGCGCACGTCCAGCTTCTGGATGGAGGTGCGCCATCCGTTGAGCACCAGGAAGTCCACTCCACCCGCGACATCCGCGTAGTCCACGACCGCCTCGTTCTCGCGCGGGTCCAAGAGGTGACCGCTGATCACCACGCGATTGGGTGCTCGGGTGGTGATCTGCTCGCTCTCCATGTCCCGAGCGTACTCGAACATCACCCGGACGGTCCGGGTCTCGCCCGCCTGCAGGATCAGCTCCGTGGTCTCCAGGTAGGTCCGGTAGTCGGCGCTGTCCTGGATCGCCTGGATGTTGAAGGCGCTGGGCTGGTCGTAGGGGTTGTGAATGCTGATCTCGCGAATGATGCGGGCTGCCGGCGACGCCGTCGGCGAGGTGATGACGTCGTAGTTGGACTGGGCCGAGTTGTTGTCCGAGGACATCTCGCCCGGCAGCTCATCGATGGTCGCCACCACGCAGTAGTGCCCGTCGGCATCGGGAGTCCAGCCCTCCCACACGAAGTCCACCTCACCATCCGCCGGTACATCCAGCTTCACGCTGCCCAGCTTGGCCTTGGGGACCCCCGAACCGATGTTCTGGTCCTTGACGTGGAAGCTCACGGTCACACCACTGGCGTCGATGTTCCCGTGGTTGCGGACCCTGGCGGTCAGGGTGTTCGGAATGCCCGAGATGGCCACGTTCTCGTAGACGGGGTCTGCCTCGGAGACGGCGTTGGTCACCGTGATGTCAGGGCTCTGGTAGGGACGATCGTCTGCCGCGGGCCATGGGCGGATGGACGGATCCGGCGCGGGGGTGGCCCCGTCCCAGATGCCCGAGTCCGTGTTCCCGTAGCGAATCCACAGATCCACCTCGTCCTCGTTGATGGCCATCACCTCCACGGAGAGGGTGTTCCCGGTGTCCAGGTCCTCCTCCACGTAGGTGTCTCCGACCATCTCCAACAAGGGCCAGTCCGGAGCGCGCATGACGGATGGCCGCTGCATCGGCGCCTCACCGCGTGCCTGCATGACATCGGTGATCAGCACCGCTCCAGGGCCACCGGCCGCAGGGATCGTCGGCCCCTGGTCCCCCACCAGTCCGGCTTGGCCGACCCGGTATTCCATGTAGTAGTTCCAGCCGTCCGCCAGCCGGAACTCCACGCCGATCCTGTTGCCGCCGTCAGGGTTGACCCGAGCCACCGGGCTCAGGGTGACCCGCTGGCTGATCTGACCGGCTGCGTTCAGATCCAACGAGGGGTTGAGGGCCAGGATGTCGTCGGGATCGATCAGCCCCAGCATGAGCCGCGGGCCCAGGGTGATGAAGGGGAGGTCGGACGAATCGTGCATGAGGTCCCAGGCACCGACGTTGCGCTTGGCGAGGTCCGCACCCACGCTCGGCACACGAGGGGTGTAGAGATCCGGCAGCCGAAGGGTGTGTCCCAGCTCGTGCCCCATCGTGTTGGGAACGCCACGCCCGTCGAGGATCTGCCAGTCCTCCGGCATCGAGACCGTGCCGATGTAGACGTTCCCCTCGCTCGTCGTGAGGTTCTGGCCCGAAGAACCGTAGGGCCAGGTGAAGGGCTCATCGTCCTCGCCGGAGGCCGCGATACAGACGATGGTGTGGTAGTCCGACCACGATCCGCCAGCGATCACGTCCGCATCCGCAGCGCTTGCACAGGCCTGGTAGAAGGTGAAGAGGGGCTTGTTGCCGTCGTGCAGGTCGTCCCAACTCGTTCCGTTCAGGGTGTAGGGACCGTAGATGTCGCTCTGCACGCTGAGAGCGCCGTTGGAGAGGTCCTGGAAGTAGGAGTTCGCGCTCCTCGCATCGGTCTCGATCCACCCCTTCCAGTCGTCGACTTCGTTGATGGGGTCGCCGAAGGTGTAGTCGTCAAACTCGATCAGCACGACCGCGAGCTGACGGGTGGTCGCGTCGGCCGCAATGGCCTTGGTGTTCGCATTCTGGACCGCCCAGTCATCGCTGCCCCAGGCCGCTCCATCCACGGCGCCGCCAGCATCGCCGGTGGCGTTGGCGATCCACTGCGGGGGACCCTGCCAGCCGTTGGCCTCGTAGTCCCAGGTGGTGCTGACGTCGAAGAGCGCCGAGCCCACCTCTTCAGCACCGTTCCAGGCGCGGAGGGTGTAGTCCTCACCGGGCTGCCATCCTGCAAGCAGCATCATGGTGGGCGCCTCGGGATCGAAGGTCTCGTCGCGTGACAGCGAGATCTCGCCCGCGGCTTCTCCCTCGTCGATGGTGAAGGTCAAGTCATCAAAGGTGTAGGCCACCCCGGCTGGGAGGGTCACCTCCACGGACGCAAAGGAGCCAACATAGAGCGCATCGAGATCCACGAACTGGACCTGGTCCGGGTCTGGCCCGGCAATGGGACTGCAGGTGGCGGCAACGCTGGACAATGCAAAGAGAACCAAGAGCATTCGTGGCTTCGACAAGTCGGACTCCTTCAACAGGGGGTTTCAACAACGCGGCTCTGCAGCCGCATGAACGGAACACAGGCTGCTGCAGTCCTCATTCCCCAGATTTCGGAGGACGAACGCGCCCCGAAACCGGTCGGCTTCTGCTCTCTTCCGGTTGATGCTAGCATTGCCAATGCCTTGCGGTGCTCTCCTGCTTGTTCTCGTCGCCCTGGGGTGCACGGGCGACGGTCCAGCCGAGCCAGACACCAGCGATGTCGAGGGCGACGCTGACACGGACAGCGACACGGACAGCGACACCGACGCCGACTCCGACAGCGATGCTGACAGCGATGCCGACAGCGACGCGGATGCGGACACGGACCCGCCGGAGGAGTGGCTGGTGCCCTACAACAAGGTCCTCTTCCGCGCGACGCACAACTCCTACGAAGGGGGGACCCGCGGATCACTCCAGGAACAGCTCGATGGCGGAGTACGGCTCCTGGAGTTCGACTTCCACGACGACGCCTACTCCTCGCTGGGGGACTACCAGCTCGGCCACAACGGGCCGGGAGACGGGGTGGACAGCGGGGGTGGCAACCCTGGTGAGGAGCTTCGGGACTGGCTGGAGGCCGTGGAGACCTGGTCGGACCAGCACCCCGACCACGCCCCCATCACGCTGGTCCTGGACGGCAAGGACAACCTCACCGACAACCACAGCTTCGACGCTGGAAACCCGGCTGCGCTGAACGCGCTGGTGGAGTCCGTCTTCGGCTCCAAGCTGGTCACACGCGAAGAGACGGTCTCGGGCTGGCCGGAGGTCTGGGACATGCGGGGCAGGGTCGTGGTCGTGCTGAGCGGTGGGGAGATCAACCGCCTTCGCTACCTGCGCGACCCGGGCGAGAACCCCTCGGTGGCGATGAACGACGCCGGGCAGGTCATCGAGCTGCACGACTCGGGCAGCGGAAGCCTGTGGTACTGGACAGGACAGATGCAGTCGGACGGGACCGTGCGCTGGTACCGGCACGGGCGCTTCGACACCGGGCAGGACCCCGCCGTAGCGATCGACAACGACGGCTGGGTCGTGGAGGTGCACCAGTCGCACTCCGCGGAGACCCTCTGGTACCGCATAGGCCGCATGGAGTCGGACTACGAGATGAGCTGGAGCACCAGCACGAAGTTTGATGACGGCCTTCGCCCGAGCATCCGCTTCGACAGCCTGGATGGGGACGAGCTGCGCGAGATCCACAAGAGCGAGGACAACAACCAGCTCTGGTACTGGGACGTGCTCCTGGACCGCTCCACCGCGAAGCTGGAGTTCGGAGACCACGACAAGACCTCAGGTCCCCGATGGGACGAGGACACCAGCGTCTCGAACGCTGGGAGCGTGCAGGTCTGGAGCGGCAACGACGGCGGCACACCGAACGACACCCTGCTCTACAGCACCGACCAGGTGAGCTCCGAGCGGATCCGCTACGAGCAGCTGCTCTTCATGGACTACCAGCAGGGCAACCTGGACGAGCTGCTCGAAGGGGACGTGTGGTTCTTCACCATCAAGAACGGGGATGCCGACACCGCGAGTGCCTGGCAGGACGCGGGCTGGTCGACGCGCATCTGGGCCTTCGATGAAGAGGACGCCTCCGCCTCCGGCACACCCCCCAGCTTCCCGGCAACGGACACCCCTCAGGCCTCCTGGTACGACAGCTACTGCCAGGACCAGGGCGCTCTGGAGTAGCTAGGGACCGTCCATCAGCCAGACGAAGCCGGCGCTCCCGTCCGCGTAGGGCGCACCGATCAAGAGGTCCGGCACGCTGTCGCCGGTCAGGTCCTGCCCCCCGGCGAGCGCCGTTCCAAAGGCAGCCTGCTGGTCCTCGTCCCGGAGGATGCGATCGGCGTCTTCGTCCGTATCCAGGGTGCCCGTCCGCCCGTTGAGGAAACAGTAGACGGCTCCAGGGTCCTTGTCGGGCGCCCCAACCGCAAAGTCCACCGCCCCATCAGCGTTCCAGTCACCCAGGGCGACCGACGCCCCCAAGAGCATGGAGCCCGAAGACGAAACGTGGATGGGGGCGTCCGCCACGCTCACCGTGCCCGTCGTGTTGCCGTAGACCAGCCACGCGTCGTCGTGGCCTCCCACCAGCAGGTCCTCGAGACCGTCGCCGCTCACGTCCCCTCCCGAGGCGAGGGCGAGGCCCACGTAGTCCGGCGATTGCTCACCCCTCAGGACCAGATCGGAGACGTCCGTGAGCGCGAGAAGACCGCTCTCTCCACCGGGCACCACGTAGACCGCGCCGACATAGCTCTTGTCATAGGGCGCGCCGACCACCAGGTCATCGACCCCATCGCCGTTGTGATCGTAGTCCGCCAGGACAGACCAGTTCAGGCTGCCGTCGTTGTCCGGGCGAAGCACCAGGAGCGCT
>PVBE012707788.1_pt1 | contig 10069 bp, 6 predicted proteins | sample 1631181 | NCBI WGS metagenome assembly PVBE01 (sample SAMN08397723, study PRJNA350692) | Marine metagenome, whole genome shotgun sequencing project. | isolation source: water | place: Pacific Ocean | collected 2012-04 | reverse complement strand
CCGCTGAACATGATTCTCCAGCCAATATCGCCTGACCTCGGGAAAGCCCGGCTCTAACATCCCCACCAGGTACTCGTCCTGTCCGGCCGCGATGCCCAGCACCGATCCCGGCGCCAGGAGACTCCTTATCTCGATCCACTCGCTGCTGTTGCTCCATCCGCCCCCGGTCCCGACGCGATCAAATTCAAAACCCGTGGACCGGAAGTCTGCGCCACCGCCGTCTCCGGAGCGGGGCGCGAACGAAAGCGTTGTCGCGCACGGGTTGCCACCCGCCTCGAGTTCCGCCAGCAGGAACCGCCGGTTACCAAAAGCCCCGGGCGCTTCCGCTTCTGGGAACCTCACGGCAAAATACCGCGCCTTCAGCCTGAGCCCTTCGAAGCGGATGCAGCGAACGCTTTCGGCGCCATCCATTCGGAGTTTCCCTGCCGGGCTCCATTCATAGCGGGGCCTCTCCACAATCTCCCCGATAGCACGTGCGCCTTCACTACGCGTGTAAGTAACATTGTCATCACTGCTGAACAGCTCAACATTCTCCGGCGCAAAAGGCAGGGGAGCGTCGTTGTCGGCAAAAAGGGTCAGCGTGGAGATCGGCTCCTCGGGTCCTCTGTCCAACCACTGCGGATTGCGCCGGAATGAAAACTCGGGATGCGCGGCCACGAGCGGCTCCGAGGCGGCTGCATAGCCTGACAGCACCCGAGGCGCGTCACGACAGACGCTGTCGCCGAGGGGTCTCGTCGCCCCGCTACAATGAAGATCGTAAGGCTTGATGACGGTGAAGAACTCCATGCCTTCCTCGTGAGCCATCTGCACGGCAACTGGTACGACATCTCCGCCGAACGCCTGGTACGTCTCGTTGGCAAACTTCACCCATGACATCGCAGACGTGCCGGCCCCGGCTGAATCCGACAGGTACTTGACCCACCACGGATGGTCCAGCCAGTAGATCCGACCGAAGCCATGCTGTTTGAGGGTGCGGAATTCTTCGCGCAGAACTTCCGGAGAGTAAGGTCCATTGCCAAGCTCATCCGCGAAGTCATAGGTCATCTGGAGTTGGAATCCCTCCACTGCCGGCAGAGAACTCAGGAGTTCCGGCTTCGCTTCGTCCTCCGGCTCCTGCGGAGTCAAGTGGAGCCGTCCAATCCCCGTGGCATCCGAAAAGCCGTTGCCGCTGGCATGTGACCAGGTGGCGTTCTCGGTCAACCCCATGGTGGCTCCGAGTTGGCATCGCATGACGTTGAACCCGATGCTGCCGCGGTGGCTTTCTGGAACGATGGCCTTAAGCGGGAAAGACAGGAAAGCGAAGCGAGCCACGTCTTCCCCCATGTGTTCGGTATGCCACGTCACTTCCCATTGGGGTTCCAACGCCGCCAGATTCGACCGCCCGTCACGATACGGCCAGTGAGGCAGAAACCATTTCACCGTGGCGGGGCCGGCCCCGAATTGGAGGAACCCAATACTGTCATCATGAGGGCAGAAGATGACTTCCACCGAATTGTTACCAGTCAATTCAGGCACCCCCTGCCAGTTCTTCCCCGTCTCGGGAGCGGTTTCCCAAAACAGAACGGAGAGAAACAGCATGTCGCCATCGCTGCAGACATCAAAACTTGTATCCGCCGTTGGCCTGGACGGTTGCTCTATGATCATGAAGTCCGACTGAACATCCTGCCGGGAGTAAAGCCGTGACATCACATCTGCCCGGTCAAACTGGTCGATGTGACGCGCCGAGCATGAGCGCGCCTGTGCTCGGGCCAGAATGCGTTCACTGTTCATTGGTTTTTAGCTCCCTAATACGATCAGGATTTCCTATGAGAACTCAACGCTGTGTGCGTGTGTCATCGTAGCGCCAAGCTGCTTTGCCAGCCTGCTGAAAAAGAGCCAACAGACTAGCTAGCAGATTCGTTCGTAAAAAGTCGAAACCGACCGAGTTCCGGCCTGAAAGGCCAAAACATACCAGCCCAGGGCAAAGCCCTGGGAGAGAGTAGGGGAATCAGACATAGCTGAAAGGGCGCCACAAGCAATTGGAGCACAAGCATATGTTTCGCCCTTTCAGGGCTCAGGCCGAGACATTTCTGACAACCCAGGGCGTTGCCCTGGGCTGATATGTGACTGCCCCTTTGGGGCGAAAAACGTAGCGACCGACTTTCTACGAACGAAACTGCCAGCTCGTACCTACGATTCGACCCATCCCACCAACTGTTTGCCCTTCTCAACGCGTTGCGGGTCGTCATCATAGAGGTGCGCAGGTATTAAGACTTCCGGATACCTGTCCTTCAAGAAGATGCGCACTTCCCAGCATAGATGACAGACGGACGCGTATTTTTCTCGCAGCCGTCCTCCAGCCTCGAGAAACTCGGGGATCAGACCGCGGGGGCCCTTCTCAATCAAAGTTCGAATCAGGGGGTGCTGTTCGGCCACAGGCCGAGAGAGGATGTGCTCGACAGGCTCTCGTCGGGCATCGCCGATGACCAGGCCGGTGCACGCTCCGGGGGTCACCACCCCTTCCGGAAGGATGCTGATCTGATTGGTCAGCCGGGGATCGAGGGTCCAGCCGGCCTTCAGGTTATGACAACTCCATGGCAGATCTTCCACGGCAGTTTCAGCGCGGAGTGGAGCGATACACCTCGCGGCCCTGCCCACGTGAAGGACACTCCTGGTCATGGCGTGCTCCTGTGTATCCGCAGCGGGACAGCCGTCGAGAGTGCCGTGCTCCTCGTAGTAGGCTCGCAACTCATCGAAGCGCCCGTAATGGTTCACCTTTTCCGCGCCGAATACCTGACGCGCCGCTTCGAGCGCGATGGTCATGCACTCGAAGGGGACAAAGGGCAGGTGGAACGGGTCCTGGGTCAGGTCGAGGCCGCGCACGTTCAGACGCTTGAGAGTTCGGAATTTGTCCAGTGCGCCATCCAAACTGGTGCAGTAGAAGCCGTTCGTCTCCACGCGGTAGGGGCCGGACAGATTTCGTGAGGCCGCCTGTTCCAGGATGTCCACTAGATGATCAAAGTAGAGCCCGACCTCGCCGCCGGTGAAGTTGATGGTCTTGGCCCTTACCGGCAGTGCGTGGGCCTGCTCGAGGTACGGCAGAGCGTCTTCCGCGGTCATCAGCCCTTCACGCTTCGGATGTGAGCCCCAGCAGCAGTGCGGACAGGCCGCGCTGCATCGCCACGTGAGCATCAGGATGTAGTAGGTCAGTGGCTGCTCACGCTGGCCACTGTTGAAGCCGTCCTTGTTGTCCAACTTCCCCATCTTGTCCTCCGACAATACCGTCAGCCAAAAGAGCTCTAGCCAAAGAGACAACGGGTGAGCCCTGGAGTTCCTGAGGCATCGAAGCCTGGTTCAGATCGATTTTTTTTCATTCAGATCTGGTCCGAAATCCGATAGTAAGGTACCTTCCATTCCGGTCAAGGACTCCCTCGGTTCCCAGGCTGCATTGCCACGGCGTGGCCTTGCAGACAGCGGCAGCGTTTCGACGCCGGTTTCTCCGGCCGGATGCCGCCGCTACGCTAATCAGGTACATCAGGGCTCTGCCACTGTTTCTCCTTTCCTTTCCATCCCTGTCATGTCAACCATCGCCGAGCCCGTCCTTTATCGCCGCATCGACATCCCCGAATCGCTGCAGACGACGAGTAACGGCCACACCTTCGGCGGCGACATTCGCATCGGCGATCTCACTGGCGATGGCCGGTGCGACTTTCTGGTCTATCGGTGCAACCACGGGGCGCCGGAGGGGGCGCATCGTGGTGGCATGAAGCCCTGCTTTCTGGGTGCCTTCGATATCGATGGCAACGTCCTCTGGAATGTCGGCGAAGGAGGCAATCAGCCGTCGAGGCCCATGTCGGTGGCTCTGCACGATATGACCGGAGACGGCGCGGCAGACGTCATCTGTTTCTGGCATCGACCGAAGGATGGACAACAGAGCGACTGGCAATCTATGGACGACGTGGTCATCCAGATACGCGACGGACGAACAGGTAAGGTCATTCGGGAAGCCGCCCCGCAGGAAATCACGAGCCGACGCCGCAAAGATCCCGCTGGCGCCAATTGGGTGCACCAGCGCCTTCTTATCGCCAACTTCCGTGGTACGGACACTCCTCGCGATATCGTCGTCAAGCTCGGCGATACCTACGTGGCGCTCGACGAAGAACTGGAGGTACTCTGGAAATACACCAGCAAGTGGTTCCGCTACTCGCAGTGCCCGGCCTACATTCCTGCCGTGGGCGATATCAATGGCGACGGCGTCGATGAGTTAAACGGCGGTTACTTCCTTCTGGACTCCCAGGGGAAGCCGCTCTGGGAAAGGAAACTCGGCCCGAACATGGATTCGGTCGCCATCACCGAATGGGATGACGGGAAATCGAGAGCCATCTGCTCTGCGGCCGGGCATGTGATGGATGAACACGGGAACGTCATTCTCAAACTCGGCGAAGATGAAGTGCCGCATGGACAGGAGGCGCGGGTCGCTGATTTTCTGTCTGAGCATCCCGGCCCGGAGATGGCCATCCGCTGGAACGGACACAACCCGGACGTCCTGGTCGTCAGCAGCGCGACCGGGAAAGTGGTCACTCGTTTCAAAGTGAACGAATCACCCACAAACGTCGGTATGGAGGCTGTCTACTGGCACGGACACAACAAGCCAGCGCTGCTTTACAACGGCGGCCTTCTGTGGAATGTGGAAGACCAGACGTCCATCGAACTGCCCGGCCTGCCGCCACCCAACGGAGGAGACATCCACCGCATGGGCTTCTATCACTGCATCCCCGCTGACATCTGCGGAGACGACCGCGAGGAACTCGTCCTCTGGGATCCAACATCGACCACTGTTTACATTTACACGCCAGCGCCGTTTAAGGAAGGCGCGTTCTGCCGCTACCGCCACGGCCCGGGGCAATACAACCCGCGGCTCATGGACTGAGAAGTAGCATCGAGCGCCATCTGATCTTGAGCACTCGTTTGAGGACTAACTGATGAAGAAGATACCCGCCCTGATCGCGCTCCTCTCCTGCTTTTCCCTGCAACGTTCAAGTGCCGAGAACCAGGAAGGGAGCGGCCTGAACGTCCTCTCTAAAACGGGTACGGTCAAAGACGAGACCGAGTTTGCCGCGGCCATTGCCGATCCCCGCCGTAAGATTGTTTTCTGTACCCGGCCGTTTGTCCTCACAAAGAAGCACGACTTTGGTGGCAAGCATCTGGTGCTCTGGCCGGAGGTGCTGGACTTTTCCGGCGGAGGCACGCTGAAGGGGAACGGCAGTATTTCTCGGATTGCAGGCAAAGCAGATTGCGCGGTGTTCGTCGGCGCGACCGTTGGGCTGTGGGAGTATTACAGTGGCAGCGTCACCTGGAACGGAACGAAATACGCCCCTTTGCCTGGACAGGGAACGCCGCCCAGCGTCGAGGGAACTTGGAATAAGAACGTTCGTGATGTCACGCTCTGGAAGCAGTGGCACGACGGCAAAACGAATGACGCGATTGAAGCCGCGCAGAATTCTCTGCCCCGCAAGGCTGACAGACTCGCCGACTGGAGGGGGACGGTTATCCTCCCGGAAGGTCGATATCAAATCACCAGACCCATCTACATCACCACTGGCGGCAAGGTCACCGGCGCCGGCGGCAAGGGAACGAAAGGACGTAACGGCGCCGGCGAAACCGAATTAACCGCGGCCGAGGGTTTCGGGCCGGAGGAGAAGTTTCCGACCGGCCACGCCAGCCCGATTCCCGGCGGCGGGAGGCTTTGGGATATCCCTGAGAATTACATGGTCGTCTTCATTCCGCAGAACCGAAACAATCAGCGACGCGTGGATGCCGGCCGTGGCGGGGGCGACGGCAAGAGCGTGTTCTATTCGGGTCTGAAGGGCTTTCAGTTCAACTGCGCAAAACGGGCGAATGGCGTACTCGTTCACGCGTCCAGCGGATCCGAGATCCAGAACCTTCAAGTGGACGGAGCGATTGAGAACGCGTTCTGGTGGCGAGGCAGTGATGCCCACGTGGCCAGGAACATCAGCGCCGTGCGTTCTCCGGTCGGACTGCAATTCACCGGAACCAATATCGATGTCACGATCGACGGAGTGATCTTCACGCGGCTGGGAACCGGTTTCCAATACACGGAAGACAACAATCGTTCGGCTTCCATCGAACTGAGGAACGTGAACTCGGAGAACACCAAGCTCCTTTTCAATATCCGGAATCCCGATGCCATCTCGATCATGAAGTTCACCCACACCCTGACCGACCCACAGCATCGCGTCGGCATCGTGGACATCAGCGACCACGATAACGGATGGCCCCCGTTCGGATTCAAGGCGTTCGGCTCGGTTCTGTACGCCGGATACATCGAAGTCATCGACGATACAAAACGAGACCAGTGGCGCGTCCTGACATCCCAGGTCGACAATGCCTGGAAACCTCAGAACGACTGGGCCGCGCAAGAATTCGGCGGTAAGCGCGGCACGCTCGATTTCGACCTCCAGCGCGAGTTCGGTAAAGGTCGCGCTCGCCGGGCATTGAACTTTCCTGGGGAGGACGCTTACAGCATTCCGCCGTTGAGACATTAATGACGGTGGCGGGGCGACCTGAGCCGAATGGCGCTCACTGAATTGGACGTGGCATGGGCGTCTCACCCGTGCCACTTGTCTGGATCAGGCTCAGGAATCGCTTACGTGAACACCATTCCGTTCCGAGCCTTTTCATCATCGCCGAGGTAACACCGGAAGTGCGGTACAGGTTCCCATGTTGGCATCCACCAGTATGTGTTAAGGTGATCACAGAGCAGAACGGAAGCCTTCCAGGTGGACCTGAATATGAAGTATGGAGCGAGCGGAGCTATCGACGGGCCGCCCGGGCTTGCATCACACCGGCTCACCATCCTTCTTCTCCGGGAGACCGGTTGTGGTTCTGTTTTTTGTGATCGAGGCGATTTATGTATTGGGACAGATAACTGCCTGAATGAAGAGCATCGAAAACATCCTTAGCCGATTCCGGAATGGGGACCGGACGCGTATGCTCGCGTTCGGCTCCTCCAACACCGAACACTTCCTTCCAGGAATGCATTGGTTCGACTGCCTGGAGGTGGCTGTCAAACAGAAATACGGCCGTGTCCACACCTGCATCAATACCGGCATCGGAGGCGATACGGCCGGGAAGCTGTTGAAGCGTTTTGAAGAGGATGCGGCCATGTATCGTCCGCACCTGGCGTTCGTTACTGTCGGTGGGAACGATTCGTTTCCTCACAATAACGTGAGCCTCGAAACGTTCAGACAGGACCTCTACCAGATTAAAGATCAATTCGCCGCGCTTGGAACGGAGGTGATCTTTCAGACCTATTACGCACCAGACGGCGCTCCTCAGGAGCTGGCGACTTTCTATGCCTACATGGATACGGTGCGTGAGGTCGCTCGTGAGACTGGCTCTGGCCTGATCGATCACCTGGCACGCTGGATACCTTTTCAGCGGGCCTACCCGGGGCTTTACCGGCCGCTCATGCAAGACGCCTTTCATCTGAATCGAATGGGCAACGCAGTGATCGGCGTCGACCTGGCCCGGCATTTCGAAGCGGAGCTCGGGACGAGCGAACCTGATTTCTGGGAGGACGCGCTGAAGGTGCAAAGTCTGATGGACAAACTCACCCGTGAATGAGCTGATCATGCGCCGTGCTTCATTGACCTCCTTAATTCACCGCCTGCCGTTTCTGGTCCTCTGGGTCGGCTCGAGCGCGTCTGCAGACGTCAGCGAGCGGATGGCATCCGTCAGAGAGTCGGCGAAGGAGACGGCATGGGCTGACAGACCTGTAGCCTGTTACGTCTTGCCGGCGATCAGTCCGAGACGACGACTGCCGGATACGCTCCCGGTTGACGGGAGGATCGGCGACCGGCTGAGCGTCGTCGCTGCGAAGGGCGAATTTGAGTCCGTGTCGTTCGTCGTTTTTCCGTTCGTCGATATGGCGGGCCTTAAGGTAGAGGGTTCCGAACTCAAAGGCCGCGACAGTTCGATTCCTGCTTCCGCTGTCGATGTCAAGGTGGTCAAGTGCTGGTATCAGGGAGGCACGGCCTGGCATAGCTACTTCGCCGACCGGGGCAGCCGCGTACTCACTCCCGAATTGCTGCTTCACGACGAAACGCTGATCCGGTTGGACACGAAGACAGAGGATAATTACCTGCGCGTTGATTACCCCGATGGCAGCAAATACGCCTGGGTCAGCTACACGAATCGAACGGATCCGAGACCGACCGGCGTCCGTATCCGAACGTTCTTCAACCACGCGACCGAACCGGTGTCGGACAGCCCGTCGCTGAAGCCGGTCAAGCTTGAGAAGGGCCAGGCAAAGCAATTCTGGGTGACGGTCAAAGTGCCGGGGGCCGCGAGCCCCGGCCTTTACAGCGGTTCGCTTTCGCTGACGACCGCCGGCGAAGAGGTCGGCGTCATGAAAGTGAGGCTTCGAGTGCTGCCCTTCTCTCTGCCGTCACCCAAAACCTACTACGACCTGGAGAAAGATTTCTACACCATCATCTACAACGATTGCTCGATTCAGACTTATCTCGAGATGAATGGCGGAGACTTTGACCAGGCGTCTCGAAAGTACCGGGCCGAACTTGAAAACATGCGCGACCACAACTGCCTGAGCCCCATCGGTCGGGAACGTTACGACGGACGGGATCGCAAGGCATTTACCGAGGCGCTGAAGCTGATGAAGGAGGTCGGCATGCGGACCCGGCCTCTCTTCGGATGGCTCAGAGGCGTCCATCCGGGACTGGTCTTTGCCACCCGTAATGGCGGGAAGGTGTCGGACTACCAATGGCAGCAATTCGAGCGCTCCATGTCTGAGGCTCTGAACGCGATCGGCGCGGTCCTGGGACACCAGGATGTTTACCCGTTCGGCTGGGACGAGCCGGCCACTTGGATACTGCGCGCACAGCATGACATCTTCAAGAGGCTGCATGCGAGAGGCATCAACATCATCAGCACCGGGCGCGACAAGCACCTGAAGGTTGCCGGATACAACGAAGACATCATCAATTACCCCGGCTGGCCAAAGAAGGACAGCGCCAGGAAATGGCACGCCATGGGCGCAGGTATCGTGAACTACGCCGGCCCGCACACCGGCCCGGAGAACCCGGCCTTCATTCGCCGCACACATGGCATGCAGCTTTACAAGGCCGATTACGACGGCACCGCCAATTACAAATACTACGAGTCCATCGGCGGAAACATCTGGAACGACTTCAACGGGGCTGTGCAATACCGCACCTTCAACCTGGTTTACCCGACTCTTGAGGGTGTGATCGACACCCTTGCCTGGGAGGGATACCGCGAAGCCATCGACGACATCCGTTACGCAACTCTGATGCGCCAACTCGCTCGTGAAGCGATCGATTCTGGGAATGTCGACAGGCGTTACGCCGCCAAGACGGCTCTTCTTTGGCTCGCCAACCTCGATGAAACAAAGGCAGATCTGAACACCATGCGCATGGAGATGATCCGGCACATCCTCCAGCTCCACCGCCTGGCGTCGGGAGAGGAGGAGGCGAGATGAGAAATTCGATCAACAGGCGAAAGATGCCATCCGAGATGGCGGCCCCTTCGGCAGATTTACAGAGTCTCCCAGTATCGTCTCCAACCCCAACGGGGTTGCGTCTTCCAGCCCAGGGTTGCGAGGCTTTGCGAGCTACCCTGGGATCGGAGGAACAATCGTCTTCAACGCCGAAGGTGTTGTGTCCATGTCTAATGGGTTGCGACGTTTCAAGCATTATTACCCAAGGCTGCTCGAAGACTCGCGAACCTTGGGCTGTAGGACGGAACACCTTCGGTGTTCAGGCGGCGCTGTTCGCGTTGGTCATCACGTTCATTACCCAAGCCGCACATGCCGAGAATTACGAAAACGTGCGCGCCGCGCTCAAAGATGCGGATACGAAAACACGAGCCAGTGACTTTACCGGCGCGCACGTGGCTTTGGATGCGGCCATCGCGATGAAAGGGATCACTTCCACTGAGCTTTACAGCGCGCATTATAAGAAAGCCTGAGCGGTTCTGGGCGCTACACCACCCTTGCTTAGTAATGTTCCAAAGGTATGCCGCAGAGAAT
>PVBE012429692.1_pt1 | contig 10069 bp, 13 predicted proteins | sample 1631181 | NCBI WGS metagenome assembly PVBE01 (sample SAMN08397723, study PRJNA350692) | Marine metagenome, whole genome shotgun sequencing project. | isolation source: water | place: Pacific Ocean | collected 2012-04 | reverse complement strand
GTTTGTTCCTTCTGAGGATTACTGGTTCATGATGTGGTTCACGATCCCTACGATATCGAGAACGTTAATGGCATCATCATTGTTCTGATCGGCGGCGACCAGTTCAGTTCCTGTCGGAAAGAACGTGCCCATGATATGGCAACCGGTTTTCATGAGATCAAGGATGTTGACAACTCCGTTCCCGTCCACATCTCCGACAACCGGATCATCCGATTCTTCCGTTTCGGTTGTAGAGGAAGCGGCCGATCCGTTCGACTCTTCTTCCTCAGAAGATCCAGAACCGGAGTTTCCGGTTCCAGCGGAACCCGAATTCTCTTCCTCTTCTTCATTGGAAGAGCCTTCTTCAGAGCCCCCCCCTGTCATGGCAAGAATTCGATGAATCTTTTCCTGGTTTCGTTCAATCTCGGTTCGAACTTCACTATAGGTTTCCAAATCGAGAGGATTCAGGTTATGAATTCGTTCCAGCTCCTTTTCCAAAATCGCAAGAACAAGGAGTTTTTCATTTGGAACAAGGACTCGATCTTCGACAGGAAGAGCAATCGTTTCTTCCACCACTGTTTCGTTCATGACAGTGCCGGCCTCGGTACTCTTTTTCGGAGTTGAATAGCCGGATGTGTCTTTGCCCGCGGCGGCAAAGATCACCGCTCCAACCATCACCAGAGATACCAGGATGATTCGTACTCTGTTCATAACACTGAGGTTCCTAAAAGGAGTCCAAAAAAATATTTGTATAGATTCTAAACGGAAGGATTCCTGGGTATTGAATGAGGTGTGTATGCGCGTTTCTAAATCACATCTCCATAGTCAGTAAAACCGTTTTTACAAATAAGGGGGCCCAATGGGGCCCCAACGATCTCTACCTGCCTACTGAAATGCGACCTGTGTCGCGCCTGGCCTATACTTCGGAACCAAATTATGATTTCGATTCCATGGCCAGATGGTGATTCAGACCCTTATCTGCAAAGGGAGGGATTTTCTACGGAAGAAGAATATTTTATCGTTTCCTATCGTTAGAGAGACCGGAGGATATTAGCCGCTTCCGAACGCACTAATGGGCTTCGATCCTTTTTTGATGCGTCTGAGATCGCTTTTTTGCAGGATTTATCCCATCCGTATTTTCCAAGAGCCCGAGCCGCGAGCAGTCTCATAGAAGCGTCTGAATGTTTCTTCAAGATCGATATAAATACTTTCCCGCTGGAACGAGTTTGCATTTGAATCAATCCTTGTACGGCTGCCGCTCGAATTTCAGGATCTTTCCCATTTAATAGTTTTTCAAAATACCGCGCATTTTTAGATCGTCCAACGAGGGCTTGAACGGAAGCATACCGGATCGCTGCCTGGGGGGAATTCCCAAACCGTTCCAATGAGGAAACAATTTTTCGAGAAGCCGTGGCATGGAAACCAAGGCTGTTGATCGCTGCGGTTCGGATATTTATTTTTCCATCTTTCTCGGCAATGCGGAGAAGTTTCTTTGTAACGGTAGATGAATTGCATTTCCGGGCCGCATAGATCGCCATTTTTGCAATCGATTCATTTGAATGAGACATGAATTTAGAGAGGATTCTTGCAATATCTTGTGGATATTTCCGGGCGAGAGACTCCAAAGAGTCAAAAGCGGATCGTCGAAGGGAATCGTTTCCATTGGGGATAAGAGCCTCTGCAATTTTCCCTGCGGAGGCGTCGGATAGATTCCCCGATTGGGAAACAATATATTTCAGCAAGGATGCATCCTTTTCTACCCGGATTCGCCTGGAAAGTGCCGCTGCGACTTCTTTTGGCGACCCAACTTCCACAAGTACGGAAACGGCTTGTTTCCGGATACTCACGTCTCTATCGGATAAAACTTGTTCGAGTAGCCGGCATTCCGCCCGAGCCGCCTCTCGGCGAGCCTGGGATCCAAGAATGGCGGACAGGATTTGGCTTCGAAGGGAGCGGTCCGTTTCCCGGGCCAATCTTTTTAGAACGGGTTTGACCGCGGCTCCTTCCGCGACAAGAAATGCAGATGTAATCGCAGTTTTCCGGATCCGAATATTTTTGTCCCGAAAGGCATTCGTAATTGTTGAAAGAGCTTCTTTTTTGCCTGACCTCCCCAGTCCGAATACGGCTTGGGCTCGAACTTCCGTATCTGAATCCAGAGAGGCTTTCTTCAATAGATGGAACGCTCGATCTTCCGTAGCTCTGGATGTGAGTTCTCGAACAGCCGTTTCCCGGTCTCTTGGATTTTTACTTTCCAGTTTTTGTTCTAATTCTTCGTATCCCCCTCCCGCATAAACATTTTCTCCTGCAAGAAGAGTGAGCCCGACCATCAATATAGATCCAAATTTCATCATTTTTCCTCCAAGGCCTCTCCGTATACATGGTCCACCTGGAACCCAATCCGGATAAACTCCGGCTCTCTTTCAGGTTCTTTGGGAAAATCTGTGATTTGTTGCGATTTGTGGGAATATTTCAGTAGAAATGGGGGTCTACCTGTTTTTGTGAGGCCCTTATGAAAAGATTCCTATTTGCTCTGATTATCCTTTTCCCCGGGTGCAGCAGCTATTCAGGGATCCAAGAGGACCTGCGGCCTTTGGAGTGGGGACAACCGGTCGTATCGAATAATCTTGAAAACGTTCATCAGGTTTCTTCCGGGCTGTATCGTGGGGCACAACCGGACCGGGCAGGGATGTTGGACCTGAAAGAAATGGGGATTAAATCGGTATTAAATTTACGGAGTTACCATTCCAACGAGGAAATATTGAATGATCTTCCTGTTACTTCTTTCCGTATCCGGACCCATGCAGGAAAAATTACAGATGCCGAGGTCCTTTCCTTCCTGAAAATAATTTTGGACCCCAATAATCAACCTGTCTTTGTACATTGCAGGTACGGGGCCGATCGGACCGGTTTGATGTGTGCTGTTTATCGCGTTGTGATTCAGGGGTGGAGTCGGGATTCGGCCATTCATGAAATGCAGAGGGGGGGGTACGGGGCTCATAAAATATATAACGGTTTGGCTCGATATATACGGGAAATGGATGTGACCAGGATTCGAAATGAGTCTGGATGGAAGGGAACCCCGGTTCTCTCGGAATAAAAAAACGCAGGCCCATAGAAGGCCTGCGTTTTCGAGAAGATATTGGATCCCTTTCGCCGTTATTTATTTCGATTATAATTCCCGTCCATGACATTGAGGGATTTCTTATTCATAATCCTATCTGTCGGATTTACTCTGTTTTTCTTACGGGACTTCTCCAATTCCGTGTCTAACCTGTCTGATTCTTTCCAAATCGGTCCAAATACGGGAACCCAATATAAATCGAAAATCCCACCCCCTTGGAGCGTGTGCATTTCTGACTTGGAAAGGGTATTTGAACGATTCATGTTTCTCATAGCGGCCTCCTGTAAGAAATAGGACACATCCTGTATCTGGTTACTAATAGGTCAGACGTGCCGATTCGGTTACTGCTACATATAATATTCATAAAATATCGGCTATATATTCACTTTGTATTCATGGAGTTACAGCTGTTTGGGTGATTCGGGGAAATATATCTATTTTATCGAACGAAAAGTGTTTCGTTCCCGGTGAAAGCCCACGGTGAGGTCGTTGTGGGAGGAACTCTCTCGATTTTGAGGGTATTGTCGTCAATCAATTGGACCAAAATGGTTCCCTCTTCTCCGTTATTGAACGATTGGAAGGCGTAGATCTGGCCATTCGCCTCAATATCTCCAAAATCGCGGTTGGTGGTTCCTGATGTCTGAGGTGTATAGGGATATGTCCCCGAATTGAGATCGGAAATCGAGTTTCCGATGGAAAAGACCGGGATCGAAGGATTGACATTGTCATGGACGAGGGCGATATGAGGATCCTGGGGGTAATTCGATTTCCCTTCCCGGAACCAGATTCCCTGAGCTGTTCCCGGGATGTCCTGGGAGAGAGTTCCTCCCAGAGGAGGAACAGTCCGTTTCAACATTCCATCCCAATTCCCGCAATATCCCTCCAGAACCGCCTTTGGCCCTTCAGAGAAGTAGTCCAAGGCCGAAACGGCTCTGTAGTAGTTCCCCATCGATTCGATCCGTGTTGGATTGGCAAAGAATGGGGTCGACAATTCATCATATACCCCAAAATCGAGTGCCATCATTTCTGGATTTACTCCAGTCGTCCCAATCTCTGTCCCTGCCGCAACATCGATCGAAACCGATTTACTACTGTACCGGTACTCTTTTCCTCCGGTCGTATAGGTCGACCCGAGCGGGATCGTCCCCGCTTCGTTCAAAAGAAATGATGTAAGGGTCGAGAGATGGCCAAATTTGGCGGTAACCGAATCGGATAGCCGAATGGTCAGAGAGTAATCGATAAACCCGTCTGTCAGGTGTTCCATCTGGCTGATCTTCTCGACCGTGATCTCCCCGGGGGATCGGACCGGGACGCTGGTCCCTGGGTTGGTAAGGGCGAAGTAGTGGTGGTCGGTCGGAAAGACATGGCCGGAGGGGTTTAGATTCCCAAGGGGCACGAGGCTTGCAAAATCAGAAGTCTCCAAAGGGATTACGGTGAAAAGATCTTCTGTTGCCGGTTGTGAGACGGGGATGTTGGTTTGCGTAGAAAGGACCGATTCGTTTTCCCCTCCTCCCCCGCAGGAAGCGAGGAGTCCCACATATAAAAGGAAGGTGAGAGAGTAAGGGCTGATTCTCATTCCGTAAAGACGAGGACCCTCCCCAATTGTTACAGGGATTCCTTCTGGCTATTTCAGATCGGTTCTGGTACAGTTCCGCGCAGTTAAAGGCCGTTTACCCGGCCCGGGCGCACAACAGGATCGCCAGAAGCGATAGCGCCCTTTTGGAAATCACTCCCTCCTGTCGCTGTTGTATGGGTTGGAAACAAGGTGCCATACGACCTGGGCGACCTCGCCTGCAAGCATCGCACCCACTTTATGTAAAGGTACAGATGAAAGATTTTACCCAATTCAAGCTCTCTTCCCCTATCCAGGAGGCGATCCTCCAGATGGGGTGGAAAACGCCCCGCCCTATTCAGGCGGAAACCATTGATGCCGTTCTCAATGGAGAAGATGTTCTTGGTCTCGCGCAGACCGGAACCGGAAAGACCGCGGCTTTTGCTCTTCCTATAATAGAGGGGCTCATCGCGAATCCTTCCCAGGCGATTCGCTCTCTAGTGATCGCCCCTACACGGGAACTTGCCATGCAGATCGAAACGGAATTCAAGGCACTCGCAAAGTTCACAAATTTGAAGACGGTCACCATCTATGGCGGCGTTTCGATGAATACCCAGATCGACCGGCTTAAAAAATTCCCGGAGATCGTGGTTGCCTGCCCAGGAAGACTTCTCGATCTCATGGGCCAGAAGGTGATCGACCTTGGCCAGGTCGATACCCTCGTTCTCGATGAAGCGGACAGGCTTTTTGATATGGGATTCCTTCCCGACATCCGGAAGATTATTGGGGCCCTTCCCCGCAAAAGGCGGAATCTCCTCTGGTCGGCAACGATGCCCAGGGAGATCCGGAAACTTGCGAACGACATCCTTGTCGATCCACACGTTGTGGAACTGGCCCGAAGCGCTCCGGCGGAAACGATCTCTCACGCACTCTATCCGGTGGCACGGGAACGGAAACTTCCCCTTCTCACCTACCTCATGAACAAGGAAGCGATCAGTTCCGCGATCATATTCACCCGGACGAAGCATCGGGCGCGAAAACTTGCGGAGCAACTTTCCAGGAGGGGCCGCCGTGCGGTCGCTCTTCAGGGAAACATGTCTCAAGCTCAGCGCGATCAAGCGATGGGCGGGTTCCGAAAAGGACGGTTCGATATCCTGGTTGCGACCGATATCGCCTCCCGTGGAATCGATGTCGCCCAGGTCTCCCATGTGGTCAATTTCGATATGCCGGACTCTCCCGATGCGTATACGCACCGGATCGGCCGAACAGGTCGGGCGGAACGGGAAGGCAAGGCCTATACCTTCGTCACCAGCGATGACAAGGCGATGGTGAGAGATATTGAGAAAAAGATCGGATCGAAGATCGAACGGAATGTTCTGGCCGATTTTGACACGGTCTCAGCCAAGGATATTCGGCCTGTAGCGCCCAGGAGCTTTCAGAAAAAATCTCCCTGGAAAAAGCGTTCCGGGAATTTGAACACCCAGCCTGCCGATGGTGGGAACCCCTGGCATCGGAAACGAAAAGCGAGAGCTCTTCGCTCCCGTTAAAATCGAATCGATAATTAAGGATCCTCCGGAAATTCCATTTCCGGGGGATTTTCTTTTCCCAGGTTGATTTCCAGGCCGATTCCGACCAGCACATCCATTCTGAACGTGTCATCCCTCCCCTTGGTGTCTACATCAAGGGTGAAGAAGGCCCGGGGGACAAGCAGGACTGATTCCGAAATTTTGATCGGGGTGGACAGAGAGAGTCCCTGCAGGATAAACCCGGTATTGGGATCGACCTCGTCATGCCAGTAGCCTCGATCCTGGTACATGAGTACATACCGGGCATGGATCCCGGTGGGGATCCTCACTCAGGTGATTTCCATCAATCGACGCCCAATGTTGATTGAGTCTGATTTTCCAATTTTCGACCGGACCGGTCGAACCTTCCTCGGGGAGAGAAGGATTGCTTCAGGCGGGTCAGTTCTGCCCTGCGACCGACGGCACGAACCATGCGGTTGCGGTAAGGACGAAAAGAGTCGCGAGAAGATATTTCATTGGGGGAATTAGACCACAAAAAGGAGGAATCGCATAACGTCGTCAAAGTCGGTGGCGGAGAATCGAACCATCTTCGGATCTTCAAGGGCGGCCCCCGGATAGTGGGATGCCCGGAAGGCGCGTTGTTGTTTCATGAACCGGATCCGTACCGCAAACTGATCGGGATGTTCCCAGAGGCATTTCGATAGATCACCACCGAGACCTTTCTTCACGCCAGCCCGGATCCCCTCGATCGATTCAGCCGGCTGCAGACTGATTGTTGAGTTCCCGATGCCGGTCAGGGTAGCGTGCGTGGTGATGTTCCCGTTCGTTTCGGCCGCTTCGGTGCAAAGGTCGGCGTCCCCGGAGAGGAAAACGAGGGGGACTTTATGTTTGGCCGCCACGTTGCCGTGGAGGAAGAATTCCGAGGTTTGGCGGTCATTTATATACATGGATTCGATCGAGGCGGACGACATGGTGTGCGCGAGCGGGTTGCCCCCCTGCCCTGCGCGGGAGTGGTACCCGAGCATCATGAGCGCATCGAAAGAGTTGTCGATCTCCTGGACCATCGAGTAGGGGTGCCCGCTCCAGCCTCGAATCAGGCGAACTCCTTTTGGAAGCATGTCGGGGAGGATATTCCGGGCCGAAGAGTGCGCATCTTTGACCCAGATCTCTTTCGCGCCCGCGTCGAAGGCGGTCTCACACGCCGCGGCGACCTCAAGCGACATTTGCTTCTGGAACCAGGGGTACGCCTTGTGATCCCGGTTCATCTCGTCCCAATGGGTCGCTCCGGTGACCCCTTCCATGTCGGAGCTGATGTAGACCTTCATAATCTGTCCTCTAAGATACAAATCAGGGCCCGGGATGTATTGAGAAAAATGAGGTTTGACCCGGGTGAGCCATTAGAGGAAAAGACGCGTAAAGACCGGAGAGGCTTTCATATCCTGGATGTGTGATTTCAGTTCTTCTTTCCTCTTCATATTATACATCCTTTCACATATTCCGGGTGCACCCCTTCTGTACATACTATGTTCCGGAAAACAAGGTCGGGGTGTTTCAGGAAAAGGAGGGGTTTGGGCTACTTTTTGCCCCGAAGGAGTCGGATGATTCCCAGGATTGAGCCTATAAAGGTTGTGGAATAGATCCCCCAGAAGAGAATCTGGGTTTGGCGGTCATTCGGTTCAAATGTCGCTACAAATCCGTAGGCCGAAAAACATAAGACCCCGATGAGCAGAATTATATAGATCCATTTCATGCCGGTTCGCCTTCCGGGGGATCCTTTTTGCGCATTACCCGGGCCATGAAAAATAGGATTCCGTTTAGGGCAAGTAATCCTATGCCAATGAGAAGATAGAGGTTTCCCCGTTCTTCACGAATCGAACCCGATTCGAGATCCTGTTTGTAATATTCGGTCACTTTGACAGCTTCGGCCTTTTTCCCGGCCTCTTCTGGTGTTCCCTCGGCGTTTTCCCAGGCCTTAAGCGCCTTGTCGAGCCTGTCCTTCTGTATCGTGGCCATCTGGGAGGCATCCGTCCTCTCATATAGACCTAGAACGAAAATTCCTATGCCCGCCAGGGTCATAACCGCCGCGAAAATTGTCGGTGCATTCTTCATCCCTCCCATCCTAGCAAAGATCTTTGTAAATAATTTATACAAAATCGCGAACTCCCCCTCCCCCGATAGCGTCAAAGGGGCAGTGATGAAAGAAATAAGGAGAAAGAAAGTTATGAACGCCATTTTGAAATCATTCGTCTTCGTGGCCGTATTGGCCCAAACCTCATTGGCTTCCGCTATGCCAGAGAAGCAGGAATCCGCAAAGGTGGAGCCCCCTCGCGTAGAGCTTGCCATCCTTCTCGATACGAGCGGATCCATGGATGGACTTCTGGCCCAGGCAAAGAACCGACTCTGGGATGTGGTCAACACGATGGCGACCGCACGGAAACATGGAGTAATCCCGGATCTTTGGGTCGCCCTGTACGAGTATGGGAAGCAATCCCTCACCCCAGAATCGGGATGGATTCGCCAGATTGTCCCCTTGAGCCAGGATCTCGACCTCATTTCTACAGAACTCTTTAAGTTAAGAACCAACGGGGGGGATGAATTCTGCGGCCAGGCGATCTCCCGGGCGGTGACCAACCTGAAATGGTCAACCGGGAACAGTTACCGGGCGATCTTTATCGCAGGAAACGAACCCTTTACGCAAGGATCGGTCGATTATGTGGGTGCGTGCAAGACCGCGATTGGAAAAGGAATCATTATCAACACACTCCATTGTGGGAACGAAGGTCAGGGGCGTTCCGGGAAATGGGATCATGCCGCTCTCCTTTCCGACGGAAAGTTCTTCAATATCGATCACAACAAAACCGCTCAATCGATTCCTACCCCACAAGATGCCCGCATTCGGGAATTGAACAAAAAACTGAATACCACTTATGTCGCTTATGGTCGATTAGGGGCAGAGAAAAAAGCGAGGCAACGAGCGGCGGACAAAGCGTCCGAAAGTGCTCCTGCCGAGGCGGACGTGGACCGAGCCCTCAGCAAAGGAAGCGGACTTTATGAAAACAGCAGTTGGGATCTTGTTGATGCACTCGAAAAGAAGAAGGTCAAGTTGAAGGATGTGAAAGAAGACCAGCTTCCAAAAGAGATGAAAAAGATGACTCTGAAAGAAAGGGAAGTGTACGTGGAAAAAAAGACAAAAGAACGAAAAGCTCTGCAGGATGAATTAACGACGCTCGGAAAAGAGCGGGCAAAGTTCATCGAAAAGGAGTTGAAAAATAGTGGGGTTGAAACGTTTTCCTCTGCTGTAAAAAGAACCCTCCAGAATCAGATGAAAGCGAAAGGGTTCGTCTTCGAAAAATAGATACACCGCCAGCAGGTACCGGCCGTGCCCAAAATTGGGTGCGGCCGGTTTTATTTTTTGCCATTTACGTGGTACCCTTCCTATGTATGGATCTCCCTCTTCTTCGTATTGCACGCCAGACCGGTCGACTCCGGGAAATCAGTGAAATGTATCAGACGGGGCTGGGCTTCGAGGTTCTGGGTGGCTTCGAAGATCATGACGGGTATGACGGCGTATTTCTGGGGATCCCGGGAGGCCAATACCATCTCGAATTCATCTCAAAATGGGGGCAGGACCCTTCCCCACCTTCCACAGATGAGAATCTCATGATCTTCTATCACCCAGATCGGGCGGAGTGGGAATCGGCTTGCTCCAGGATGGCTGCGGCGGGTTTTGTTCGCGTCGGGTCGGGAAATCCCTATTGGGATCGCAAGGGCCGAACCTTCGAAGACCTCGAAGGCTACCGGGTGACTCTCTACAACGATTCATGGCCGCCCCGGAAATAGCGCAAACCCCTTATTTCAGTCTGGCGGTCTGGGTGAGCCTTCTCTTGATCT
>PVBE010247888.1_pt1 | contig 10069 bp, 8 predicted proteins | sample 1631181 | NCBI WGS metagenome assembly PVBE01 (sample SAMN08397723, study PRJNA350692) | Marine metagenome, whole genome shotgun sequencing project. | isolation source: water | place: Pacific Ocean | collected 2012-04 | reverse complement strand
GATGTCTGAGCTCGGGATGCCGAGGTCAGAGCGGATCGCGACGGCTTGAAAACCGGGGGCCAGGGCGGCTCTTCATGTGCCGATTCGATCCTTGCACCAACGCCCGTCGTCGGTGAACTTGAAGGGGACCCCGTCCGCTTCGGTCGAGAGCACCTCGACGGTCCCGTCGGGCGCGATCGCCAGCAGCCCCTTGAAGCAGTCCGCCGCGATCAGCCGCCCGTCGGGGTGCCAGGCGAGGCCGAGCGCGCGCCCGCCGGTGACGGCGAAGTCTTCGACCGTGCCGTCGGGCAGCACGCGCACGATGCGGCCGTCCGTGGTGCCTCCGTAGACCCGCCCCTGGGCGTCGACGGCGACGTCTTCGGCCTGCGCCAGCGGCAGCGAGGTCATCCGCCGGAGGTCCTCGTTGGGGGCGATGGCGCGGGCGGCGCTGGGCGTCCACGCCACCGGATCGATGCGCGCGGGGGCGAAGAGCATCACCCCGATCAAGAGGGTGAACACGGCGGCGGCGAGGGCGAGCTTGTTCTTCACGAAACGAGCTTGCCCCAACCCTTTCATCCGTGTATCCATAACAAACGTTCGGTAAAAGTGGAATGAGCATGAGAGCTTTCAAGTACGCCTTCGTCTACGTCATCCCCGCGATCGCGATCGCCGGACTGCTGCTGGGCGGCGGGTGGCTGTGGGCGACCCCGATCCTCATCTTCGGGCTCATCCCGTTGGCCGAGCTGCTCATCGGCGGCGAAGAGGGGAACCCGACCGACGCAGAGGTCGCGGAGCGCACGTCGGACTGGCGGTACAAGGCGGTGATCTACGCCGCGCTGCCGGTGCAGGTGGCGGTGGTCGTGCTGCTGATGACCCAGATCGCCTCGGGCGCCTACGCCGGCCTCGATCTGGCCGGAGCCATCGTCACGGCGGGCCTGAACTGCGGCGGCCTGGGCATCAACATCGGCCACGAATTGGGGCACCGCCCCGACAAGCGCGAGCAACTCATGGCCAAGCTGCTGCTCGGCACGACGATGTACGCGCACTTCTTCATCGAGCACAACCGAGGCCACCACTCGCGCGTCGCCACCGCCGAGGACCCCGCCACCTCCCGCCGCGGCGAGTGGGTCTACACCTTCTGGTTCCGCTCGATGCTCGGCGGCATGAAGTCCGCCTTCGACCTCGAGGCGGTCCGGCTTCGCCGCCGCGATAAGCGCGTGCTCGGCTGGCAGAACGAGTTCATCCGCTTGATGACCTGGCAGACCGCCGCCGTCGTCGTCGCAGGGCTGGCCTTCGGGCCCGTGGCGGCCGCTGCTTGGGTGCTCGCCGGGATCATCGGTGGGCTGCTGCTGGAGACCGTGAACTACCTGGAGCACTACGGCCTCTCGCGGGACAAGAACGAGCGCGGCCGCTACGAGCGGGTCCGGCCGGAGCACTCCTGGAACAGCAACGCGACCCTGGGCCGCCTGCTCCTGTTCGAGCTGACGCGCCACAGCGATCACCACGCCCACCCCAAGCGGCCGTACCCCGTGCTGCGGCATTTTGACGAAGCACCCGAGCTTCCGACCGGCTACCCCGGCATGATCCTCCTGGCGCTGGTGCCGCCGCTCTTCTTCGCGGTCATGCACCCCCGACTGGAGCTCGCCGCCGCCTGATGCCGAAGGTTGTCGACCACGATCAGCAACGCTCCGAGCTGCTGGCAGCCGCGTTCGACCTGTTCGCCGACAAGGGCTACTCGGCGACCTCCATGCGGGCCCTGGCGGCTGGCCTCGGGGTCTCGACGGGCACGCTCTATCACTACTTCGCGGGCAAGGACGACATCTTCGAGCAGATGCTCGTGTGGCTGTCCGAGCGCGATGTTGAGGAGGCCACGGCCCTCATTCCTGACGACGCGACGCTGCGCCTGCGGCTGGAGCTGCTGTTCACCTGGATCCGGGGCAACGCCCAGTACCTGCGGCGGCTGCTGCTGCTGACCCTCGACTTCCAGCGGCATCGCTCCGACGAGGACGCCAAGGCACTGGTGCGGGCCTCGACCCGGCTCTACCGGGACGCGCTCAACGATCAGCTGGGGCCGACCGTGGGGGGCGCTCCCTGGAGCCTCATCCAGGGGATGCTCGTGCACGAGATGCTCGACCCCGAGAACGTCGACGTGCCCGACCACCTCGATGCGCTGATGCGGCTGCTCGATTCGGACTGATACGCTGGGCCCATGAGGGCCTGGGGGATCGGCGTAGCCATGATGGCGGCGCTCTTGCCGATGCCGTCGGCCCGGGCCGACATCGACCACCGCTCCTTCACCCTCCCCAACGGCCTCCACGTCGTGCTCCACGAGGACCACACGACCCCGATCGTGGCGATCGACGTCGTCGTGCACGCGGGCTGGCGGGACGAGGTGCAGGGCAAGCGCCACCTCGCCCACCTTGTCGAGCACCTGATGTTCCAGCGGAGCGAGTCGGCGGAGCGGGACTTCGCCGTCGAGATCGAGCGGCTCGGGGGCACCGCGGGGGCCAGCACCCACGTCGAGCACACCCACTACGACACCGTGATCCCGAGCACCCACCTGGAGCGGGTGCTGTGGCTCGAGGCGGACCGCCTCGGCTGGCTCCCGGGGGGGCTGGAGGCGGACGACCTGGAGGCGCAGCGCGAGGTCATCCGCAGCGAAGGCCGGCAGCGGGTCCGCGACTCCATCTTCGCCCCCGCGCTCTATGTGCTCCCCAACACGATGTACAAGGAGACGCACCCGTACTGGCTCCCCGCCGATGGTGCGTTCGAGGACCTGGACGGGCTGACGCTGGAGGACGTCCGAGGCTTCTGGGAAGAGCGCTACGCCCCGTCGAACGCCTCGCTGTCGATCGCCGGCGACTTCGACCCCGCCTTGGTGGAGCAGCTGGTCCGCGACACCTTCGGCACCATCCCGGACCGACCCACGGACCTCCGTCGCGAGCCCAAGCAGGGGGCCGCGTGGCTCTCCAAGAAGGTGACGGTGCGGGCCGACGTGCCCCAGGGCGTCGTGATGGTGCGGTGGCCGACCCCGGCGTGGGGCAAGCCCGGCGACGCCGAGTTGGACATGTTCGCCGCGCTCATCAGCGGCACGTGGCCGGACGGGCGGACGTGGTCGGCCCACCAGCGCTCGTTGCGTGGTTCGGGGGAGTTCACGATCACCGTCAGCCACGACCGGCGGAACGCCCCCAGCCGCGTGCTCGAGGGCATCTGGGACGTGGTCGAGGCGTTCGCCAGCGTGGACGTCGGCCGCGAGCGGCTCCAGGGCGTGCGATCGTCCATGCGCCGGACCACCCTCGCCGCCCTGGACGGGCCCGCCGCGGTGGCCGCCCGGCTGAACATGTACTGGCGCCTCAGCGGATCGACCGAGGCCTTGGACGCGGATCTGGGCCGGTACCGGGATGTCTCGCCCGGATCGATGCGTCGGGCCATCGCCGGGAACCTCTACAACTGGGAGCCGGTGGTGGTGTTCGTGCGGTACTCCAAGAAAGCGCCGCCGCCCTGCTTTCCCGGGCTGGAGCTGAAGGGCACCGAGTGTGCGGAGGTGGGGAAGTGACCGCCTCCCGGTTCGCGCTCGCGACAGTGTTCCTTCTGCTGACGGCGCTGCCGGCGGCGGCTGAGGGACCCCGGGGAGCACCCCCGCCGCCAGGGTCCCCGCCGGAGGCCCGGCTCCCCACGGTGGAGACCTTCCAGCTCGCCAACGAGCTCCGCGTCGTGCTCGTGAACGACGACGACCTGCCGCTGGTGAGGGTGGCGTTCGTATTCGAGGGGGCGGCCCAGGCCGAGGCTGCGAACCAGCGCGGGCTGAGCCGCCTGACGGCCCGGCTGATGCTCTACGGCGGGGTCGACGGCTGGGACCAGGACGTCGACTTCTTCCAGGAGCGGACCGAGGGGCTTCAGGTGCTCGCGTCGGACTCGTTCACGGGGTTCCAGTTCTCCTGCTTCCCCAAGGATCTGATGCGCGCGCTCGAGGAGTTCGACCACCTCCTGGCGTCGCCGAAGCTGGCCAAGAAGGACGTGCTCGGCATGATCGGCTCGTCGGCGGAGCAGCTGGCGGGGAGCCGGGCCAACGCCCAGGCGGTGGGGTTCGAGCGGGTGCGCAAGCTGGTGCTCAAGTGGCACCGCGAGGAGATCGACGCGTACGGCAGCGAGGCGACGCTGCTGGCGCTGACGCCGGTCGAGGTGCGGAGCTTCCACGACATCTGGTTCCGCCCCGACCAGGCCACGCTGTTCGTGGTCGGCGACATCGACCGTGCCCGGCTGGAGGGGATCCTCGACATCTCCATGACCCTCTGGACGGTGGCGGACGCGCCTGCCGCGCCCGTGGGGCACCCCGCCCCCCCGGCCGATGCCCGCGCCCGGACCGTGCTCCTGCATCGCGGCGACGTCGTGCAGTCGCAGGTCTTCGTGGCCGCCCCCGCCCCCGCCGCGAACTCCGGCGTTCTGGCGGCATTGGCGGTGCTCGCGGAGGCGCTCGGCGGCGGCATCGACAGCCGGTTGAACCGGGTCCTGCGCGAGGAACGGGCCGACAGCTACGGGCTGGGTGCGTACCACGAGGTGATGCCCGACGCGGGCATCCTGTGGCTCACCGGAGCGGTCGACGCCGACGCCACGGCGCGGTCGCTGGAGCAGATCCTGGCGATGCTGGACGAGCTCGGTTCGACCCCCATGCCCCCCGCTGAGCTGCGCGCCGCCCAGGCCGTGCTCGAGGGCGAGGTGATGCGGGGTGCGGCGACCACCTGGGGGCTGCTCGGGCAACTGCTCGAACAGGTCCAGCGGGGGCGGGACCCCGCGGCCCTGGCGGGGTGGATCGAGGAGATCCGGGCGGTCACCCCCGAGGCGGTGCAGAAGGCCGCGGCCAGGTGGCTGGGGCCGGAAGCGCGAACCGTGCTCGTGGTCGGCGACGCCAACCGGATCACGACCTCCCTGGAGAAGCTCTTCGGAGAGGTCGAGACCAAGTACCGATCCGGCGAAGGACCCGCTCAGTAGGGCTCAGGCCGACGCCCGGAGGCGCTTCTCCTTCTTGATGATCCGCTTGCGCGCCATCGTGGCCATCTTCAGGCCGCGCAGCGCGGCGTGGGGATCGACCAGGTGGGTGGTCGGCGGCTTGGCCCCCAGCGCCACCAGCACGTTGGCCAGCGGCAGTTGCATGTCGTTCTGCATCTGGATCCACTCGGCGATGAGCACGGCGTAGGGCCGCACCAGGGGGCCGATCCCGTAGCGGACCTGCGAGATGCCGACGATGTAGAGGTGGCGGCGATCCGGGAGCAGGCGGCCGCCGACCGTCTGGGCGGTCTTGCCGACGACCTCGCACATCCCCTCGGGCAGGAACGGGAAGCTGAGGTGGTAGCCGGTGGCGCAGACCACGAGGTCGTACGTCGCCTCCTCCCCGTCTTCGAAGATGACCGTGCGGCCGCGCACGTCGACCACGTTGGGGCGGGGCTGGATCCAGCCGTGCTTGAGGTAGTGGAACACCTCGGAGTTCACCGTCGGGTGCGCCTCGTACAGCTTGTGGTCCGGCTCGGGGAGCCCGTACTAGGCGTAGCTGCCGATGGCGATCCTGCGCAGCAGCCCGGCGAAGAACCGCTGCAGCCACACCGGCGTCCAGGGGTTCAGCAGCTCCACGCTGGGACGCCCCAGGATCGTCTTGGGCTGGAAGTGGTACCCGCGGCGCAGGCTCCAGTCGCAGTGCGCCCCCACCCTCCCCGCCTCCGAGGCGATGTCGCAGCCCGAGTTGCCTCCGCCGAGCACCAGCACGCGCTTGCCGGCGAGCTGCTCGGGCCGCTTGTAGTCCTTGCTGTGGATGAGCTCCCCGACGTAGTCCTCGGTCCACGGCGGCAGCACACGGTCCCAGTGGTGGCCGTTGCAGACGAGCACGCCCTTGACGATGCGGTCTTCGGGGCCCCCGTTGCCCATGCGAATCGTGGCGTCCCACAGCTGATCGGTGCGCTGCCGTACGCGGGTCACCTTCGCGTCGAAGACGATGCGGTCGCGCAGCGAGAACTCATCCGCGAAGGCGTTGTAGTACGCCTCCATCTGCGCCCGGCTGGAGAAGTCCGGGTAGTCCTTCGGCATCGGCCAGTCGGGAAAACTCGGTCGTCGTCCGGCTGCTGATGATATGGGCCGTCTCGTAGACGCCGTGAGCCCAGTTGCCGCCGACGTGGTCGGTGGCCTCGACCTGGATGTACGGGATCTCCGCTTCAGCCAGGGCCTTGGCGCACGCCAGCCCGAGGGGGCCGGCCCCCACGATCAGCATGGAGCCGGCGCACTCGGACGGGAGCTGCACGGACGCTAGTTCGTGTTGAGCTGGTACGAGACCTTCTTGCGCTCGCCGTCCCACGGCGGGAACGACAGCTTGTTCACCTCGCGGCTGACGCAGCTGTCCAGGCCGGTGCCGGTCCACCCCGACGAGCTCACCCGCGCGCGGGTGACGGAGCCGTCGGAGTTGATGGTGAAGCGCAGGCTGAGCGGGTTCGGCACGTCCGCGCCGCGGTCCTTCTCGGTGGAGACGCAGCGCTTGATGGCGGCGTTGTTGCCGATGATCGTGCCGATGATGAAGTCGGACGGGCCTTCGCCGCCGCCGGCCGGCTCTTCGCGCGGCTCCGGGGTGCGCTCGGGCGTCGACTCCGGCGTGGGCTCGCGGGTCGGGCGTTCCGTTCGCTCCTCACGCGGCGTGCGCTCCTCGCGGGGCTCGGGCGTCGGCCGCTGGGTCGGCTCCTCGCGGGGGGCGGGGGTCGGCGCGGGCGTCGCTTCGGGGGCCGGAGTCGCCTCCGGAGCGGGCGTCGCGTCCACGGGCGCGTCGGTGGCGGCGTCGGTGCCGGCATCGCTCGCGGCGTCGCCGGCAGCAGAGTCATCGTCGTCCGCGGCGGGGGTCGGCTCGGGGACCTTCTCGGGCGCTTCGCCGCCGGAGATCAACTCGCAGGGGAGGTACTCCGTGTCGGTCTGCGCGTTGAGCTCGCACATCAGGTCGTCGAACCAACCGGCGGTGATGCCCCAGACGCAGAGGCCGAGGATCAGGAGCACGAGGCCGGCGCAGCCGCCGCAGCCCTGCAGCAGGCAGGACCCCTTCTTCTTCTTCTTCTTCTTCTTGCCCTTCTTGGGCTCGTCGTCGTCATCGTCCGACGAAGGCGTCGGGGTCGGCTCGGGCTTCGGCTCCGCCTTGGCGGGCTCGGGGGTGGGCGCGGGCTCGGAGACGGACTCTTCGAGTTCGAGTTCGACCGCCTCGGGCTCGGCCTGGGCGGCCGGGGCGGGCTCGGGCTCGGGGGTGGGTTCCGGCGTGGCGGGCTCGGGCGCAGGTTCGGCGACCGGGGTGGACTCACCGGTGGTGGCCTTCGCGGCCGACAAGAGCGCCTCGGCGAGCTTGGCCACGGTGGTAGGGCGATCGTCGGGGCTGGCGGCGAGGGCGTTGCCGATCACCTCGGCCATGGGACCGAGCGCATCGGACGGCGTCAGGCCGACCTCCTTGGCCGCCTGCACGTCCGAGACGCTGGCGGCTTCGGGCCACGGGAGCGCGCCGGTGAGCATGCGGTGCAGGAGCAGGCCGATGGACCAGACGTCCGCGCGGTCGTCGGTGTCGGTGCCGGCGTGCAACTCGGGGGCGATGTACGCGACGTCGGAGGCGCCCGCGCCGGGCCGGTCCGCGAGCACACTGCCGGAGGGGCGGGCCACGCCCGCGTCGACCACGACGGCGCCGGTGTCGGTGACGAAGACGGTGTCGGGGCTGAGGCCTCCGTGGACGACGCCGCGCGAGTGCGCGTAGCCGACCGCGTCGATGATTCCGCTGGCCACGTCCATCGCGCCCGGGAGGGGTCCGGAGGTCTCGGCGAGCAGCTCGCTGAGGCGCTTGCCGCCGAGGGGGCGGATCGCGACGACGACGAGGCCGGCCTCGATCGTCGAGGACTGCACGTCGGCGAGGTTGGGGTGGGTCAGCTTGAGGCCGGGATCGGACTCTTCCTTGACCCGCGCCACGAAGTCTTCGTCCGAGGCGAGCTCGGGGTGGATGACGCGAAGCCAGACATCGCCGCCCTGGCGTTCGGCCACGGACTCGATGGTGTGGCGGCCCTGGTACCAGGCGCCGAGGGCGTCCACGGCCAGTTCGTTGGCGATGGTGTAGGAGCCGACGGTCTTGGGGGTCTCCCGATCCTCGGCCGCGGCGGCCGCGGGATCGGGGATGGCGGGGAGCGAATGCGTCGACGGCGGTCCGCCGAGGATGCGCTTCTTCTCCTCCTCGAACTCTTCGCGAGTCAGGAGTCCGCGGTCGAGAAGGTCGGCGAGATCTTTGAGTTGCTGGGTCTTGCTGGGCACGTCTGGTCTTCCTCCCCGGACAGGCGGCGGCAACCCTACCGGATCGCCGTCAGGGACCCAAATACACTTCGGCTCCGGCGACGATTGTGCGGAGGGTCTGGGTCTCCAGGAGAGCCTCCGGCGGCACGGTGCGCGGGTCCCGATCGACGACGGTCAGGTGGGCCCCCTGGCCGGGGGCGATGCGGCCTGCGTCGGTCACGCCGATGGCCCGCCAGGGCGCTGACGTAAAGCCTTCGAGGGCCTCCAACACGGTCAGTTTTTGATCCGGAAGCCACCCTCCCGCGGGCTCCCCGGCGGCGTCCGCGCGGGTGACGGCGGCGTAGATCCCGAGCCACGGGCTGTACCCCTCCACCGGCGCGTCGGAACCGAACGCCAGCAGCGCGCCGCTGGTCAGCATCCGCCGCCAGGCGTAGGCGCCATCGAGCCGGTCGGGGCCGAGCCGAGCGGGCGCCCAGGGCATGTCGGAGGTCGCGTGGGTGGGCTGCATCGACGCGGTCACCCCCGACGCGGCGAACCGGGGCAGGTCGGCGAGGTCGACGATCTGCGCGTGCTCGATCCGGTGCCCGGGGCGGGACTCTCCCTGGGTCTGCTCGATCAGGTCCAACGCCACACGGTTGCCCCGATCGCCGATCGCGTGGATGGCCAGGGTCAGCCCCGCGTTCTGAATCTCGCTCGCGCGTGCTAGGAGGGCGTCGGCTTCCGCCATGAGCAGGCCGGAGGTCTCGGGCCGATCGGCGTAGGGGGCCAGCAGCGCCGCGCCCCGCGAGCCCAGCGCGCCGTCGACGAACATCTTCACCCCGCGGACCTGGAGCAGACCGTCCTTGTCCGGACCCTGGGCGATGGCGGTGTCGGTGCCGTCGGCGCTGTTGCTCAGGTACGCGGCGACGTTCAAGTTCAGCGCGCCGGCGGCCTCCAGATCGCGGAGGACGGCGAGGCTGCGGGGGGCCGTGCCCATGTCGTGCACGCCCACCAGCCCGACCGAATGGGCCAGTCCGATCGCGCGCTCGTAGTCGGCCTTGAGGCCCTCGGCGGAGGTGGTCGGGAGCTGGTCCGAGGCGAGGGAGATGGCGTTGTCGACGAGCACGCCGGTGGGGGTGCCGTCCTCGCCCCGGAGGATCTCTCCACCCTCGGGGTCGACCGTCTGGATCGTGATCTGGGCGAGGTCCAACGCCCGCTGGTTGAGCCACACGGCGTGCCCGTCCACGCGCGTCAGCCAAACCGGGTGGTCCGGCGCGGCGGCGTCCAGCAGGGCGGTGTCGGGGAACTCCTGCACGGCCCAGTCGTTCTGGTCCCAGCCGCGTCCCCGGATCCAGGTCCCGGCCGGCGCGGCGGCGGCGGCGTCGGTCACCATCACGGCGATCTGCCCGGCCGACTCGGTCCCCTTGAGGTCCAGCTGGCGGGAGGCCGCGCCGATGCCCCGGAGGTGCAGGTGGGCGTCGACGAGGCCGGGGAGCACGACGGCTCCCTCGAGATCCACGACCCGTCCGTCGAGCCCCTCGGGCACGGCCCCGTCGAACACGTGGGTGATGCGATCACCGTCGATCCGCAGGCCGGTGGCGGTCGGCTGCGCCTCGTCGAGGGTGATGACGGTGGCGTTGGTGTAGACGACCGCGGTGGAGGCCGCCGGGTCCGGGTCCGGGTCCGGGGCGGGTTCGTCGGCGGGGGCGCAGGCGGCGAACAGGGCGAGGGCGAGGAGCGTCGTGCGGACCATGGCGCGGGAGTCTACGCGGCGTGCGACCCCGGTATGCTCGACCCGAAGAATGACTCCATCGACGACATCGGCCCG
>PVBE011634373.1_pt1 | contig 10070 bp, 5 predicted proteins | sample 1631181 | NCBI WGS metagenome assembly PVBE01 (sample SAMN08397723, study PRJNA350692) | Marine metagenome, whole genome shotgun sequencing project. | isolation source: water | place: Pacific Ocean | collected 2012-04 | reverse complement strand
TGTGCAGCGCATGGAATCCTACGTGAAAGACTTCAAGTCCCAGAAGATGGGCAAGATCAAGCTAAGGAAGGGTAAAGGCGAATTGAAACTTCAAGCCACTGAAATTCCCGGTAAAACTGCTCTTGAATTCCGGTTGTTGATATTGAAGCGATTGGAGTGATTTTGCGTCAGACCTAGTGGGTATGAAGAAAATGAAACCAATTATTCTCAGCTGGCTGTTTTTTTCAGGCTTTCTGCTCAATGCCGGGACGCCTGAGGCGATGTCGTTGCTCAAGTCCAATTGTTTCTCGTGTCACAATCCTAAAAAGGAAAAAGGTGGGCTGGACCTCACCACGCGCAAGGCAATGCTTAAGGGTGGAGATGATGGGGAAGTAATCGTCCCGGGCAAGGCGGCGGCCAGTCGGTTCATCCAGGGACTGCAGCCCACCGCCGACCCGCACATGCCGCCAAAGTACCAGCTGTCACCGCGCGCTATTGAGGCGTTCGAGCAATGGGTGGACGCAGGCGCTGAGTGGGATGCGTCGGCACTGAAGGATCGGCCCCGCCCGGCACATGACCAATTGGCGGCACTGCCGAAGGACTATACACCGGTGTTAGGCGTGGCGCTTGCGCCCGATGCCAAGCGGCTGGCGATAGCCCGTGGAAACGAGGTGATGGTGCATGACCTATCAAAGACAAACAAGCTGGTGGCGAGACTCAAGGGGCACCGTGATGCCGTGCAGTCGCTGGCGTGGAGCAAGAACGGCAAGTGGCTTGCGACGGGCGGTTATCGCAAGGTCCGCCTGTGGGATGAGGACTTCGACCTAGCGCGCGAAATAACCGAGCTTGAAGGGCGGGCCACGGCGGTGGTTTTTGCGCCTGACAACCAGTCGCTATATACCGCCGATGGTGTTGCGGCGACCAGCGGCGTGGTTCGCCAATGGAAGCTGGAGGATGGTGCGCGACTGGCCGAATGGCGCGCGCATGCGGACACGATCTTCAGTCTGGCCATCAGCGGGGACGGCAAAAAGCTGGCCACTGCAGGTGGAGACCAGGTGGTAAAGGTTTGGGACTTGGCAGAGCGCAAGCCGATCTCGGCACTGGAAGGACATCGAGGCGCCGTATACTCGGTGGCATTTGATGCTAATGCTACCCGGGTTGCCTCTGCCAGCGCTGACAAGCGGGTGATCGTATGGGATTTGAAGACGAACCTGAAGGCGACGTTGATTCGTTCGCACAAGAGTGGCGTCACCGGCCTCGGTTGGTCGGCCGATGACAAGATGCTGGTCACCTCCTGCGAGGACGGCCTGGCGCGTGTGTTTACGAACATCGAGAGCCACACAGGAGCGGCTTCTTCAGGATCAGCCAAGGAGCGGCGCCTAAGCGGTTCATCGGGTCGACTGCATTGTGTGGCAACCTCGGTTGACGCAAAATTGATGGCCGTGGGCGGGCATGATGGCGCGGTCTACCTGTTCAAGGACAACAAGTTGTCGGCCACCTTGAAGGAAGAATGAAAAATATTTTTGCCATCTTCATTTTGTTGGTTGCAGCAGGTTGCAATTCATTGCCCGAGGGCGCGCCGCAGGCAACCGCTATTTCGCTGACACCGGGTGAGGGGAGCCTGAAGGTGGCGGGACAACAGCGGTTGCTGGTCAATGGCACGGTGGCCGAGCGTGAGGTGGACGTGACGCACTTCGCAAAATTTACCAGTGACAAGCCCGAGGTGGCATCTGTGGACGCTGAAGGCATCGTGCGAGCCGAGGGTTCCGGCGAGGCGGTGGTGACGGCTCGATACGGCTCGCACAAGGCGGCATTTAAAGTGACGGTGACGCCGCGTTCGAAGGACCAGCCATTGAGCCTGGTGAATGACGTGCTGCCGGTCTTGAGTAAGGCTGGCTGCAACGCGGGCGCATGCCACGCCAAGCCGGATGGCCAGAATGGATTCAAGCTCTCGATATTCACCTACGATCCCAAGAATGACTGGCGCGAGATTGTCGAGGACGCACGCGGTCGGCGGGTGTTCCCGGCGTTTCCAGAGGAGAGCTTGATCGTCAAGAAGGCGACACTCGCCATGCCGCATGAGGCGGGCCGGCGCGTCAAACCCGGATCCGAATCTGAGCGCGTGCTGGTACAGTGGATTCGTGATGGCATGGTGTACCAACGCGAAAACGAGCCCAAGCTTGAGCGGGTAAGCGTGGAGCCGGCGGTGCGTTCATACCACAAGGGGCAGTTGCAGCGGCTGGTCGTGCAGGCACATTACTCCGATGGCAGCGTGCGTGACGTGACGGGCTTGACGGATTTTATTTCCAACGAAGGAGAGATTGCCAGCGTGGATGAGCACGGCCACGTGACTGTGGGCGAAGTGAATGGCGAGGGCACCATCATGGCGCGTTACATGGGCCAGGTGGCCATTGCGCGCATCACGGTGCCTGCGGAGAATCGTCTGCCCAAAACCCAGTACGCCGCGTTGCCGAAAAACACCCTGATCGACGGGTTGGCCTACACACAATTCCAAGAGTTGGGACTCTTCCCCTCCGACCTGTGCACCGATGCCGAATTTTTAAGGCGCGCCTCGCTGGATGCCATCGGCCGACTGCCCACCCTTGATGAGACCAAGGCGTTTCTTGAGGGCAAATCGACAGACAAACGCAATCAACTCATTGAACGGCTGTTGGCGGACCCGGCTTATGCTGATCACTGGGCAAACAAATGGGCTGATCTCCTGCGGCCCAACCCCGACCGGGTTGGACTCAAGAGCGTTTATGTGCTGGACCAGTGGCTGCGCGAGGCGTTTCGCGAAAATAAACCGATGGACCAGTTCACCCGCGAGATTATCACGGCCAACGGAAGTACGCATCGCTTTGGGCCCACGGTGATTTATCGCGACAAGCGCACGCCAACTGAACTGGCGGTTATTTTTAACCAGATTTTCCTGGGCATGCGAATGGAATGCGCGCAGTGCCACAATCATCCCAATGAGAAATGGACCCAGACGGATTTCTTCTCCATGGCCGCCTACTTTGCCCAAGTAAAGCGCAAGGGAAGCGGGGTATCACCGCCCATTTCCGGCGGCACGGAGTGGTTTTTTCATGGCGGCTCAGGAGAAGTGAAGCATCCTGTGACTGGCGAAGTGCTTCCGCCCAAGCCGCCTGATACGGCCCCGGTCAAACTGGAGGAAGGGGCCGACCCGCGTGATGCGCTCATGGACTGGATGACTGAGCCGAACAATCCCTTCTTCGCCAGTGCGATGGTGAACCGTGTGTGGGGAGCCTTCTTCGGGCGTGGCATCGTAGAGCCGGTGGACGACATTCGCGCCTCTAATCCGCCCGTTAACGCCGCATTGCTGGAACAATTGGCCAGGCATTTCGTTAAATTGAAGTACGACCAAAAGGCGCTCATTCGCACCATTATGCAGAGCCACCTGTATCAGCTTAGCTCCACGCCCAACGACACCAACCGCGCCGACACGCGCCATTTCTCGCGCAGCTATCGCCGCCGCCTCAGCGCTGAGGTGCTGCTGGATGCCATCAGCGATGTTACCGGCGTGCCCGAGTCTTTTTCTGCCACCTGGTCCGACGCGCGCGCGATGGAGACCTGGAACTTCAAGATCAGTTCCGAGTTCATGGACGCCTTCGGCCGGCCCAATTCCAGCAGTGATCCGCCCTGCGAACGCAACACCAAGGGCACCATTGTGCAGTCATTGCACCTGATGCATGCGGAGAAGCTCAATTCAAAGATCGTCCACGAGAAAGGCCTCGCCCGAAAGCTGGCCGCTGGAAAACAAACACCTGCAGAAATTGCCCAGACCATTTACCTTGCCGCCCTGAGTCGCCGGCCGACCGAAAAGGAGGGTGCCGTTGTCGCCGCTTATTTCCAGAAGCATAAGGATGACCGTCGTGCTGCGGTGGAGGATTTTCTGTGGGCAGTCATCAACTCGGCGGAATTTACATTGAATCACTAATCTGGAACCTTGATCAGGGTTTATTTTGACTGTTTTCTCGATTGGCTGGGGATTCATTGATTCAATCGATATTGCCCAATTGTTTATCGATTAACGCCTCCTCCCGTTCTTGTAGTACCTTCAATTCGAGAGGCATACGACATGAACCTGCTGCTTGCAATCAACACCGCCGCCGGAACCGGGCATGAGTCCGGTCTCGGCTCAGAAATGGCGAGGCTCCTTCAGAGGTATTTGGGTGCACAATACTCGGTGCACCTGTCCCTTGCTGACGGTCATGGCGATATCTCCAAGAGAGCCCGTTCTTTTATTAATGAAACCGGGCCCAATGCGGTGATTATTGCAGGAGGCGGGGGAGGCACATTGAGGGCGGTCATCGAGGGAGTTTCAGCAAAAGACGGTAGTCTGCCAAATCCCCATCAACTACGCGTAGGCGCACTTAGGATGGGTTCGGGTAATGTCATTGCCCGTCAACTTGGGGTTGCCCGTGATCCCAGGGAAAGCGTCGAGGAATTGGCGGCACAACTATTGGCCAAAAAGACGGCAAAATGCTGCGTCATCGGATGTGAGACCAGCGATCATCCTTCATCTCTCTATGGGGCAACTCTCGGTGGGTTCGGGCTTTTGGGGCATGTGCCAAGATGCCTGGAATTGCATCACGAGAAACGGCCCGGGTTTCACCGGTTTGGTGCCGGCATGTTGGGCATTGAGCGGTTAACCAACGTCGAGTATGGCGCGTGCCTGATGGGTCTTTGCATGCGGGCAGCGCTGAATCCTGACCGGATCGATATGGTGGAGGTTCAGCAGGGTGAACGTGTTGAGCGTTTTCGTTTGCTGGCTGGAGCACTGATGAATTTTCCACTCAAGCCAATCCCTTTTCAACCCGGTGTGAATCTGGAGGATGATGAATTGTCCCTTCATCTGGTGCCTTTTCGTTCCAGCTGGCAGGCACTCACAATGATGTTGCGCCAGAAGCGCATGGCTCATGGCGCGCGCCGGTTTCGCATTACAACCAATGCCCCGTTGACGTTGCGGGCGGCGAAAAACAGGAAGCTAAATTTCTTTCTCGATGAAGATCCGCTCACGGCCCGTGAACTTACGTTGAGGGTTGCGGGGCGGTTGGCATTTGTGCCCGGGAAAAATTTCAAACCCAGCAAAACCAAGTAACAAAAAGGACAAACGATGTCATTACATGTCAGCGTAATAGGAATTGACGGAAGCGGAAAATCAACCTTGGCAGCTTCACTGCCCATGTTGCTGGCTGCCGAGTACAATATCATGGCGGGCGGCGCGGGCGAAACCTACGTGGTGAATGGGCCCGAGGAGGATCATTTGTGCGATGGATTCACCCCTGATGGTTTGCCGTTGACCGCACGTATTTCCACCCGGCTCAAGAAATTGGCCAAGCGGTTCACCAATCTTCGGCGCATCTATCCGTTCTTTAAAATGCCGCAAATGATGGCACAGGATTCGGCAGCCCGCAGAATGGAGCGCAAATGGGCGTTGGACTGCGTGGTGAGTGACGGCAACACCATCCTGTCCACGATGGGCCGGGCAGCCAATTACCTGTATCCGGCCAGCACGGGCGAGAAATCAGTACCCCCCAGCCCGGAAGATTTGGCGGCAGTCCTGGAATATGTCCTGGAAGGCAAGGAGCTAAAGGAGGAACAAAAAAAACGCCTTCCCAGTTTGCGGGCTGGCCGATATCTGCGCCTCATTTCAAATGCCCTTGGGCTGAAAAGTGTCTGGCTGCCGGATGTAGTGATTTTGCTCAAGCTGGATCCTGAAGTGGCCCTTGAACGCATTCATTCGCGCGGCCAACAGGTGGACCGTCACGAGAATGCCCAGGATCTGTCCCAGACCCATAAGCGCTACCATACTGCCCTTGAGACCGTGCGCCACATCAGGGGGGATGACTCGGTTATCATCATTGATGTGAGTGACAAGAATCCCGGGGAAACTCTCCGTGCCGCGGTGGCCGCATTGAAGTCCCACGTCCTTAAGCAAAAAGCGCAGCGTGACAAGGAGCAGCCCCTGGGTACGACAAAGACAAAACTGACCGAAGGCGGCATCTGGAGCAAGGTGATCAACCCTCGTTACCTCCTCGGTTACTTCTTCCCGCATTTCTTCAGAGGCGCATGGCGGGAACCGATGTTCCCCTTCTCCGGGGCCGGCCAACGCTTTCTCAAGGAGGGATATTCCGCGGGGGTAATGAAGGAAATCTACGATCACGATCCGCGAACCTCCGGCCTGAGTGGCCGGGTATTCCAGAATTACCCGCTGCACCGGGCCGTTTACGATCGATTGCAGTTGCTTGCCAAGAATATCGAACCCGAACTGGAATCGAAACTTCGCTCCAAGGGCCGGGTTGCCTTGTTCACTGCGCCCAGCGGCTTTGCCTACGATGTATTTGGCCCGCTGGAAAACATTGCCAGGCGAAATCCTGAACTGATGGACAAGGTTGATCTATTGGCCGTTGATCTGGATCCGCACGGGGTGCTCGCGCCCGAGTTGAAGGCTCGGGCAGAAAAATTGGGTATCAATTTCAAATTTCGCCAGGGCGACCTGACCGAGGCCAAATTCCGAAACCAATGCGCTGCTGAAGGCCCGTTTGATCTGGCGCTTTTTGTCGGCTTGTCCAGTTGGTTCCCGAAACCCTCGACACTCAGTCATCTGCGTTGGTTAAGTCAGAATCTTGACCCTGATGGGCGACTGATTACCGACTGTTTTACTCCCTCAGGATACTCTCTCTCCGGAAGGTACGTTGGGTACCAGGCCCATTACTACTCCCCTCAACGTTATCGCATGTTGCTGGAGGCGGCCGGATTTGACGGGTTTGGCGCCCAAGTTGAAGCCGGGCGCGATTCCATTAACCACGTGGTTCTGGCCAGGGCACACAGGGAGGAGCGCATTAAGCGGCCTGTTCAGGTGCACGGAAAATCCAGGCCAAGAATTGCGCGACCTGTGGCGAGTTCCCGAAAACATCGTCAACTGGTGCCTGCATAGTAATTACCACCGCTTTCAGTGATTGCCTCCCGCGGTTAGCTCCGTACAATCGCGGCCGATCCTTTTATGAAACATTTCACGCTTCTTGCTGCTGTCTTCATTTCCCTCAATGCCAATGCCGGCAAATGGGATGAGATGAATTACGGGCCGTTCCTGACGACTTCACTTGAAATTCCCGGCGCCGGGATTGCCAATAAAGCCATCGCCATCCGGCTTGATGCAGGGAAAGGCGGCGTGTCGCGAGGCAACACGTTTATCCTGTACGATACGGACTTACTTAACTGCGCGGCGGGCTGGACGGGCGGGTTTATTGACTGGAAGGGCATTGCCTTTGACGGTCGCCACAATGCCCACGCATCGATTGCGGGCACCCAAACCTTTGCCAATCCGGTCGGGCCGGGCTGGGTGAGCCCCAAGGACCAATGGGCCGACACCGCGCGAGTGGTGGGTCTGGACGACAAACCCTATGGTCCACTGCCACGGGACTGGGCGCATTACAAGGGGCTGTATGTGAACGGCAACCGCGTGGTGCTTTCCTACACGGTTGGCGCGCGCGGAATCCTTGAATCGCCTTCACTGCATGGTGGGAGCGTTTTCGTCCGCAACCTTTATGTGGCCCCCGGCAGCGGGGAAATCGTGATGCAAGCGGTCCACGGGATCAGCGGCGCGATGCACCTAAAGAGCAACAAGGACATTGTGCTGGTAAAGGCCGTCGGCGGCGCGGTGAGAGTGAATGCAACGGGTCAGATGGATTTTGGCTCCAGCGACACGACAATCAGCGCGTGGATTAAAACGAAAGCGGGCGGCACCATCATTTCCAAGGCCGCGCAATCGGGCCAATGGGTGAAGAACGGCAAAACTTTTTTCGTGCGCGGGGGCAAACTGGGATATGACGTTGGCTGGGTGGGGCAGGTATCCGGCGGCTCCAAGGTGAATGATGGCAAGTGGCATCACGTGTCTGCCACGCGCACCAAGGTGGGCCGGGTGACGCTTTATATCGACGGCAAGCAGGCGGCCAGCGCCACCCTTGCCAGCCGCGATGAAGCGGGCCACATCGTGCGCCTTGGCTATACGGCTACTGATTTCATGCCGGCCTTCAAGGGAGAGATGGACGAGGTGCGCATTTTTAAGCGAGTGCTTTCTGCCAAGGAGTTGGCCGCATTAGCCGGTGGCAAGGGGCCGGATGATGCGGCGGCCCACTGGAGTTTTGATGAAGTAAAGGGCACCCAAATTGCCAACGCAAAAGGCGGCAACTATACCGGCACCAATCGCGGGGCAAAGATAGTGAAGGGAAAAACGGGGCAGGCGCTCCAGTTTAGTGGCCGCGCACAGGTAATGATCGGCGGCAAGACCAGGGAGAAGGTAGCCGCTCCCAAGGATCCCGCGGCCAATGAACCGGTGCTGGCTGCGGCAGTGCTGGGCGGCTCGGGGCTTTGGGATCTGGAGGATGGCGCGAACCTGCGCCTGCGCATTCCGGCCGCAAAACAGGCATTGAAACTGCAGGTGCTCATCTGGCGCGGTAAACGCGGTGATGTCGGCGAATTTGAAAAAGCCGTTGCCGCCGTGAAAAAGGCTGGAGATCCGCCGAACCTGCAGGCGCTAACCAATGGCGGCCCGAAGAAATGGAAGGAAACGGTGGAGACCCAGATTCAGTCGGGCTTGGCCACCGGACCCTATGCGACAGACACTTTTTTACTGCCCGACAATAATCCCTGGAAATCCTGGATGCGCCTGGGCGGGTTTGACTTCTTTAAGGACAACAAACGCGCGGCGGTGTGCACTTGGCAGGGCGATGTGTGGATTGTGGAAGGGCTTGACCAGCCCAAGGGGACCCTCTCGTGGCGACGCATCGCTGCGGGCATGTTCCAACCGTTGGGCCTGAAGATCGTGGATGAGACCATTTACGTCTGTTGCCGCGATCAGATCACGCGCCTGCATGACACCAATGATGATGGAGAAATTGATTTCTATGAAAATTTCAACAACGACCATCAGGTGACCGAGCATTTCCATGAGTTCGCGATGGATTTGCAGACCGATGCCGAGGGCAATTTCTATTTCGCCAAGGCCGCCCGCCATGCCAAGGACGGGCTGGTGCCGCATCACGGCTCCATCATCAAGGTCAGCAAGGATGGCTCCAAGAGCTGGCGTATTGCCAATGGCTTTCGTGCTCCCAATGGCGTGACGGTTAATGGCGATGGCACCTTCTTTGCCAGCGACCAGGAAGGCCACTGGATTCCAAAAAACCGGATTAACCTCATTCGCAAGGATGGCTTTTACGGTTACATGGGCTCCTACGTACCCGGCCGCGATCCGGAGGATTATGATCCGCCTGCGGTGTGGATTCACAACAGCGTAGACCGTTCGCCCGCTGAACAACTGTGGGTTACCAGCGACAAATGGGGGCCACTGAAGGGATCGCTCATTAACTTAAGCTACGGTACTGGGCGCTTGTTTACCGTGCCATACGAATTGGTCGATGGCATCCCGCAGGGCGGTGTGTCGCGAATTCCCATTGGCGAAACCCCCACCGGGGTCATGCGTGGACGTTTCCATCCGATTGACGGCCAGCTTTATGCCTGTGGCCTTTTTGGCTGGGCCGGCAACAAGTCGCGCCCCGGAGGCTTCTATCGTTTCCGCTACACCGGCAAACCCCTGCATGTGCCGGTGAAATATTCGGTCAGTAAAAAAGGCGTGAGCCTGACCTTCAGTGAACCATTGGATAAGGAGCTTGCCGGTGATGCCGAAAGTTATGCTGCAGAAATGTGCAACTACCGCCGCACCCGCGGGTACGGTTCGCGTGATTATCTCGTAAGTGATCCCAACAAGCAGGGCCGCGACAAACTGGAAATCACAGGTGCCAAGCTTAGTGACGATGGACGAACGGTTCTGCTTGAGATACCCAAGCTGCAAAAATGCATGACCCTGCGGATTCAATACAACCTCAAGGGATCAAAAGGCGAGCGGGTGAAGTCAGAAATCAACTGCACGGTGAATGTATTGAAGTAGAGGTACGAGTCCTTCCTCTGCAAGACACCTCGATTAACGGACAAATGAAACCCACCTTCATAGCGTTACTGGCGGTGTTGTTGTGTGTGGGTGGCTGCGGGAAGAAGAAGGTGGAGCA